>Ga0180431_10001635_pt1 | contig 31032 bp, 24 predicted proteins | sample SS_ome_11_FD_132459 | JGI IMG/M metagenome (GOLD analysis project Ga0180431, IMG submission 132459) | Hypersaline lake sediment archaeal communities from the Salton Sea, California, USA - SS_1_MS_1 metaG | ecosystem: Environmental > Aquatic > Non-marine Saline and Alkaline > Hypersaline >... | reverse complement strand
TCCCGAACGCTGGGTGGAGGAATCGAGCGAGAACACGGACCTGGAGACCGTCGTCCAATCCTACGCGGGCACCCGCATGGATCTCAACCGGGTGGGCGCACCCGAGCTCGAAGCCCTGGGTCTGTTCTCGCGAACCGAGATCGACCGGATTTTCTCGGGCCGGCCGTGGGGTTCCGTCGGACGGGCCGTGAAGGTGCTTGCACTCGATCCGGACCGGGCGGGAATCATGGAGGCGGTCTTCTTCGTCCGCCGTGCCCGGCCCGAACGGAGCGGAAACGTCCGCCTTCGAATCGGTGGCTCCGGCGGCGCGGCATGGCCCGCGGGCGCTCGGGTTACGACGCGCGTGCGAATGCAGCCGGTTCCGCGAATCGCCTTCGGCGCCGTACAGGAAAAGGATCCGGGCGAGGCGAACCTCTCGGATCACACGTCGGCCTATCTGGAGATTCGCGGCCCGGTTTCCCGGCCATTCGGTTTCGTCGACCACCTCATCGTCGGGGATTATGTGGTCCGGTTTGGGCAGGGATTGCTCTTCGGGTCCGGCGGGCTCGGCACCCCGGCGGTCGGGCGGTTGCCCCGCCGCGACGAGGGCGCGCGGGGGTTCTCGAGCACCCGGGAATCAGGCTCCCTTCGAGGTCTGGTTGTTCGGTCCCATGTCGGCCGGTGGATGGTTCACCTGTTTGTCTCCGACGCCCCCGTCGATGCGCGCGTCGATGAGGACGGCAGGATCACGGCGTTCCCGGTCACCGGGTACCACCGAACCGAACAGGAAGAGGAAGACAGGGATCGGGGACGGCAGCGTCTGGGCGGGGGGCGAGTGGTGTGGCGGCGCGGGCCGGACCGCGCAGGCGTGACGTTCTACCGGCAGTCGTACTCACACGAAGTGATGCTGGGGAATCCCGAACGCGACGGCGTGAGATTCCGCGGTACGTCGCACGCCGCGGCGAGTTGCGATTGGTGGGTGGAGCGAGGAAGCGGGTCCCTGTTCGGTGAGATTCTTCTCGGGGGCCGACCCTCGTTTGTGATCGGTTGGGCGGAGATTCGGGATCTCATCGAAGCGATCGTCTGGATTCGGAAGCTCGACACGTTCCTGTACTCTCCCCACGGATCTCTGGCCCGGGTCGACAACGCCGCCATGCGGAACGAGGAAGGCGCACTCTTCGGACTTCGGCTGAAGGCGTGCCCGGCGCTGGTTCTTTCGATCGTGGCGGATCTGGAATCGCGGCCGTGGAGAACGTGGTTACAGTCCGTGCCGCCTCGACGAAGTGAAACGCTGCTCACGGTCGAGTGGGGGTCGCGCCGTCTGGACGCTTCCTGGGAGTGGAAAACCACCCGTTCGCCCGACATGGAGGTGGACGGGCAGAGAACGATTCGGAGCACGCTTAGGGTTCGATATCGACCGGGAGAGAGTACCAGATTCTCCTGCGATCTCAAGGAAGCGACGGCGGGCGGTGCGAGGGGAACTCTGGCTCGGCTCTCGACCTCCGCACGTTTCGGGGCCTGGACTTTTGCCGGTACGGTGGTCTCCGCATGGATCGAGCCCTCCGCACCTAGTCTCTATGCGTACGCCGGATCGCTTCCGGGAGAGATGCGGTTCATGCAGGCGTCGCAATCGGGATGTGGGCACTCGCTCGTGGTGAGGCGCAAAATCCTCGCTTCCGTGGTGGTGGGTCTCCACTGGGAAGGCTCCCGGTTTTCATCGGATCGAGAGTGGCGCGGGATTCAGGTCGAGTATCGGATTTGAAACCCGTTCGGATTCGGACCCGTTCGGATTCGGACCCGTTCGGATTCGAACCAGGTGACAAGTGACGGTGCAATGGGGCAGGGGGCTGTTTAAGAAGTCGTCTTGTCGGACCGAGTCTGGAGCCGGTTTCAGCCATTTTTCGGGCGGGAAGGGTCCCATTTCAGCGATGACGCGGCGGGCAAGATATTTCAGACAATCTTCGAAGAAAAATCTTTAAGTACTTATTGTATAATAAGCTAAGCGCTCAGAGAACGTGGATTCTTTGAAAGGTGGACGTCCCGAGTTCGGCGCGTTCACACCCCACACTTTCAACACTTATGGCTCTTCTTCAAGCAGGACTTTGGGGAGAGATTTGCGGATTCCGGTGTTCCTTTGCTTGGTTTGTAACCTGTTGGAGTTATTGTTGTTGCAACGAAATTGGTGGGCTTGGAAGAATTTGCTTGACCTACTACATCTTGTGGTATATTCGTAGGTAAGGGACTAGATGACGAGCACCGAACACCGCGCTCACTCTATCCTAACCTCAGAACCACAAGCAGTCACCTCTTCACTGCACCGTGTCTTGGGAGTCGAGCGATCATGTCCGGCAAGGAACCGAAGTCCGAGATCTGGAACACGGAGATGTTCCCGATTGAACGCCGCGAGGAACCCGCTCAAACATCCGGTGGCCCCGCGAAAACGGGGGGGCGCGTCCGGCCCCCGCGGGGAGGGGACCGGGTCCCTGACAGCCCGACGCGCAAGACTCCGCTGGATGCGCTGACCGACTCGTTCCTGGTCGATCTCGTCGAGGAAGGTGCGAAGCGGGAAGCCAGGAATCGGGAGACACCCGCCGCCGAGGAGAGCGATCGCGCCGCGCCCGGGTTTACAAAGAACGCGATGACCGTTCTCGAGCGCCGCTATCTCCGGAAGGACGAAAAGGGGCGGGTGATCGAGACTCCCGACGACATGTTTCGCAGGGTGGCGAGCGACATTGCTTCGGTGGAGGCCGGCTACGGCGGCGAGGCGGCCGTCCGGAGGACCGAGGAAGAGTTCTTTGAGATGATGCGGTCCCTCGAGTTCCTGCCGAATTCGCCCACGCTCATGAACGCGGGTCGCGAGCTCCAACAGCTCTCCGCGTGCTTCGTTCTGCCGGTCGGGGATTCCATGGAGAGCATCTTCGACACGGTTAAGAACACGGCGCTGATTCACAAGAGCGGCGGGGGCACCGGGTTTTCGTTCTCGCGGTTGAGACCCAAGAACGACATCGTGCGCTCGACCAAGGGGGTCTCTTCGGGGCCCGTCTCGTTCATGACCGTCTTTGATGCCGCCACGGAAGCCATCAAGCAGGGCGGCACGCGGCGCGGCGCCAACATGGGGATCCTCCGGTACGACCACCCGGACATCGTCGAGTTCATCCGCTGCAAGGAGGAAAACTCGAGGCTCAATAATTTCAACATCTCCGTTGGCGTGACCCATGAGTTCATGGATGCGGCTCGCAACAACGAGAGCTATGAGCTGCTGAACCCCCGGACGAAGGACGTGGTCGGGACGCTCAATGCCCGGGAAGTGTTCGATCTCATCGTCGAGATGGGACATAAGAACGGCGAACCGGGAATCGTGTTTCTGGATCGGGTGAACGCGGACAATCCCACGCCTCATCTGGGCGAAATTGAGTCCACCAATCCCTGCGGGGAGCAACCACTCCTGCCGTACGAGTCCTGCAACCTGGGGTCGATCAATCTGGCCCGAATGGTCATCGACGGGGACATCGACTTCGGCCGCCTGCGGCGACGGGTGCACCAGGCGATCCATTTCCTCGACAACGTCATCGAGCGCAACCGCTATCCGCTTTCCGACATCGAGAGGATGACCAAGGGAAACCGGAAGATCGGGTTGGGCGTGATGGGTTTTGCCGATCTTCTGATCCGAATGGGAATCCCCTATAACTCAGAGGAGGCACTGGAGACCGGCGGGCGAATCATGCATTTCATCACGACCGAGGCCCGCAAGGCCTCGGCCGCGTTGGCCGACGAGCGGGGCGAATTCCTCAATTTTGAAGGAAGCCGGTACGACGCTCCCGGCGGGCCGCGCCTCAGGAATGCAACGTGCACGACGATCGCACCCACGGGCACCATCAGCATCATTGCCGGTTGTTCCTCGGGCATCGAACCCCTGTTCGCCGTCTCCTACGTGCGGAACGTCCTGGACAAGGACGAGCTGGTCGAAGTGCATCCCCTCTTTGAACAGACCGCTCGGGAGGAAGGGTTCTACAGCGACGGCCTCATGCGGCGCATTGCCGAGGAAGGGGCCCTGGTCGGCATCAAGGAAGTCCCGGAAGCCGTTGGAAAACGCTTCGTCACCGCCCACGAGATCTGCCCCGAGTGGCACATTCGCATGCAGGCCGTGTTTCAGAAGTACTCGGACAACGCCGTGTCGAAGACGGTGAATTTCCCGCGGGAGGCGTCTCGCGCCGATGTGGCCAAGGTCTATATGCTGGCGGATGAGGTGGGATGCAAGGGCGTCACGGTCTATCGGGACGGGTCCCGTGAGGAACAGGTGCTGAGCGTCGGTGCGATGCAACGGCCCGAAAGCGAGACGAGGCGCAAACCTCGCTCGCGCCCAGTGACCACCCGAGGCGTCACGGTCAAGATGGAAACAGGGTGCGGCCAGCTCTACGTGACCATCAACGAAGACCAGCACGGTCTGTGCGAGGTTTTCTCGCAAATGGGAAAGGCGGGAGGGTGCGCCTCCTCACAATCGGAGGCCATTGCGCGTCTGGTTTCGCTCTCGCTTCGATCCGGGGTGGATACCGAGGATATCTTGCGGCAAATCTCGGGAATCCGGTGTCCCTCCCCCGTGCTGACCAAGGACGGGCCCGTCCTTTCATGCCCGGACGCCATCGCCAAGGCGATTCGCAACCGATTGGACCAGATCAGCCGGGAGGGACATCGCGGGCAGCGCTTTGCCGCGTGGGAGGACGGCGAAGAGTTCCGGGAGCAGATGGGGACCGTTGTGGGAATGTGCCCGGACTGCGGTTTCGTGCTGACACACGAGGAGGGCTGTGCCACCTGCCGCATCTGCGGCTACTCGCGATGCGGGTAGAGCTCCGAGAACTGAAAACCGAGAGCCGAAAGCCGGAGGAGATGGTTCGCGCGCTCCGCCTTTCGGCTCTCCGACGTAGGATGTTATGATGTTGAAATCCGACGAATGGATTCGAGAAATGGCGGGCAAGGGAATGATCGAGCCGTTTGCGGACGAGGGTGTCCGCGAGGGCGTGATCTCTTTCGGCCTCTCCTCCTACGGATACGATATGCGACTTTCGGATGTCCACCGGAGGCTCGCCGAAGAGGATCAGGATCTCATCGATCCGAAGACGTTCCGGCTGGAACGGCTCGAGGAAACTCGCGGGTCCGAGATGATCATTCCGCCCCATCGGTTCGTGATTGCGCGGTCCCTCGAGTATTTCCGAATTCCTCGCGAGATCCTCACGATTTGCTTCGGCAAATCGACCTATGCCCGGTGCGGGGTGGTGGTCAACGTCACGCCTTTCGAACCCGAGTGGGAGGGCTATGCCACGCTCTCCATCTCCAACACCGGTCCTGCGCCCGTGAGACTCTACTCGGGGGAGGGAATCGCCCAGATCGTCTTCCTCACCTCCGACCGGCCGTGCCTCCGCTCTTACGCCGACAAGAAGGGCCGCTACCAGGCCCAGAAGGACATTACCCTGCCGGCGGATCGGTAGCCTAGAATCTCCGAAACTCTTTATCCACTTTATCTTGACACCCAGCAGCGGGGGCGCGTAGAATAACCAGATATCGTGGTTCTTTGTCGCGCGGGCCTGTCGGGGAGACCCCACTCGCCGGTCAACGGCGCGCGGGTTCCGAGACGGTCCCGGGATTCCCTGCTTGAGTGGTTCCTTGCAGGTGACAGGGGTTCGTTTGTCTCTTTTCTGGGGAGGCCGACAGAGGATGACTGAGGTAAAGCACCAGGGAAGCGATGTTCTCGCTCTCGGCCTGGACGTGGGGTCCGTGAGCATCAACACTGTCGTGATGACCCCCGACGACCACATCCTTGAGGAACACTACACGCGGCTCCACGGCCAACCGATCGAGACACTGATCCGGATTCTCGACGACGTCCTCGAACGGTTTCCGGCCGAGCGCTTCGGCTGGATCGGCATGACCGGCACCGGCGGCGAAATCGTGGCCCAGATTCTCGGCGGAGACATGGTCAACGAGATCGTGTCGCAGACCAAGGCGGTCGAGAAACTCCATCCGGAAATTCGGACGCTCATCGAGATGGGAGGAGAGGACTCCAAGTTCCTGACCTTCAAGCGCGCCGAGGACGGGAAGGTGCTCCTCGAAGATTTCGCCATGAATACCCAGTGCGCCGCCGGCACGGGATCCTTCCTCGACCAGCAAGCCTCCCGAATGGATCTCTCGATCGAGGGGGAGTTCGGGGACCTGGCGATGGCCTCGGAGAAGCCCCCGCGAATCGCAGGGCGATGCAGCGTGTTCGCCAAGTCAGACATGATCCATCTTCAGCAGATCGGCACCCCGGTTCATGACATTGTCGCCGGGCTGTGCTTTGCCGTGGCCCGCAATTTCAAGAGTGCCATCGCCCGCGGAAAGACGTTTGAGGCACCCATCGCGTTTCACGGAGGGGTGGCCGCCAACCACGGATTGGTGCGGGCCTTCGAAGACATCCTGGGTCTTGAGAAAGGCGAGCTTCTCATTCCCGAGCATTTCGCCGCCATGGGCGCGATCGGCGCCGTACGCGCGGCTCGCGAGAGAAACCCGCAACCCACAATCGGAATGCTCCGCCCCGAAGCACTCCGCGAGCATCTGGAACAGAGAAAGCCGCCCCGGAAAGCGCACCGTCCCCTTTCGGACAACTGGTCCATCGAGGACCGCCGCATGCACGGCTCCGTGCGTCGGATCGGTCCGGAGGATGGAAGGGTGGAGTGCTTCATCGGCGTGGACGTGGGATCTCTCAGCACCAACGTGGTGGCCATCGACCGGGAACGGAACGTCCTGGCCCGGCGCTACCTGCCCACGGCGGGACGCCCGCTGGACATGGTCCGCAGAGGGCTGGCCGAGATCGGCGAGGAGATCGTCGACTCGGTGATCGTGCGGGGGTCGGGCACGACCGGCTCCGGACGCTATCTGACGGGAGACTACATCGGCGCCGACATCGTGCGCAACGAGATCACGGCCCAGGCCACCGGCGCCATTGATCTCGATCCCCGGGTCGACACGATCTTCGAGATCGGTGGGCAGGATTCCAAGTACATCAGCATCCAGAACGGGGTGGTGGTGGACTTCGAGATGAACAAGGTCTGCGCTGCCGGCACAGGGTCCTTCCTCGAGGAACAGGCCGAGAAACTGGGGATTCGCATCGTGGATGAGTTCGGCCGGATCGCCCTGGGTTCCAAGGCTCCCGGACGGTTGGGCGACCGCTGTACGGTGTTCATGGAATCGGATCTGGTGGCCCACCAGCAGTCGGGGATGGCGAAGGAGGATCTGGTCGCGGGACTCGCGTACTCCATCGTCTTCAACTATCTCAACAAGGTGGTCTGCGACCGGCGAATCGGCGACCGCATTTTTTTCCAGGGGGGAGTGGCCTCCAACGATTCGGTCGTCGCCGCGTTCGAGAAGGTGGTGGGCAAGAACATCACGGTTCCGCCCCATCACGACGTGACGGGGGCGATCGGCGTTGCGATTCTGGCCATGGAGGCGGTGGCCGACGGCCGGCCCTCGGGCTTCCATGGATTCGACCTGAGCCGGAGGACCTACGAAACCAAGACCTTCACGTGCAAGAAATGCTCCAACGTCTGTGAGATCCGGCAGATCCGCTTCGGCAAGGAACGGCCGCACTACTACGGCGCCCGATGCGAAATCTACGAGGTCGATGCCGAGACGAAGGGCCGGGATCTGCCGGACCTGTTTGAGGAACGCCAGCGGATGCTGTTGGGTTCTTACGTCGATCATCCCGACGGCGACGAGAGCGCTCAGGGTCCCACGGTGGGATTCCCCCGCGTCCTTCACTTCTACGAGATGTTCCCCTTCTGGGAGGCGTTCTTCCGGAACCTGGGGTTCCGGGTGGTGTTGTCGGAGGCGACGAATCCAGGGATCATCCACGAGTCCACCAAGGTGGTGGTGGCGGAGACCTGTTTTCCCATCAAGATCGTTCACGGCCATGTACTTTCGCTGATGAAGAAAGGGGTCGATTTCATCTTCCTGCCGAGCGTGGTCAACCTCGAGCGAGGTCAGGAGGACTACGCCCAGAACTACAGTTGTCCCCTGATTCAGGCGGCTCCCTACATCATCCGGGCGGCTTTTGATGTGGAACAGGGGGGGAGCCGGCTCCTGGACGGTCAGGTTCATTTCCAGGACAGCCGGGACCGGTTGCTGAAGGAACTGACGTCCATCGCCCGGCGCGCGGGGGCGCCCAAGTCACGTGTCCGATCCGCGTTCTCGGAAGCCGAGGCCGCCCAGCGGCGATTTGTTATCGCCTGTCGGGCTCGGGGCCGCGAGATCCTGGACCGGCTGGAATCCCGTTCTCAGCTGGCGGCCGTCATCATCTCGCGCCCGTACAACGGATGCGACCCGGGCATCAATCTAGCGCTGCCGAAGAAGCTCCGAGATCTCGGCGTGCTTGCCATCCCCATGGATTTCCTGCCCATCGACACCGTGGATGTTCATAAGATCTTTCCGAACATGTACTGGCGCTACGGGCAGCGGATCATCTCGGCCATTGAGCTGGCCAAGAAGGACTCCCGGCTGAACATCATCTACATCTCAAACTTCAAGTGCGGTCCCGATTCGTTCATCGAGCATTTCGTGCGGGAGCGGATGTGCGAGATGCCCTATCTGGAGTTGGAGATCGACGAGCACAGTGCGGACGCCGGGGCCATCACGCGGTGTGAGGCCTTCATCGACAGTGTGAGACACCGGATCCCGGTGGACATAGAGAGAGAGCCTGCGGAAGTGCAGCAGACGGCGGGCTAGGCGCCTTCGATCGGCTCCGGGGAACGTGAGGAAGCGAACCATGAGCAGCGGCGAGAACAAGCGTACCGTCTACATCCCTCTGATGTGTGATCATGCCTATCCGCTGGCGTCGGCGTTCAGAAAGTGCGGGGTCGACGCGCTGGCGTTGCCCGAGTCCAACGAGGAGACGCTGGAGTGGGGTCGGAAATACTCGTCGGGCAAGGAGTGCTATCCCTTCATCGTGACTCTGGGGGACCTCATTCGAAAGGTCAGGGAGCCGGGGTTCGATCCGCAGCGCTCGGCGTTTCTGATGCCTTCGGCCAACGGCCCGTGCCGGTTCGGCCAGTACAACCAGATGCACCGTATCGTCCTGGACCGGTTGGGATACAAGGACGTAGAAATCTTCTCGCCCGATTCGCGGAACTCGTATTCGGATTTCGCGGGCGTCGGGTCCGGTTTCGAGCGGCTGGCCTGGCAAGGAATGGCGGCCGTTGACGTCGTGCAGAAGCTGGTCTGGGAAACTCGGCCCTACGAGGACAATCCCGGAGAAACGGATCACGTCTACGGCGAGGCGCTGGATCTCATCTGCGGCGCGATCGAATCGGACGATCGCCAGGTTGTGGACGTGATGGGGGATATTCGAAAACGGTTCGAAGCCGTCTCGGTGGACAAAAGTGAGCGCCGTCCCATCATCGGCGTGGTCGGAGAGATCTTTCTGCGGAGCAACGCTTTCAGCAATTCCCAGATCGTGCGGAAGCTGGAGGCACTGGGGGCGGAAGCCTGGGTGGCGCCGTTTACCGAGTGGGTCTTCTACGTGAACCAGCGGTATCTGGAAGACTGCGTGAAGGACCGTAGATACCTGGACTGGCTGAAGGCATTCATCAAGGACCGCGTCCAGAAGCACGACGAGCACCAGTTGGCCAAGCCGGTGGAATCCATGCTCCTCAACCGGCACGAACCCACGACGAAGGAAGTACTGGCCAACAGCACACCGTACATGCACCATTCCTTTGGGGGCGAGGCCATCCTCTCGATCGGGAAGGCTATCGACTACGTCCGGCGTGACGTTTCGGGGATCGTCAACGTGATGCCCTTCTCGTGCCTCCCCGGGATGGTGGTGACGGCGATTTCGAAGAAGTTCCGCGAGGATTTCGGCGGCATCCCCTGGTTGAACATGACCTACGACGGGCAGGAGGAATCCGGATCGCAGACGCGGCTGGAGGCTTTCGTCTATCAGGTGAACCAGTACCGTCTGCAACCCTCCCGGTAAACCGAAACATCGGCCGGATGGGGGGGGTATCGGGGACATGGCCCTCAGCACGGAATCTCCGTCTTCCGACATCCAAGAGAGCGGTCTGTACCGCAGACTCGGGGATGAGTGGTTTGACTGGAAGGGCGAGGTCGAAGAAGGCGGGGGGGAACTTCGTGAGGGGAAAGGTCTGTTCCTTGCCCTCTCGCTGCTGGCCGCTGCAATCGGGGTCGTCGGCGCTCTCCTGTTCTGGTTTCTGATCAGTCCGAGACTTCTGCTCATGGGACCTGGAATGCACGGCGCCGTGCGGGCGCTCATTGCCGCAGCCGTGTTTGTTCTTGTAGGGGCGTATGGGCTCACGACGGCTACCGCGATCGTTGAACGGAGGTTTCTCCTCCGGCACGGAGTCCGTCAGCACCTGATCAACACCATGGTGCCGTGGACCGTTCGCCTCGGACGGTTGCTGGGATTCTCCCGGGACCGCGTATCCCACTCGTTTGTCAAGGTCAGTAACGGTTTGGCTCGCGCTGCGGGGATGCGAGTGACTCCGGACCGGCTGCTACTTCTCCTTCCCCGCTGCTTGACCGGTGAGATTCGCAGGGGGGTACTGGAGTTGGGAAGGGCGTACGGGTGCCGAATCGCCACGGCGAGCGGGGGATCGGTGGCCCGTCTCGAGATTGAGAAGATCAAGCCGCTGGCCATCATCACGATGGCGTGTGAACGGGATCTGGTCAGCGGCATCCAGGACGTGGCCCCGGAAATTCCGGTGATCGCCATTCCCAACCGGCGGCCGGCGGGGCCGTGCAAGAACACGGAAGTGGATCCCGGCGAGGTGGAATCAGCCATCCGCCTGTATCTGGGCGTCGACGCCGCGGGAGGCGCCGCCGCGAATCGCGGGTGAGGAATGCGGGCAAAACGACGGATCGGATTTGTCGGGTGTCCCCCGGAAGACGTGATGGAAGAGATTCGCGCCGCAGAGCTCATTGACCTCGACAACGCCTATGCACGAACCCCCACCCCGAGCGAGTCGGACCTGCCGAAGACCACGTGCCGGATCATCAAGCGTATCTACGACAATGCGCGCACGATGGATCTGGACGAGATCGTCTTCGACGAGGGCTACGGAAAGTGCGACTTTGCGCGGGGGGTCGCGTCGATTCTCGAGGATCGGCTCAACGTCCCGATTCGGCGTACGCGCAACAGTTGCCTGGAGGGCCGGGGAACGCCGGTCTCGGATTCCACCCTGCCGCTGCGGCAGAAGGTAGAGATCATCCTGGACGATTTCATTCGGCCGGTGCGCCGAACCCTGGTCCCCGAGGCCCATCCTCCCGTGGCCGTCTGGGGTGTGCCGTGTTCGGATTTCTCCCTCTATGACCTGTTCCCCGGCGGCACGAAGGTCCTGGGATGGACCCGGTGTTTCGAGAACCGGACGCCCGCCGACGAGGATCTGGAACGGGTCGTCGAACCGAATATTCCCACCGTCTTCTTCGCCCAAGCCTTCTGCCACAAGAACGCTCTGGCGAAACACCTGGCCGAGAAGTACTCGGGTCTTTATTTCGACGTCGACGGGCAGGTGACCCTTCCCATCCGGGCCAAGGTGGAAGCGTTCCTCCGATTTCGGGTCGATCGTGGACGGCCCGACGGCCGGGCGGTGGGCTGATGCGACTGGCGGACTTCGGCACCACGTGGGCGAAATGGTACGACACGGAGACCGGGACGTACGGGATCGGCCCTACGTCGAAGGTGGATTTCCGCGTCGAGGTGGCGACCGGACACAACGTCCGGGCTCGGGCAAAACGCACGGTGAACGAGCTGGTGGCGTTGGCGGAGGGGGGGCTTCGGCGGATTCCCGACCCGGATTTCGTGCTGGTGGACGTCGGGTCCCGGGAGATCAAGTTCGTCCGGTTCGAGGGCCGGCGGCTTAAGGAGATGAACTGGTCGACCTCCTGCGCGGCCCTCACGGGTTTCACCCTGGAGCTCCTGGGGAGCTACTTTCAGTTGGATTTCAGCCGAGTCACGCCCGCCGAGAAATCGGCCCCGGTGACCTGCGGCGTTCTGGGAATGGAACAGATCTTCGAACTGGTGGGTTCCGGAGTGTCCGAGGCGGATGCGGTGGCCCGGTTCACGCGTGGGCTGGTGGAGAACGCGATCCGCTTTTCAGGGAATCCGAAGCACCTGTACCTGTCCGGGGGCATGACAAGTAATCCGTTGTTTCGCAACAGCTTTCCAAAGACCACGAAAGTGACTTCTCTGGGGCGGTTCGTGCTCGTCGAGGGGCTCCTGGCGACCGAAGGGATCGAGACGCCGGGCGCGGGTTGAGGTGTCAGAGAGGGGACTCGAAGATCCGGGGCCGAGGACGGCCCGCTGCGTTGTCGATCGTTACATTGACAGATGGGCCTGCCGGATATATAGTCGAGTGTTTTGAACGGGTCCGCGCTTTTCACCAGACGCCGACCCCGACGGCTGATGAAACACGCGGGCCAGGAGGAGCCATGGCAGAAGAGACGGGAGTGTTGAACGGACCGTATGTCGAGATCGACGCAGAGGAATGCAAAGCCTGCTACTTCTGCGTGCACCACTGCCCCCAGCAGGTGATCGAGGTTGCCGAGGGGATCAACCGCAAGGGATTTCACCCGGCGCGGTACAAGGGGAGCGGCTGTACGGGCTGCGGGACCTGCTTCTACGCCTGTCCGGAACCCTCGGCCATCACCGTGTACCGAAAAGGCTACGTCCGCAAATGAGAGGATGCGAGGAATGGCAAGGCAGCTGATCAAAGGCAACGAGGCCGTGGTCAAGGGTGCCATCCTGGCGGGGTGCCGGTACTACTTCGGGTACCCGATTACCCCCGCGAGCGAGATCGCCCATGCCGCAGCCCTGTACATGCCCGCCGTCGGCGGGACGTTCATCCAGGCCGAGTCGGAAATCGCGTCGATCCAGATGGTGTTCGGCGCGGCCAGTGCCGGCGCGCGGTCGATGACGGCTTCGTCGGGTCCGGGCTTGAGTCTCAAATCCGAGGGAATCTCCTACATGGCCGGAGCCGAGCTTCCGGGCGTCATCATCGACGTGATGCGCGGGGGGCCCGGACTCGGCAACATCGCTCCCGACCAGGGCGACTACAACCAGATCGTCAAGGGGGGCGGACACGGGAACTATCACGTGCTCGTTCTGGCGCCCAACTGCGTGCAGGAAATGTGCGATCTGACCATGCTGGCCTTTGATCTGGCCGATCAGTATCGCAATCCGGTGGTTGTCCTTACCGACGCCTTCATCGGGCAGATGATGGAACCCGTTGTGTTTCCGGAAGCCAAACCGGCCCCCGCCGAGAAGTCCTGGGCGCTGGGAGGAACGAAGGAGACGAGGAACAACCTCATTACCTCCATTGAGATGGTTCCGGAGGAGCAGGAAGAACACGTTCGCAAGCTCATCGGCAAGTACCGGAAGGCGGAGGAGGCCGAGGTCCGGTACGAGACCTACAAGGTCGACGACGCGGACCTGGTGGTCGTGGGCTACGGTATCGTTTCCCGCGTGCTCCAGAGCGCCGTCGATCGGGCGCGCGAGCAGGGAATGAAGGTCGGTCTGTTCCGCCCGATCACTCTCTGGCCGTTCCCGAAGAAGGAACTCAAGGCCCTCTCCGAGAAGGTGGACCGCGTGTGCGTGGTCGAGATGAGTTTCGGCCAGATGGTGGACGACGTCCGGCTTGCGGTCGGGTCCGATGTGGAGGTCGACTTCTACGGCCGCTATGGGGGCATGGTCCCGACGGTCGAAGAGATTCTTGAAAACGTCCTGGTGCCCAGGGAGGTCTAACGATATGGCATCGAAAGTCCTGAAGAAACCCGACTCCATGTTCGAACACTTCACCCGGCGGTCCGGGCCCGATAAGATATCTACACACTACTGTCCCGGGTGCGGTCACGGCATCATCCACAAGCTGATCGCCGAGGCGGCCGACGATCTCGGAATTCAGGACCGGACGATTCTTGTCAATCCCGTCGGATGCAGTGTGTTCGCGTATTTCTACCTCGATTTCGGAAACATACAGGTGGCCCACGGACGGGCGCCGGCGGTAGGGACGGCCATCAAGAGGGTCCACCCGCACAGCATCGTCATGAGCTACCAGGGCGACGGCGATCTGGCGGCGATCGGAACCAACAACATCCTGCACGCGGCCAACCGTGGCGAGAACATCACGGTGTTCTTCATCAACAATGCCATCTACGGAATGACGGGCGGGCAATTGGCCCCGACGTCCCTCATCGGCCAGCGCACGGCGACGACGCCGCGGGGTCGCTCGGCGGAAAACGACGGGTATCCGATCCGCGTGTGCGAACTGCTGTCGACGCTCGAGGGCCCGGTCTACATCGAGCGGACGTCCCTCCGCACACCCAAGCTCACCCAGAAGACGCGGCGGGCCATCCGGAAGGCTCTCCAGTACCAGATGGAGAACCGCGGGTTCACACTCGTGGAGATCCTGGCACCCTGCCCCACGGGCTGGAAGATGGAACCGGTGAAATCTCTGGACTGGATCGAGCAGCAGATGGAAACCTATTTCAAGTTGGGCGTGTACAAGGATGTCGGCGATGAGCGGCCGCCCAAGCCCTCGCCGAAGAGAGATCTCTGGAGCACGGACCTCCAGGCGGCGATCGATCTCCCGGCGGAAATCGACGAAGAGATCCCCGAGATGCAACCGGACGCCAAGTACCTCAACCCGTCTCTCAAGATCGCCGGGTTCGGCGGACAGGGAGTTCTCCTCCTGGGAGGGGCGCTGGCCGAGGCCGGCATGATCTCGGGATACCACGTTACCTGGATTCCCTCCTACGGTCCGGAGATGCGTGGGGGAACCGCCAACTGCCAGGTGGGAATCAGCGAAGCCCGCATCGGCTCGCCCATCGTCTCCAATCCCAGCGTACTTATCGCCATGAATCTCCCCTCGATGGATCGCTTCGAGCCGGAAGTCCGGAAGGGCGGACTCGTCCTCTACGACAGTTCTCTCATCGACCGGAAAGCGAAACGCAAGGACATCGAGGCCGTCGCCGTCCCGGCCACCCAGCTGGCGGACGAGCTGGGCAACGCCCGAGCGGCGAACATGGTCATGATGGGCGCGTACATCGGAAAAACCGGGCTGCTGTCCAAGGAATCCGTGGTGAGGGCCTTTTCGGCGGTGATCAAGCGAAAAGCGCTGATTCCCCTCAACATTCAGGCCATCGAGAAGGGGATGGAGTATGTAAGAGGGGCGTAGCGCGGAGGGCGGGATGATCGACGCCTACGCATCCGGGCGCGTGGTGGTGGACGGGGCCTCGTACGAGGCGGACGTCATTGTTTTTCCGGACCGCGTCGAATCCAACTGGTGGCGTAAGGAAGGCCACCGGCTGCAGATGGAAGATCTCGGGACCGTAGTGGGCTACGGTCCCGATGTGCTTGTGGTCGGTTCGGGAAGTCTCGGAATGATGGACGTTCCGCCGTCCACGATCGAGGGGCTCGAAACCCGGGGGATCTCGGTCATCGTACTGCGAACGTCGGAGGCCTGCACTCGTTTCAATGCCCTGCTGGCCGAGCGAAAGCGCGTCGTCGCCGCCCTGCACTTGACGTGCTAGCCGGGAGGATGCGCGTATCCTCCCGGTGGAGAAACAGAGAAGCGGAGAGACAGAGAAGCGGATGGCGGAAAACGGCATCGTACGGGGAGCACTGCGCTCTCTGTTTCGCTCGGGTTCTCTGCTTCTCTATACAAATCCAACGCGCTTCGGGTAGAGAGACACGGGGTGGGTGTCCTGCGAGTCCATCACAACGAAGTGTGTGCGCTGGCCGCCCAGGGCTCCGCTCGTCAATCAAGACGCTTCCGGGTTCTCTCGGAGGCTCGCGATCTTCACGCCACGAGGAGACGGCCCATGGTACGAAAACGAAACGTCGGACTCATGTCGCTCGGCGTCGCGCTGGCTCTGGCCTGGATGCCGGTGACGTCTCCAGCCCAGCGCTTGGAGCACGAGTGGAACCAGGAACGCCCGCTGGAGTTTCCGCCGGAATTCGTCGAAGAGGGCCCCGACATGTCGGCCGGCTTCTTCGAATCTCTGAGGATGCTGACCCTCTGGCGGCTTTCGGAAGCGCTGAATCTCGGCGAGGACGAGCTGGTTCATTTTTTCCCGAGGTTCAGCGAGGCACAGAAGGCTCGGCAGCGGCACCGCGAAGAGAAACGGTCTCTCCTGGAGGATCTTCGGGAAGCGTTGGAGGACGGGGATCTGAAGGTCATCATGGGGTCCATCGGCGCGTATCGGAACGCTCGGGAGCGCTACGAGGTGGAGTCCCAACGCCTCGAGGACGATCTCCTCAAGGTTCTGACGCTCGAGCAGCAGGCCGAGTATCTCCTGTTCATGGAGAACGTCGCCCCCGAGATTGAGGCGATGCTTCGGGCGTTTCAGCACCTGCGTTCGTAGGTCTTGCTTCAGGAATCGGGGTTTTGCGGGGAGCGGCGTCGCGAATGTCGCCTCCTACGGAGCCGTCGCTCGGGGGGAGGACCCGGGACACGTGTGAGGGTCGCCGGGCTCTACGTGGAATTGTCCATACACGCCGCGGGGGCGTTTCGGTTCCGTGTTGACGCGGGGTCCCGGGCCTGATAGAGTATTAGAAAGACATACGGTTTTCCGGATTCCGGATCGGCACAGGGGTGTCCCGCATCCGTTGTCCACCCCCGGCTGAGGGGGTATCGGTATCGCGTGCACCCGCCACCGGGTGTGCGGCGTTGTGGGACGGGAATCCCCGAAGGAGCAGAGGCGATGGATCTTGCAAAGAGAATGGAACGGCTGGGAACCGAGACGGCCTTCGTTGTCCTGGCCAGAGCCAAACAACTCGAGAGAGAGGGAAAGGACGTCGTCCACCTGGAGATCGGCGAGCCGGATTTCGACACGGCGCCCAACATCGTCGAGGCCTGCATTGAGGCCTTGAAGGATGGGTACCACCACTACAATCCCTCGGCCGGAATCCCTGAACTGAGAGAAGCCCTGGCGAAGAAGGTGGGGGAGAATCGCGGTCTCGACGCCGCCCCCGAGAACATCGTGGTGTGCCCCGGCGGAAAGCCGATCATCTACTTCTCCATCTTCGCTCTGGTGAACGAGGGTGACGAGGTCATTTACCCGAATCCCGGTTACCCCATCTACGAATCGGTGATCAACTTCGTCGGCGCCAAGCCGATTCCCCTGGTCCTCCGGGAGGAGAATGACTTCTCCTTCGATGTGAACGAACTGAAGGACAAGATCACGCCCAAGACCCGCATGATCATCATCAATTCCCCGCAGAACCCGACGGGGTCGGTCCTGTCGAAGAGCGACCTGGGAGCCATCGCGGAGCTGGCCGTCAAGCACGATCTCATTGTTCTCTCCGATGAAGTCTATATGGAGATTCTCTACGAGGGAGAGCACACCAGCATCGCAACCTTCCCGGGAATGAAGGATCGGACCATCGTTCTCGACGCGGCTTCGAAAACCTACGCCATGACCGGGTGGCGGTTGGGATACGGGGTGATGAGACCCGATTGGGCGGAGCAGGTGGCCAAGCTGTTCACAAACTGCCACTCGTGCACGACGACTTTCGTGCAGCGGGCCATGGTTGAGGCCGTCACGGGACCGCAGGATTCCGTCCGGGCGATGGTCGAGAAGTTCCGAAAGCGTCGGCAGGTGATCGTGGATGGGCTGAACGCGATCGACGACATCACGTGCACGATGCCGAAGGGCGCGTTCTACGCGTTCCCCAATATCAGCAAGACCGGGTTCAAATCTCAAGACCTGGAGCACATGTTTCTGGAGGAGGCCGGTGTGGCGGCGTTGTCCGGGACGGCCTTCGGCGCGGAAGGAGAGGGGTACGTCCGCTTCTCCTACGCCAACTCGGTTGAGAACATTGAGAAGGCGCTCGTCAGAATCAAAGAGCTTCTGGCAAACAAGCGGGTTAGATGACGAACAACGATCAGGCCAGTTTGTTCGAGCGGGGGGACGGCCGGGGGTCGTCCCCCCTTGCCGATCGAATGCGTCCTCGCACGCTGGATGAGTTCATCGGGCAGGAGCATCTCCTCGCGCCGGGATCGATGCTCCGGACATCGATCGAGTCGGACGAGATTAGCTCCATGGTCTTCTGGGGGCCTCCGGGAACGGGGAAGACCACTCTGGCCAGGATCATCGCCGGGGTCACCAAGGCCCGCTTCGTGGCCTTCAGTGCCGTGACCTCGGGCATCCCCGAGATTCGGAAGATCATCCGCAGCATGGAGGCGGATCACCGGCTCTACGGCCGTCGTTCCATTCTCTTCGTGGATGAGCTCCATCGTTTCAACAAGGCGCAGCAGGACGCCTTCCTGCCCCATATCGAGAGCGGAACCGTCATCCTCATCGGCGCCACCACGGAGAATCCCTCCTTCGAGCTCAACGCCGCGCTACTGTCCCGATGCCGGGTCTACACACTCGGCCGGCTGTCGGTGGAGGATCTCAAGACGGTAGTTGACCGGGCGGTCTCGGACGAATCCAGAGGTCTGGGCAGCCGGCCCATTGAGGTCGACCACGATGCGGTGGAGTTCCTGACCCACACCGCCGACGGGGATGCGCGGGTGGCGCTCAACGCACTCGAGGTGGCCGCCCGGTCCGTTGTCCCCGCGGAAGGCGGGATTCTCAAGATCAACACCCGCGTGATCGCAGAAGCGCTGCAGAGCAGACCTCCCGTCTATGACAAGTCGGGCGAGGGCCATTACAACCTGCTCTCGGCCCTTCACAAGACCGTGCGCTCCAGTGATCCGGACGCGGCCCTCTACTGGCTGGCCCGGATGCTGGAGGGGGGAGAGGATCCGCTCATCATCGCCCGGCGCCTGATCCGCATTGCCTCCGAGGACGTCGGGAACGCCGATCCCCAGGCTCTTCCCCTCGCCGTTGCAACCAAAGAGGCCGTTCACTTCAACGGCCTTCCCGAGGCGGACCTGGCGCTGGCTCAGACGGTCGTCTACCTGGCTCTGGCTCCCAAGAGCGACGCCATCTATAGCGCGTATCGGGAGGCGCAGAAAGACGCCCGCGAGCACGGGTCACTCCCTCCGCCGCTCAACATCCGCAATGCCCCGACCCGTCTCATGAAGGGGCTGGGATACGGGAAGGGCTATCAGCACGCGCACGACTTCGAGGATGCCGTCGTCGATCAGCAGACCTTTCCGGAAGAAATGGGAGAGAGGACCTACTATCGCCCCGTAGATCGCGGCTTCGAGCGGGAAATGAAGAAGAGACTCGAGTGGTGGAAGACAAGGCGAAAGGGCGAAAGGGCAAAAGGGCGAAAGGGCGAAGAATCCTGACTGCAAGCCACAGATTTCACAGACGACAGTCTGTCCTCCGAGAGAGGGGGCTCCCTGTACTGCGTGGTTGACGGGGTCTTGACTCCGCGCGTGCCTGCCATTTTTCGCTTTTCTCACACGGCTTCGCGGTCTATTCTCCTTCATGTGTCCGAATTCAGCCAGACAATCCACTTCACATGAACGGGGAGTCCCAGCATGAGTCACGCTCGTCGAAGGATGTTTCTGAGGATCCTGTCGGTTCTGTCGGTCGCAGCGTTGGTCGCCACGGGTTTCGGCTGTGGAAAGAAGAGGGAGGCCGAGGGCGGCAAGGGGCCTGGTACGGGCATGACGGTTGGCGTGGTCCTCTCCGTCGGAGGCCTGGGGGACAAGTCCTTCAACGACCTGGCCCACGCCGGGCTCATGAAGGCGGCAAAGGAACTGGGAATCCGGCCCATCTACGGCCAGCCAGAGCAGATGGCGGAGGACGAGAAGTACCTCCGCGACTACGCCGAGCAGGGGTTCGATCTCGTGGTCGGTGTCGGATTCCTGATGAAGGGCGCCATGGAAGAGGTGGCCCGGGAGTTCCACGAGAGCCACTTCGCCATCATCGACTGCATTGTCGAGGAACCCAATGTGGCGTCCCTCGTTTTCCAGGAACATGAGGGCAGTTTCCTGGTGGGGGCGTTGGCATCCATGAAGACCCGGACCGGGAAGGTCGGCTTTGTGGGAGGGATGGACATTCCTCTCATCCACAAGTTCGAGGTCGGGTACACCGAGGGTGCCAAGTACGTCAATCCGGATGCGGACGTACTGATCGCCTACGTGGGTTCTCATCCCGGCGCGTTCCACGATCCCGTTCGCGGGAAGAGTGTTGCCCTTTCGCAATTCGACCGGGGCGCGGAGGTGGTTTTCCACGCGGCCGGTTCCTCCGGAAACGGCGTCATCGATGCCGCTGCCGAGCGCGGACTCTACGCCATCGGGGTGGACGCCAACCAGAACTACACGGCTCCGGGCCACGTGCTGACGAGTATGGTCAAGGAAGTGGACGTCGCCGTCTACCGCACAATCGAAGACGTGGTGCACGGGCGGTTTGAGGCGGGACTCCGCGAGTTCGGCCTCGCCGACGACGGCGTCGGATATGCGCTGGACGAGCACAACCGCGATCTCATCACGCCGGAAATGCTCACGACGGTCGAGGAGCTCAAAGCAAAGATCATATCCGGGGAGATTAAGGTCACCAATTACTACGACACGATTGCAGCGGATGAATCCTAGTCTGGATTGTGCATGACCGTGGAGTGAGGGTCTTGCACAATCCAGGCGGAGCAATGGAGCAATGGAGCAATCGATCAATAGAACAATAGATTCTGGAGAAAGGCATTATGGAAGAACACACGCTGCTCCATTGCGGTCCATTGCTCTAATGCTCTATTGTTCCGGCGCGTGATCACGAACCTATTCGGGACAGGCGAGCCGGATCGGGGTGCTGATGGTCCAATCCGCCCACCGAGCCGAAGTGAATCTGGCCGTGGAAATGCGCCGGGTCACGAAGCAGTTCCCCGGCGTTCTCGCCAACGACCGTGTCGATCTTGAGGTTGCTCGCGGCGAGATTCACGCCATCATCGGCGAGAACGGCGCCGGCAAATCCACCCTCATGAACATCCTCTCCGGGGTTCTGCGGGCCGACGAGGGAGAGGTTTTCCTGAATGGGCGTCCCATCCACGGCAAGCCCGACCAGGTGTCCCGCCTGGGCCTCGGGATGGTCTACCAGCATTTCATGCTGGTCTCCACCTTCACCGTTGCTGAAAACGTGATTCTGGGACACGAACCCGGCGGTCGGCTTCACCTTGACATTCGTGACGCCGAGGAGGCCGTCCGCCGACTGGCAGAGGATTACGGGATGGATCTGGACCCCGGCGCCAAGGTTCAGGATCTCTCCGTGGGCGAACAGCAGCGGGTGGAGATTCTCAAGGTCCTGTACCGGGGTTCAGACGTTATCGTCCTGGACGAGCCGACCCAGGTGTTGACTCCGGGGGAGCGGAATGATCTCTTCGAAACACTCCGGCGCCTGGTGAAGAACGGCCGGACCATCGTGTTCATCACGCACCACCTGGAAGAAGTCATGTCCCTGAGCGACCGGGTAACCGTGCTCAGGCGAGGTCGAGTCGTGGCTTCGGTGGCGACACGGGATGCGGACACGGCCACCCTCGCCAATCTCATGGTGGGGCGGGACCTCGGCTCCGGCGAGAAGCGAACCGACGAAACGCCAGGTGATGTGATACTTGATATTAGAAGACTTACATCACTGTCAAATAGACACATAGAGGTTCTGCATGGTGTGGAATTTGAGATTCGCCGGGGAGAGATTCTCGGGCTGGCCGGAGTGGAGGGCAACGGTCAGAGGGAGCTGGTGGAGGTGCTCACGGGACTCCGGACGCCGACCGGAGGAACCATCCGGATCGGCGGTCAGGTGGCCCACAGATGGACCCCGAGGCAATTTCTGGAGGCAGGAGTTGCCATGATCCCAGAGGATCGGCGCGTGCGGGGACTGGTCGAGCCCTTCACGATCGCAGAGAACCTGGCGCTGGGAAGACACCGCAGTGCGCCCTTCTCCAAGAGGGGACTCCTGGATCTCGGGGCGATGAACGGGGAGGCGCGGCGCCTGATCGATGAGTTCAACATCGTGCCCCCGGACCCGGATGTTGCTCTGGAGACCCTCTCCGGCGGAAACCAACAGCGTGTCGTGGTTGCCCGGGAGTTCGCCAAGAAGCCCAAGGTGCTCATTGCGGCCCATCCGACGCGCGGTCTGGATATCGCCGGTCGTCAGTTCGTCCACTCCGCTCTTTTCAGGGAGGGATCTCTGGGGGCTGCGATTCTGTTGGTTTCCTCCGACCTCGAGGAGATCCTGGAGGTATCGGATCGGATCGCCGTCATATTCGAGGGCCGCCTGGTCGGTGTTCTTCCGCGGGAGCAAGCGGGGGAAGAGGTCCTCGGTCGCATGATGCTGGGAGTGAGCTCGGTATGACAGATATGCGGGTTCATGTGATGTGGGGAGTTGATTCGGCATGACGATGGGGAAGCTCGCAGGACGAGGCACGCGGGTTCTGGCCCAGGCGCTTCTGCCCCTTGGCCTCGCCTTGGCCGTGGGAGCACTCATTATCCTGGCGATTGGTGAGAATCCGCTCAACGTGTACTGGCTGATGTTCCGGGGATCTTTCGGGTCCGTGCGGCGATTGTGCTCGACGCTGCAGGAGGCCTCGCCCATGATTTTCACGGGAGTCTCCGTGGCCCTGGCCTTTCGGGCGGGGCTCTTCAACATCGGGGCGGAAGGTCAACTTCTGATCGGCGGATTCGCCGCCGCGTGGGCGGGCTTCGCCCTTGGCGCGCTCCCCGGACCACTCCATGTGACGGCGTGCGTGATCGCCGCCGCCGCGGCGGGATTCGTCTGGGGCCTGATCCCCGGCGTTCTCAAGGCCAGGCTCGGTGTCCACGAAGTGCTCAACACCATCATGCTCAACTACGTGGCCCTGGCGCTGACCAACTTCCTGGTGGCGCATTCCTACTTCAGGCAGCCCGGCCAGATTCCTCAGACCAGGGAGGTCCTGGATACGGGGGCGCTGCCCCGGTTTGAGTTTCTCTACGCGCACGCCAAGGTGAACGCCGGGTTGTGGATCGCGCTCGCCGTGGTTCTGGCGGCCGCATACCTGCTGGCTCGAACCCGCTACGGGTTCGAGATCAAAGCCGTGGGGTTCAACCCCGAGGCCAGCGAGGCGGCGGGGATTTCCAAATCCCGAATCATCTGGACGACGATGGGGCTCAGCGGTGCGGTGGCCGGACTCGCCGGCGCCGAACAGGTTCTGGGCGTGTTCCGCCACTTCCTGTCCCCCTTCCCGTTCGGGTATGGGTTCGTGGGCATTGCGGTGGCTCTCCTGGCTCGAAACCATCCCTTCGCCATCGTTCCGGCCGCCCTGGTCTTCGGGGCCCTTGCCAGCGGGGCGCAGGAGGTGGACGTCTATTCTCAAACGCCGAGAGAGATCACGGTGGTTCTGCAGGGAGTCTTTGTGCTGTTCATCGCGTGTGAGTTCGTCCTTCGAAGACGTCGGAGAACAGAGGACGGGGGAGATGGAGCAGAGGTAGAAAGTAGAAGGACGGAGGGAGAAGGGAGGGGGGATGATGGGTGATTCTCCCATGACCGTTTTCTTCGTTACTCTCCTTCTCAGCACGTTGAGGAAGGCCACCCCTCTCATCCTGGCCAGTCTGGGAGGGTTCTTCTCGGAGAGGAGCGGCGTCGTCAATATCGCGCTGGAAGGCATGATGCTCTTCGGCGCCTTCGTAGCCGCTGTGGTGGCGCAATCGACCCATAACCCCTGGCTGGGTATCCTGGCCGCGGCCGCCGTCGGAGCGGCCGCCGCAAGCCTCCATGCCGTGGCCAGCATCTCGTTCCGGGCGAACCAGATCGTGAGCGGTTTGGGAGTGAACCTCCTGGCCGTGGGGGGAACCATTTTCCTGTGCGAGATCTACACGCAGGGCCAGCGGTCGTTCAGCCTGGACGCCGCCGCCAAGCTGCCCCGCTGGGGCCCCCTCCTGCCGCTCGTGTATGTGGCGCTCCTCCTGGTCCCCGTGGTCTTCTACGTGGCGTACAGGACGCCTCCGGGGCTTCGGCTTCGGGCCGTGGGAGAACATCCGGAGGCCGCGCGCACGTTGGGCGTCAGCGTGCAGAGAACGCGCCTGTGGGCGGTGATCGCGTCCGGGGTCCTGGCCGGCGTGGCCGGATCGTTTCTGCCGTTCTTCGCCGGTTCCTTTGCGAAGAACATGACCAACGGTCTCGGATACATTGCTCTGGGGGCGCTGATCTTCGGGCGGTGGACACCGTGGGGCGCCCTGGCGGCCTCGCTGCTCTTCGGCTCGGCCGGCGCCCTGCAGGAAATGCTCCAGGGGAGTGGAGGCGTGCCGCCCCAGTTTTTCCAGATGGTGCCCTACGTGCTCACGATGATCGCTCTGGCCGGCATGGTGGGGCGGGCGGTGCCTCCACGTGCGCTGGGGATTCCCTTTCGGGAAGAGTGAGGGGGCGTGTCCGGCGCGCCTACGGGGTGTTGACGACCAGGGTAACTTCGTTCCCCCGGTCGTTGTAGTCGACCGAGTCGACGAGCCTGCGCATCAGGTAGATTCCGCGCCCGCTGCATTGGAAGATGTTGGCGCCCTGGGTCGGGTCCGGAACGGCCTGGCAGTCAAACCCGTTGCCCTGGTCCCGAATGGTAACTTCGACGTGTTCGGGGGTGCGCAGGTACCGAATGGAGACGGGGAGGTCCGGACGGTTGCGGTTCCCGTGCGTGATGGCGTTGGCGATCGCTTCGTGAAGCGCCAGACGGAGGCCGAAGAATTTCTCGTTGGGCAGGGCGTTGGCGTCGACCCGGCAGAGAATCTGCTCGACGGCGTCTTCGACCTTCTCGAGGGCGCTCTCGATTTCGATCCAATCACCTTCGGTGTTCTTCGTGGGACGCAGCATCTCGTGGGCCCATCACTCCGGGGACTAAACCCGGCGGACATGAGTCTCTGTGCGCGCACTGTCGGCGCGCATAACCCGTCACTTTACCCGGAAGTCCGTGGCTCCGTCAACCGATAACCGGAGGGTGCGGATTCGGTTGACTCCCGGCGCATGGAAGCGCTACGTTTTTAATGGGTTGGACGACCGGCAAACGCCCCATGCAATTCGGTGGCGAGCCATCGGTGGGCAGGAACGGACCCGTTGAAAAATATACTCACGATCGACGTAGAGGACTGGTACCAACTGCTGGTGGACGAGTTCGACCGGTGGGATTCCTACACGCCGAGGGTGGAGGGCGCGACTCATTACGTTCTGGATATTCTGTCCGAGTACGGGGTCAAGGCCACCTGGTTCGTGCTCGGGTACGTGGCCGAGCGATTCCCGGAACTGATTCGCGACATCCATCAGCGAGGGCATGAAGTCGGAACGCACGGCCACTCGCACCAGTTTCTCCAGAAGCAATCGCCCGAGACGTTCCGCGCCGAGCTGGTTCGCTCTCTGGACGTGCTTTCTCGACTGACGGGGGAGAAGATTCTCGGCCACCGGGCTTCCAGCTTCACCGTGAACGAGAAGACTCAGTGGGCTCTGGAGATTCTGGAATCGGAAGGGTTGACGTATGATTCGAGCATCTCGCCCACGAGGAACTTCTTCTACGGTTGGCCCGACGCCCCCCGGTATCCGTATCCGGTGGAAGGGCTTAGCCTGGTGGAGTTCCCGGCTTCCACGGTCGAGTTTCTGAAATACCGAGCCCCGGTTGCCGGCGGATTCGCCCTGCGGTTGTTTCCCTACGGTTTCACGCGCCGGGTGATCCGGAACATCAACGAGCGGGGACATCCCGCCGTGGTCTATCTACACCCCTGGGAGTTGGACCTGGACCAGCCCAGACTTCCCCTGTCTCCTGCATGGCGATTCTTGCGGTACTATGGTCTGGGCTCCACCGAGAAGAAGCTGCGACGATTGCTTCAGGATTTCGAGTTCGCTCCGATGGGCGAATTCGTAGACGATTACAGGAGATGAATCATGCATCGATCGATCGAGTGGTTTCGTACCACCCTCACGCTGGTCTTCCTGCTGGCAGCGTGCTTGGGCGTGGCCGTTCGCCACTGTGATGCCGCCTCCGGCGACTCGGACGTCATCGATCTACCGGCGCCCCGTCCTATTGGACATCTGACCGTTGAAGAAGCCCTGAAAGCGCGCCGTTCCGTACGATCGTACGCGGAGCGGGCGGTGACGCTCGATGATCTCTCCCGCCTTCTCTGGGCGGCGCAGGGAGAAACGTCGTCCTGGGGCGGGCGGGCGGCGCCTTCGGCGGGTGCATTGTTTCCGATGGAGATGATCGTCGTAGCGGGAGACGTCTCCGGGCTGGAACCCGGTGTGTACCGCTACACGAGCGGCGATCATACCTTGACTCGGATACTGGCCGGGGATCGAAGAGAGGCCGTCGCCGGGGCGGCTCTGGGGCAAGCCTGTCTGGAGGAGGCGCCCGTCGTTCTGGCCCTCTCGGCCGTCTACCGGCGCACGATGAAGAAGTACGGCGATCGGGGAATCCGCTATGCACACATGGAGGCGGGCGCGGTCTGTGAGAACATCTACCTCCAGGCCGTCTCGCTGGGCCTCGGAACCGTACTCGTGGGTGCGTTCTACGACGATGACATCTCCGAGGCCCTGTTGCTGGGAAGCAACGAGACTCCGCTGGCGCTCATGCCGGTGGGATACGCGGGTACGGGGGACTAGATACCAGGAGGTAGAGCATGGAGTCGGGAGGGATCAGAACATCCTGCCCGCCGTGCCCCCTGGCTCCCTGTGTGACGGTTGAGAAATCCCGTAGTCGTTCGTCCCGGCTAGGCGTTCGTGATTCGGAACACGATGCCTTTGGGATCCGGGCAGCACAGTTCCTGGGTCTCCGCAATCCAGTCGTCATCGGGCAGGGAGTCCTCCCACTGTTTGCCGATCAGAAAAGGGATCAGGCTCTGAAGCGCGTACATGCACATCGATTGCCCCCCGGGAATCTCAATCCGCCCGCCGCCCCGCACGTAGAAACACTCTCCGGCCTGGTGACCCGCGCCGCAGCGCTCCTTGACCGCCGAAACCTCGATTTTCAAGTCCTTCATGATCCCCTCCCTGTCCTCTTCGTGCGGACGGACGCGCGGTCCGTCCACGCCGCTGAGATCGGTGGGCCGGTGGTTGCAGCCACACCGGCCGCAAGCGGTGCTCTCGAGAGAAACCGCAAGACTCCCCGCCGTTGTCCGGGGACCGGTGTGGCCGGTTCACGCGGACCCTATCAAATGTGGCGGCGAACCGCAAGAATTGCCTCTATATTGCGGAAATTGGCGGTCGTGACCGAAGAAGCTTGATTCCCATCGGAGGGGATGGTATAATCGCTGTGTGGATTGGTTCGGGGTGAACCTGGGGTTCGCCCCGGTTAGGTATTGGCGCGTCTGGGGACTCAACCCGGAGAGGAGCACAGACCATGCGGAAAGGCTTACTCCTGGCAGCCGCGATAGTCCTGTTGTCTTCGACCGCAGGGTCGAAGGCGGCGATGGCGAACGATGAAACCCCGGCGTATCCCGAAGGCTACTGGGATTTCACCGGTGACGAGCGTATCCCTCTCATCCAGCAGATGATCGAAGAGAACGAGATGTGTTGGACCGCCGGCCCGACGTCGGTTTCCAATCTGCCCGATGAGGAGAAGCACCGTCTTCTGGGTGGGAGGCCGGATCCGTTTTGGGGCAGCAACCCCGATCCGTTTCCCTCGACCCTGACGGAACGCGAACTGCCTGCCGTGTTTGACTGGAGGGCGCAGCTCAAGTGCACCGACACCAGGTCCCAGGGATCGTGCGGGTCCTGCTGGCTCTTCGGCCCGGTGGCGGCGTTTGAAGCGGCGGCTATGATCTACGACGATCGGAGGCTGGACCTCTCCGAGCAGCAGATCCTCTCCTGCGTCTCCTATGGCTGGGGATGCGGCGGCGGGTGGTCCAGCGACGCGCTGTCTCACATGGTGACATACGGATCCGTTCTGGAATCCTGCATGCCGTACCGCGCGATCGACACGTGGCCCTGCACCGAGGACGATTGCGAAGTCTGGCCGGTCCTGGACAACTACTACTCCGTGGCGAACGATGTGACGGCCATCAAGAACGCGATTTACACGTACGGTCCGGTGACCACCGGATTCTGGGTGTTTGATGATTTCAACTACTACTCGGACGGCTGTTACGATGCGGATTATGCCCACTCGACGAACCACATCATGTCCATCGTCGGCTGGGACGATACCCAGTGCGACGGCGACGGGGCCTGGATCATCAAGAACAGCTGGGGAACGGGCTGGGGGATGAACGGATATGTGTACGTGAAGTACGGGGTGGCGTCGGTCGGGCGAAGCGTTCACCGTCTTGCGTACACCCCCCAGTTGCATTTTCTGAGATTCGGGGACTACGCCGTCGACGCAGGCGCCAAGGGAAACGGCAATGGATTTCTGGATCCCGGAGAAACGGCCCAGCTCTCGGTGACGCTGGTCAACGACGGACAGGGACCGGCAACCGGGATCTCGGGTATTCTTCGAACCGAAACGGCCGGGGTCACGGTCACCGACAGCACGGCCGACTTCAGCGACATTCCCTCGGAGACGAGCGGTTCGACGATCGCTCCCCACTTCGAGATTTCCATCGACGGTGGATTCTCCGAAGGAGACTGGATTGAGTTCGAGCTGGCTCTGGAGACGGACACGTACTCGTCCGCCACCGATTTCGTCGTGTATGTGGGCGAATTCACCGAGGTTTTGACGGATGATTTCGAGACGGACCAGGGATGGACGGTGGGCGAGCTCGACGACGACGCCACCGAGGGGATTTGGGAAAGAGTAGAACCCGTCGAGAAGCTGGCGCTTCAGTACCAGGGAGAGCGGGTCCAGCCGGGTCTGGACACCACGCCGTATTCGGGAACGATGTGCTTTGTAACGGAGAACTCCCCTCTGGGCACGAAGCAGAGGTTCGGGGATGTGGATGGCGGGAAGACGACGGTGCTGTCCCCGATACTGGATCTCTCCGATTACGGGACGGCGGTGCTGAAGTACGAGCGATTCTACACGAACGACACCATCCCCACGCAGACGGACGACGATCCCTTCGAGGTCGATGTGTCCAACGACGGCGGCGATAACTGGACCAACCTGGAGACGGTCACCGAGACTCCCGGGGATCGGGAATACCACAGGATGATCTTTGAGTTGAGCGGCGTCGTGACGCTGACCGACCAGATGCAGATCCGTTTCGTGGCGAAGGACGTGGGCGCCTACAACTCCGTGGTCGAGGCGGCGGTGGACGACATCGAAGTCCTTGGCTTCGGTGATATGACGGAAGCTGCCGCGGGCGGGCCCTGGGTCAGAAAACCGGCCTCTCTGGTGCTGACCCAGAACGTGCCGAATCCGTTCAATCCTGAGACGATGATTTCCTTCGGGTTGCCGAATGCGGCGACCGTGGATCTCAGCATTTACAACATTCGTGGTCAGAGGGTCCGGCAGCTGCTGGACGGCCGCCTGCCCGCCGGATTCCATTCGGCTCGCTGGGACGGACGGGACGCGAACGGCCTGCGGGTTTCTTCGGGTGTCTATTTCTACCGGCTCAGCACGCCCGAGGGTTGTCTGACTCGCCGAATGACGCTGATCAAGTAGAACCCAGGGGCACGGCCCCAGGGTATTTAGAAGGCCCGGCGGTGAACCCCGCCGGGCCTTCTTTTGTGGGTTGTGATCACGAGGTAACGGGTTATGTTGCAGTTCGATAGGGCCCCTCGGGGGCAACCCCGGGAAGCGGCGAGCCGGGCGCGGGAAACCCGGCGCTCGAGGCCCGAGACAATAGTCCTTGACCCTTGCGTCGGTTGTCTGATAGAGTTCCCGGTTTGGTGGTCATGAGGTGTGCCGTTCAGGCGGATCCGCGTCTCAGATGGAGGCGGAGATCGTTCGGTGAGTGGTGAACCTGACGGGGCGGAAGACCGTGCCCCTTCCATGGGGTTTGCCGATTGTGGACCAACAGGGAGGTTGCAATGGCTCGGAAGAAGATTGCGTTGATCGGGGGCGGGCAGATTGGCGGCATTCTCGCTCTGCAAGTGGCAAAGCGGGAGCTGGGAGACGTCGTCATGCTGGATATCCCGGACGCCGAAGGAATGGTCAAGGGGAAAACACTGGATATCCAGGAATCGGTTCCGATTGAGAAGACCGATTGCCTGTTGACCGGGACGAGCAACTACGCCGACATCAAGGGGGCCGATGTCTGTATCGTCACGGCGGGGTTGCCCCGGAAACCCGGCATGTCTCGTGAGGACCTCCTGGACACCAATATCAAGATCATCACCGAAGTCGGGAACAACGTGAAGAAGTATGCACCCGACGCTTTCTGCATCATCGTGACCAACCCGCTGGACGCGATGGTGTACTCCTTCAAGAAGATCACGGGTTTCCCGAAGGAGAGAGTCGTCGGCATGGCGGGCGTGCTGGATACGGGCCGTTTCTGCTCCTTCGTCGCGATGGAACTCAACGTGTCCATGGAAGACGTCCATGCGACCGTTCTGGGCGGCCACGGTCCGACGATGGTTCCTCTGCCCAGACTCGCCACGGTCGGCGGGATTCCCGTCACCGAGCTGCTGCCCCAGGACAAGATTGACGCCATCGTCGATCGCACCCGCCAGGCAGGAACGGAAATCGTCAAACTCCTCGGCACCGGCAGCGCGTTCTTCAGCCCGGCGGCCTCCGCCATTGCGATGGCCGAGTCCTACCTCAAGGACAAGAAGCGGGTTCTCCCCTGCGCCTGTCTCCTCGAGGGAGAGTACGGCATCAACGGGTACTACATCGGGGTGCCGGCGGTCATCGGGGCCGGGGGAATCGAGAAGGTGATGGAAGTGAAACTCAGTGACGATGAGAAGGCGGCGCTGGCCAATTCTCTCGAGGCGGTGAAGAAGGCCGTCGCTGAGACGAAGCTCTAGCCTCAAGGACATTCGTTGAGTGAGGGGCCGACTTTCGAGTCGGCCCCTTTTTTGCCAGGCCCGTCTCCGGCGAGAAATGTGTTGTTCCCCGAATGCGCGCAGGTTAGGCTCTGCGGTGCCGATAGGAGAGAGGTCCGTTGAGATCCCTTGACGACGTGGGTGATCCATGCGTTGCAGGCTCCTGTTGTGGATGGCGGGTTTTCTCCTCGCCGCATGTGCGCACACCGCCTGCCGGGCCGAGGTCAGTGCCTCGGCCGTCGTGATGGTCCG
>Ga0180431_10001632_pt1 | contig 31072 bp, 59 predicted proteins | sample SS_ome_11_FD_132459 | JGI IMG/M metagenome (GOLD analysis project Ga0180431, IMG submission 132459) | Hypersaline lake sediment archaeal communities from the Salton Sea, California, USA - SS_1_MS_1 metaG | ecosystem: Environmental > Aquatic > Non-marine Saline and Alkaline > Hypersaline >... | reverse complement strand
GGGCGAATTCAGATCCGGTGTGAATTCGCGTCATTCCTTGCCTGCGATCTTCGCCGTGTGGTAGCCTCTCGAACAAGTTGTTGGCGAGTAGTTTTCAAACCCCGTTGCGCGGCCAGAACTTGACTGCCAAGCCTGCGCGTGTGAAGGAACGGAAAGCGACCTTCAAAACTTGGAACTGGGGTTTGAGGACGGCGAAGGGGACTTCGATCTCCCTCGACTCGAGGTTCAAAGGACACTGATGAGGTCGAAGGGAGATCAAATGCACCACAGCACACAGACACAGAACCCCACGCAAACCCACGCTGAGGACATTCCGAGCGGGTTTTCCCAGGTACCGGAAATGCACCTGTACTCGAGGTACGAGCACGGAAACCTCCCCGTCAGGGTGTTTCGAAACTCGGACAACGAGACCCGCTATGAGGTCACCTACCCGAGTGAGATGGATGCGTCCGGTAGCCGGACCATCGTCTACACCTCAGCACGGCAGATGATCTCGTCCTTCTACGGGCACGATGTCCACATGCCCTTCGATCGCTACTTCCGACTCGGCCGATACCGCAAACAAGGTCGGTCGTCCGGGAGCGCAAACCTCCTGTCCCTCCTCGATGCACGTCAAGGAGGAACCGAAAAGACTCCCATCGCCGTCCATGGGGAGAAAAAATCTCCCTCGAAAACTCGAATCGTGGTCGATCCGGGTTTGAAGGGTAGTTCAAACTCCCCTGACCCAGTGGTTTCTGAGTTTGTCAAGGCCATTGAGGAAGATTTGCTTCCCGAGGAAGCGTTCATCGAGCCTACGGATGAGATGAAGGCGATGTTCGACAAGGCGATTGAGCTCGAGCTTGATCGCCTTGATGGTGTCGTGGGGATCGATCTCGGGGACAAGTCGTCGAGGAAGGGAGTGACCTTCAAGGCGGACGAGGTACGGAAGCTGTTGTGGCGAGGGTTCGCTGGCAAGATGCTGTCGCAGGGCTACGACCCCGAGGATGTCCTGCAAGAGGTCTATCGGGGCCTGTTGGTGCGCAACAAGGGGAAGTGTCCTTGGGATGCCCGCAAGAGCACGTTCGGGCACTACGTGTATTTGGTCATTGGGTGCGTCCTGACCAACTACCACCGCAAGCAGGCGCGTCGTGTAGACAAGGACGCCACGTCCTTGACCCTGACGAACAGGGACGGAGAGGAGTACGTGGACATTGGGCAGTTCGGGAGCTGCAAGATCCACGATGGGAGCGAGCTCGGGGACATGTTGGCGCTCGACGACCTCTCCAAGTACCTCGAGACCCTGCCGGATGTGACCCCTGAAGCGTTGCTGGGGCGGGAAATCCTGCCTCTGGTGGCGTCCGGGCATCAACGGGCTGAGATCGTCCTGGAGACGGGCAAGAAGCCCTCCCTGGTGTCCCGGGCCCTGGCGTGGCTACGACGCCAGACAGCCCTGTGGGCCACCGAGAGCGGCCTGGGGAGGAACGTCCCCGTCAAGTACCTGGTCCCGGCCTGAGTTCTAGGGTGTCAAGTACGTTCGACACGTCCAGGAGTGTCGATCAGGGTGGACAGGTAGCTTTTTGGGCTAGCAAACGTCCCGGGATCACTGAAAAACCTCCGGATGCCTGGTTTCGAGGGCCAAAAAGTCCCCTAAAAACAACGTCCTGGAGGTTTTTCGTTGGCGGAGGGGTGTTTTCCTGTACCTTTTGGGTAGAAAACTTGAGCCACTCCGGCTCTCATGGTTCTCCGCGTAGTTGCGGAGGTGTGTTTTCGGTGGGGGACCCCTTCGTTTTTGCGTAATTCGCAAGTCTTCACGGTCCGGGGGCGTGAAGACTGGGAGTCAAGGAGCTCGAGGGCGTCCAGGAGGCCGAAAAAGGGCGCGTCCTGGAGCTCGGATCTACTCGAGGGGGTTAAAAACTCCTTTCGGGGTGGTTTTTGGGGTTCAAAACTGGGCTCGAGGGGTTGGAAACGTCCTGGAGCTGCGGATTTCCTGCGGGGGTGCGACGAAATAGCGCGTAGTTGGTGAAAAGGAGTAGTTCCGCGTAGGTGTAGAAGGCTTGAGATGAGCTTTCTGAGGCACGAGATGACGGTGGGGGAGTGGACATGCGATGTGCGGACCTCTGGGTACGTGGGGCAGCGCGTAGCTACGAAGCTGGACGCGAACAACGACATCTTGGAGCAGCTCGAGTGGGTGCAGTTCGACGACAACCTCGAGGAGCTCCCGCTCGAGGAGCAGGGACTCCTTGTGAGCATCAAGAAGAGCATGTTCAGGACCTGCCATGCCCCGCAGCGCGTCATGGAGTGGCTGATGACCGGGGCGGTTGGAGCTCGAGATGAGGTGAAGGAGCACGTCCAGGAGCCGGAATGGCTCGAGGTGCTTCAGAATCCCGGGCTCCGATGAGCGCGTAGGTCGAAAACTTCCGCGTAGGTGGGAATAAACTCCCCAAATCCTCGGTTAGCTGGTAGCTACCAGCTAACCGAGGATTCAAAACCGACCTTTCGCGTAGGTTTTCCGCGTAGAAACCGAGCTTGAGGGTAGTTTCGCGTACCTTCTCGAGTTCGGTTTCCGCGTAGTTGGACGGTTTGGAGCGAAACACGTAGTTGGGGTGCGTGTTTCGGCTCTTTCGGGCCATCTGGGAGCTCGAGATGGTGAGCTCGAGCTCCTCATCTCGAGCAGGAACCCAGATCAGGTAGGTTTTGCGTCCTGGAGTGGGTGGTTTCGAGCTCTTTTGGGGGGCGTCAAGGAGCCTTTACGTCCTGGAGTGGTGCTGAAAACTGGTTTCGAGGAGGTTTCCAGGGTCTTTTCCGCGTAGGTGACCGCGTTCTGGAGCTCCTCGAACTCCGCGTAGTTGAATTCGAGGTCCGAGGAGGTGTTGATGACGCGGACCGCGTAGTAGAGGGTGCCACAGAGGGTGGAGTCGTAGTCGATCTCGACCGGACATCCCGGGATGGGGGGGTTCCAGCCATCTCCAGCTCGAGGAGTGATGGCTTGATCGTCCTGGAGTGGCGTCCAGGGGAGGTTGGAGTCCTGGAATCGGACCGGAAGATGGTTTTGAACGTCCTGGAGGTGCACTTTTTCTCCTTGAGACCGCGTAGGTGTTGGTTTTCGAGAGGGTTCGAGGGGGTTTAGGACCGCGTAGTTGCTAGTTTCGCGTGGGTCTACGAGATGAGGAGGTCGGATTTGGGCAGCGCAGCGGTAGATTCCGCGTAGTTGCCTGGTCATTCGAGCTCGAGCGCGTAGTTCTCGAGCTAGTGGTCATCTCGAGCGCGTAGTTCTCGAGCTAGTGGTCATCTCGAACGCGTAGTTCTCGAGCTTTCGGCACCTCTTGATGACGGTTCGAGCTCGAGTTTGGACAGCTCGAGCTCAATTCAGCGCGTAGATCGTCCTGCTCGAGCTCCTCGAACGTCCTGGAGTTGCCCGGATGTCGCTGTGATTACGAGTACTTGGCACGTCCTGGAGCTGTGAGATCACCGAGGAGTGATCCAAGAGGCCGTTCTCCGGCTTTCTCCGGACGCGCGTTTTCGCTCGTCTATATAATCGCGTAGAATAATCCCGGCGAATCCGGACCGCGTATTTGAATGATTCCGCGTAGTTAGAGAATCGCGTAGAAGCGCGGGGTTCACGAAGTACCGAATTCGGGCAGATAGCCGCGTAAATTGATGGGTTCTAAGCTCGAACAACCGAGGTGTAAAACGAGCGCGTACTTCGTGTGGGGGTGGAGATGACTGAAGACGAGAAGGCGGAGCAGGATCCTCGAACGAAGTACGTGCCGATGGGCAGGGAGCTCCTTCCATGTCGGGTACAGCGGTGGTTGCTCTGCTCCCACTGCGGGGAGGAGCTCGAGGTTGGGGAAGACGCCCTGTGGATCCCGGATGAGGGGATCTTCCACAAGGACTGCGTCCAGGAGCTGGGCTGCGTCCAGGAGCTGGGCCACGTCCAGGAGTTCCAAAATCCCCGCGCGGACTTCGTGAAAAAGCGTAGCTCGAGGTCTTGACGGCTATCACATCAGCCGTATAGTGAGGATATGCCGAAGACGAAGAAGCGAGACCTTCGAGCCCAGTGGGGCGCGGAGATGGAGAAGTCCCTGGTGGGCAAGCGCGTAGTTGAGACGCGGTACCTCAAGGACGCGGAGATGAAGGCACTGGGCTGGGAAGAGTCGGTGCCGGTGATCATTTTCGATGACGGGTCGATGTTGTTCCCCTCGAGAGATGACGAGGGCAATGGCGGGGGCGCGTTGTTCGGACAGGGACCCAAGAACGAGGAGCTTACGTTCCCCGTCATCCGGAGCTACCTCCTGTGAAGAACCTGAACCCACGCAACGTCCTGCGATCGGCGCCGCTGTACTTGGCGGCATCGATTCCGGCCACGTACTTCAGCGTCCAGGTCCTGGGGCATCCCTGGGGGGTGGTTTTCGCTGGCGTCATGAACCTGGTCCTCCTCGTCCTGCTCGTTCGAAACTCGAACGTCCAGGAGTCTGAGCAGACTTGACGTAATATCACACGTGTGATATAGTGAAACTATGACTCGTTCTGAGAGGAGGAAGTCCGAGCGCGCGGCTCAGAAGGAGGCGCGTCGAAAGGGGAAGCTTCTTCAGCGGGTAGATGCGGGTCGCGAGGTTGTGTTTGGTGGGGGGTGGCCGGAGTGGTCGCCTTTTGTTGAGCTTTTCGGGCCCGGGTCGGAGTTCTGTCGGGGGGTCGGGTGTGACCATGCCTACTCGAACTCGAGGTACCAGGTTCTTGTGGTGTTCGAACGTCCGGGACGTGGGTGGCCACCGGTGATGCACTTGTCCATTAAGGCTCATGATCGACGATGCGTTCATGACTGGAGGGACATGCAGCGCATCAAGAACGAGCTTGCGGGGACGATGTCGGAGGGGGTGGAGCTTTTCCCGGCCGAGTCGAGGCTGATGGACGAGGCGAACCAGTTCCACATCTACTGCCTCCACCCGAGCGTGGATGGTTTCCCATTTGGGCAAAGGGAGCGTACGAGGTGTACGCCTGATGAGCTCGAGGAGGAGTATGCGGAGGTCGTCCAGGAGTTGCGTCCCAAGCAAAGGGACTTCGAGGATCATCACGGAGCTGATGGATGTCGCCCCGCAGGGCTTGTTCCGTGGCCGGAGTGGGCCATCGAGCAGATGGAGAAGATGCGTGAGGTGTAAAAAGTTCGAGGGCCTCGTGCAGGGAGCGGCATGAAGAAGACCAAGTGCAACACGTGCAACGATGACCCTCGAGGCGTCCTGGGGCTGAATTCGTACCGACCGTGTCCGGACTGCAGTGGAGCTCCGATGACGGGGTTCGAGAAGGACCGCGCGGTTTACGACCTGCGGCCTGCTCTCGAGGCCGTCGTTCGAGATCGGGAGAAGCGAGCTCGTCGAGCGGATGATGTCCGGAAGGAGGGTCTGCTCTGATGGCGAAGAAGTTCAAGCCGGTCAAGGAGATGACCGTCAAGGAGTTGGCTCAGCCCAGTACGCAAGTACTCGAGGTGGACAGCGATGAGGACATGGAGAAGCTGATCGCTGCCATGAAGTTGCGGGCTGCTCGAGCTCAGAGGGGTGGAAACTGATGGGCTTGTTGCGACAGACCTACGAGGTCCTAAACGGCTCTCTGCTGGGGGACGGTGGTCTGAGCACAGTTTCGGGTCGTGTGAATTCACGCCACAAGGTGCAGCGGAACGCAGAATTCCACGACTACAACATCTGGCTCATGACAGAGATGGGGGATATCCCTTGGGAACAAACCTCTCCACGCTTGGGGGAGACATACGACGCACGGACCGCCAAGACGTACTACTGGAGCAGAATTCGTTCACGCCGTCATGTGGAACTCTCCATCCTGCGCGATCTCTGGTATCCCGAAGGGACCAAAACTGTCCCCAGGGACTTTGTCGAGTACTTCTGGAGCGATCTAGCTCTGCTGGTATGGGTTGCTGATGACGGGTCTTTTTTCAAAGTCGATGTCCCGCGACGCGATGGCTTCAAGCGAGAGTTGCGGTTCAAACTGGCTACGAATGGCTTCACCCATGAAGATGTTCTGTGGCTGGCCGAGCTCTTGAGCAGGAAAACGGGATTTCATTTTCGCGTGGACCACAACGGGAACGAACAGTGGGTCATCGTGATGCCCCCGAGTGAAGTCCTGGAGTTTCAGCAAAACCTTGCGCATCTCAACCCGGTCACGTCTCTGGGGCGCAAGTTTGGAGGCGTGGGAGGGTACGACAATCGGACTTGATTGGATGTTGGAGAAGGCCAAGGCCAAGCCTGGGTTCGAGGAGCGGTACGCCACCGTGACGAAGATGCTCAAGGATATGGAGGGCGAGGCGGAGTCGCCCGAGCTCGAGAAGGAGCTCGAGGAGATTTCGATTTCCTGCTACGAGGCCGTCGGTGCACCTCGAGTAGGGTTCGACGAGCGTGCGAACGAGTGGTTCCGGAAGGAGAACTGGGAGCCGGCGCATCAAGATGCGAAGGCGGGGAAGTTGGACAGCAACCCCGGGTACCGGGACTTCTGGATGCAGGACTTCGAGACCTGCCTCGAGGAGCACAAGGGCAAGTACGTCATGGAGCTGGCTCGAGACAAGGGTGGTGAGGCTACGGTGAGTGGCATCGCGGCCTCGAGCACGGATTTTCGTGGAAAGGTGCTGCGGTTCATCGATGGCCTGGATGCCGATTTGGTGAACGAGAGCTACGAGGACCACAACGCGGAGGAGTGTTTGGCGTATGCCAAGCGTCTTGAGGCGCAGCTTCCGAAGGTGCCTGACGGACCTGATGGGAAGGAGCTCTTGCAGAGCGCGATCGATTGGTTGCGTTTCTGGGGAGAGAGGGGATTCGGGTACTGGGCATGGTACTGACCGACGAGAAGAGGGAAGAGATCGCGGAGGCCCTGTTTTATCAGCAGAAGAACAGGAAAGTGGAGACCGCTTGGGGGATGCAGCTCATGCTCATCATGTTTGTGGGGGATGAAGAAACCGAAAGGGTTCTCGACCTCGTCAAGAGGAAGTTCGTGGAGGCAGAAGAGACCAGATGACCATGATCAACAAGGACACGGAGTGCCCGGAGGGATTCCCCGAGCACATGTGGGGTGGCTTCAAGCGGTATGTCCTGGACGGAGTTCCTCCTGGAAATGGGCTTCGAGCGTTCCTCGAGGGGGACTTGTTCGAGACGTTCCGTCGGTGCGACTTCACCGATCAGCTCATGCCGATGGTGATGTACACCTGCAACTACTGCCCGGCTGGATGTTTTGGCTCGAAGAGTCGCGTCCAGGAGTGGCTCGAGCTCGGGGGGCTTCACGGTCTCGAAAGGAAGATGAACGGTGGGAACTGACATCCACTTCTACGTGCAGCGTAAGGATCCCGAGACTCGGGAGTGGGTTTTCCTCGACCCGCCGGAGTCGATCTTGTCCGACTGGGACAAGAAGTGGGAGGAGGACCACAAGGACAAGGACTGGTACCGCCGGAGCTGGTACTCCGGGCGGAGCTACGACTGTTTCGCGATCTTGGCCAACGTGCGCAACGGGTACGGGTTCGCGGGGATCGACACGGGCAACGGGTTCAAGCCGATCGCGATGCCTCGAGGTCTTCCGGACGACTTCGTCCCCAACGAGTACATCCTCGAGCATGACAACCCCGAGTACTGCCACAGCCATCAGTGGCTGAGCCTTCGTGAAGTTCTCGAGTACCCCGTCAAGGAGTTGGAGACACAACAGAGGGGTTGGGTGGGCGAGGTCGAATTCGAGAGGTGGCTCGAGAGCGGGGACAACGGTCCGTGTACTTACTGCGGGGGAGTGGGTGGTCCCAACATCGAGCACGTGGATGTTGCCACGATGACGAAGATCGTGAAGGGGCAGCTCGAGAAGGATCCTGGGAAGCAGTATTACTGCCAGCTCGAGTGGGGGGAGACCTACTTCGAGGCAGCCAGGTACTTCTTCGGTACTTTGGTGCCGAGCGTCAAGGAGATGGTAGGGGATGAGGGGGTGGATGACGTGCGGTTCGTGATGTGGTTCGACAGCTAGAAGGAGAAACGAAATGCGAGTGAAACTGACGAAAACGAAGGCGGAGCAGATCCGCGTAGCTCGAGCTCAACTGGGACTTTCCCAGTACGAGCTCGCGGATGAGTTCGGCTGGGTGCGTTCCAAGATCAAGCGCCTCGAGAAGGGTGAGGTCCAGAGCATCGAGGAGGAGGACCTCAAGCGTCTCGAGAAGAGGCTTAGCGTCAAGGAGTCCGACGGGCCCCGCGTGGAGGTGAAGATCAAGAAGCGTGAGAACGTGGTGCCGCTGTTCCGCCGAGGGGAATTGTTCGAGAGCGCGCAGTTCCTGCCGGCGCGTACCAACGGGAAGAATTGCGCGTACTTCCGGGTGCGGATGGCGAAGCAGGTGGATGTGGACTCCTTGATGGGGACTCCGCTCGAGCTCGCTGGCTACTCCGGCAAGGTGCACGGGGTCGAGAATGCCGTCGGCCAGAACCCGTTGCGTCCTGGAGAGGTGCTCGTCATCATGCTCTGGGCGCGCAACATCCAGAAGCAGCGCCCCCAGAAGAGTGTTTCAACTTGCAAGAACACGACCCATGCGTAGGCAAACGCTTGACGATCTGGCAACGCAGGGCGCGAAGCTCCGCGTCTTCTTCCCTCATGACCAGGGGTCTCGGGTCCTCGTCACCACCGGCGGTTCGAGGCCCAACACCTCTCCGGCACCATGCCAGTCGGACTGGGAGGTCAAGGACCCGGTGACGGGCCAGAACGAGTGGGTCCCTGGCTGGTACATCGCGTCACCGACCCGCTGAACGTCCAGGAGCTCTTTTCACGAAGAGGGCGGCCTGATTTTTGAGAGGTGATGGGTTGACGCCTATCACCTCGTTCTTATACTAAGAGGCATGGACGGAAAAATCACGATCATCGGGCTGAGCCTTCTCGAGGAGGACCTTCTGAAGGCCGTGGATCTCGAGGCCAACCCGCGTTGGTACCTGGTGCGAGCTCAGCGGTATCTCTGGGAGGGCATCATCACCCCACGGATGGGGAAGGGGGTCAAGTGCGAGTCTCTCATCTGGAACCTGCTTTCGAAGATGGAGGCGGGGCTTCAGACGGTGTCCGAGCAAGAGAGTCGCGACTCCGCGTACCTGGCTCTGGAAGAGGTTCGAGTGGCTCTGGCTACACGAACCGCTCGGGCTGTCTGATCTTTTTCACGAAAAGCTATTGACTTCAAGTCATACCGCCTTACGTTGAGATCATGGCAGCAAGCAAGACCGTCTACACCCTTCACTACTGGGACCCGAGCGAGGGACTCGAGGGCCGCGAGTGGGAGGACCGCCGCATGTTCAAGAGCAAGGAAGTGGCCGAGTTCGTGCGTGAAGGCATCCTGATGTTCGAGCCGGTTGGTTCGGAGCTCTCGGTGACGGTGCGTTCGAAGGAGTTCTTCACGGAAGCCACGGTGGACGAGTGGATGGAGGAGCATGGCCCTGGAGCTCAGCGGAGGGCTGGCTGATGAGGTTTGCGGACATCCCGCAGTTCCCCCAAGCCCACTATCAGGTTTTGGTGGGGTGGCAGCAACAATGATCGCGTTCGTCAACGACAACGCCTGGCTGCTTCTGTGGATCTTCGTGATCACCGGGACCGTCGTTGCGGTTGCAGCGGAAACAAGGCACCTCAAATGAACGACCGAGACGAAGATAACGAAGATCTTGAAGGCTACGTGGAGGACATCGACGGCGCACGCATCCGCACCCGTGCGGCTACCATGCCGCACCGCGTGGGCCTCGTGTCCGTCGAGACACACGGCACGGTCCACTCGTACCTCGAGCCAGCCGCTGCCCGTGCACTCGCCAATGCGCTCCTGAGCGCGGCGTGGCTTGCCGACCTGCTGGTCGCATCGGACGCGGATTAGAGGACGTGGAGGTATCGACCTATGACTGACGATGATACACCAGACGTGTTCGGCCTGCTGCACAGTAGGGTTCACCGTGATCCTGGTCGCAGTCGACCTGGAAGGACGGTCAGAGTCATGACGCTGACCGAGTCGCAGGCGAAGCAGCGACTTGAGGCGGTCCGGGCTTTCCTTCGGGATGAGGTTGAGGTTTTTGGGACCAAGTACTCAGAGTTCGAGGACAAGCTTCGCGGTACGGTAGCGCGGTTCAACTTCCGGGTTTGTTCGTTGAGTTCTCGAGAGGAGATACTCGAGCTGTATTTGAACATCAACGCTGGGGGTACGCCCCACACCCAGGAAGAACTTCGTCGCGTCCAAGAGTTGCTGAAGCAGGAGAAATCATGATGATCGCATGTGCGTGTGGTGGGATCCTTGAGGTCCTCGTGTTGACGGCAGCCGGAGGCGCAGGTCTCTTGGCTGCCGCCTGGCTCAAGTTCAAGAACATGTTCAGGAGGAACGGATGAAGGATCGATTCGTGCAGCTCAGCGACCAGGAGCTCAACCTCATTTGGGAGGCGCTGTCGGCGTTCGATCCGGGACCTCGAGAAGGCACCCAGAAGGAAGTCCGGGAGCTCTTCCAGGAAGCTGCTCGAGTTCGAGCCCGGAAGAAGCAGTACCCGCCCTTGGGCAACAAGTTGGCTGAAGAGGGATGTGTCCGGTGCGACTGCGGGTGCAAGTACTGGGAAGCCGACATCTGCATCGACTGCGGCACCGAGTTCGACCCTCAACGTCACCGAGCTCAAGAGGAAACAGGCTGAACGTCCAGGAGTAGGCGCCCCCACGCGGGGCGCTTTCTTTTTGCGTACCTCTTGACTTCTATCACATCGTCTCCATAATGAGGTACATGGCAAGATATACAGGAAGCATCAAACCCGACTTCGACCACGACTGGAACAAGCCGTACGCGGAGTACGAAGCCAAGGTGGAGAAGTGGCTCGAGGATCTCAAGAGCGGGTACCGCAAGCTAGCCAAGGGGGACCTGGTCGGCGAGATCGTGAGGTTCCAGATCGCGGATGGCTACGCGCAGTACATGATCGTGAAGCAGCGGCCGTTCACGGTTGCGCATCTGGACATCTTGGACGGCTACTCGGCTTTGGGGGCCACGATCCGTGGGTTCCGGCTTCAGGATGCTCGAGCTCAGGTCGAGGTCCGTCGGCGGTGGGAGCAGCGAGCTCGTGAAGAGGCGGCTGCCTACGAGAAGCTCCTCAAGGACAACAAGGTCCTGCACTACCACAACGGGTTCGGCCAGTTCGTTCGGTGCGAGGTGGTAGTCGCCGATCATGACGAGGGCACCATCAAAAAGGGGGACCGGTGCCTCAAAGAGGTTGCCCTGGTCGGATCGTGGAGGGACTACGACCTTCGAGCTGACAGCTTCCACATGAGGTCAATTCGGGATGGACGTCTGATGAAGCCCCACATCGGCAACATCTACGAGGGTTCGAAGCACCTCCAGCAGGGGCACTCCGATCCTCGTAGCCTCGAGCCCTTGCAGGTCGAGGGGCAGATGGAGCTCTTCGCAGGATGAAGCCCTTCAAGTTCTGGGCTTCGTGTCCTCAGCTCGAGGGCGAGCTCGTCCAGTACTTGACGGACTCCGAACGTGCCGTGCGAATCACGTACGGTACGTTCGCCCGTCATGCGGATCTCGAGGCGATGAGGAAGCAAGGACATCCGGCGATGTACCGGATCTCGTGCGCCAACAACTGGTCCATCAGCTTCTGGAAGTCCCGGTTGCCGTCCGGGACCCTGGTCTACTACTTCGACTGGAGCAGGATCGAGCACATCTTCGTTGATCGAGAAATCGACATGCGGAAGGAAATCGAGCTCTTGACTACTATCACATCGTCACTATATTGACGGTATGGACGGAGCAAGAGAACTGGACATGTTGGTGGAGGCGGCGGAGAGCGACCCCTTCACCGACAACCTTCATGAGTGGGCGGATTTTGCGATCGAGCTCGCGGTGGAGGCGGCTCGGGTTCTTGAGGATGCGAAGGGGAGGGTGTCGATCAAGACGGCACATGCCTCACGCATCATCGAGCGTTGCAAGAAGGCCGGGCTTATTCGGGACCATGAGCATCTTCTGGAGATGGCGGCAGAAAGAGACGCTGCCTGGGGTTGACACCTATTACATCGGGTCTATAGTAAAAATATGAAGCAACGAAAAGGCACCTGTGACATCGACACCTTCTGGGAGGCGGTAGCCGAGATTGGCTGGGGCACGAAGACCACCAACTACAAGGTAGTCGAGAAGGCGATCCTCAAGAACTGGGACAACGAGTTCATCCGTTCGTTCGACGGCCACCTCGGCGAGTTCCGAGGTCAGCTCTGTGAGAAGGTCGAGTCTTTCGAGAACCGCAACGGCGTGAGCTGCGGCTGTGGGGACGACGGGTTCTCCGACCTGACCAACCACGTGGTGGGCCTGGGCAAGGAGGCGTTCGAGGCGGCGATGGCCGACCCGATGCTGGTCGTTCGACGAGGTCAGAAGTACGACTACACCGAGTCGTTCAGCTACTGCATCCCGTACGTTTCGAAGGCAGCGCTCCAGAAGGAGTCGATGACGTTCGAGCAGGCGATCGAGAAGGCGCGCGAAAACTACGGAGAGCGCTACGATGAGGGTGACGACGAGGACTTCGAGCTCTACCTCAAGGGTGAGGCGCTCGAGCTGATGCTTGGCCCCCAGGCCAAGTTCGATCCTCGGCACTACGCCTTCTGGGCCCAGCGTGATCTACCGGACCTCGAGCTCTTGAAGGAAAGCCCCTTCGCGGATGAGTTCCCCGAGCTCGATGAGGTGCTTGGTGCTCTGAAGAAGGTAGCGGATGGAGACGCGACGCCGCTGCTGGAGGAGGGTTTCAAGGCCAAGGTCGTGAAGCTGCGGGAAGCCCGCGAGGAGCTCTACCGCCAGAAGATGGAGGAGCTGAACGTGCTCAACAGCCGGGGCCACAGCATCGACAACCTGGTGAACGACGCTCGTCAGTACCTGATCGAGGAGGAGGACAGCGCCGCGTAGTTCGAGGAGCTCGAGGAAGAGGGCGACATCCAGATGGGTGTCGCCCTTTTTTCGTGGGTGGGGGTTATCAAAACTGGGCCCGGCGGTGTGTATAGGGGTGAGGAATCAAAAAGAAAGGGACCCTCGAGGGGTCCCTTTCTTCGTCGAACGTCCAGGAGTTACGCAGCCAGTGCGGGGGCCTCCCGGAACTTGATGCCCTTGGCGTAGACACGAGCGCGGCCGTTGCGGATGACCATGCGGACCTCGTCGGCCCCGACCACGGGTGCCTCATCCGAGGCGCGCACGAACGAGTCGTACTTGTAGGGGTTGTAGGTGATCTTGGTCCAACCGCGTAGTGACAACTCCTCGGTGGGGAGCTCGCAGGTACCTCGGACGCCCGCGTGGACGTTCTTGGACCGCTCGCGGAGGACTCGAGCTCGACCAGCCTGGCTGACGACGAACTCGGCATCGCGGATCACGACCTGACGGGCGTGGGCCTCGACGCGACCGGTGCGCGTGTTCTTGCACGAGTAGACGTGCTTGTGGAGGTTCCAGTAGATGAAAGCTCGGAAGTTGGTGTTGCCTTGCATGTCTCTACTATAAGGTTGGTGTGATAAGAGGCAAGAGGTGTTTTCGTAAAAAGTTGGGGTTGACGAACTATCACCTCGAGCACATAGTGGGAGTATGAGCCAACACGGAAACCAAGCGAATCTCCAGGCCCCGATTCTACATCTGAACGGGAGCGGGTTCGACAATCTCTTCAAGCAGTACGCGGAGGCGGCCGGAGCTGTACGCCAGGCGATGCAGGAGCTGCCGAATCCTCATGGGCGTGACTACTACGTCCAGGAGGGCGCACACGAAAGGGCGCGTACCGAACATGAGGCGCGACTCGAGAAGCTTCGCGGAGTACTTCATGAGCTCGAGCACATCCTCGAGGACCTCAACGAGCAGAAGCATCAACATCCGAGGGCGGCGCTGTGATGGTCAGATCCGCGCGGAGGTACGACGTAGAAGTTCGGATGCGTGATTGCTTCGGGGGTACCACCTACGGGTTGGTGAACCGGTTCCTCTACGAGGACAAGGAGGGTCGCGACTGGGCGAAGATCAACGGAGACTGGGCCGAGATCGAGGGCGGCCGGTGTGACGACGCACATGTGTTCGTCGATGAGCTCCCTCGAGATTTGGAGGAGGCAGCATGAACACGGTACGTGCAAAGGTCACCACGACCATTACCTCAACGGACACTGTCGAGCTGCCGGTCATCACCAAGAAGCTTCTCGAGATGCCGCCGGCTGAGCTCGCCTACGAGCTCTGGCAGCAACACTGCATCAAGGAGGACTGCGAAGTAGGCGTCCTGGTGTCTGATGTCCCCGAGGGGGTTCGTGTTCGAAAGCCGACGGGGGAGCAAGAGTACTTGCGAGCCCAAGACGACTGGTTTCGCCGAACGACCGGGCTCGAGGAGGAGCGGGTTTTGATGATCGCCGACGGCTATCGGATGAACCTGATGGAGGGGCACAAGATCGTGATCGCCCAGCTCTCGGACCTTTACGGGTGTCAGTGGGACCTGGTCGATGAGGAGCTCGATGAGCTCCACTATCCCCAGTAGGGCACGTCAAGGAGACAAGATGAGCCAGAGGCCCTTATCGACAGCACAGAAGAAGGCGTTGCGTTGGTTCGCCAACACGATGCGCCCGCTCAACGGGCACTCCCGAAAGACCCTTCGAGTTCTGGCGGAGAGGAAGCTGATCCACAACGTCCGAGTGACGGACGGCACCCCTCAGAAGATCTGGGCGGATGTGACCCCCGAGGGGCAAAGCGTCCTGGAGTCCTTTTCACGAAGAGGGGCTTGACGAAGTATCGCCTCGAACGCATAGTAGAGGCATGAGCGATTTCAAGTTTCACCGTGTCATCGGCGACATCAAGTTCCACGGCATCCTTGGGGATGTGAATCCCATCGAGCATGACGGGGGTGTTGTGTACGAGGGGGACTACGGCCCGGAGGTGGTGCACTTCCAGGGGTGGTCCGACGACAACGGACCGCGCGTGACGGTTTCGAGGTTCTCGGTGGAGGATAACGTGCTCGAGGACCTGACTTGGGTTGACTGGGAGGGTGTAGCTTCCTGCCATGGGATGGACGTTGCGGAGCTGAAGAAGCACGCTGTGTCGGACAACGTTCTTGCCCGCGCGCAGGTGTACGAGTCCGTGGGGATGTACTGCGGGTTCGGCGAACTCGATCTCGAGCGGCGCGAGCTCACCCTCGAGGAGGCGGAGGAAGAATTCGGGGAATTCGTCGATCGGGCCCACGCGACCCAGTAGAGTTTCACGACATTCGGCGCATGGTGCCTGGGGAGAACCCAGGACGGGGAGGAGCTCCCTTGGGTAAGGACGGCTCCGGGGCTTGTGTTTGACCCTCTGTACCCTTCATGAAACACGTCGAAACGCCGGTGGGGATGTCGCCCAGTCCCGCGACCGGCAGCCTCGAGCTCCTGAGACCAAACGTCCAGGAGCTCGAACTTTTTGAAGCAGACCCCTTGCGTCGTATGACATCGTGGTAATAGTAGGAGGAGAGAGGACGGAACGACACATGGCATTCGAACTCAGCTTTTCCCCCGAATTCTTCGTCGCACCTCATGACCTGGATGGCGTGCCGTTCGACAAGAAGCGACCGGTGAGCGTTCTTCAGGCCATCAAGAGCATGTCCGATGAGGACTGGAAGCTGATGGTGGAGGAGGTCTTCGACGGCAACGAGCCCGGCGTGGACCAGGTGATGAAAAAGATCCAGGAGACGAACACGTGTCGGGACCTCCGGTCGCCGGTGGAGGTCTACATCGATGACGAGGGCTACCACTCGGTGGAGGTCTACGACTCGAGGGAGGGATAAACCATGAGCAACACCAAGAACACCACGGACGGTTGGACCCGGGATTTCGATATCACCGGAGGGGACCTCAAGGGCGCGGAGGCGGAGGCATCCGCGTATGTGGACGGCCTCAACGACGGGGCCCCCGGTGAGTTCGAGATCGAGCTTGCGGAGCACGAGGACTGGATCACCGTCACCGTTCGAAGAAAGACCCCTTGACTTCTATTACTCCGACCCCATACTAAAATCATGAGCAAGACGCAAGACATCATGCCCAAGTTCCACGTTCACATCCGAGAGGTCCATGTTTCCACCCGCGAGATCGAGGCGGAGTCGGCCGAGGAGGCGCTCCGTATCATCGTTGATGGCGAGGAAGATGGAGAGGAGGTGATGTGCGAGTATTCGCACACGCTGGACCCCGACACTTGGACCTTGGAGAGTGCCGAAGAGGGTGCCTAAACTTGTCCTCCAGATCTTGACTTCTATCACACAAGAGCTATACTAGATTCATGAAAACCTATTTGCACCTATCTACTGTGGCGCTCGTTGCGGCCCTCACCTTCTCTGTGGGGTGTCGTAGCGATTTTGATCCAGATCTGACCGGGTTCGACACCGAGATGGGGGAAGAAGGCGGAGACGGGGATGGGGATGGGGATGGGGATGGGGATGGGGATGGGGACGGAGACACGTCCGGGAGTCCTCCTCTCGATGCGGGGATGGGGGAACCCACGTGCGGAGACGGGCTCGCTGAGGGGACGGAGGAGTGTGACGGACTCGACCTTCGGGGGGCTTCTTGCACGGGGTTTCTCTCCCCTGGAGACGGCAACTACTCCGGAGGGTCTCTGTCGTGTGCCTCGGATTGCACGCTCGACTTCTCGAGCTGCGAGTACTGCGGAGACGGGATCGCGAACGGGGATGAGGCGTGCGATGGTACCGATCTCGATGGCCTCACCTGTTCGGACCAGGGTTTCGACGGAGGTGATCTTTCGTGCGACACGTCCTGCAACTTTGTCGAGGACGGATGTGCTTCGTGCGAGGGAGACCGTAACGGGATGTATGGCACGGAATGTGAGCAGGGGTTGACCGTCTACGATGGCTACGCGGTTTGCGTCGAACCCTGCGACACTTCGGCGGATTGTGTGGACCCGTCGCTCGACGCATGTGAGCCGAACTACATTTGCCTTTCCGGAGGATGTCGCATCGCGTGCGATGTGCACGAAGATTGCCCCACGGGCATGGAGTGCACGGGTCTGGGGTGGTGCTTCTGGGGGCAGGAGTAAATTCACCTTCGGGCCCTTGCCAAGAATCACCTCGGTCTTATACTAAGTTCATGGACAAGAACACCGTCATCAAGCCCAAGTTCATCGCCTGCCGTCTCGACATGAGCACCTACTGTTCTCAGGAGTTCCTCGACCGCTGCGGTGGGAAGGTCTACTTGAGCGGGTTCTTCGATGACAACCTCGACACGACCATCTGCTCGGCCCAGAAGATGGTCTACGTGCACGCTCTCGAGTTCGTGCCGGAGAAGTACCCCGAGGACGAGAAGGCTCGCGAGACCCTGTATGAGGAGCTTCGCGCGAGCGGCAAGGACGATGACTACTTCGCCCGCTCCACGATCGAGCTTCTGAAAAAGGAGCACCCTGACCATCTCCAGGAGCTGGAGATCACGTTCGATGAGGACGACGCTCCGGCTGACGTGGTGCGCGAGCACCTCCAGGGGAACCCGGTTTTCTAGCCCCAAGGGGTTGACGAAGTACAACCTCGTTGCCATACTGACTTCATGAGCAACCCGATCAAAGAGTTCAATCGATCCAACTGTCGCGAACTGATGGCCGAGGTAGAGGAGGCGCTCAAGCCGATCGCTGAGAAGCACGGCTTGACCCTCGACTGGAAGGGTCGGACCTTCTATCGAGATCAGATGCCCGTGATGTTCCAGTTCCTGGTCACGAAGCAGGATGAGGACGGGAACGCGCTCGACGCCAAGGCGCAGGCGTTCAAGCGGAGTGCGGTCCGCGTCGGCCTCGAGCCGGACGACCTAGGCAAGGAGTTCGTCTCCAACGGAGAGAAGTTCAGGATCACCGGGCTGAACCTCCGAGCCAAGCGCTACCCGGTCCTTGCCGAGCGCGTACGTGACGGCAAGAAGTACAAGTTCGGGGCCGATATGGTGAAATTCGGTCTCCAAAGAGCCGCGTAGAGCGGGTGTTGGTGTCTCTTGCTCAAGCCCCCCGGAATGGTCCGGGGGCTTTTTTTATTGCGTGAATCGCGCTGGTGTAAAACAGACGACTCGTTCGTGCACGGGGAGATGAAGGCTGCCATGAAGCATGTGATCCAATTCAATGAGGAACTGCTTCGAGAGCTCATCGCCAAGAAGCTATCGGCAGAGGGTCTCAAGGTCACCTCCCACTACGAAGTCGAGTTCGTCACCTCGAGCTCGGGGACTTCGGCGTTGATCACCGGGGTCGTCCAGGAGGCCGAGCCGGAGGATGTCGTCGAGGAAGCTGATGGCTCGAACATCGAGGACCTCGAGGAGCGCGTGCAGGAGATGCTGGGCGACCTGTTGACCAGGAAGCCTCAGACGCAGCAGAAGCTCGTAGGGCTCGTCCTCGAGGAGCTCGAGGTCCAGGAGGTCCTGGACTCGGCGGAGGGCGCTACGGACGAGCTGAGGCGTCAGGTGAACGCAGTGGTCATCACCGACCTCCAGCGTCGCTTCAAGGAAGGCACCGTCCTGTACGAGGAGACCCTCGATTCCTGGCGCAAGGCTCCGGCGAAGAAGGCCACCAAGCCTCGAAGCCCCTCCCAAACCGCTGCCGACATCCTCGGCGGGTCCGGCGGCGTCATGGACCGATCCGAAGCCCTCGAGCAGGCCACAGAGTCCACCCCCAACCGTCGGCGAGCCCGTCGAGTTGGTCGTGACCGAGTTTCGTAAAAAGTTGCCTCCCCAGGTATTGACTTGGAGTGATAGGGTATTACATTAGTGACATGAAGGTTTTCTACGACGATCGATATGTGGGCGCGGCCCACTCCTTCGACACGACTCGCAAGGCTGAGCTCGTGGCCGAAGCTGCTGCTGGGATGCCCGGGGTTGAGCTGTGCTCACCTCAAGAGGCGACTCAGCGTGAGCTGGCCATGATCCACGACCCAGCCTACGTGCGCGCTGTGTTGACGGGGGTGGGGCCACGCAAGAGTTCTGCTGGCTTCTCTTGGGACGAGGGCTACGCGAAGGCGGTGGCGACCTCGACTGGGGGTGCGGTGGAAGCGGCCTTGGCTGCTCTACGCGATGGCGTGGCGGGTTCGCTTTCGAGCGGTCTACACCACGCCGGGCCCGAGTCGGGTTCTGGCTTCTGCACCTTCAACGGTCTGGCCCTGGCGGCCAAGATCGCTCTTGGGGGTCGGCCGACGGACGGCTTCTTCCGACGCCTGGTGAAGCCCCGTTGCAAGCGGGTGCTGATCTTGGACCTGGATGCCCACTGCGGTGGCGGCACGTTCCACATCATCAAGGACGATCCTCGCATCTACCAGATCGACATCAGTGTCTGCCACTTCGACAGCTACCGAGGGTGTGATCCAGACCGGCACCACCTGCATGTGGTGAGCGATCCCGAGGACTACCTGCCCCTGCTGGAGCTCGAGCTCGAGCGTGCGGCCGAGATTGGGTTCGACCTCGTGCTCTACAACAGCGGGATGGACCCCCATGAGGACTGCAACATCGGTGGCCTTCCGGGGATCACCTCGGACGTGATCCGGCTTCGAGAGCGCATGGTGTTCGACTGGGCTCGAGCCCGGGGCATCCCGGTTGCTTTCGTACTTGCCGGTGGCTACACGGGTGGCGATATGTGGGACGAGCGCCTGACGGCTCTCCACCAGATGACGGTGGCTGCGGCGACGCAGGGCAAGATGCCGGACATTGGCAAGATCGAGGCCAACCGACCGAAGCCCGTCTACGTGGCTGAAGTGGTGACGGACGACGACACGGACCGTCTGAACCACGACTTCTGGGAGGACATCAACCGAGAGGCTGAGCGGGAGCTTGCCGAGGACCTGGGCCTGTACGCCGAGCCTTGGGACGGCTACGGTGATGGCGACTTCCAGGGTGAGACGGGCGTGAAGGAGTACAAGTCGATCCACGAGCTTCCGCAGGAGTTCTTCGAGATCGGCAACGAGGACCTCCGAGCGCAGTACCCCGAGTTCTTCGAGTGATGTTCGAGATTCGCTACTACACGACAGGATCGTCTGACTGGCAGGGGTGTCAGTCGGACGATCCTCGTGTTGTTGTGGCCAAGTTTGACGAAGTGGTTGGGAAGGCGGTGGCGCTCGACCTTCTCCGAGAAGAGGCGTGCGTCCTGAGACTTGGCCTGAACAAGGCGAACTTGATGAAGCTGGCCGTGTGGGGATGTCGGGTTCGAGGTGAGGGCGCGAAGTTCAAGGCGCGCTACCAGAAGATGCGAGCTCGAGGCGTCAAGGACGTGAAGTCTGGACGCAACGCTCTGCTAGACGCTTTGGTGTGATGATCGTCCTATGGGGCGCCGTAGGCGTGGCCGACGGACTCATCAAACCCAAGAACATCGACAAGGCGTGGATCGCTTCCGATCCGGCGGCGGCCTTGGTGGGCTACTTGAGCACCATCCTGGCTGTTTTCGGCGTGTTCGAGTGGATGGGCCTGAGTGCGGACCAGGTCGCGATCTTGGGTGGTGCTGTCCTGGGCCTGATGGCAACCCTGCGCATCTTCTACGAGAAGAACCGGCGCCTGGTGGAGAAGGAGCTCGCCAAGCACCATGGGGAGCTCGAGGCGGCGCATGAGGAGCTTAAACGAAAGACCTCCCAGCAGTTCCGCCGGGAGGACTTCGTTGAGGCTGAGCGTCCTGGGGATGAGTCCTAGACGTGGGCGTTGACCTGTAGGGTCACGCCGTTGGGGCTACCGAGCTTGGGGCCCGAGACGCCGGCACCGTTCTGCGGTCCAGCAGCGGTAGTCGCGGCGGTCACGCCTCGAGTACGGTTGGAGTTTCCAAAAGGTCCGTTGTTACGCACAGCGATGTAGGCGGCAACGGGGCGGGTACGACTGGAGGGTTGTAGCTTGTTCATGGTGATGAGCTCCTTGCGTATAGGAGTGCGCGATAGGCGGAGTATCGTCAAAACGTCCTGGAGGTTTCGTGAAAAGACGGGTTGACGACTATCACCCCGGTCTTATAGTAGAGCTATGGCAAGAGCGTTCAACATCGACGACGTAGAGATCACGGTGACCCCCGAGTCCGAGGACATCAGCCCCGACGGGCAGTTCGAGACGGGGGACGGCGAGGCGGATCTCGAGATCATCAACGCGATCAAGGAGGCATCGGAGTGGTCCGAGTGGGCTTGGTGCTGTGTGAAGGTGACCGCTTCCTGGGGTGGCTTCGAGGGCACCGCGTACCTGGGTGCCGTCTCCATTCTGGAGGACGAGGAGCATCCGGAGACCAAGGACCCGGAGAAGTACTTCCGTGAGCACATGGGCTACTTCGAGGACATGAAGGCAGAGGCGATCGAGGACCTCAAGCAGACCATCCGTCACAACGGGTGGGAGATCGAGGAAGCCGCCTAACCGAGAGCCCCGCCAAGCGCGGGGCTTTTCACGTTCGAGGGGTTGACGACTATCACACCGGAGTTAGGATAGAGGTATGAACACGCAAGAGACCACGAACCTTCCCGAGATGTTGAACTGCGACTTTTCGCGTTCGATCGTAGGAGATGGCGGGAGCCCCAACATCTTCTTCGTCACCAACCAAGTGACCGGCGACGTACTCGCCGTGTTCATTGGGGATGACAAGGCCGACGCGGCGGTCGCCTTTGCTGACAGTCGTTCGGAGCCTCTCATGGTGGAGGACCGCCAGACGGGGGTGTACCACGACAACCCGGCGGGGGAGCACTACCAGGACCGTCTGCGCGATGCGGAGGCTGGCTACCAGTTCGACAAATGCCCCAACTGTGGGAGCGACAACATCGCCAACGAGGAAGGCCCCGATGAGGAAGGTCGCTTAGCCGTGACTTGCCACGAATGCTCGTACCAGTGGACCGAGGAACCCTTCGAAGGGCGTCGTCCGAAAGACCGTCGGGAGGAGGCTCTTTGATGAACGAGTTCAACAAGACCCCCGAGCAGTGGCGCGAGATCTCCGAGACGGAGTTCGTGAAGGGCAAGTTCTTCATGTACGAGCCGAGCAAGATCGAGTTCCGGCAGCTCACGGGCTGCGGTGTGAAGGCGGAGTCTGGAAGCCCCCTGATCAACGCGCGGCTCTACCACTTCCACGACGGCACGGGTGTCGCCATGATGGACGACCACTGGGCCGGGAAGATCCGCTTCTTCGCCTTCGGCTGCGACCACAAGTACCAGGAGGTGTACGGTCAGACGGCACGGGACCTGGGCCTGCAAGCCACGGGCAACTGCCAGCACGCCTACATCTGTGAGAAGTGCGGTCACCACATGATCGTGGACACGAGCGGCTAGCCTTGCTCGGGGACAACGAAAAGGCTCGATCGAAAGGTCGGGCCTTTTTCGTGCTCGAGAGGTTGACGGCTATCACACAGGTCTTATAGTAAAGTTATGAAGAAGATCAAGACCAACTGCTACCACATCGAAGTGACCATCGACGAGAACGGGCGAGGATCTATCACTTCGGAGCTCCACGATAAGGCTGTGGAGACTCCCATGTCCCAACTGTTCAACGCAGCGATGGATGCCGTGGAGTCGATGGTGCTCGCGCACGCTTGTGCGGGAGTGGATATCACGGCTCCTGCCTACATCGAGGGCATTGAGACCGCAGTGGAGGCGATGGCCAACCATTTCGGAGACGACTGATGCGAACGTGGAGGGCAAAAGTGCGGGTCGGCAACGTGGTCGAAGAGACGACGGTGCAGGCCCGCACCATCACCGCCGCCAAGCGGCTACTTGAAGGACAGTACGGGCGAGGCAAGGTTTTCGCCGTCAGAGAGGAACGCTAGATGGACATCCAACAAATCATCCAAGTCATCGGTCATGCGCTCGGAGAAGCCAACGTCCCGGAGATCGTGTCCGTCGATGTTCGTAGTGACAAGTCCGGCTACTACACGGTTCACTTTGCCACGATGGACGACGAGGGGCGTCGCGTCTGGGAGCTCGACGACCAGGGGCTTCGAGAAAACCTCTAGCCGATGGACAAGATGATACGCATCATGGAGAAGGCGTGCCCGATGGGGCCTGACGATCGCATCTTCCAGGACCTTCCGGACTTGATCCGGGTTCTGGGATGCAGGCTCGTCAAGGTGTCCATGAAGGAGCACACCATCACCCGTGACGAGCAGGTAGGGACCCCTCCCGATGGGGACGTTTGCTTGCTCACGGGTGGCCGGATCGCACATCGGCACAACCTGAGCCTGAACGTCCTGGCGTATGCCGCTCACGAGGCGATTCACCATTTCCACGGGCCGGAGGGGCTGACCGAAGAGCTCACCATGATGGCGCTCGAGTACGCCTTGTACGGGATGATCCGCGACGACGGGCATCGCCATGCCGCCTTCACGTTCTTCAGTGACTCTTACGATACGGAGGATGAGGTTGGAGTGGGTCTCCATGAGCTTGGTGCCGGGTACTTCACGTCGGAGCGATGGGAAAACGTCCTGGAGGCCGGTCAACCCTGGGTCACGAAAACAGGGCGGGTGCGTGCGAAAATCTTGAAGCGCCTGGGTTGACGGCTATCACACCGGTCTTATAGTAGGGAGGCATGGGAACACGAACCAACATCCACTTCAACCACGGTAAGGACATCTGCTCGAACATCTACCGCCACTGGGACGGCTACCCCGGCAAGGTCGAGAATGGCGAAGAGCTCGAGTACGGGATGCTTTCCGACCTACTCACGTTCTTTCGTGAGGTCAAAAGCAACGTGCCGGACAACCGTTTCGGGTGCGCGGAGTACCTGGCGGCCAAGTTCCTCGTTTGGCAAGCCAAACAGAACACGGTGAGCACGGAGCTCAACTTCGAGACGGGGGAGCGCGAGGAAAAGATCAACCACTACCTCGACTTCCTGAGCGTCTCACCCTGTTTGCAGGACCATGGCGACATCGCGTACGTGTACGAGGTGGACTGCGACGAGCACGACGCCGAAGGCTTCCCGGTCATCCGGTGGAAGCCGATCCCCTGGGAAAAGGGGAAGAGCACGCGGTGGCGAAAGGTCTACCTGTGCGGCAAGCCTTCCGCGAAGGCCAAGGTCGCTTAACCCCTCCGAAAGGCCCCGGTTTGTAAAGCCGGGGCCTTTGCTATTGACGCGGTGTGATAGGTCCTTACGATAGGAAGCATGAACAAGCGAGTCACTGCACGGTTCCAACCGCAGGCTTGGATCGGCGACAACGCCATCAACATCGACGGCGCCTTCGAGTTCGACGTGACGGAGCAGATCGTCGCGATGGGCAAGGAGAAGGCGCTCGAGATCCAGGACTACGACTACGACTCGGACGATCTCTACCACACCTATGTGGAGAAGCACCCCGAAGCCCAACACAACGGCCCGTTCAACGTCATGGTGGCCGCCTCGATCGCCAAGTTTTTCGCCGACTAGGGGTTGACTTCTATCGCCCCGACCCCATAGTAAGAGCATGGAAGCAACTGCCACCACCGACAACGCCCTGACCCTTCCCGCCTTCGAGCTGGAGCCGACGCCGACGCACAAGAAGGACCAGATCCTTCTGGCCAAGATCCCGATGCCGGACAGCCCGAACCAGAAGGAGGGCACGCGCAACGAGCTCGAGGTCTGTGTCCGCTACATCAAAGACGGGATGGGCCGGGCCGGGGGGCGTGGTGTGTTCCTGACCCTCAACGGTCAAACCATCGACGGCCCCTTCAAGTCGTTCCTGCTCTACCAGGACCCGAGCCACTACATCCAGATCGAGCCGGCCAAGCGGTTCAGTCGCAAGACGCTCGAAAAGGTCGCCCGACAAGCCTGCGAGACGCACCGGGACAAGATCGAAGAGATTGCCGAGCAGGCCCGAGCGTACTACCGAGGCAAGACCATGGCCCACTAAACCTTCGGAGCCCCAACCGTAAAAAGTTGGGGCTTTTTCGTGCCTAAACGGTTGACGGCTATCGTTTCGACGTTATACTAAAAGACATGGGATACACCACGGATTTCACCGGCCGCTTCAACCTCAACAAGCCCCTGACCCCGGAGCACCACGCCTATCTCACGCAGTTCTCCGAGACGCGCCGCATGAAGCGAGACGCCTCCAAGACTCGTGAGCGGCCCGATCCGATCCGGGAGGCGGTCGATCTCGCGGTCGGCCCCGAGGGTGCCTATTTCGTGGGCGAGACGGGTTACGCGGGCCAAGACCGTGGCCCCGACATTCTCGACCACAACAAGCCTCCCAAGGGGCAGCCGGGCCTGTGGTGCCACTGGGTTCCGACCGAGGACGGCATGGGTATCGAGTGGGACGGCGGCGAGAAGTTCTACGACTACACCGAGTGGATTCGGTACTTGATCCACCATTTCCTGGCTCCGGCGGGCTACGTGCTCAACGGCGAGGTCGAGTGGCAGGGGGAAGACCCGTCCGACATCGGCAAAATCGTGGTGAAGGACAACGAGGTCTCCGCGCGCCAAGGGAGGATCGTTTACGACTAACCCTTAGCCGGCCCCGAACCCAGCCCGCACCGTGTCTCCTTCGGGAGATGTACGGGCGGGCTTTCGGGGTGCATGGGATACAGCACCTATTTTTCCGGTTTCTTCGAGCTCAGCCGCAAACTGACGGTCTCCGAGCTCGAAACGATTCAAACCCTCAATGACTGGAGCGGGGACAACCCCGACGACGCTCCCGATGGTACCTGCGATTGGGTCATCGGGGAGTATGAGGGCAAAGCAATCGTTCACCACAACCACGAGGAAAAGTTCCGGGAGTGGGAAGACTGGACTAGGTACCTTGCCAAACTTTTCAAGTCCTGGGACGTCAAGATGAATGGTCGGGTGGTCTGGCAAGGCGAGGACACCGGGGACTGCGGCACCGTGTTCGTGAAAAACAACGAGGTGGAGTTCGTCTCTATCGATGAGATGCCCGAGCCCAACTGGGGTAGACCCTGGGACACAGATCCTGAGTTTGGCCCCGAGGGCTGGCAGGCGGAGGTCGCCAACGGTGAAACCCGCCAGGGCTACTGGGAGTGGGTTCGTTTCCAGCGGGAGCAGGCTGATGGCTAAGCCTCAACTACGAAAAGAGGGCGGCGTCACCCGCTTTTCCCTCGAAAACAACAGGCGCCTCACCAAACGGTTGGGGCGCCCCGTTCGCGTTGAGTGCCATTACGACCCCAACGCTGCCGAGTGGTACCGCGTCAAAGCGTTCTACGACTCCGGCGACACGCACGAATTCACGGGCTTCTCCTGGGGGTACACGGGCGAGGGATGTCGTGGACTGCTGGAGTTCTGCCAGTACAACGAGATCCCCCTGACCATGGAGGAGATCGCGTGCCTCAACAACAACACGAAAGAGATGGTCTGGGTCTGGCCCGTGAACTAAGCGCCCGGATCTCTCTATCGAGAAGGTACTATGGAACCATGTCGACCCCGAAAAAAGTCACGATGTGGGGCTACGATCCCAAGGGGGATCGTCAAGCCCTTGCCACGTTCACGTTTGATGGCGAAAAGGTGAACGCCAAATACCTGGAGCCGAACGCGAAGGACCGCGAAGAGGAGATGAACACGTACGGCGTCTACGACCACAAGAAGGGGAAGAGCTTCTTCCCGAAAGACGGCAAGGAGTTCATGCAGGCACTCCCTGATGCCTACAAGGGTTCGACGTACGTGAAAATGGAGATCGACGACTAACGGAGCTCTTCGATCTCTCGCAGGATCTTGTCGAGCTCAGCTTGGGAAACGAGCTTGAGCGGCTCACGTCCTGCTTGCCAGTGGAACTTCTGCTGAGCGTCTTTCGGGTCACGACGACCCCGCATCATCTTGCCGATGACAGCGGGGTCGTTTTGCATGGCTTTCAGTTTCACGGCGACAGCCTGAAGCATACTCTTGTTCTTGAGGCCGCCCGCCACCAGGGTCTTGATCACGTCTCGAGTTTTCACCTTCTTGAGCTTCTCGTGGAGCTCATCCGGGATGTGTTCGAGTACGCTCCTGACCACGTTGTTTGACCAGGGGTGTCGGACCACGAAGTCCCACGGGCCAGACTTGGCGTCCGGGTGTCCGAAAGAGTACCCATTGTCGATGGCATGGAACTGGGCGTTGCTCGCAGTCCATGGACCGTTCGGGTTTTTCCACGAGAACATCATGTTGCTCGAGTGTCGGTCCTCATGCCCCTGAAGAACGTCCAGCACGATCATGCGCTGAACTTGCTCATGCCTCTTGAGCGCGTCGTCCCGAATCCCTCGTCGGTCGCCTCTGCCCCACATGAAGGCACCGTCCTGGAACTGCTGGTAGCTGCCGGTGCCGTCCGAGATGGTGGGAGGAACAACAACGCCATCTCCAAGGAGACGATCGAGGTTGTAGGCCGCCTGCTCTCGAAGGTGCAAGGTGCCTGGCGGGCAGCCTGTTCGAGCATCCTCTTCCCCTCGAGCAGATTTGAATACGAAGTCCTGATGTGATCCGTCCGGCATCTGCATCCGGCGACGAGAGGATTGGTTGATGCCTTGAGCTCCCAGACGTGCGTCTTTTTTCCCTCGAGGCGCATCGGGATGTCGAACGTGTTCACCTTGCTGCGCTGTTCGACGGATGGCGTCATGGTGCCGCCCCCAATCAACCTGGGCCGGGAACTGGATGAGAGGCGGAGGAGTCCACTTCCAGTCATCACCGATGCTGCGCTCTTCGAGGATCTTGTCGATCGCTTCCTCGAGTTTTTGCTTGTGCTCAGTCTCGTCATCCCCGAGCGCGTAGTAAGGAGACCGCCGGTTGCCCGTGAACTCCTTTTTGAGCCACTTCCGGTACTGCTCTTTGTCTCGAACGGAACGTCCAGGTTCTTTGGCGTACGCTTCGGCGAACTGCTTGGCCTTCTCCTCGGAAACAGCCGGGCGCTTGACTTCTTCGATGCGACGGGCACTACCGTCTGCCATGCCGGAAAGCGTGCGCTCTTCTCCAACAGGACGACCGTTGGAGTCCACAAGAACACCTCGAACCGTCCCGTCATCTCGAACCTCGAGGATCTTGTACTTATCATCCCATCTCTTCACGAAGTGACCGGGTCGTGCCTGGAATTTGTTGAGGTAGACTTCACCAATCGCCGGGGCATCCGGTGGGGTCCACTCCCAGCCAGGTCCGATACCACGCTCTTCGAGGATCTTCTTGATCTGCTTTTCGAGAGCTCGTTGGTGTTCGACTTCGTCGTCTCCCAGTCCTTGGTAGGGCGAGTTCCTCTTTTCCTTGAAGCCTTCCTCGAGCCACTTCTTGTACTCCGTCCTGGAGTTGATGTTTCGAGGGGGCACCAGCATGTTGGCTGCGGCGAAGGTCTTTGCCTGATCGAGGGACACCTCCGGCCGTTCAACGGGTTCGATGCGCTTGACTTGATAGTCCTTGAGGTATCGCTTGTCGAAGGGACGAGAGTTCCCTCGGGGACGACCGTTACGATCGACCTCGACAACTTGAATCTTATCCTCGTCTGCTTCGAGGATCCGATACTTACGGCCGTAGTACTCGACGAAGTCGCCAGTCTCGACCTGAAGGGGGTGCTGGATCCGTTGGCCGACTTGTACGGGCGGCGGAGGGGTCCAGCTCCAGTCGTCCCCAACGTTGCGCTCTTCGAGGATCTTGTTGAGGTGTCGCTCGAGGGCCTCTTGATGCTGGGCCTCGTCGTCCCCGAGCCGACGGTAGGGAGAGCGCCTTCCTTCGACGAACTTTTTCTTGAGCCACTCCTTGTACTTGGCCTTGTTGGTCACGTCTCGAGGAGGGAACCCGTGGTTCTCGTCGATGTACGCCTTCGCCTTGTCGTAGTCCACGTCAGGGCGTTTGAGGTCTTGGTGACGCTGCCAACGATTCCGAAGCATCTGATTGAGGTTCCGACGCTTCTCTCGATCGTTCTTGAAACGACCAAAGTTGTCGACTTCCTTGATCACAACGGACCGAGGGCTCTTGCGGATGACTTTGTACTTGGTGCCCCAACTTCCACCAATCACGTCACCGACGCGGAGCTCGTCCAGGTTCTGGATGCGGGCACCGGGTTGAATCCGAGGACGTTGAGCTTCTTGTTCTTGAAGCCAGCGTTGGAACTCTTCCTTCACCCTCTTTTTGAAGGTGTCGTACTTCATCGCGGTCCAGAACTTGATGGTCGGGTTCCGGCGACGCTTTTGAGGATCAGGGTGCTGGATGTCTGCACGTCCTGCCTCGTAGTTTTCACGAAGGAACTCTTTGAAGTCTCGAGTCCGACGCATCTGCGCGGTCTCTTCCCCCTGCTCCACTCGTTGCGGCCGTCCAGGAGGTGCCGGCCTCGGGGGTGCTTGAGGAGGCGCTGCTGGCGCAGGTGTTGGAGCTCGGGGAGGTTCCGGAGCGGGTGCGGGCGTAGGTTCCGGGGCCGGTGCAGGAGGGGCCTCAGCGCTCGGAGGACGCTGGAAGAGGTCCACAGCGGGCTCGGGAGCCGCAGGAGCCGCAGGAGGCTCAGGAGGCTCAGGAGCGGCAGGAGGAGGCTCAGGAGCTCGAGGAGCCTTGCCCGGGGGCCTGGCGAACAGATCGAGGCTCGGAGCGGCAGGAGGAGGCTCAGGAGCTCTCTGGGGAGCCGGAGAGGGAGCACGTCCAGGAGCTGGCTTTCCCGGGGGCCGGGCAAACAGATCCAGGCTCGGACCCTGATCAGCAGGGCGAGCGGAAGGAGGTGCCTGGAAGAGGTCGAACTCCGCCTTCTTCTGCTTGGCCATCGAGAATGGTGCTCCTATCAGAAAAATACCGAGTGGCCCGGTCCCTCGAAGATCAATTCAACGTCATGGAGGACGCTGTCGAAAGCGTTCGAGAAAATCCGAGCTAGCTTATTGACGTGAAGTCATACCGACTTAGATTAGGTTCGTGGCAAGGAAACCCAACGGATACATTCTGTACGACGGCCCCTCGATGCTCGATGGTGAGCCCATCGTTGCAATCGCAACGTTGAATTCCCGCAACGCCAAGACGGGCAACATGGTTCAGGTCTGGATCCTCCGTAAGGACGTGGCTCCCCTGGAGGCGTTGAAGACGGGAGCCGACGCCTCGATCTGCGGTGACTGCCCGCACCGTGGGGAGATCGAGAACGGGAAGAACGTGCGGCGTTCCTGCTACGTTCGCGTGCACCACGGCCCGAATTCGGTCTACCGTGCCTACCTCCGTGATCGGTATGAAGCCTTGGATCTCAAGCAGGTTTCTCGAGCCTTCCGAAACCAGTTCGTTCGGTTGGGGGCGTATGGCGATCCGGCGGCACTCCCCACCGAGGTGGTCGAGGCGATCCTTCGCAAGACTGCGGGGTGGACCGGCTACACGCACAGTTGGGCCCTGCGCCCCGATCTGGCGCAGTGGTGCATGGCCTCGTGTGACACCGGGATGGACGAAAAGCGGGCGACCCTGCTCGGCTTCCGAACCTTCCGGGTGACTTCGGAGCCGATGCCGAAACTGTCCAAGCGGCATTTCGTGTGCCCCGCGTCGGAGGAAGCGGGCTACAAGCTCCAGTGCTTCGAGTGCGGTTCCTGCAACGGGAAGGGGGACGGCCGACGCTCCAACGTGCAAATCGCAGTGCACGGATCCTCGAAGAAGCACGCGCTCCCGATCTTGCAGCCCACGGGCTGACCCCGAGGCCCCGGTCGAAAACCGGGGCCTTTTTCGTTTGGCCTATTGACATGAAGTCATAGCGTCTTAGAATAGGAGACATGAAGAAGCACCTGCTTTTCCGCGTAGAAACTGAGATCGATACCCTGCTCGTGGTTGTGGACTGGGACGAAGATCTCGTGAACTTGATCAACGCCCGACGAGAAGCCGCCGCTCCTTTGATGGGGATGGGGAGCTTCCATCGAGCGACCTTCTTCTGGTACGGACTGGAGGCGTACACGATGCCCGAGGAGATCGAGGATCTCGTGTCGTACGACAATGGTGGTGTGCTCGTGGTGGACGAACTCCCCGAGCTTGACGAGAGCACGCGCCAGCGCATCGACTGCTCCCAGATGGGTGTGGGGCGTGACGACGTGATCTTCACGTTCTACCTCAAGCACACGACCCAAGAGCTGGAGACCGCCACGATCGGAGTAGACGACGAAACTCTTTTCCCGAAAAACGCCGCCTAGACTATTGACGCGGTGTGATAGGAGCTTAGGATAGTAGGTATGAGCTGCTACAACTGGGAACGAGGCACCATCACCATCCCCACCAAGGAGTGGGCGAAATTCCGCACCGCGCTGATCAAGGCGTGGAACACTGACCAGC
>Ga0180431_10001631_pt1 | contig 31073 bp, 21 predicted proteins | sample SS_ome_11_FD_132459 | JGI IMG/M metagenome (GOLD analysis project Ga0180431, IMG submission 132459) | Hypersaline lake sediment archaeal communities from the Salton Sea, California, USA - SS_1_MS_1 metaG | ecosystem: Environmental > Aquatic > Non-marine Saline and Alkaline > Hypersaline >... | reverse complement strand
TGTGCGGGAAGGGAGGCATAAAGCTGGCCTGTCTCGGTACCGCTTTGAACTCGACATGCCCTTGGGAGTAGAGATCAATGAGTGTGGCGTACACAATCTGCTGTGCGAGGTCTCGCGGATCAACTTCATCACCTGTAGTCAGGTCATACGCCCGGTCACGCGGTATCGAGCCCAGAGCACGCCTGGGCGCCTCCTTAGCGAACTTGCCCGCGAACATGTAGACGAGGCCATCATGACCGAGCTCGCCCTCCGGTTCCACTCGCGCAGGCGTCTCCTGTTCCGCACTGATATCGTCCGTACCTCGCGACCTGCCCAGGCCCTGTACCATCTGTAACAGACGCCAGAACACGTATATCCCGGCCCCCGTCAGTACTATGCCGATTGCCGCCTCTATCATTTAGATGTCTCCGTACTGCGCGTATGCGTACGCCGTATGATTGTGTATCGACTCGAAACTCTCGCACTCCGTAGAACAGCCCACGACTTCGCTCTTCTCTTTCAGCGCCAGAATCGTATCGCGCACTACATCCTCAACGAACTTCGGATTGTCGTAGGCCTTCTCGGTCACCAATTTCTCATCCGAACGCTTCAGCAGCGCGAAGATTTCACAGCTTCCCTGTGCCTCCAGCATTGGTACGAGGTCCTCAAGCCAGAGTATCACTCCACTTCTGCAGTTCACCCGCACCGACAGCATCGCTCTCTGACTGTGCGCCCCACGGTCCGAGATCTCCTTCGAGCACGGGCACAGCGTGATAATCGGCACGGCAACCCCAAGCAGGAAGCGGAACTTGCCGTCCTCAATACTACCCTCAAAGCTACAGTCATAGTCTAGTTGGCTTACCTGCCCCGAAGCCGGCGCAACCTTCGGGAGAAAGTACTTGAATGTCAGCAGTATGCGGGCAGCCGGCGCTGAGAAGTCACTGATGATGCGCTCCAGTGAATCCTCCATCACATCCAGCGATACTGAGCGTTTGCTCCATGACGACAGAATCGCGACGAAGCGGCTCATGTGCGTACCACGCTGCACCTCCGGCAAGCCCACACTCGCCTCGACGCGGCCGAGCACGCGCGCGTAGCCCCCGTCCTTCTCGCGTATTCGCACCGGCAGATGCAGATCCCGTATTCCCACGCGCTCTAACTCGATACCCCGCGCGTCCGTCTCCGACGCGACATCCTTCATGACTCGACTCGTGCCTCCAGCCCTTCTCGCCGCCTATCTACAACGGATACTCCACCTCAACCCAACCGTCCTGCGCCAGACTACGCCTGACCGCATCATCCACTGCCTGCGTCCTCACACCATCGTAGAGCGTCGCCATTCCCAGTCGTCCCTCACTCATCGCCGCCAGGAAATCATAGATGCTCTGCGTATGGAAACGCATCCAGCCTACCGGTAGCTTCGGCGAAGGCAGTGACGATGGCTGCGGATAGCGCTGCACACACTCGATCTGCTTGTACCCTCTGTTGCCGCCGAGATCCCCGGTCTCATCGCGAGTATCGTAGGCATACAGGAAGTTGGGGTCCATCATATCAAATTTCAACGACCCGTACTGGCCGTATATCTCGAAAGTGAGCCCATCCTGAGTGCCGGTAGCGAAGCGGGAGGCCTCGATTAAACCATGCCCACCTCCGACCATCTCCGCTTCCAGGCACACGTAGTCATCCACTTCCACCGCCGCCATCTCCGTCGTGCCCTTGGCAACGGGGCGTTCCTTTATGTACGTAGCCGTCGCTCCGCGCACCTTCGAAATATCCCCCAACAAATAGCTCATCAGATCAATGATGTGGCTGCCTAAGTCAGTCAGCGCGCCGCCACCATACTTCTTCTCCAGCCGCCATGACATCGGCCTGGCAGGATCGGTATATCCGGCATGGTAGTATGTCGCCCGATAGTGATACAACTCGCCCAGGAAACCATCTACTATCAGCTCGCGTGCACGCATCGTCGCCGGGATGAAGCGGCAATGAAACGCCATCCCATGGCAGCGCTCAGGGTGCTGCTGCGCACTTGCCGCTATCGCCTCCGCCGAGGCCATATCCACAGTCAGCGGCTTGTCGCAATAGACATGTTTGCCCGCCTCGAACGCGGCGATGATCTGCTGTTTGTGCAAGTGATTCGGAGTACAGACATCTATCACATCAATGTCGTCGCATTCCAGCAGTTGCTGGAAGTCGCTCGTGCCGAAGCTGTAGCCGCCCACCTCCGCTGCCGCCTCCGCCGTCTCCTGCCGACTGGTGCAGACTCCGACCAAATCAGCCTTCACGGGACACTGGTCAAAAAACAGCGGCAGGCTCTGGTAGCTGTGTGTGTGTACCTTTCCGATGAAGCCAAAGCCGACCATGCCAATGCCAATACGTTTGCTCATCCGGGCTCAACACCTCTGCTGTCAGTTAGCATCGAGACGCACGTCGTTCGCCGGTTACTTGCGGCTGCGGTAGTAGTCGGCCACTTTCTTGATGCCTGCGCCAATGATTTCGGCGTGCTCGACCGTATGGCCCTCGGTCCATTGGGAGGCGAAGACATTCTGCTGGCCCCACAACGTCCCCGGGTATTCGTTCACATCGTATTCCGGGTCGCGTCCGTAGGGCGGCTCCCATGGGAACTCCGAATCACCATATGCTACATGGTTGGCGATGCACGGTGTCGCCACCATCGGCGTACCGCCTCCATAGCCCGTCGAGAACGGCATTCCCTCGGCCGAGATCGCCCGCGCGAACGTATCCCTGTCAACTCCCAGCACGTTCTCGTCAATGGTGAATGAGAAGCGCCACCACGAATGTGCCGTCGTCTTCGGATACATGTACGGCGGGTTGATACCCTCGATGTCCTCCAGGAGCTCGACCAGCCGGCCCGCTGACTTCCGCCGCCTCTGCAGGATGCTCGGCAGCTTCCGGCACTGGGCCAGCGCCACTGCGCCGGTGACCTCGTTCATCCGGTAGTTCATCCCGATGCGCTCGACGATGCGCCCTTCCGTCCGCCCGGTCCGGTCGTAGTACTTGTCATGGAAGTCGCGTGCCCGTGCATACAACTCCTCGTTGTTGGTTACTACCAGGCCGCCGTCGCCTGCGGTAATCTGCTTGCTCTGCTGCAGGGAGAAGCAACTGGTGTCGCCGAATGTTCCTACCAACTGGCCGTCATAGCTGGCTCCATGGGCCTGTGCGCAATCCTCGACCACAAAGAGATCATGCCGATTGGCAATCTCCATAATCTCATCCATCCGGCAGGGCTGCCCAAACAGATGCACCACCAGGATCGCGCGGGTCCGCTCCGTTATCCGCTGCTCAATTGACTCCGGGTTCATGTTCAGAGTCAGCCTGTCGCAGTCAGCGAAAATGGGGATGCAGTTGCACTGGACGATGCCGATGTAGGTGCCCATGTCCGTGACCGGACTGGTGATGATTTCATCGCCCGGGTTGAGTTGCAGAGTCGCCACCGCGGTATGCAGCGAGGCACTCCCTGAGGTCACCGCCTGTACGTACTTGATGCCCAGGAATTCCGCATACTCCTTCTCAAATTGCTCGACCATTGTGCCGGAATAGCGGAACATCTTCCCGCTCCGGATAACCTCAGTAACCAGCGCGATTTCCTCATCGCCAAGGTCCCGTCCACTGGCACTGCCGGTTGACGGAAATCCCTCCGTTGCTGTCTTCGGCCCGCCATTAACTGCAAGTTCTTCTGCCATCTGCAATACCTCCAATTGATTGGTTCTATCGTAAGCGAAAAAGCCTAACCGCTTGTCTGAATGAGCCGCCGGCACAGCGCCCGGTTGTCTATGTGGCCCGTCCGGTACGCCACCACATGCGCCTGCAGTGGCCGACCTAACAAGTACAAATCCCCCAGCAAATCCACCAGTTTATGCCGCGCAAAGGCGTTCCCCGCAAACGGTCGCTCAGAATACCCGTTCTCATGCACGATGAGGCAGTTCTCCTCACTGCCTCCGCCGATGAGCCCTGCCTCCCGCAGCTTCCCCAACTCATCATCTGTCACAAAGGTCCTCGCCGGAGCCAATTCCTCGCCGAACTTGTGCAGCTCTGTACCGAAGTCCGCAAACTGGTGCCCGATCGTCGGGTGCGGATGCACGAGCGAGTACGAGAACCGCCCAGATTCCGCCGGAAGTGCAATCAGCGCCTTCTCTCCATCCACCTGAAAGATCGGCTCAGTAACGCGAATTGGCTCAAACTCGCCAGCTAGTGGCTGCACTCCGGCTTCCTGAAGCATTATCCAGAAGGGCAGCGCGCTCCCATCCAGCAACGGCAACTCCGGCCCATCAACATCTATGCGCACATCTGAAATCCCCGCCGCCCACAGCGCCGCCATCAGGTGCTCGACGAAAGCCACCTCACCCCGCTGGTCACCGATGGCGCTGCAGTTCGGCACCGGACGCACATGCTCCAGGTCAACCGGCCAAGTGATATCGAGGTCACTGCGGGTAAGCGTTATGCCGCAGCCGGCCTCCGCAGGCACCAGCCGCACGGTAATCTGCTCCCTGCACCGCACACCCAGGCCGGCGATCTCTCCTACCGACACGATTGTCTGCCGCTGCAGGCTGACTTTGCTCACATTCACTCAGCCCCGGTAACTCGCCTGCAGCAGGCCCATCAGGTCTGCGCGCGTGGTCTCACCCGGGGTCTTGCGCACGCCCCCGATCATGTAGCGCAGCGCATCATCGGCGAGTGTCCCCAGCATGTCCTCCGCAATGCCCAGGTCGGCAAGCGCCACGTCCATGCCGACCGTGCCCAGGAACTCTTTGAGCACGCCACTCAGCTTCGCCGCCGCCGAATTGTCGTTCGCGTCCTGGATGCCGAAGATGCGGGCGACTGTGGCGAAGCGTTGTGGGGCACGGTCCCACATCTGCTCTGCCCAGGCCACGAGTACCGCCGCCAGGCCCGCTCCGTGGGCAATGTCCGGATAGTGCCCACCCATCGGGTGCTCCAGGGCATGCATGACATTCCCGCCGGCTTGTGCGAGCGTGTATCCGGCGAACGTATTCGCCAGCATCATCCCGCGCCGCGCCGAGATGTTCTCGCCGTCGGCGACCGCCTTCGGGAGATGCTCCGCCACCAGCTCCATCGCCTTCAGTGCCGTATGGTCTGTCAGCGGCGTCGCAACCGTGGATATGTAGCCTTCTGCGGCATGACAGAGCACATCAACCCCGGTCGCCGCCGTCACCTGCGCCGGCATGGTGTAGGTCAACTCGGGGTCTTCAATGGCAATGCGGGGAAAAATGTTGGGCCCGGCCATCGCCGGTTTCGCATGCGTGTCAGGCACGTTTATGACCGCAAACGGGGTCAGCTCGGACGAAGTCCCAGCCGTCGAAGTCACTGCAACGATCGGTAGCGTAGCCTCGCTCGGCAGCCGCTTCTGCCCGTTCTCATCGGGCAGCAGGAACTCCCGCATGTCACACTCATGGCTCGCAGCAACCGCAATGGCTTTGGCGGCATCCATCGCACTCCCACCGCCGAGGCCGACCATCACCTCGCAGCGCTCGGCACGCGCGAGTTCGGCACCCTCGAGTACTGCATCCAGCGTCGGGTTCGGCGGTATCTCGTTGAAGACAGTCACTGCCACGCCCGCGCCTTCGAGCAGGTCCTTAGCCCTCTGCAGGTAGCCTGCCTTTTCCATCGCTGAGCGTCCGGTGACCAGCATTGCTCGGCATCCGAGCGGCGCGGTCAACTCCCCGACCCGCCCGAACGTCCCTTCACCGAAAGTCAATTCCGTCGGATTATGGTAATAGAACTCCATCCATCTATCGCTCCTCTGTTTCCTCGCCGTCTTCGGCTTTTGCGGCGGACGCTTTTTCAGCCGCTTCTCTCATGCTCTCCTGCGCCTCGGGTGAGCCGTCAATCGGCACGCGGAAGGTGATCGTCGTCCCTACACCTTCCTCACTCTCGACCCGTACCGTGCCGCCATGTGCGTCAACCGAGTTCTTCACGATTCTCGTGCCCAGGCCGGTGCCCATAGCCTTGGTGCTCACTGCATCGTCGGTGAAGAGCTTCTGCCGTACGTCTTCCGGCATTCCGCTGCCGGTGTCCTCAACGGCTACTTCGAGGTACGCGCCATCCGGGAATTCGCCATCGCGCACCGTCCGCGCATGAGTGGTGATTGACGCTCCCTCCGGACACGCCCCCAGCGCGTTGTTTATCAGGTTATAGATGGCATTGTACATCAGCTTCGGGTCCATCACGGCCTGCTCCACATCTTCCGGTACGTCTTTTACCAGTTCGACCTTGTGCTTCTCCCCCATGACCTTCAGCATCGGCAGCACCATGTCAATGACTGTGTTGATGTCCTCATAGTGGAAACTGGGCTCACTGACCATACCCTTGACCGCGGCGGAGACTTCCGCCATCTGCACTTGCACCGCATCGCAACCGCTCTTTATCATCGCAGTCATTTCAGGCAGCAATTCGCGCAGGCTTGCCAGCGTCTCCAGCGTCACTTCCTTCGGCTTATCCGGCCACTCGGCGACCATCTCGTCAACCTGCTCGAACGTGTCGTCGGCAATGAACGCCAGCGTCTCGGCACCCGTCTGCACCGGCGTCATCATGTTCTTCACATCGTGGCTGAGGTTACCGATGAAGCGAACGATTTCCCCGAGGCGGGCCTCCTCATTGAGCCGGGCCGTCTCCAGTGCAGCCGCTATCTGCGAGGCCAGAATGTCAAGAATCGCCACATCTGAGCCCTCAAAAATGCCCTCCGTCTTGTTCAGCACCTGCATGACGCCGATTGCCTTGTCCTCGGCGCTCTTGAGCGGTACCGTCACCATGTTCTTGGTAAGGTAATCAATCTTCGCCTCGACCTTAGTGTCATGTTCCTTGCGGGAGAAAACATCCTCACTGACGTCTATCTCGCCGCTCTGGAATACCGCGCCGGCAATCCCCTGCGTCGGCTCCATCTCCATGCCGGTCAGCGTATCTGCTGCATCTCCCACAACATAGCGGAAGACCAGCTTGTCGTTGTCGCGATCATACAGAATCACCGAACCCGCTTCGGCTCCCACGCATTCCAATGACACATCCAGCGCTTTCTGCACCAGTTCCTCGACCATCGTCACCTGAGAGAGCGCCGCACTGATGACCCGGACCGCCTCGATCTGGGCATCGCGTTCCGCAAGCTCCTGCGCCAGCACATCCATCGCCTGTTGGTTTTGCTCGCCCATCGCCACTTCACCTCCGACGCACGATTCCGTTGCTGCAAGCATGTGTCTTCTCGCCTCAACGCAGCTAATGGACCACCCCTGCGCCGCCCCTCCGACTATCCTCTTCCGGATGCGCTCGCTGCCTACCGCGACAGCATCACCCCGACTTCCTGCTCACATGCCTGGTCATAAATCAACTGCGCGGTGACGGCATCATCTATCGCGATACCCATAAGAATTGACATCGTCCGCTCGTCGGCGCTTTCGCGGCCCGGCTGCTTGCCGGCCACGATCTCTCCGAGGTCCGCGTAAGGTTTCGGCACGTCGGCGAAATAGCCCTTTGAGCGGTAGTACTCCATCTGACCGTGGTCGTCGGTTATCAGCTTGTCCACCTTTGCCGCCAACTCGCCCTCCCACGCTCCCATATAGTCCACCGGCGCTGCCATTGCCCCCGCCTTCAGCCACTCCTGTCTCAGATAGGGCGTCGGGCTCTTCGGACTCGGCCCGGCTGTTACGACTACGTCTGCGCCCTCGACAGCCTCCCGCGGCCCATTCACCGCCACCACTTCGGAATCGTACGCTTGCTCTGCCTCCTTCACAAATGCTCCCAATGCCTCCGCCGACACGTCATAGCACCGCAACTGCTTGATCTCCGGATAGTGGGTGTGCATGGCGAGAGCATTGCTGCGCCCCTGCACGCCGCAACCGATGACCGCAACTGTCTCCGCACACTGCGGCCCCAGATACTTCATCCCTACGGCGTTGGCCGCGCCCGTTCGCATCATCGTCACCCAGCCTGCATCCATTATGCAAATCGGGAACTGCGTCTCCGGGTCATTCAGCACGATGACACCGGATATGTTGGGCAGGCCTCGCTTCGGGTTATTCTCATTGCCGCCCACCCATTTGATGGCTGCGGTGTCCATGCCTCCGACGTATGCAGGCATCGCGTGGAGGAATGTCTCCCCGGGCCGCGCATGGATCGCTGTCTTCGGAGGCATCTGCGTCTGCCCCATCCCCTTCAGTCTGAAGCCCTCCTCGACAACCTCGATGACTTGTGCCATCGAGATGTTGAGGCTTTCCACATCCGCCCGGCTCAAGTAGCGTATGTTCATTCCTGTTACTCTTCCTCCACCGTATTGCCCGGCTGGGTCGTAGTCCTTATCCGGGGTGCGAATTTGGCGGCTGTCTCGAAAGCTCTCGCCGCACTCTCCTTCTCGCCCATGTCATCGAGGATCTTGCCCAGGCGGTACCAGATACGGTAGTTCTGGGGGTGATCAAGAGCAACCTTGTTCATCTCCTTCGCCGCCTCAAGTTTCTCGCCCATCTTAAAGAGCGCCCATGCCGCTGCCGAAGCCGCATTCCCGTCTCCCGGTTCGAGGTTGTCCGATGTGGTCGCCCAATTACGGGCCTGCTCCAGTTCCGCCTTCGTCACATCATTCTTCCCGATGTACAACTGCGCCAGCCGCATGTAAGCCAGTGCATGTTGCGAGTCTATCCGCAGCGCCGCACGGTACTGCTCTTCAGCAAGCTTCCTCTCATTCTGCTCGATGTAAATGTCGCCCAGCGCAAAGTGCGGCGTCCCATCATCCGGCGCCGACTCGATGGCTTTCTTCGCCGCCTCCACCGCCTTCGGCCAATTCTTTTGAATACTGTAAGCGGCAGCCAGATTCAGCCATCCCAACGTGTATTCGGGATGCTTTTGCGTCGTGCGCTCAAGCATTGCCGTCGCGTCCCTCATGCGCCCCAGGCGCAAGAACAGCCGCCCCTTCAGCTCCATCGGTTCAACTGCCTCCGGCCGCTGGGCCAGCGCCAGATTCACCCAGTCCAGGGCTTCGACCTCATTTCGCAATTTTGCATTCGTCTGCGCCAGGCCCAGCAGAACACCATAATCATCAGGGGCCATGTCATATGCCTGCTTGAAGGCAACGAAGGCGTCGTTATATTCTCCCGCCTCGAATTGCTCCTGCCCTCTCGTCTTCAAGCTGTCCAGCTCCGTAGCCGAAGACGCAGGCGCGCCGGCGCTCGGCAGCCCCGGCTCCGGCTTTCCCCTGCAACCTGTCACACTCAAGGTCGCAATCAGGCAACCGCACGCTATAATGGCACCGAATCGCACGATAGGCAGCCCCCTTCGTTTGACCTCCACGACAGGACAATCATCATTTCCTCTAGCCATAAGTCAGCTTCACCGCTTCCTGCAGTCTGCTCAGGCAGTTGCGTCATCCTGGGGCGCATACTGGCACGCAATTCTGGCAGGGCAGGACCTGCACCACGGGCCGGTGCAATGGGCAAATTCACCTGCACGAAGTTCCTGCAGTAGCGTGACCGTCTCCTCCACAGCCGCCTGCACAGTGCTCTGAACAGGTACATCGCGCGGGCCATCCGCACTCAGATACACCAGCGTCGCCTCGACCGGCAGGCGTCCTCGACTTCGCCGCAGCGCCTCACAATATAACCCGATCTGGAATTCATAGGCCGGGAGGCCGTGCTCTGCTCTCGGACTGCCGGTCTTGTAGTCCAAAAGATGCACCTGCTCGTCCCCCATCTCCGCAAGCGCATCAACCTTGCCCGCGATGGCGACACCTTCGATAGCAAAGGAGACTGGCACTTCCGAACGCAGGCGTTCGGCACTATTGCTTATTTTACCATAAGTCGGCGTGCTCAGGTAGCCCTCCACCCACTTGCGCACCTGCCCCATCTGATCTATTGTGAGTTTGCCACCGATTTCAGGCGACCTGTTAGCGATCTCCATCGCCTCGTCAAGGCCCTCGCTGCCGCGCCGGCCGATGATCTCCAGCACCCCGTGCGCGAACGTGCCGACAACCGTTTCTGCGGCACCCACCTCGAGCTGTCCCAGGCCCCAGTGTGCATCCATCCTGGGCACTCCCTTGATGACCTCCAACTCGTAGGCCAGCCGACAGCGCCGGTACAGCGCCAGCGACGTCACTGTGAGCGCCTCGATATCCGCTGGTGCCACACCTGCATCCTTCACCTGGCGGCGCAGAGCCCGCTCAACCGCCGCTTCACCGATGCCCTGCCCTGAAAGCACTGCGGCCTCGTGCGTTTCTGCGAGTGGTGCCCGGCGCGTTGACGCTCTCGGCAAGGGCGACGGCTCCAGCGCCTCCACCTTCATCCGCCACGAACCCTCCGCAATATCAGGATACACTCCCTCTGCCAGGTCCCAGCCACACGCCTCCGCCAGCCAGCCTAGCCAACTCTCCGGCGGATAGCTCATCTTCTTGTTCCGGTCTATCGCCGCCGACAGTATCAGATAATCCTGTGCCCGCGTCGCCGCCACATAGAACACGCGTTGGGCCTCAGCTAAATCCCGTCGCGCTTCCGCAGCCCTTATCAACTCCCCGATCGCGCACTGGGCGCTGCTGTCGGCGTCCCGCCCCACACGCGCACAGATACCATAGTCATTCGAGGTCACCAGTGCCTTCTGCGAGCCCCGTGACCCGCGCCCTATGTCAGGAACTACCACCACCGGCCATTCCAGCCCCTTGGCCTTGTGGATGGTCAGTAGCTGTACTGCGTCGGCCTCGGCTCTGCTCAGTGGCGCATCGCCCTCCTGGTCCGCCTCCTCGCTGACTGTTTCCACGTAGGACACGAACTCCCCCAGTGTGTAGTTGCCGTCGCGCTCAAAGCCCCGCGCGAGGTCAGTTAGCTTCTCGATATTGGCCAGAGATCGCTCGCCGGACAGTTGTGCCGCCATTGCCGCCGAGTACCCAGTCTCGTCCACGACTCTCTGCAGCAGCACCGACAACGCCACCGTGCCGGACAAGGCCCGGAACTCAGCCAGTTTCTCCGCTGCCCAACAAGCCTTTGCCACCGTAGTATCGGCGACAGGTAGCTCAGTCTCGCCTCTGCCCAGCGCTCCTAGTCGCTCTAAGAATGTCCTTTTCTCCCGGCCATTACCCACCAGCGCCACATGGTAGAGCTCATTGTCATCAAAGCCGAACATCGGGGAGCGCAGGACCCCTGCCAGCGCCACGCTGTCCTTACGGTTGTCCAGCGCCCGCACCATGTTCAGCAGGTCCATGACCTCCGTGCGCTGCCAGAATCCTCTCCCCGCCACTGTGTAGAATGGTATGCCATACCTGTGCAGTGCCCGCTCGTACTTGTTGATGTCGGTCATCGCCCGGAATAGCAGCGCGATGTCGCCGTACTCCACTGGCCGCAGCACCTTGTTATCTCCAGCGACTTCCAGGCCGTTCTCTACGACGTCATGCAGCCGGCGCGCAATGCTGGCTGCTTCCGCCTCCCGCCGCGATTCGGCGTTCCATTCCTCATCACCATTGCCGGCCTCGTCAGCATTCCCCACATCGGTGATGAGTGTCTCGCCGCTCAAGCCATCATCCCGACCGCTGCGCTGTGCCTCCACCGGCTCAAACTTCGCCGCGTAGTCGGGCTTGTCGCCGGTACCCATCACCGCCTCATGTGCGAATAGCCAGTTGTGGAACCCGCCCAGGGCCGGCGTGCTGCGAAAGCCGGCTTCCAGGACCAACTCCTCCACGCTGGGCGGTCCCTCCCCAAATTCTTTCCGCGTCTTCCTGAAGATCCTTACATCGGCATCGCGGAATCCGTAGATGGACTGCTTGGCATCCCCGACCACGAACACCCGAGGGCCTGGACGGTCAGCGTTCGTGCTTTCAAAGCCGCTCACTGCATAGACGATTTCGCGCTGCAGGTCGTTGGTGTCTTGGAACTCATCCACCATGATCTGCTTGTATCGCTTCCGGCATTTGTCCACTACATCCGGATTCTCCCTGAGCAGGCGGGCCGTCTCCAGCTGCATGTCGGTGAAGTCGAGGGCCGATCGCGCCCGCTTCGCCGCCTGGAACGCATCCGAACACGCCGCCGCTTCCTGCCAGACCGCCGCCGTCTTGCGCGCCGCCTCTACCACCGCGTCATCTTGTTCAACGCCGCTGGTCATGTCGGGCAGCTTGCTCAGGCACTTTTTCACCTCATTGAGCGCGTCCTTGACGAGCTGGAAGCTCTCCGCCCCACCCCAGTCATCCGCCCTGCCCCCCCTTTTGGGTACGGCCGCCGCCGCGTACGCTTTCGCGACCGCCGTGCATACAGCCTCGAATTCCGTCTCAGCCGCCGCGCGCTCCAGACTCCGCAGTACCGTCTCGCGCTCATCGGCGAATTTCGCATCCGCCGCCACGGGCGGGTTCTCATTCAGTATCCGCGCCGCCTCGCACAGTTGCTGGGAGGTCAGCACACCGTTGAGGCTCTGTCCCAGAAGTTCCGGCTCGATCTCTTTCCAGTACGCCAGCACATCTTCCGCCGAGGGAGGTGTGTCCAGCCACCTGGCGAAACGCTCCCGCGATTTCAGCACGTCCTGGAGTATCTGCTCACTCTTATGTCGGCCGTACTCCCCCACCAGTACCGTGGCGCTCTCCACACCATCTGCGAGTCGCTCCAGCAGCGTGTCTCTGACTACCCTTCGGCGCAGCAGCCATGTCGGCCGCTCCTCCAGCACCACGTACTGCGGGTCCAGACCGCCGGTGATGGCGAACTCCCGCAGCAGCATCCCGCAGAAGCCGTGGATCGTAGCGATCGGCGCCGTCTCCAGTTGCCTCTTTATCCGCCGCCAGTGCCGCGCCTCTTCACCATCGCCTGCCGCCACCCTCTGCTCGCATTCCTCACGCAGCCGCTTGCGCATCTCCGCCGCTGCCTTCACCGTGAATGTGACCGCCACGATTTCGTGCGGCGATATCCCCGCCTCGAGCGCGGCCATGTATCTGCCTACCAGCACCGTCGTCTTGCCGGTGCCTGCACCGGCGGCTAGGAACACATCATGGCTCAGGTCCAGCGCCTTGTCGCGTACATCCTGATCCGGGGGCTCCTCCCGCTCATTCATCGGCAGTCCCCCCCTTCTTCTCCTTCTTCTCGCGGCACCGCCACTGCACATACCGGCATACCGAACGGAAATCGCACGATCTGCACACGTCTGCAGTCTTCGGGTTTACCGGGAAGCGGCCGGCGCGGATACTGCCTGCGAATTCGGCTATATGATCTTTCGCGGTGCCGAGTATCTCGTCGCGCTTGTTCCTGCCGTCCGGGGTAATCTGTGGCTGGCGTTTGGCACCCCCGTTGACTACCTTGTAGTACGCCGCCAACAGGCACTCAAGCCCCCTGTTATCATCCTCCAGCATCTCCTCCCCGGCCATCATGTATATCGCCAGTTGCAGGTCCGTCCCACTCATCATCTCCTTCGGCCCGGGCACGGAACTCCCTGTCTTATAGTCAAACACCGCGAACCCGACGACTTCTCCATTCGCATCAACCACCAGGTCAAGGCGGTCAATCCAGCCTCTGATGCGGACTTGCTCGCCCTCTCTATCATTCACCAGTGCCGGCTTGTTCCCATACCCGTATCCGACTTCCAGCCACAACGGCTCATAGACCACTTCATCCTTGCTCGCATTCGCCTGCGCCTCGGCGACCGGAAAAGCCGCCAGGTCCGTTCGCAGCTCCTCCTGCGTCATCTCCCAGAGGCGTTGATGCGCCACCAGGTTCTGCCTCTCGTGATCCGCAAAGACCCGATCAGCAGCCTCTGCCAGCGCAGTCTCGGCGTCCGCTAGATTGTCCTCAAGTATCGCCCTGGGGTGGCTGTCATTGTTCAGCCAATCGGTCAGGAAGTTCTGCAGGATTCGATGCGCCAGCAGCCCTCTCTGGCCTCTATCAATCTCCTCGTCGGGCTCCTGGACGCTATCCAGTTCAAGTACGCGCTCGAGGAAGAAGCGGAACGGGCACTTGCCATAGCTGCCAAGCTGGCTGGCGCTGTAGTCATGCTCTGGCCCCCAGTCCTCCCTCATCCGGGCGATCAACGCTGCATCATCCAGCACCCCGTCGTGATGGTCGAACGGTTCGCGGCTGTACCGCCGTGTCTCGGCTGCAGCACCCAGCGCCGCATGGGGCACGATTTCGGCATCCAGCTCACACAGCAGGTTCCAGGCCCTGAGGCCGTCCTGCTCCTGGTCATCGTTGAGCGCCGGTGCGTGAAGCCGCCAGAACGCATACTCCCGCAACTGTCTGACGCCGTATGTATCACAGGCCCTTGCCGCAACCGTTGTCTTCGGCCGCTTTTTCATCTTCACGCGCTCATCGAGCACTCGCCTGACATCATCGAAGTACGCCGAAGCAAGCACCGGATTCCCGTCGTCGCCGGCATTCGCATAGCTCAGATAGAGACGCTTAGTCGCCGCCGAGACGGCTTCATGGAACAGAAACGCTTCCTCCATCTCATTGTTCGGCCTGCTGCGCAGATCGAAGCCGGCTCGCTCGGACAAGCGCTTCCGCTCGGTCTCGCTGTAGAAGACATCCTCGCGGTATGTGGCCGGGAAAGACCCCTCCGCGACATCCGCCAGGAAGAGGTACGGGCCCCGCACCTGCCGGAGATCATGAACGTCCACGACCTCGAGGCGGCCCTGCTCCCTCGTTCCTTCCTCGAACTCCACCTGCCTGACAAGCTGATTGAGTTCCGTCACGAACTCAGGCGCGCTCATCTCTGTCCCCGACTCTGTCAGAGCAGCCATCTCACGCCACTCGTCCAGTGACTGACACAGTGCATCAAATGCCCGCATGTTCGCCGGATTCGCCAGCGCTCCGCGCGCTCGTTTGGTCAGGTCGGAGCTGCCCATCCCGAACTGCTTCAGCAACTTCGCCAGCGCCTCCACATGCTCCGCCACGGTGCCTGTCTGCGGCATCCCATCGAGAGCTTCCATCAGCCGTGTGATAAGCCGGCCCACGGCCTCCGCGTCCTGCAGCGATGCCGCCACTTCCTCCTCACTGCTTGCGGCCCTCTCAGACGCATCTGCATCATCCGTGTCTAGCCCCTTCTGCGCGAGACGTTGCAGGTCTCTCCGCAGGAGCCGCTGTCGTAGCGCCAGGGCATCTGTCCACTGCTGCCGGCCTCGCACGATGCCCGCGTCACACGCCACCGCAAACACCGTATCACTGTCCGGCTTTCCGTCATCTTGCAGACTACTCAAGTCAACGAGTTCGCTGCGCAGGAAGTTGACGACATCCTCCCGGCGATAATCACCGGTGGCGATATTGAGCAAGCTCATCACGGTCTGGACCAGCGGCTGCCCGACGATGACGTCTCCGGTCGAGAAGCAGTACGGCACACCGTGCTCATCGAGCATCTGCGCCAGCAGGCTCCGGTATTTCGCCGACTGCCGGAAAGCCACGCAGATATCCGCCGCGCGTACGCCGTCCAACAGCAACCGCTTCACCTCAGCCGCAATACCCGCCATTTCCGCTCGCGGGCTGTCCGCCTCGACAAGCTCGATCTGGTTGGCCGCATCCTCCGGAGGATCCGATGGCTCAATCGCGAAGAGCTGGCTGCGCAGATGCGCGAGCGCATCGTTCGGACATGAGCTCAACTGTGCTTCCTCGCACGCCGCCTCCGGCATAGCCTCCTTGATGCGTTTCAGCGTCTGCTCGGGCAGGCAGCGTACCTCCTCACGAGCCTCACTATCATCATAGGGCAGACTAATCGTCGTCTTCCGCGCAAATGCTGCCAGATGCGCCAGCACCTGCAACTGCGTCGTCGTGAAATCCGCAAAGCCGTCAACGTAGAGTGTCTTCATCTCCCCCAGAGGGTTCATCTTGCCGGCTTCGAGCAAGTCTCGCGCTTCCCAGAATTTCCCTGCTGCATCATAGAGCTGTCTCTCCGTCAGGGCCTGCTGGTAGCGCGCGTAGACGGCGCAGAGGTCCTTGTCAAGCGGTCGCTGCAGGTCCGCCGCTCGCAACCCCCTGGCGAACTCGTCGGGGCGAATTGCCGCACGTTTCAGCTCCTCGATGAAGTCCAGCAATGCCCGTATAAGGCCCGGCGTATCCAGCGACGCTCCCAATACTGCCAGGCCATCCGCAGTATCAACCTCTACAACCACCCGCCGCATCACGAGTTCCTGCTGTAGCCGCGTCAACTCGCGCGCCGCCACGTGATTCGCCCGCAGCAGACTCTCCGCCAAATCTGGGAAAGTAAAAATGCGCGCGTCCATCAACCCCGCGAATACTTTCTCCGTCAGGAGTCGCCGCGATATGCGCCGGGCGACACGCGCCGAGGGCACGATCAGCACCGCAGCATCAAAGCCGCCCTGCCGCACATCCGCAACATAGCGGCTCAGCATCTGCTCCGTCTTCCCGCATCCCGGCGGGCCACACATTATGCTTATCTCGCCCATGATATCCGCACCGCTACTCCATATCCTTGCCCGACTACTCCGCTCAACCTGCACCCGAAACGGACAGCAATACCAGGCCACCGACTACCAACAACGTGCCTACGCCCTTCGGCCATGTGACCGCCTCTCGCAGAAATGGCACCGCCAGGAACAAAGTCAGCATCGGGTAGCCCGAGCAGAAAACCACTACCGTTGAGATCTCACCATGCTGTACTGCGTAGAAGTAGGCGATGCCACCAATGCCAACACCAAAAATTCCGCTGATCGCCAGATATACCCAGGCCAACGCAGGCACCCGCCGCAACTCCTTCAGCGACATCGTGACGCTCAGCCAGATGCCCAGAGCCACCAGTGCCATCGTCTGTCGCACCACTACGGCGCTCGTTGCCGGCATGTCCGGCATCGAATCCAGACCAAGCTTGTCAAACACCCCGCCCAAACCCCACGAGACCGTCGTTATCAGAACAGCGATCAACATGTGCTTGCTCACGGTTCCTTAATCACCTGCTTGCCACTCCCAAAAGCGGTCAGGACAAACAGGCCGCTAACCGTCATCAAGGTTCCGAGCACCTTCAGCCACGTCAGCGGCTCCCCCAACAAGCTGATAGCCACCGCCACCGTCACCAGCGGATATCCGGCGGTGAATGCAACAACCTTCGAGACCTCCCCCGCGTTGGCCGCATAGTAGTAAGTCACTTGGCCTATTACAGCAGCGAACAGTGCGCTCAATGCCAGGTACACGAATGTCATCGGCCTCATCGCGATGATGTCCTCGCCCACGCCGCTGAAAACCCCGACAACGCAAACCGCCGCGACCGCGAATATCATCCGCACTACGACCGCTGCGAGTGGCGACACCCCACGCATCGCATTCAAGGCCAGTTTATCGAATATGGCCGCGCTCCCCCACGCGGCCATCGCTATCAGCGCGCCCGCCAATACGTAACCGGTCATCGCCTGCCTCGCCTACTCCTGTGCGCGCAGTTCATGGGCCAGATTTGAGATCGCCGGCCATGCGCCCATATATATCTCGAAAAGCTCCGCGTACTTCTCATGTCGCTGCCAGTCAGGCTCACAGCTCTCCCGCTCCTCCACCAGCACATCTACGGCATCCTGCAGCCCCTGATAGACTCCTGCCGCCACGCCGCCCAGCATCGCCCCGGCCAGGCATCCGCTCTCTGTCACATTCAGCGTCACCACCTCCCGGCCGGTGATATCCGCCTTGATCTGAAGCCAGACCGGGCTCCTACTGCCACCTCCGGTCGCTCTCAGCCGGTCTATCTCGACACCGCCCTCAGCCATCCGCGTCAGGTTCAGATGTAGCTCGTAGCACGTGCCTTCGATAATCGCCTTCACAATAGTCTTGCGATCCGCTGAAAGGGTCAACCCCAGGAAAGCCCCGCTGGCCTGCGGGTCCAGGTATGGCGTGCCCGAGCCTGCCAGGTACGGCAGCACCAACACCCCCGTCGGCTCAGGCGGCAAACCTGAAAGGATCACATCATAGACATCCATACCATTCCGCTCCGCCTCAGTGGACTCATGGAGTGCGAAGTTATCCCGATACCATCGCAACAAATCGCCCGACGTATAGTTGTACCCCAGCGTCACGTACATGTCTGCCACCACATGCGGATAGCAGCAATAGTTCCATTCCCGCATCGGCTCGGTCAGGACCGGCTTATCCAGCGCCGTCGTCACACACTCGACTGTGCCCATCCCGTCTACTGCCTGCCCTGCCTGTGTCACCCCTGCGCCCAGCGCATTCATTGGCTGATCATGCCCGCCCGCCACTATCAGACATCCCGCCGGCAGTCCCGTAATCTCGGCACCCTTGCTCCCCAGCTCTCCTACGACTTCTCCCGAGGCTATCGGCTCGCCAAGCAGTTCCATCTCGATACCGGCCGCCTCCAGCATCTCCTCCGACCAGCGTTTCTTCCGGATATCGAATGCCATCGTCCGTCCGCACAACGTATAGTCAACCCGCGGCCTCAGCCCCAGCTTCCGCATCACCACATCCGGCCACAACAAATACTTGTCTACCTGCTCATGTACATCGGGCATGTTCCGCCGCATCCACATCAGCTTATTGAGCGTGAAGCTGGGATGCAACGGCATTCCCGTTATCTCAAAGACCCGTTCCGACCCGAGCGTTCCCCGCCACGACGTCGCTTCATCCAGCGCCCGACTGTCCGGCGATATGATGCTATTGTAGAGGAATTCCCCGCCCCCACCGACCGGCGTGAACGTCTCCCCCATCGCCGACATGCACAACGACTGCACCGGATCATCGCCGGTCGCCTCAGCCACTTCATTCAGCACCGCGACAATGCCGTTCCAGACCTCAGCGGCATTCAACTCCAGCCATCCGGGCTTCCCGTGAACCTCCGGGTACTCCCGATATGCCTGAGCCAGCATCTCACCTTCCAAATTGAAGGCGACCGCCTTCACACCCGTGCTGCCGATATCCAGACCCAACAGTGACAAATCCGCCGCCTCCCTTTCCCGCAACTGCCATCCGACATTCGCGAACAGGTCCGCGAAATGACCTGACCTGAACGCTCCACCAGACGGGTGGCTCGGCTTGATCTTCGCGTCGTTTGCGAAGGTCAAGTAAGAACGGGCCGTTTACCGTTCTCAGCTTGCACCGAATCCCTTTCCCATCCCTTCCCAAATGCTCCATCCTGGCAGCCCTAGCCCAGCGACCCCATCAGCGCCTCCAGCCGCCTTTCGCACTCAGCACAGACCGACCTCGTCTTCTCGGCAGCGATGCCGCTGTAACCGTGTGGGTCCTTCAGCATCGCCTTTTGTTCGTCGCTCAATTCTTCCAGATACGTCGCGATTTCATCATCCTCGCTTAGCAACTCCCACAACGGCCGCCCGTTCGCCTGAGCCTCGAGTGTCAGCCGCCGCATCGTCTCGTGAGCATCCGGGTGCCCCTGCGCCGCGAGGAGTATGTAGGCTGGCTCCGCGGCCACCATCCCCGCCGTCATGTTGAAATTCTCTTCCATCCGCCCCTCATCAGTGACCAGCTTTGACATCACCCGCTTCAGCCGCCGCACGCTGTCCATCAACCCGACAATCACCTCCGGGCTGAACCGCGAGGAGGCCGAATTGCTCAGGTCGCGCTGGTGCTCGCTGAGTTGGTCGGCATATATCGTCACCATGCGCGGCATGAAAGTCTTCCACATGCTCTTCACGTTCTCAAAGTTCCACGGATTCCGCTTGTGCGGCATCGTCGAAGAGCCCACCTGCCCCGCCTCGAACTTTTCCCCGACTTCGGCGATCTCAGTCCGCTGCAGGTGCCGCATATCGTCGGCTAAATCCGCCAGCACCCCGAAAGTCGAAATCAGCGCATGGTAGTAATCGGCCATAAATTCCGGCTCCACGATCTGCGTCGAGGTCGGCGAAGCTTCCAGGCTCAGGTGTGCCAGGACATCCGCCTCGAACTTCTCCGGTTGCGAAAAGAACAGGCGGCCGGCATTGTATGCGCCCACGGCTCCGCTTACCTTCCCGCGCAGATTGTCCGCCGCCGCCTTGATCGCTGTCATCCTTCCGTCCAGCCGGCTGATGAACCCCACCAGCGCGAAGCCAAACGTTATCGGCACCGCATGTTGACCGTGTGTGCGGCCCATCTGCACCTGCTCGGCCTCCCGCCGGGCCAGCTCGATGAGCACATTCTGCAATTCGCACAGTTGCGGAAGTACCACCTTATACGCAGCCTGCTTTAGCCGCCACGCCACCGCCGTATCAATGACATCAAAGCTCGTCAAACACAGATGCACGTATGGTTTGGCCTCATCGCTCACCTTATTGCGTAACACGTTCACCAGCGCGCGGATATTGTGATGAATCCGTTCTTCCTCAGCCGCGACTTCCTCCGCGCATATCCCCTCAGCGGCTGCGGCCACCTCAGCTGCCACCTCCTCCGAGCACACGCCCCATTCCGCAAGTGTCTTGACTGCCGCCGCCTCGACCATCGCCTCACTCGCTACCCGCCCTCGCTCCGTAACATACGGCCCCAGCAACTCCTTCAGCGTCTCATCGGATCCGTAGTACCGGAAGTCCAGCGGCGACACATTATTGAATCGTGATTCAGACATAGCATCCTCCTGTGGGGCGTACTTCCAACGTCGCTCTTCATTTCATCATCCAACGCGCGACTACCTGCAAGCTGGTCAGGGCCTCACCAGCAGCAAATCGAAGCCCTCTTCGTACACGAACGGCTGCTCCTGCACCCTCCCGGACGCCGCTTCACTATCATTGACACTCACCAACTCCGCCTACGCTCCGAGCTGTGGCAACTCGAACTTCACGCCCCCCGTATCGCACCACAGATAGTATCCGGCCCCTTCACGCACCAACTCCCAGGTTCCGTTCTTCAGGTATATGCGCAGCACTTCCCGTCCTGCCAGCGTCACTACCGTCGGCCGCGAAGTCTTCTCACTCAACGTCGTTATCGGCGCCCGCCCCATCGCCTTCAAAGCGTACACGGTTCTATCCGCGTTTGAGTGGTGCAGCTCCAACTGCTGCCCGGTATTCGCCGCCACCGTCACCATCTTCAGCGCCCAGTGTCGCGACTCCGCAGGCCCCCTCCGGTCGAAGCTCGTCCATATCACCGCTCCCGTCTCGGCAGCCGTCTCCACATCCAGGCGCGAGGTCTTCGCCTTCGCTCTGTTGTGCAGGTGCCCGGCTACTGCGTGCAGGTACGGGGTGTCAACTGTCATCACGCCGGCGCTGATGTCGCGACTTATCTGCCCCGTGTCAGATGTGTATACATTCTTATCGACAAACTCGTGTGACACTGGTGCCCCATAAATCTGCCCCAGCGCATCCAGGGCTACACGCAGCTTCTGGTCCGCGGTCAGCCGCCGGAACGCATATACATTCCGTTTCACATCCCGAAAACCCACGCAGCCCTCATTCACTGCGTCAATTCCTATCGGTTTCAGACCCTGCGCCTTCACATCTGCGACCAGGAATGCCGGATCGGTCTGTACGCGCCTTGTCTGTCCCGCCGAAAACATCGTGGCCCCGAACGTGTAGTACCTATAGTCCCCGGGCACCGTAGCCACCTCGTAACCTGCTTTCTGCTCGATCCCCTGGTCCCGTTTATGGTCCAGCAGGTCCTCGGCGGCCCAGTTCCCGCACACTATTGTGTTGTCCCGCGCATAGACCCCGCTCGACGACCGGCCCGAGGCCATTAGCAAGCCCGGCCCACCCTTGGGCGCATCCTCATCAAAGAACAGCGCATGGAAACCCGACACCCAACCCAGCTTATAAACCTCCGTCGGCATCCGCTGCCATGTCGGATAGAAGCTATCCACCTTCGAGAAGCCCATCGCCGTCTGGTAGCGCGCCGGTCGCACGTCACCGCCCAGGAATATCTTGGCGCACATACCCATCAGGCCCCATCGCACCGGGTCATTACGCACATCGAAAAACTCTAACCTGTCCTTCCCATCCAGCAAATCATAGGTGAACAGGATCACCGCATCGAGGTCCTGCAATGCGCTGTATGCAGCCGCTTCCACCATTCCCGCCGCACGGTGCTTGTTAGGCCAGCACACGTTCCATTCCCGCACCACTCCCGCCTTTCCCCATACCCGGCTCACCAGCGCCCTCGGCACAAAGCTCTCCGTCCGGTCATCTCCCAGCGGATTCCGGTCCTCGTGGAACGCCGGCAGGTGCCACTCATTCCCCAGTTGCCAGTTGGGGTGATCGTAATAGAAGTTCGTGCCCATGAAATCCAACTGCTCCGATACTGTCCGCATGTCCGCGACATCGTTGAAGTCCAGCACGGCAGTAATCGGCACCTGTAATCCCCGCCGCCGCAGATACCCGCTCATACGCCGCAGGTATTCCCCATGTACCTTGTCGATGAAGAGTCGCCTGTCAGCGGCGCGTCCCCGCTGCAGCCGCTCGCTTTCACCCGGATGCCCTCCCGGGAACCGTCCCGGCAAGCGCGCCTCCGGGAACAGCCACACCGTTCCCTCCTCGACATTCTCATTCGCCAGCAGTCCCGTATTGCCGTCCGCATCGGTCCACGCTTCTCTCAGCGTCTCCGTATTGCCATAGCACTCTTTCAGCCACTCATTGAACGTGCGCCGCAGTTGGCTCTGGTACGGCTCGACCAGCTCCCCCCAACGCTTGCGTGCGAAGTACAGACCGTTTTCGTCACATATCTCCACCATCACTACGGCCGGATCCTGAGCATAGCTCAGACCCGTGTATGGGTTGACATGCTCAATTAGCAGTTGCCGCGCATACTGCTGCTGCAACTCTATCAGCTTATTGTCAAAAACCGCATACGGTTTTGCCGCTCGTCCCAGCGCCGCCGCATTCACTACGCCCTCAGCTTCCGTAAAGGTCCGGAAATCCAACAGATCCAGATAGACATAGATGCCTGCTTCGCGGAGCCGGTAGATCCAGTAGTCAAGCCGGTCCAGCTTCTCCCCGTCCATCCGTTCTCCTGTAGCTGCCCGCTCCGGCGGCAGCAATCCCGTGATCCCGTCAATGTGGTGAATACGCACCAGATTGAACCCGGCACGTAATATCGTCGCGACCACTCTATCAATTCTCTCATTCGGCTGGAATACTGATCCCTTGGCGACATTCACGCCCCAGAACCGACCACGCGTTCCATCCTCAAAATAGAAATGACCGTCGGTGCCGGTGAACAGGAACCCCCGCTCGCCACATCGCCGGTCATGCAAATACGAAAAATCCATTACATCAGCATCTACGAACTGGCTCTTGGTGTAGTCCAGGTCTGCCGTATAGTTGATGAATATCGGTTCGGCACCGGGGGCGCTCTGGCCCGCTGCCCAGCCGGATGTGCACACCAGTAGTATCAAGACCGAGATAGTCGCCTCTACACTCCGGCCGCGCATCAACGCAGTTCCCACCCCGGCCCGCCCCGTGTCACATCATTGGAGAAGGCAACTGGCTTATGTGAAGACAAATCAGATACAGTGCCCATCTGATAGCCGCGTCTCTTCAACTCCGGCAACAGGCAGGGCAGCACCTCCGGCGTCGCGTCATACCCATTGTGAAGCAACACGATGCTTTTCTGTCCTATCCTCTCCACCAACGCCTGACAGATATTCTCGGGCGCCGCCGTCGGATAGTCGCAGATATTAGCATTCCAGAACAAGGTTACGAACCCCGTACTTTGCACCGCCGAACGAACGCTCTCGCTGTACTGCCCTCCCGGCGGTCTAAACAGCGTTACAAACCTTCCACACGCCCGCCGGATAATCTGACGTGTCATCACCAGCTCCCGCTCGACCTCGAGCTGGCTCAGTTCTGCCATATTCCTGTGACTGTAGGAGTGGCTTCCCACTTCATGACCTCGCGCAACGATCAGTCGCACCAACTCCGGATACGTCTCTGCCTGCTTCCCGACCAGCAGGAATGTCGCTTTTGCCCCATACTGGTCGAGCAGATCCAGTATAATCGGCGTCAGTGCGGGATGGGGGCCGTCGTCGAATGTCAGCGCCACCCGTTTGCCGCCCGCAGCCAGTTGGTGAATCTCATTCGGCCTGTCACTCAGCAGACCCAGTTCGTGGTAGCACAGCAGCAGGTCCGCCCGTAGCCCCGGCAACTCCGGGTTATACGAAAAGCCATACTCAAACGCACCTATCGCCTCCACGGTTCGTCCGCCAGTGCCCTGCCCCCCCATCATCAGCGCTCGGCCGCACAACTGCGAGCGTAGCAGCGGATCGGCTCGCAGCACCAGGCACTCCTGCAAGAACGCCTCCAGGTCTGCCCGAGCTGCTACCTCCGAGGCCATCAGCGTCCGAGCGCCATTCACAACCGTCACCATGAGCGATGCATGGGCCGCCACTGCCCCATCAGCACCATAGCCTTCACAGCGCAGCTCCTTCAGGCCGTCTCCCGACAGCCGCGTGTCCACGTAAATGCGGTACGGATGCTGGCTGCTGATGCCCACAAACCTGTTATCCAGCAGCAGAGCTATATAGTCCAGCCCTACATCGCCCGGAGCATTGACCGTCACCTCGATCACACCACTCACACGGCCCCCTGCTCGCGGCCAGGTGATTTGCAGCCCCTCCTCCACATCCGCAACTGCTTCTGGGGGCCCAACTTCCACACGCTGCGCTGCCACGGCGGTTGCGTGCAACCCAAAGCCCCCCAGGCCCGCCAGGCGTACATTCTCATCCAACCCGTGTTGCGCATAGTACGTTGTCCCCGGCGCGAAGATCGGGGACCCCACCTGCAAACCAGGATACGCCTGCTGCGTCGCGCCCACCGGCTCCGCCAGTATCTTCAGAGCTGCCGCCGGCCGACCCTGTGCGATGCAACTCGCCGCCCCCACTTGGCGTGCTAACTCGCAACCTGGCTCACCCACAAGCACCGTATTGCTTTCTATCTCCGCCGTACGGTAGAACCCCGCCGTGCATGCCAGTTGTGCCACGGATGCTCGTATCTGCCCTCGCAGCAATCCATCATACGCCAGTGCCTGCCGGTAGGAAGCCATTGCCTCCTCGATCCGCCCTTGCCGGTAGCGAACTGCCCCCTGTCCTAACAGCGCCGACACGCAATGTGGGTCCAGCACCAGTGCGTTGGCGAACATCTCCTCTGCGGCATCCACACTCCCACCAAACAGCAGCGCCGCGCCTCGACCACTCCTCGCCACCGCGCAAAGCACATCCTCCCGGCTTGTCTCATGGAAGACCTTCTCCGCCTCAGCATACCTGCCCGCACCGATCAGCCGGCCACCTGCCGTCGTCACCGACTCAGCATGAGTCACGCCGACTAACATCCCCACTGCCACCACCATGCAGGCCGCCATCGCCAGCAGCCACTCACCCCGAAATCCTTTCTCTTTCCCCAGGCCCGCTACCATCTCAGAACCCCGCACTATTCCAGCAAATGCACTTCGCCGCTGTCAACAACCACCAGCCCGTCAGCGCTGGACACTACCAGCCGCCCGCTATCATCAATGCCCTCGGCAATACCACTGACCCTCGCGTTCCCCGTCTCCACCTTCACTTCCTTGCCTGCGAGCGTATCCATCTGCCGGTACGCCGCCACCACGGCTCGCGGCCCGTCCTCCCTCAGCGCCCGATACCACATCCCCATTCTACTCAGGATCGCCGCCAGCGCCTCTTCACGGCCTATCTCCTTGCCTGTCGCCGCGTACGCTGTAGTCGCTATTTGGCGTAAGTCACGGGGGAATGCCTCCGGCCTACCGAGCAGGTTCACGCCGACACCTACCACCGCGTATCCTGCCACTATGTCGGCCTCGACAAGTACTCCTCCCACTTTCCGACCTGCGAACAGGACATCATTGGGCCATTTAGCCTCGAAGCCTGAACCTCCTAGCTGCTTCAGCGCCTCGACTAGCGCTACCCCGGTAAGCAACGGGAGCAGGCCGTGCGCTTCCGCAGACACTCTCGGTCGGAGCAGTGCCGAGAAAAGTAAATCCTCCCCGGGCCGGTCGAACCACTCCCGTCTTTGCCGCCCCCGACCCGCGCTCTGATGATCCGTAACCAGCACTCTACCCTCTGTATCCCCCCGCTTTGCCCGGGCAATTAATTCGTCATTAGTAGAGCCGATTTCCGCAACATGCTCGACCTGCCATTCTATCTCTTCCCCTCCGAGCAACTCACTCACCGCTACAACATCAAACCCCATCCACTCATTCATCTCCCTCCGCCAGCGCTTTCTCTACCACATTGCATATCGCGTGACCTATCGCCAGATGTGCTTCCTGTATCTGCGGCGTGTCATAACACCGCACGGTTATGCAGTGATCCGCCAGTTCCTGCAGTTTGCCACCCTCCCGTCCCGACAGCGCGATCGTCTTCACCTGCAATTCTCTCGCCCGCTCGACTGCCCGCAGGCAGTTGGGCGAATCACCACTCGTGGACAGCGCCACCAGCACATCGTTTTGCTTCAGCAATCCCTCCACCTGCCGGGCAAACACCTCATCATACCCATAGTCATTCGCTACCGATGTCAGTATCGCGCTATCGGCGGTGAGTGCTATCGCCCGGTACGCCGGCCGCTCCCGCAGGAACCTCCCCACGATCTCACCGGCCAGGTGTTGCGCCTGACTTGCGCTCCCACCATTGCCGCAGAAGGCAATAGTCCCGCCGCAACGCAGGGAGGCCGTGATCTTCCGCGCCGCTGCAGCTATCCGCTCCGGCAGCTTCTCCGCGCATTTGGCCAGCACCTGACTCCCGTATTCGAGGCTGTCTCGGATCTCGTCCTGCATTTCATACCTCCCACTTCCCTAGTCCGCATTGCTACCTCAGCGCCGTCTTCTTGCGGAGTTTGCACGAGTTCCGCATAAGAACTCCGGCAAACTCCTATGGCATGTGCAGCATCCACTCAGTACTCCTCATGGCCCGTCAAATCCGCAAACACCTGCCCTAGCCAATAATCCCCATGGCTGTTCACCGCGCATCCAATACCGATATCAGTCAACTCCGGCATGACGATGTTCTTGCGATGGCCGTGGCTTCTCAGCAGGTCCTCGTGGCTTTTTTCTATCTTTGCCAGACTCAGCGTATATCCGTGCCCTCTGCTCCATCGTCTTGACAGGTTTTCAGCAATTACCCGCGGCTGATACCCGAACACCAATCGGAACCGGTCGGCAATCGTCCGCCGCGACGGCGTCGGTGACTCGTGCGCAAAGTACTTCCTGTCACGCATTTCTGCCGCATGACCCCGTGCCACGATAGCCAATTGCGGCTGCGGCCACACTGCCCTTTCTCCCTCTTCCAGCCTTGTCTTGTTGACCAGCAGCGTCATGTACGCTTCCGCCTCGGCAAGCAGGCTTTTTTCTTGTGGTGTCACCTGCCCTGCCTGGCGATCCGCACTGAGGGACATACGCTGTACGCGCATGTACTGTTGTAGCGCTGCACTATTCTGCCCGCAGACGTGATAGGCCACCGCCAGACGCGACACCGGCACATACCAGTCCGGCTCAATCGCCGCCGCTTCTTTCAGTTTCATCACGGCAGCTTCCCCCCGTCCTGCGCTGATTTCCGCCTCCGCCTTGCGGACCAGGCTTACAGCCGAGCCGCTTGCAGCCCACACACATAACCCCGGTGCTCCACCTCCCGTGCCAACCACTCCCAGGATGCAGGCCACCAACCAGAGCGCAGCTCTCACCTATCTGCTCCTCTCTCCAGCGATCATCGCCGCTCCTAATGCCCCCACAAACGCGGGCTCGGGCGGCACGATGACCTCCATTCCCAGAACCTCGCGCATCGCCTGCTGTACTCCCTCGTTTAGTGCCACTCCGCCGCACAGCACCACCTGCCCCATTACGTTCAGCCGGTTGGTCATCTGCACGGTGCGCTGCGCCACTGCCTGACACAGACCTGCAGCTATCTCGGCCACCCCGTGCTGCTCTGCCAGCAAACCGATTACTTCCGACTCGGCAAACACCGTACAGGTGCTGCTCAGCGTCACCGCTTCACTTGCATTCACAGCCAGTTCTCCGAGTTGTTGCAGCGAGATGCCAAGAGCGTCCGCCATCACCTCCAGAAACCTGCCGGTACCTGCCGCGCAGCGGTCATTCATCTCAAAATCCATCGGCCGCCCGGCCTCATCAAGCACGATCACCTTGGCATCCTGCCCTCCCATATCAATGACTGTGCGAGCCTCGCTCACAGCCTCCCGCGCACCCCGCGCATGACATGATATCTCAGTTATCCGCCAGTCCACTCCTCGCATCGCACCACGCCCGTAGCCCGTCGCAACGGACTCCTCGATATCCGCCTGCTGCAACCCGGCCCGCTCCAGTGCACCGGCTAGCGCCTCACTGCCCGCCGCTTCTGGTGATACGCCTGTCGGCAGCAAGAACTGTCCTGACACTTCTCCTGCCCCATGATCCACTATGACAGCCTTCGCCGTCAGCGACCCGATATCAATGCCTGCGGTGACCACTCTCGACCTCATCTCCTCATCTGCAACTTCACCATAATAACCGATGTCGGCGGCATTTGACTAATCCCAATGCACTCTAACTTTTCTCCAGGAAGGTATCCCGTCCACCCCTGTCGAATATGCCTTGGCAACACACCCTAGAACAACTCAACGCACACTAACTGTCGTCGCCGTTGCGGTGGACGGTTTCACAGCGTTGGCCTGTCAGGCACTCACAACACGGAGGGATTTTGATGCCAATTCTAAATTCAGACACGGGAGATATTACACGCGACTACACGCCGGCTGAACTTGTAGATGCCGCCGCTGAAATGCGAGTCTGGAATACCATATCAATCCTTGCAGCGGGATCAGGTCATCTGGGCGGCACACTCTCAATTATGGACGTTGCCGCCGCACTCTACCTCAAGCACATCAACCATGACCCGCAGAACCCTGAGTGGGAGGGCCGCGACCGCGTCTTCTGGTCGGCGGGTCACAAGGCTCCCGCCTTATATGCAGCCCTTGGTATGGCCGGCTATTTCGACGACCGCCCCGTCACCTTCCACGATGAAGTCATCGAGAGTCTTAGCGACGTCAAGGGCGTCGAGGAGACTGTCCTCCTGCGCAAGCTCGGCTCGGGATTTGAGGGGCATCCCAACCGCTTCAAACTCCCCGGAATCGAACTCTCATCCGGCTCCCTCGGACAGGGCTTCGGAGTCGCGTGCGGCTCTGCTCTGAGTGCTCGCATCAGCGGCTGCGACTACAACTGCTACGTCATTCTCGGCGACGGCGAACAGGATGAAGGCACAATATGGGAAGCCGCGATGTTCGCAACCCATCATCAACTTGACAACCTCATCGGGATACTCGACCTCAACGGACTCCAGATAGACGGCAGCACTCAAGACGTTATGGACAACCAAGTCCTCGCGGACAAGTACGCCGCCTTCGGCTGGGAGGTCATCCACTGCGACGGCCACGACATACCCGACATTCTCAGAGCCCTCGAAGAAGCTGACGCCGTTGAAGGTAAGCCCGCACTCATAATTGCCACAACCGTCAAGGGCAAGGGGGCCCCCTACGCCGAGAACGTGGTCAGCTATCATGGCAGCCCACCCAAGGACGGTCGCAGCGGCACAGAATCACTGGATGCTCTCATCGAGAATCTAGGCCTCACTGACCTGTTCCCGAGCGACAGAGTTGACCATATCCTCGATATCGCCATACGCTACCAGGCGGAAGTGGACAAACGTGTGGACGCCATGGTCCCCAAGTTCTCACGCGATTACTGGTGGAACGCGAGCGACTCTATGAAGGTTGAGATGGACGCTACGCGCAAAGGCTTCGGCTCCGCCATCGCTGCCATCGGCGCCGGGAAAGATACATGCGCCCTGGGCGCTGACATCACTTCCTCCATCTGCATGGACTACTTCTACAAGCCCGACGGTAAGACCGAAGATCCGGAGCGCCGCAGCCGCTTCTTCAGTTGCGGCATTGCGGAGGCTAACATGGCCCTCGTGGCCAGCGGCCTGGTGAAAGAAGGCAAGGTAGTCTTCGGTGGCTCCTACGGCGTCTTCTCCACTGGCCGCAACTGGGAGCAACTCCGCACTACTGTCGCCTACAACGACTACCCCGTCAAGATGGCCGATGCCCATGGCGGCATCTCAGTCGGACCTGACGGTGGCACACACCAGTCCCTCGAGGAGATATCGCTCATTACCATACTCCCCAACTTCGTCATGACCGTCCCCGCCGACTCCGTCGAGACCGACAAGGCCACCCGCGCAATCGCCGCCGTCCCGCATCCCGCCGTGGTCCGCTATGCCCGTGAGGCCACGCCCATTGTCACCACTGCTGATACGCCCTTCGAGTTCGGGACCGCCAATGTGATTCGGTTCCGCCAGGAGGCCGACAGCTTCATTGACGCATTCGAACAGGTTCTCGCCACCGACTACACCTCCGAGAACGAGGACATTGCCATCATCGCCTGCGGGCCGATGGTCCCCGAGGCAATGCGCGCCGCCTACATACTCAAGCAGGAACACGATATCGAGGTCCGCGTGCTTGACGTCCACACAGTCAAGCCGCTGGACGAAGCCTCCATTACGAAGGCCGCCGTTGACACTGGTGCTGTCGTCACCGCCGAGGAGCATCAGGTTGGCGGCTTCGGCAATCTCGTCGCCGGTGCCATTGCCCGCGCCGACACTGGCAGTCCCATCAAGATGGCGATGGTCGGCGTCCAGGACCGCTTCGGCGACTCGGGTGCGCCCTGGGAACTGGTCAAGTCATTCGGCCTTACTGGCGAACACATCGCCACCGCTTGCCTGGACTTGCTCGCCTAAGAGCCGCCTACATCGGCATTCTTCCTGTTTGGGGGTCGCAACCGTCCCTCGGAGGCCTACTCATGCATCCAGCTCTGCCGCTCGACAACATATGCGGCCCCTGCGGCAGGCTCATGCCTTCCTATGCGTGTGCGCCCCCCCATTCTGGCGGCAATCAGAACGCCTCAGAGAGCCCTGGTTCTGCACCCGTTCCACCGTACTACCCCGCAGGCCCATCTCTACGCATCTCCCCGGCAGCGGCAACCAGAGACCTGCCGCCTCCCCCTCAGCCAGCTCCGATACCCCCTCGACCCCCTGAAAGCCCCTCACCCCCCACCGCTTCCGACAATGCTTGCTTCTGGCCCCGCGTCATTGCCTATCTCATTGATTCATGCGTCCTCGGGCTCTTTCTCTCGCTGTATCTGACCGCCGGGATTGTGTTCGGCGACGCGTCCCTAGGCACGAGTTCACCCGACACTGCCGAGTTCTTCTTGGCGCTGCTC
>Ga0180431_10001628_pt1 | contig 31085 bp, 19 predicted proteins | sample SS_ome_11_FD_132459 | JGI IMG/M metagenome (GOLD analysis project Ga0180431, IMG submission 132459) | Hypersaline lake sediment archaeal communities from the Salton Sea, California, USA - SS_1_MS_1 metaG | ecosystem: Environmental > Aquatic > Non-marine Saline and Alkaline > Hypersaline >... | reverse complement strand
TCCTCTACATGGGCCCGGGTCCTCTCGATCCAGGAGCGGAATCGGAGCCCGAACTCCTCATCGGCCGTCAACAAGGTCACGACCACCTGCCGGGCATCGTCATCCACCTTCGGTTTGTCCGACACCGTGAGGGTCACGGTCTTTCCGGCCAGACCCTGGAAGGCGGCCCAGGGGTCTTTCGCCGTGTCGATCGGTACGCCGTTGACGGCCAGAAGATAGTCCCCGACCGCCACCTCGACGGCGGGCTGGCTTAAGGGGCCGCGGTCCTCGATGTCCCAGGTCCCACCCTCGTAGATCCTGGAGATCCGGTACGCGCCGCGGGAGAGTTCGAAATCGCAACCCAGCATCCCGACCGGCACCGTGGGCGGCCTCTCCTCATCGCCGCCGAAGTAGTACGCGTGCCCCACGTTGAGCTCGGAGATCATCTCGCCAATCACGTAACTCACGTCCTCCCGGGAGGCACAGTCGGCGAGCATCACTTCGTACTGCTTGCGCACGGCTTCCCAGTCCACACCGTGCATGTTGGCGTCGTAGAAGAAGTCGCGGTGGATCCGCCAGGCCTCGTTGAAGATCTGTGCCCATTCCGTCGGGGGATCGATCGTGGCCGTCATGCCCGAGGTCGAAATCATGTCTTCCATCGTCTGGTCGGGCTGCGCGTCGACGATGGCCATCGCCCGTTCCTTGTCGATGACGAGCAGCTTCTTCCCGTCGGCCGACATCGCGAAATCCCCTACGCCGTCGATGACGACCTTGTCCCTCTCGTCGTCCTTCTCGGCCCCGGGGTCAAAGATGTGAATGGAGGGATCTCCCCGCATGCCGCGAGTCGGCCTCCGCGTGTAGACGAGTTTGCCCTCATCACTCACGCTGAGGTAGTTGAAGCCGCCACGCTCGACGGGGAGGGGAACCGCCCGGCGCTCGAACCCCTCGATGTCGATCTCGACCGGTTCGATCTTGTCCTCGTCGTCTTCCGCATCTTCGTCCTCGTTCTCCGCGTCCTTATCTTCGTCCTCCGCGTCCTCATCTTCGTCCTCATCCTCCCCCCATTCCTCTTCATCACTCTCGGGAGCGAAGGGGGAGGGTTCGTCCTTCTCAAGAGGAACCAGGAACAGCCGGTCGGTTTCCGCGTAGACCCAGTTGAAACCGTAGTCACCGAACATCGGGCTGGAGAATTCGCGCTCCGACGCGAAGTAGAGGTACTTGCCCTCACGGTCAAAGGTCGGCCAGGTATCGTTGAATCTGCCCGAGGTCAACCGGTCCTTGTCGTCCTTCTCAACGTTGTAGAGCCAGATGACGTTGAGGCCGCGTGGCGACTCCGGAACGGCAAATGTCAACCAGTTCGAATCACTCGACCAGCTGACACGGCCGCGGTCCGCCGTGGGCGTGCGGTGAACCTGCCGCGTCCGGCCCGAGTCGATGTTGTGGATGAAGAGCGTGCCGGCCATGTCCCAGAAGGAGACCCACTTGGAGTCCGGCGACCAGATCGGATCATAGAGGTATCCCTTCCCGAGCTTCGTCAACCGGCGGGCCTCGGCCCGGCCGTCCGACTGGGCTACCCAGAGTTCGTAGTTCCCGTCGGTCTGGGCGAAGTAGGCGATCCACTGTCCGTCGGGACTCCACGCCGGATCACGCTCGGCGTTGCCTGCGGTCCGGTGGAGGTTGACGGGAGATCCCTTCTTGGCCGGCAGTGTCCAGATGTCGCCCCGCGCTTCGACCACGACCCGTTTCCCGGTGGATGAAATGTCGACGTTGTAGATCAGTTTGCTCGCGTCCACCGACTGGAGACGGATCTGCGGCCGATCGCCGGGGATCGAAACGGGAACAACCCGCGTCTCTTCAGTGTCCAGATCGAGGAGAACCAGATCGCTTCCCATCTGAAAGACGATGTCGTCGGGTCCGATGGACGGCCACTTTACGTCATAGTCGCTGAAATGCGTGACCTGCCGGCTCCGGCCGGTCGCCACATCGTACTGCCAGATGTTCAGCCGGTGGTCGGGGCCCGCGTCGGAGAGGTAGTAGATCTTGTCCCCATGCCACATCGGTTGCGTGTCTGTGCCTTCCCAGTCCGTGATCTTCCGGGACGTGTGACGGTCGAGATGGAAGAGCCAGATGTCGGTTGCCATGCCTCCCCGGTAGCGTTTCCAGGTGCGGTGATCGCGGGAGTGCGGGGTGTAGGCGAGCCACTTGCCGTCAGGGCTGATCGTGGCGTTGGCGCCGTAGGGAACAGGCAGCTTGTCGGCCAGCCCGCCCTCGGGGGATACGGAGAACAAGCCGCGACTCATGGGCACCGAGCCCTGGCCCCAGAGAGAGTAGATGATCCGGCCGTCACGGGTCCAATCGGTCGGCACTTCGGGGTAGGGGTGATGCGTCACGCGGAAGGGAGCGCCCCCGGCCGTCGGCACGGTATAGAGGTCCCGGTTTCCATCGTAGTTTCCGAGGAACGCGATGAACCGCCCGTCGGGACTGAAAGTCGCATAGCGTTCCTGACCCTTCGGACTCGACAGAGGAACGGCCGTGCCCCCGTCTTTGGAGACCACCCAGAGATCATTGGCATAGGTGAAGACGATGTGCGTGGCGCTTACGTCCGGGTAGCGAAGCATGCCCGCGTGGGGTTCCACGGCGGACGCCGGAACGACGGACAGCAGAAGAACCGCGATCAGAAACAGACCTGTACTCCCATGCCGAGCAGACATACTTCCTCCTTGGATTGGATCCTCATAGGGGTACCGTGGAAGGGGATCCCCCGCCCGTGTCCCCACCTTCACTGTCTCTGACGCCCGGCGGCTCCAGAACGTTGCATGTCCGGGTGGTTCGAGCGTCACTGGGTAGTACGGTTCAACGGCGTGAGCGGTTTCACGTGCCGCGGATGACGGCCAGAAATCGTTCCGGAATCGCCGTCACCTGTTTCTTCTCCAGATCCAGGAAAACGACTCCCGTTCGAGCCAGCGCAATGGTCCTCCCGGACTCAGGGTCGGTGACGCGGTAGATCAGGTCGCAGCCCCGGGACCGGACGTCTCCGGCCGAGATCTCCACGCCAAGGGTCTGCCCGTGGAAGGCCTCGGCCTCGTAGCGGATCGCCAGATCGGCAATCATGAGCCCGCAGCCGTCCGTGTCCGCCTCGTCCATCCCGAAGTGCCGGAAGAAGCGGAAGCGGGCGTCATGGAGAATGGAGATCAGGGCATCGTGGCCCAGGTGGCCGCCGTAGTTAATGTCCGAGATCCGGACGGTGGTCTCCGTCCGGCAGAGCGGGGGCTCCGGGAATTCGATCTGGACTCTAGCCATGTGATGTCCTCACGGATCCTCCCGCCTCTGTGTCAGCCAGCGGTCGAGCGCGGCCGCGAACTTCTTCCGGTCGCCCGCTCCGAGCGGGGCCGGCCCACCGAGGGGAAGACCGCCGGAGCGCAGCTCGTAGAGGAGATCCCTTGTGGCGAGACGCTCGCCGACGTTGTCTTCCGTGTACAGATCGCCTCTCGGATCCAGGCCCGTGGCCCCCTTCTTGACGACGCGGGCCGCCAATGGAATGTCCGCCGTGATCACCAGATCACCGGCCGCCAGGTTCCCGACGATGTGGTTGTCGGCCTCGTCGGCTCCGGCTCCAACGGCGACCGCCGTGATGAGGTTCGTTTCGGGTGTGCTCATCTCGCGATCCGCCACAAGGCGGACCTGAATCCTCAGTCGTTTCGCGGCGCGGAAGATGATCTCGCGGATGGTCCGAGGACAGGCGTCGGCGTCGATCCAGATCTTCACAAGGGGGGTCCGGTTGTTTGAGACGGATCTAATAGGAAACATTATGTAAATCGCCCAACGGATTAATTTTACAACTGTTCCGATCTACAATCGAGAATAACTTTGGTCTCCTTCGTGGCCGCCGCCAGCGCGTCGACCACCGAGCCCAGAGGATGAATCGAACTCACGAGATTCCCCACAGGCAGCGCGCCGGCCCAGAGAAGATCGATCGCCTTTGCGAACGGCCCGCAGCGAGAGCCCTGAATTCGAATCTCGTCAACGGCGATCTTCGTGGCATCCAGGCCGTCCACGGGAGAACCGGGCGTGCTCTTAAGAGCGATGGTCCCGCTGGGGGCGACCAGTGAGAGGGCGGTTCTCAAGCCCCCGAGTGAGCCGGTCGCCTCTACGACGACCGGCGGGCCCAGCCCTCCGGCCCATTGGCGAATCGAACTTTCGAGGTCCGGATGGTCGGCGAGACAGGTCTCCTCGGCTCCGAAATTCCGGGCCCTCTGGAGTTCTTCCTTGTCGAGAGAAACGGCCAGCACCCGTGCGCCGCGAATGTGAGCCACTCCCATAATGAGAAGCCCCAGCCGCCCGGCGCCCAGGACGACGACCGTCTCGCCCTCTCGAATGGGCGTGAGCTCAAAGGTCTGGATCGCCGCCGCCAGAGGCTCGACGAACACGCCCGCCAGGGGATCCAGATCGTCGTGGAGGGCGTGGAGGTTGGCGGCCGGGACCTTGACGAACTGCTGGAACGCTCCGTCGGCGCAGAAGATTCCGAGCGTGGTTCGCTTCAGGCAGTGGGAGGGAAGACCGGCTCGGCACGCGGGGCACGGGTGGCCGACGCCGTAGGACAGACAGGTGTTGCTGATCTCGGCCGTGACCGTCCGTCCCAGCCACTCCTTTGAGACTTCGGAGCCGACTCGCTCGACCTCTCCCGAGAGCTCGTGGCCAAGGACGATGGGCAGGGGAACGGGATAGTCCCCCGAGTAGATCGCCAGATCCGTTCCGCAGATGCCGGCAAAGAGGACACGCACGAGGACTTCGTGGGGCCCGATCTCGGGCGCCGGACGGTCCTCGATCACAATCTTTCCGGGTTCGGTCAGGATCGCCTGTCTGGCCATTCTCCACCTTGCTCATTTCGGGCGGCGGCCTCGAAACCTCACATCCGCCGAATCTGCGAAACCCGTGGCTGCACACGCGCCCTTTTCACGAATGGTCGCTCACCCCACTCGCCATGGTGGGCGATCCGAGCGCCGGACCCGGCGCGTTACGCGGGCTCCTCCTCCACCGGGGTCTCCCCCGCTTCCGGTTCTTTCTTCTCCCGAGCCTCGGCGTTTGGGGCTTCGTTCTTCTCGCGGGCCTCCTTCTCGATCATGGCCTCAATCCTGGCCAACTCTTGGTCGAGCGGTTTGATCTCTTCGATGAGCGCCTGCACCTCGGGATCCTCCATCGGGTTCTTCACGTCCTCCCGAAGTGCCTTCTCGTAAATCTTGGACCCGAGCTCTCCGAACTGCCGCATGATCTTGGCCTGGAGAGCGCCCTTCTGGTACTTCTGCTGAGCCACGTGACTTGTCTCCGCCGCCTTTTCGCTGGCGACCTTGATGGCGCCAAGGGTGGCGGCCAGCCCGGCGTCCACGTTCTCCGTGATCCTTCTCCACAGCGTTGTCATGACGAATCCTCCTCTGGAATCGGCACACCTCCGAGATGTTTACATAGCGCACGGAACAAAGGTCCCGACGGATCCCCTGCGCTTCCCAATCTATTCCGAAAGCCGACCGGGGATCAACAACAATTGGGAACGACCCGGTGAACATCGAGGTGAGAAACCGAATTCCTGCCGGGAATCCCCTTGAGGAAACCGGGCGCGCCGCGTAGAATCTGCCGCGAAGCGAAGTCAGCCAAGGAGGAGCGCCAGGGGGGTCGGCATGCTGATCGGCGGGGAATGGATCGAGAGGAAGGAAACGATCGATGTGGTCAATCCCTACGACGGTTCGATCGTGGGGCGGGTGGCGCAAGGGACGAAGAGCGACGTGGTTCGCGCCGTCGCCGCGGCAGAGCGCGGGCTCGAGCAGATGGGCCGGCTCACCGCCGCCGAGCGGGCCGAGATTCTGCTGCGAACGGCCGGGGGCATCGAAGAGCGGAGCGAGGATCTGTCGCGCCTCATCGCCCGGGAAGTCGGCAAGACCCTCGGGGAAGCGCGCGGGGAGGTCGGGCGCGCCGTTTCCACATTCACCTTCTCGTCCGAAGAAGCGAAGCGCATTCACGGGGAGACGATTCCCGTCGATGCGGTGGCGGCGGGGAAGGGGAAATGGGGAGTTTCGATTCGCGTTCCCGTCGGGATCGTCGCGGCGATCTCTCCATTCAACTTTCCCCTGAATCTGGTGGCCCACAAGGTTGCGCCCGCGCTGGCCGCCGGCAATGCCGTGGTGCTCAAGCCGGCTACGGTGACGCCGCTCGTCGCCATCGAGTTGGGCCGGATCCTCCTCGAGGCGGGGCTGCCGTCGCACGCGCTCGGCATCGTCACGGGTCCGGGGTCCGAAATCGGCGATGCCCTCTCCGGCCATCCGGCGGTTCGGATGGTGACCTTCACCGGGTCGATGGAAGTCGGTGAGAAGATCTGCCGAACCGCGGGGCTCAAGAAGCTGACGATGGAACTGGGGTCCAACTCGCCCGTGATTCTGATGGAGGACGCGAATCTGGAAGCGGCGGTTCGGAAGATTCGAACCGCCGGGTATGCCGTGGCGGGACAGGTGTGCATCTCGGTCCAACGGGTGATCGTCCATGAGGCGGTTTACGATGAGTTCTTGTCGAAGATCGTCCCCGCCGTGGACTCGCTCCGGATGGGAGATCCGCTGGACGAAACCACCGAACTCGGTCCCATGATCACGGAGGACGAGGTCGGAAGGGCCGCTGCGTGGATCGAAGACGCGATCGCCTCGGGCGCGCGCCTGGAGTGCGGGGGGAGAATCGACGGTCCGTTTCTGACTCCGGCCGTTCTCACGGGGGACGTGCGCCGATCCAGAGTCTGGACCCACGAGCTGTTCGCTCCTGCGATTGTGGTGGTGCGGGCGAAGAACCTGGACGAGGCCATCCAACTGGCCAACGATTCGCCCTACGGTCTGCAGGCGGGCGTGTTCACCGAACGTCTGGGAGATGCACTCCGGGTGATCCGGGAAGTCGAGGTCGGGGGAGTGATGGTGAACGAAGCGCCGACTTTCCGTGTGGACAACATGCCCTACGGCGGCGTCAAGGGGAGCGGTCTTGGGAGAGAGGGCGCTCGGTACGCGGTGGAGGAAATGACGGAACTGCGGATGATCGGTTTCCAGATCTGACCGGGTGTGTGTCCGGTTTCTCATTCGGGTCTGATGGGACGCAGATCTCTCGGGCTCGACCGGCCACCGCGGCCCGGGCCGGGACAGGTTTCCGGTTGACGGAGTCCTCGAGCTTGGACTAGAATGAAAGATCGTGGCATGTGGATCGAGAAGGGCGAGGTCGTGGTGGCATCCGGCTGCCGGGCGCCGGTCCGGGCAGGCCGACGGCTCGGGCGGCACGCGGCTGCAAGGTAAGGAGGGAAGCGGTCTTGAAGGGGATCTCTGTTTGGAATCAAACGGTGAGTTGGCTGGTTGGCGGGTTTCTCCTGGCGGGATGGTGCGGCTGTACCGGGGGAGCGGCGGGGACGAAGGCGGCTGTGGCGGTGAATCCCGAGCTTACGCTGGAACAGCGGATGATCAAGTACCAGGATCTCCTGCGCGAGGATCCGGAGAGTCTCGAAGCCCTGTACCAGCTCGGGAACGTGTACTTCGATATGGGAGACTACACCGAGGCGCTTGAACGGTACCGCAAGGTTCTCGACAGGGATCCGGAGCACATCCCGGCTCGGGCCAACCTGGCCGGTGTCCTTCAGGAAATGGGCGAGTTGAAAGAGGCCATCGCCGAGTATCGAATCGTCGTGGAGAAAACGCCCGACGATGCGCGGGCCCACAGCAATCTGGGCAATGCACTCTACGTGAGCAGTCGCCCCACGCAGGCGATGGATGAATTTCGGCGGGCACTTGAGCTCGATCCGGAGAACCCCCATGCGCACTACAACCTAGGCGTGGCCTTCGCCGATGAGGGGTACTTCGAGGAAGCGCTGGTCGAATGGCGCAAGGTCATGGAGGTGGCGCCGAATTCCCCCGTGGGGGAATCTGCCGAGAGAAACATTGACCGGATCGAGCGAGTGAGAAAGACGTATGAGAAGAAGTCTCCCAACGATTAGCATTCTGCTGTTGCTGGTCTGGGGAGCTCCTCCTTCGGTGTCTCTGTCGCAAACTCTTTCCGGCCGGGTTGTGGATGCCCGGACGGGCGCGGGAATCGATCGGTTGCGGATCACGTTTGGTGAGGCGGCCGACACCACTCGCTCCGGCGGGCATTTTCGCGTCGGCGTCTCCGGAACAGAGCCGTTTCTGATCGACGGCGCGTCCCGGGGATACTCGGTGTTTCTTCTGGAGGCTCTTTCCCTCGAGGGCGACGCGGAACTCAACGTGACATTGATTCCCCTGGGACCGCTGAGGAGCGGCTACTACCGGAACCTCCTCCACCTGTTCAAGATGATGACGGGAACGGGGGAACCCGCGCAACGGGCCCTTGAGGACGTTAGCATCGGCTACGACAGCTCTCCCCGGTTCACGGTTCTCCGGCGATGGGACCGCCTGCCGATCGGCGTTCACGTGCCGGAGCACCGGGCCAAGGGATTCTCTTGGGACCAGGTGTTCTGGGAGGCCGTCGCGGGGTGGGAACGGATGACGGAGCTGGACCTCTTCGAGGCGGTCGAGGACCCGAATCGCGCTCAGGTGCGGGTTCGATATTCGGGCGGGTACTCGAAGGTGGTTTTCGAGCGAGCCGGTCCCGGGGCGATTCCGCTGGAGGCCACCCTGTGGCTGAGCCCGAATCTCGATCTGGCGGAGGACGTTCGGTCCACGGCGGCACATGAGTTGGGACACGTCCTGATGCTTCTCGTTCACAGCGAGGACCCGGGGCACCTCATGTACTGGGGAGGGGCCGCCGGTCGGGAGGTGACCGAGGACGAGGCGCTTGTCGTTCGATGTCTTTACGGCCTGTCCAATCTGACGGAAATGCACCTCTATCGAGAGACCGTCCCTGTTTCGCGGAAAGTGATTGAGCAAAAACGGGTCTTGACGGTTGTCCTGATCCAGTTTCTACTTGCGCTGTTCGTGGTCGTTGGGGCCCACTAGCCCGTCCACCAGCTGAACGGCCAGAGCGAAAGGACGCATGCACAACGCAGGCCAGTCCGCAGCCACCCAAGGAGTAGGCATGGAAGAACACGCGAGGGTGTACGATTCCGATCAGTCCAGGGTCCGGTCCTGGCTGGCCGAGCTGCGCGCGCCGTTTCTCACCGGAAGCGTGACGCCCGTGGTACTGGGGTCCGTCGTGGCCTGGCGCGAAACGGGTCGCTTCCACTGGCTTCACTTCATGCTGGCGGCCCTGGGCGCGGCCTTCCTTCATTTCGGAGCCAACATCGCCAACGATTACTACGATCACCGCAGTGGAAACGACGAGGCCAACGTTCGGTTCATCCGCCCCTTCAGCGGGGGGTCCCGCCTGATCCAGGAAGGGCTCCTTCCTCCGAAACAGGTTCTGCTGGCATCCGTGTTGTTCTACGCCGCGGCGTTCGCCGTCGGGCTCTATCTGGCGTGGGCCGTCGGATGGGGAATCGTGATCTTCGGGTTGATCGGAATCCTGGGCGGCTTTTTCTACACGGCCCCTCCCTTCAAACTGGGCTACCGTGGGCTCGGCGAGATCATCATCGGGATCAACTTCGGGGTTCTCTGCGTCCTGGGCGGATACTATGTACAGACGCAACGATTGAGTATGGAGGCGTTTCTCATTTCGCTTCCGATGGCCTTTCTGATCATGGCCGTCCTGTGGATCAATCAGTTCCCCGACTTCGAGGCGGATCGTCAGGTGGGCAAGCATCACTGGGTGATTCGCCTGGGCCGGAGGAAATCGATCGCCGTCTACGCCGGGTTGCTCGTGGGAACGTATGCCGTCATTGCCATCGGGCTTCTGTCAAGGACGTTTCCGGTTGCCGCGGCACTCGGCCTCGTGCCGCTCCCTCTCGCGGCGAAGGCGTTTGTGACGGCCCGGAAGTACTACGATGAGCCCCCGAAGCTGGTTCCCGCCAACGGAAGCACGATCGTGATTCACCTTGCCACGGGCGTTCTTCTTTCCGCCGGATACCTCATCTCACGTCTCGTGTAGCGGGAGGGGAGAGGGCGGACCGGGAGAAGCGATGTCCCGTTCCCGAACATCCATCATCGTGGTCAACTGGAACACGCGGGCCCTTCTCGCGCGCTGTCTGGCATCGATTCGAGAGACGGCCGGGAATCTCGGCACCGAGACCCTGGTCGTGGACAACGGGTCGACGGACGGTTCGGCCGCCATGGTGTCCGAGGAGTTCCCGGAGGTCCGTCTCCTCGGCCAATCGGAGAATCTCGGGTTTTCCAGGGCCGTGAATCGGGCCCTGTCGGTGGCTTCGGGGGATCTGGTTCTATTGCTCAATTCAGACACGGTGCTCCCTCCGGGTTCTCTGGAGGCGGCGGTCGCGGCCATGGACCTGGATCCCGGCATCGACGTTCTGGGATGCCGTCTCGTGGGAGAGGACGGAACCGTGCAGCCGTCTTGTGGGATATTCCCCGGTCTCCGATCCCTCTTCTGGCAAAACGTCTTCATCCTGGCGTTGAGGACGGCGGGGAAACGCCCGGTCAGGTTTCTCTCCCGGTTCTCGGGGGTGCCGCTGATGCCGCTTCGGGATCTCCTGGAACTCTGGGATTCGCGTGGCACGCTCGACGTCGAGTGGGTGTCCGGGGCGTTTCTGCTCACGCGCCGGAGCGTGTTTCATCGCGTGGGAGAGATGGACGAAGCCTTCTGGCTCTTCGGCGAGGACATGGATTGGTGTTGGCGGGTCGTTCTCTCGGGGGGGCGGGTGGTCTACTTCGGCGGCGCGGAGATTGTACATGTCGGCGGTGGGAGCACGGTGGCGAAAGTCGAGAGCGATCTCAGGCACTATCGAGCCAGCCTGAGGCTGTACGCGAAACACCGCGGGCGCTGGCAAACAGTGATCTACCGAATGCTTCTCGGGGCGGCCGCCCTGGGGCGGCTGGTCGGCTTGGTCCTGGCCCGCTCCGTGGGGAGGGCGCGTCCCGAGTTTCGATCTCGTGCGGCGCGCGAGTGGGGGCTCATCACGCTGCGGTGACGGGGAGATCATTGGAAAAGACGACGGTCCGGGAATCGAGGGTCGGGGATCGCGTGGAGGTCGCCTGCGTCCTCTGCGGTTGTGGCGAAGCGGAAATCCGCTACCGGTTGGGTGACGTACGCGTGCAGCGCTGCGTCCAGTGCGGCCTTGTGGCCCTCCAACCCCGATTCCCCGAGGGAGACGTCGAGAGCGTCTACGAAGCCCACGTAGGGGGCCGGACGGCGGTTGGCGCCGGCGCTGGGGAGAAAGGCGGCTGCCTCAAGGGCATGGAGCGGCGGCCGATCCGTCCCGTGGGGGAGGCGCGCGTCAACCGGCGCCGGCTTGGCGTCATGGAGAGTCTCACCCGGGGGCGGGACCTGCTCGACGTGGGGGCGGCGGCCGGTCTCTTTCTGCTCGATGCCAAGGCCCGCGGGTGGCGTGTTCGCGGCATCGAAGTCTCGGCTCCGGCGGTGGCCCTGGCCGAAAGCCGGGGTCTTCGAATGGAGAGAGGAACCCTCCGGGACGCGCGGCTGGAACACGATGCGCTGGACGCCGTCACGATGTGGAACGTGATCGAACACCTGCACGATCCGGTGCGCGATTTGCGGAAAGTGCGGCGCTCCCTTCGGGCTCGTGGAGTTCTCGCCGTTTCGACGCCTAACTACGACAGCGTGATTCGAACGGTGCGAGGCGCCGGGTGGCACGGGTTCAAGGTCGGCGAGCACCTGAGCATTTTCTCGCCCTCGACCATCGGAATGCTTTTCGAGGAAACGGGCTTTGAACCGGTCCGGCTCACCACAAACCGAACGGAACTCATCCGGGCCCGGCGGTTTCTGGCCGGCATTCAGGATCGCGCGCCCGGAGCCGTGTACGAGATGCTCCGGCTCGGCCGGGCGGCGGTCAACGGGACCCTTGGAAAGATGCTCTTTTTCGCATGGGAGTCGCTCCTGAGAGGAGACCGGATCGAGGTGTATGCCCGAAGGCGGTGAGGATCATGAACGATCGGACGTCCCACCGAATCCCGGGCTCACGGGAGGGTCAAGGTTGAGAATCGGGCCGCCGCGTTTGCTTCTGTCTTTCTCGGTGCTGTACGTGATTCACGTCGCGTACGGGATCTACTATCTGGATCGTGTCGAAGGCGTGACGGCCTGGTTCTGCCCGCTGATTTTCCTGGTTGGATTGAACGCGCTGGGATTCCTGGTCTGGGTGACGTCTCACCGGTGGGTTTCGCTCGGCAATATCCTGATCCATCTTGTCGGGTCACTGGGTGAAGTGAGAAACATACTCGCGGTCGGGTGGCAAGACATCGGAATGGTCAAGTTGCCGATGGTGGCCACCCATTCCCTGATGGTGCTGATCTTCCTTCTCATCTACCTGCGCTCGAAATAGGCGTTTCGAGAGCGAACGCGCCTCGGTCTCGTACCGCCGGAGAGGCGGGAGGGGCGGGGAAACCGAGTCGGACATCGGGGTCGTCGTTGGAAGACTGCGGGCTCTGCTTCGGTCTATTACCCCTTGAATCCGCTTCTCGATTCGATGTATTGAGGCACGCCAATATTCTAGTATTCTTGTGCTTAGGTTTGCGAGTCGGATCTTCGAGTTCGGTGTGACGCAAATGACCTTGACAGGCCCTGCAGGCTCGTGTATGTTATCGAGGGTGAGCATCCGAGACTGCCCATCCGGACCCCATCAGGGGTCCAAGTTGTTTCACTTGAGAAGGAGGCCAGGAGACGTGAGCCGGATTTTGTGTGGACGGGTGGTAAGCGCTGCGTTGGTGATGGGGCTGCTCTGGGGGACTGGATGCGGCGCGCCCGTTCAGGATGTGTCGAACGTGACTCAGACCAGCGGCCGGGAGGATATTGATCCGGCCCGAAGACACCATGCCCTGGCACAACAGTATTTCAAGAACGGTGACTACGACGCGGCCGTGGCGCAGTACAAGAAGGGGCTGGCCATGGATCCGGCCAGCATCGGGATGATGCGGGGTCTGGCCGAGACCTTCATGAAGCTGGCGGCGCGAAAGAAGGAGACGTTGAAGGTTCAGGACGCGTCTCCAGACACGAGCCAGGTGGTCAAATCGTATTACGATCAGGCGGTCAGAGTCTACGACGAGGCAATGGAATTCGAGCCGGACAACGTTGAGATCAAGGAAGGCCGCGCCTATGTGCTCAACGCTGCGATGCGCTATGACGAGGCCGTCGTTGTCTACAGAGACATCCTGAATTCCAAGCCCGATGATGCCGGAGTCTGGGTCAACCTGGGGTATACGTACAGCAAGAAGGGCGACGTCGATTCGGCTGTGGAGGCCTACAGTCGGGCGGTGGATCTGGATCCTGACGATCGGGATACGGTGCTCCGAGCCGCGCGCATGCTCTACGACGATGGTCGTGAGAGCGAGTCGCTGCCCTGGTTCAAACGCGCCTACCTGATGGACTCTTCCGATTCGACGCTGGGCAAGTTCCTGGGGGCTCTCTACATTCGCGACAAAGACTATGAGAACGCCGTTCCCGTTTACGAGACGCTCGTGGCGCGGGATCCCGGGGACTGGAGATTACAGATCAACTACGGCGTGGCCCTTGAAAAAACGGATGCGCCGGATGAAGCGCTGTTGGTCTACGATGAAGTCCTTCTGCTGAATCCCGAGAAGGTGGAAGTCTATTTCCAGGCGGCCGATCTCCTCATGGATATGAGTCGGTACGCCGAGGCGCTCGATTACGCGGAGCGGGGCCTCGCCGTCAACCCCGACATGGCCAACGGATACGCGTCGAAGGGGAAGGCGCTGGAGAAACTCGGAACCGAGCTCCAGGCGGCGAAGAAGTTCGACGCGGCCGAGGCGCGCTTCGAAGAGGCGAAGGGAACATTCCAGAAGGGCCTGGCCCTCAACGATCCCCGGCTCAACGATTATTTCAATAAGCAGATCAGCCGGCAGGATCAGCTGATTGCACGGAACGAGGCGCAGGCGGACGCGGACCAGTACGGATACAATTGATGCCGGAGGGTTCGAGCAGAATCGGAAGATGTCGAGGGGATGTTCTTGCTGGAATGGAAATGCGACAAGTGTCTTGACCGGTAGTCGCGAACTGCAGAAGACGTCCCAAGTGTCTTGACTGGTAGTCGCGAACTGCAGAAGACGTCCCAAGTGTCTTGACTGGTAGTCGCGAACGGCAGAAGACGTCCCAAGTGTATTGACCGGTAGTCGCAGAATGCAAAAGAAATCCGTGGCCGTGGCGATGAGTGGAGGCGTCGACAGCACTCTCGCCGCGGCCTTGCTTGTGGAAGAAGGCCATGAGGTGGTCGGTACCACGCTCAATCTTTGTGGCGTGGGGTGTGCCTCGGAACGGGGAGAGGAGCGCACGCGCCGGTCGGCCGCGTCGATCTCTCGAGCTCGAACGGCGGCTCGGGCCCTCGGCATCCCGCACGTGGTGATCGATGCCGGGGACGAGTTCCGGCGGCACGTCATTGAGCGCTTTCGCCACGCGTATCTCAAGGGACAGACGCCGAATCCCTGTGTGGAGTGCAACGCCAACGTCAAGTTCGGATTTCTCCTCGAGAGAATTCGGTCCTGGGGAATAGACAGCCTGGCCACCGGCCACTACGCCCGAAGCGCACGGGATGCGGAGCGGGACCGGATGCTTCTCCTGGTCGGGTCGGATTGCGACAAGGACCAGTCCTATTTCCTCTGGCGACTCTCTCAGAAGCAGCTGGGATCGGCCCTGTTCCCGATCGGCGCGATGCATAAGCGCGATGTCCTCTGCGAAGCCCGATCCCGCAATCTGCCCGTCGGCAGTGCCGCCGAGAGCCAGGACGCCTGTTTCGTGCCTCGCGGGGACTACTCCGGATGGTTGGAATCGCAGGTGCCGTCGGGAACCGGAGGGGGTTGGTTTCGGGACACCTCGGGGCGGATCCTGGGTGTTCATCGGGGGATCTACCGATATACGGTCGGACAGCGACGGGGGCTGGGGCTGGCTTTCGGCGAGCCCCGCTACGTGGTGCGGATTGATCCGGCCGACAGGAGCGTCGTCCTCGGATCCGACGCGGATCTCTGGAGCGGGGCGCTCGTCGGAAGGGACGTCAATCGAGTTTCGCTTGCCGAAGATGTCGAGGGGCTGACGGTTCACGCGAAACTCCGGTACCGGCATCGACCCGCACCCGCTCGGTTGGAGTCCCACCCCGACGGGGTGCTGGTGCGGTTCGACTCCCCGCAGCGCGCGATCACGCCGGGGCAATCGGTTGTTTTCTACCGGGGACAGGAAGTCCTGGGAGGCGCCGTGATCGATCGGGTTCTTCGCGGGACGCCCGGGACGGATGCCGCGGGCTCGGGAACGAGCGCCCACTCGGGATGAAGGGCTTGACAGGACCTTCGACGGGGGCTTAGTCTGTAGGGACGGGATTGAGGAAAGGTGCATGCGTCGGGCCACGGGGCAGGCGGGTGTTGAGGGTCTTTTGAGGGGTGAGGGGTGATGGGTGATAGGCGACCGAGGTGAAAGTGTGGGTGTGTTTCCGGATTGAGTCATTGACGTTTCACCTTTCACCTTTCACTTTTCACCTCTCTCGCTTCGTCGTGGCCCACCAGGGCCACGACGAAGCGGAGGGATGGCCGAGTGGTCTAAGGCGGCGGTCTTGAAAACCGTTGACCGGAAGGTCCGTGGGTTCGAATCCTACTCCCTCCGCCACTGCGAACGGGGAGAGACACAGAGAATAGACAATGGACCGCAATGGTACGAAGGCCGCGGTTCCCGGCAGTAGAGGTCCGCTGCTCCGTTGATCGGTTGTTCCATGGCTCCGCTCCGTCATCGCTTCTTCCGGAGCGATGACGGAGCGGAGAGGTGCGTGAGTGGTTGAAACGAGCCGCCTGCTAAGCGGTTGAGAGGAGAAATCTTCTCCGAGGGTTCGAATCCCTCCCTCTCCGCCATTCTTGCCGCCGCCCGCCCGGGTCGGCAAGGGCGAGGAGCACGCTCTAAGGGATGGCCCGGTGGCTCGGACGACCGCCGGGAACGAAAACAGGAATGAGGTGTTTATCGCGCGCCCATAGCTCAACTGGATAGAGTACCTGACTACGGATCAGGGGGTTGGGGGTTCAAATCCTCCTGGGCGCGCCACCTTTTTCTCGAGGACATCGACAGGACGATCGGATTCGCCGAAGGAGGTTTAGGAGTGATGTCGACAAGGATCTTCGCCGCGTGTTTCATGGTTTTCCTGCTCTGTGCGTTTGTCGGATCGGCCGTGGCGAAAGTTCTGCATGTTCCGGACGATTTCCGGACGATTCAGGATGCCATGAGGGAAGCGCGGCATGGGGACGAGGTTCTGGTCGGCCCGGGAACCTACGAAGGTCCCTTGGACGTCAAGAATGGGGTGATTCTGAGGAGCGCCGAAGGTCCCGAGGTTACGACCCTTAGGGGCCACCGCTGGTGGGTGGTGCGCCTGGCGGATGCCGACACGCTGACGGCCCTCATCGGATTCACGGTGGACGGCCGCCGAGCCGCCGACCGGGTGGTCTACTGCTCCGGAGGCGGTTCGCCCAGAGTCCTGGATAACGTGATCCAGAGGGGTTGGGACGGGATCGCCTGCGAGGGTTCGTCGGCCATTATTCGGAACAACGTGTTGCGGAAGAACCACCAGGGAATCTCGTGCAAACAGTCCAGTCCGCTGGTCTTGAGAAACCGGATCACCGACAACGGCAAAGGCGTGCTGTTGACGGATTCTGCGGCGCGGCTCGAGAACAACGTGATCGATCTCAACCGAACGGGCATCTATGTGGAAGAGTATTCGCTGCCCGTGATCGGGGGGGCGCTGGAGAAGGCCAACGACATTTTCGACAACATGGCCTTCAACTTGGAGAATCACTCGAAGATCAAGAGTGAAGGAATCCGTACGCTCGTGCCGGCGCTTCTTGTCGCCGAATACAACTACTGGGGAAGCGACTGTCCCCTGGCCAGGAAGTTCAAGGGCTCGGTGGATTACAAGCCCTGGGTCGACAAGAAACACAGGAAGAAACTGACCTCGTGCCCGTAATCTTTCAGGGTTTCCAGGCATCCTCGAGAGGCACAGGGCGGCGGCGCTTCCGCTCTCTGTGCCTTCTTTGAGATGTGCCTGGGACAGGAGGGTTCTCCGTGCACCGCCGGTGGATCGAGAATCTGGAGTGGGTTTGTCTGGCGGCCGTCCTCTTGCTTTCCGGATGCAGGTCCTCGGCTCCCGCGCCCCGGGTCGTCGTGATTGGCCTGGACGGCGCCACGTGGGATTTCCTGGATCCGTGGATTGACCAAGGTGCACTTCCGAACCTGGAGGCCCTCTTGAATGAGGGGGCCTTCGGCACGCTCGAGTCCGTCTTTCCTCCGATGTCGCCTCCCGCCTGGTGCTCGGCGGTCACGGGGAAGAATCCCGGAGAACACGGCGTTTACGATTTCTGGATGAGACCCGAGGGAGAGTTTCAGACCGTTCCCACGACGTCCCTCGACCGAAAAGCCGAAGCGGTCTGGCAGACGCTCTCCCGCACCGGCCGCACCGTCGGCGTCATCAACGTGCCCCTCACGGATCCTCCGGATGAAGTCAATGGATTCATGATCGCCGGATTTCCCCATCTGGACAATCAGGACTACACGTATCCGCCGGAGCTCCAGTCCACGTTGCGAGACTACTCACTGGACAGCTTCGGGGAAATGCTCGTCGAAGGCCGGGAGGCGGAGCTGAGGGATCGCCTGATCCACAACTTTGAATCTCGCGCGAGAGTCGCCCTCTCCCTGATGGATGAGGAAGAGTGGGATCTGTTCTGGGTCGTGTTCACGGGACCCGATAAGATGCAGCATTTCTTCTGGCGATTCCTCGATCCCGAGCATCCCTACTATGAGGAAGGCAAATTCGAAGCGTTCGGCGGCGCCATTCGGGATTTCTGGGGCCGTGTCGATCGAGTGATCGGCGATATCGTGAAACGCCTCGACGAGGATACGGTCGTGATGGTCATCTCGGACCACGGCTTTGCCCCGATCTACAGGGAAATCCGCCTCAGGCCCTGGCTTGCCCTTGAGGGATTTGTGGACTGGCAGCGGGGGAAGGTGCTCGCCTATTACCAGGGGGACTTCGGCGGCCGGATCTTCTTGAACGTCAAGGGCCGGGAACCCCGCGGTGAAGTCCAACCCGGGCGTCCGTACCGGGATCTTCGCAACCGGATCGCCGATCGACTTCGTGAAATGACCGACCCGGACACGGGAATCCGCCCGGTGTCGGATGTCCGATTCGCCGAGGAAGTGTTCTCGGGCCCGTATCTCGATCAGGGACCGGACATTCTCTTCACGGTACGGCCGGGCTACTTCGTTGTCGGGGGGACGGGGGAATCGGGAGAGCCGATTTTCGGTCTTCCCTCGTACAGTTTCAGCGCCTACCATCGGCGCGAGGGCATCGTCGTGCTCTCGGGAGGCCCCGTGGTGAGCGGAGTCAACCTGACGCCTCAATCGATAGAGGGAATTGCCCCGACGGTGTTGTACCTCCTGGGCGAACGCATCCCCGCCGATATGGACGGTGGGGTCTTCACCACCGCTCTCAGTCCCGACTGTCTGCAGAAACACGAGATCCGTTTCTCGGAACCGGTCACGCTCGTTCGAAGGGAAACGCCGGGGGTCCGGGAGCTGGAAGAGCGACGCAAGACTCTCGAGAGCGTGCCCTACCTGCGTTAGCCCGGGCGATGCAGGTTGCCGGGGGCGCGTGCGGCACTCCGGCACAGGAAGCGATTCCTGCGGACAACGGCGGTCCGCCCCGCAGCGTCCGATGGCTCGCCGACGGGATCCCTTCGGCCGTCGTGGCCCGGTTTCCCTGCGGAGCCGGCAAGTCTCGGGCGGGAGGCGACATGGAGGTCCGTGTGGGGCGTTTGAAAGAGTCCTCTCCGCGGTCCATGGATCCCTTAACAGGGAGCGGCGCATGGCGCGGTGCTCTGCGCCGCTCCCTGCGGTCGCCCTCCTTCGCCTTCCTGGTCGTGTGTGTGGCCGGCCTTGCGGGACGCCTGATCTATCTGGCGGAAGTCTACGGTTCTCCGGATTTCAATAGCCTCGTTCTGGACGCCCAGTGGTATCACCTCGAGGCGGTGAGAATACGCGCCGAGGGGTGGTTTCCACCGGACGCGTTCTTCCGGGCGCCCGGCTATCCGTACCTGCTTGCCCTGATCTACGGGTTGGGGGGGAACGATCTTCTTCCTGCGCGCGTTCTTCAGATTGCTCTGGCGTCGCTCTCGTCCGGGCTGGCGCTCCTTCTCGGGTGGCGGATCTACGGCCGAGCGGTCGGCTGGGTGGCGGGGATCCTGGCCGCGACGTACGGCGTGTTCATCTACTTTTCGGTCGAGATCCTCGGCACCGCCCTGGTGGTCGCCACCTCGTTGCTGTCTTTGGTGTTGCTGGCCCGGGCCGAGTCCGGGAGGGGGTGGGGATCCTGGTTCCTTGCGGGACTCGCGATCGGTGTGTCGGCCGTTGTCAGACCTACGATCCTGATCTTCGGCGCGCTCGCCGTTCTCTGGGCGAAAGGACTCGGCTCCCGGCGTTGCGGTTGGGGACGGGCGGCCGCCGTGGCCGTCGGCATCGCCGTGTGGTTGGCGCCGGTGACAATCGTCAACTACGCCGCCAGCGGGGAGTTTGTGCTCGTCGCGCACCAGGGCGGCGTTAACTACTACATCGGGAACAACCCTCAGTCGGACGGGAAAACGGCGGCGGGGCCGGGGCCGGGCGACTCGGATCTGCTGCGCTCACCACATCAGACACAGGATTCCGTTTACCGGGGCGCCAAGATGGTGGCCGATCGCGCGAGCGGGAGGGATCTGACGCCGCCCGAAGTTTCCCGCTTCTGGTTCGGGGAAGCCCTGCGGTTCATTCGAGAGCACCCGGGAGACTGGTTCCGCCTGCAGGGGCGAAAGCTCTACTATTTCTGGAACGGGTATGTGATTGATAACAACCGCGACATCGGTGCGTTCATTGAGGCCAACAGCCCATCCCTCCGGTTACCCCACCCGGGTTTCTGGTTGGTCGGCCCTCTGGGGCTGGTGGGACTGGTGCTTTCGTTCCGGCGGGGGCGCTCGTCCCGGCTCCTGGGCTGGTTCGTCATCGCCCAGATGGTGTCCGTCGTGGCTTTCTTTGTCTGTGAGCGGTTTCGAATGCCGGCCGCGATGGCTCTGACCGTGCTTGCCGCCTTGGGGGCGGTCTCGCTGGTCGAGTCGTTTCGAAAACGAGAGTGGACGACGTTCGTTCCTCTGATGCTCGCCGTCATTGGCCTGTCCTGGGTGGTCAACACGCGGGCCCTGGGAATCGAAAAAGACCGCGACGTCCCCGTTCATCTCTCCAACCAGGCAGCGGCGTACATGGAACAGGGGCTGTACGAAGAAGCGATCGACACGTATCGCAGGGTTCTCGAACTGAATCCCCTCGACGCCAAGGCGCACTACACACTGGGGACGGCGTACCTGGCGGGAGGACGGTATGATCGGGCCACATCGGCCTATCGGAAGGCAACGGCGCTGGACGGTTCTTTGGCGGCACCGGTTCACAATGATCTGGGTGTCTACCATCTTCTTGCCGGCCGGCTGGATCAGGCCGAGGAAGAACTGCTTGCGGCTCTTGAGACGGAGCCGGAGTACGTGGTGGCGAACTTCAATCTCGCGCAGGTTTACCGGCGGACCGGCCGCCGCGCGCTGGCTCTTGAGACGTACACGCGAATCCTGGATATTCGGGATGTGCACCCGGCACAGAAGAGCGTGGCGCTGGCGGAACTGGCGCACGCTTCGGCCGCCGAGGGGAAGATCCGGGAAGCCGGGGAGCTCATCGACAGGGCGCTGGAGTTCAATCCCGACAACGACAGAGCGCGACTCTACAGGGGGGACATCTTGCGCCGGTCCGGTGACCGCGCCGGTGCGATTCTCGAATGGCAGAGGTTGGTGGAGGAGAGCCTAAACCCTGCCGTGAAGGCGGAGGCGGAAGCCCGCTTGGCGGAGCCGTAGAGCAATCGATCAATAGAGCAATGGAAAAGGGCATCGTAGAAGAACGCGCGTTGCTCCATTGCGGTCCACCGCTGCTCCGCCCTGTGACCACCGCACCGGGCTTTAAGAAACGGCGCCGTGGTGGGCCCTTCGAGCCGCCGTCGCCATAGGGGGAACGGGAATGGCGAAGACCCGGAATCCGCAGATTCCGCAGGAGAACCGGAGCCCGGAAACCGGCATGCCCGGCAGGGGGTCGTCGGCCTGGCGGTGGTTTCTTCTGTTGTGGGTGCTGGCGGCCGCGCTGCGTGTGGTCTACGTTGTGGACATCATGGACGCGCCCGACATCTCAAGTCCGATTCTGGATTCGAACTGGCACCGAACACAAGCGATGCGCATCGTCGGGGGAGAATGGTTGCCGGAGGCGCCTCTCTGGCGGGCGCCCGCCTACCCGTATTTCCTGGCCCCCCTGTTTTTCCTCTCCAAAGGCGATCCGACCCTGGCTCGCCTCGTTCAGGCCGTGCTGGCGGGCGCCGTCTGCGGTCTGATCTACCTTGTGGGCCGACGGGTGTTCGGGCACACCGTGGGGGTCGTGGCGGGATTTCTGGCCGCCGGATACCAGATGTTCATCTACTTCAGCTCGGAGCTACTGGCGGTCACGTTGGAAGTGTTCGTCAACGTGCTGCTTCTCCTGATGGTTCTCAGGGCCGAGGAGCGGCCCACGTGGCGGTCGTGGTTCGTCGCCGGGTGCTTCCTGGGGTTGTCGGCCGTCGTACGACCGAACGTGCTGGTTTTCGCCGTGTTCCTCTTCCTCGCCGTCAAGGGCCTGCGGTCGTTGCGAACGAACTGGGGGCGCGCCCTGTCGTTGGTTGCCGGCACTCTCGTTCTCATCCTTCCCGTGACGGCCGTCAATCTGGTGAAGGGAAAGGACACGGTTCTCATCGCCTACCAGGGAGGCGTGAATTTCTACATCGGGAACAGTCCTTTCGCCGACGGCAAGACCGTGCTCGTTCCCGGTATGTTTGAACAGGAATACTCGCACTCGCTGGGGGAGTACCGCTGCCAGGTTCAGATGGTGTCGGAGGTGATGGCGGAGAGGGAATGCGGGCGTGAAATGAAACCCTCCGAGCGGGACCGCTTCTGGTACGGCAAGGCGTTTCGCACGATCCTCGACGACCCCGGGCAATTCGGAAGCCTGCTGTTTCGAAAACTCTACTACTTCTGGAACGCCTACGAGGTGAGCAACAATCGTGACATCGAACGATTCGTCCGGGATCACAGCCCCTGGCTTCGCGGGCCGCTGCCGTGGTTCGGCCTCGTGGCTCCGTTGGGGATCATCGGGATGGCCGCAAGCTGGAGGCGCGGGCGCCGCGAGCGACTGCTGTGGCTGTTCTTCCTGGCCCAGATGGTGTCGGTGATCTTGTTTTTCGTCTGCGCGCGCTACCGGCTCTCGGCGGTGAGCGTCTTGATCATCTTTGCCGCCTATGGGGCGACCTGGCTCGTTGGAGGCGCCCGGAAGAGGAATTGGAACCGGCTCGGGGTCGGCCTTCCGTTGCTCGCGCTTCTCCTCTGGTTCGTTCACACCGACTACTTCGACGTGCGCAAGGTGACCGATGAATCGATCCATCACTTCAACCAGGCCATGGCCTTGGGTCGAGAGGGCCGGTTCGAAGAGGCGGCCGCTCTCATCCAGATCGTGGGTCAGATGAACCCGAGGGACCCCATGGTGCACTGCGCCCTGGGGTCGACGTTGCTGCAGGCCGGGCGGTACGATGAGGCGCGAGCGGCCTATGATCGGGCGCTGGCCGTTCGGCCGTCGCTGGGGGCGATCATCCACAGCGACCTGGGAACCTACCTGGCGTCCCAAGGCAGGAACGAGGAGGCGGAGGCCGAGTTTCGGGCCGCCCTTCGGTCGGATCCGGGGTTCATCCACGCCCGGTTGAATCTGGCGGGACTCCTGTCCAACTCCGGCCGGCCGGAGGAGGCGCTTCCGGAATTCGAGGAGGTGCTGCGTCGGGCGCCGGCCGGCGAGGCCGGCCGAGTGCTGACGGAGATTGCCGTGACACTGAACCGGCTGGGGCGACGGCAGGAAGCGATCGAAACGGTCAGGACCTGCATTGCCAGGGACCGCACCAACGCTCGCGCGCACGCGCTGCTGGCGGGCTATCTCGAGGCGGAGGGTGACCTCGAGGGCGCACGGAAGGAGTGGGAGCTCGCGCGGGAATGGGCGCAGAGCGACCGGCAGAGACTCGAAGCCGAGGAACACCTGGACGCGCTCCGTTGAGCGTCGGGCCACGTCGCGGCACCCGGACGCCCGGTTGTGTGCTTCGGTCCTCCCCGCCCGAGATTCCTTCTTGATGTTCGCGGAGTGCTTACGTACGCTGGGGTCCCGCCGAAGGAAATCCTTACGGACATCGAGATCCGGATATCCCCGGATGAATCCACCGCGAGCGGTTCCGGGGACGTGGGGAGGGTGGAGTGGCTTCACGGCGCGTGGTCGTTGCAGGAGCGACGGGGTTCATCGGCAGGGCGTTGTGCGAGCGTCTGCAGGAGGACGGGTTCGATGTCGTGGCCCTTGCCTGGAATGAAGAGGAGGACGTGGAGCTGACGGGCGACAACGTCGAGGTGGTCGAGTGGGGCGGAAAAACGGCGTCGAAGTGGGGGCGTCACGCGGACGGAGCCTACGCCATCGTCAATCTCGCCGGGGAAAACATCTCGACGGAGAGATGGACCCCCGAGAAGAAGCGCCGGATCCTTCGAAGCCGGGTCGACGCGGCCAGAGCCGTGGTCCAAGCGGTGAAGCAGGCCGAGAAGAAACCCGAGGTCGTGCTCCAGGGTTCCGCCATCAGTTTCTACGGGCGCCACCAGGACGAAATCATCGACGAATCGTGGGGTCGCGGCACCGGCTTTTTCCCGGAGGTGGTCCAGAAGATGGAGGCCGCCGCGGGTGGAGTCGAGGCATTCGGCGTGAGGTTCGTCGCGCTTCGGTCGGGCGTGGTTCTGGGCCCGGACGGGGGGCTTCTGCCGGGTCTCCTGCGATCTTTCCGCACATTCTTCGGAGGACCCACGGGCGGCGGGCGACAGTGGGTTTCGTGGATTCACATCTCCGATGAAATCGAAGCGATACGGTTCCTGATGGATCGAGAGAAGCTCGACGGAGCGTTCAACCTGACGGCGCCCCGGCCGCTTCCGCAGAAGGATCTCTGTCGTGCTGTCGGGAAGGTGATCGGGCGGCCCTCGTGGCTGTCGACCCCCGCCTGGTGGCTGCGTCTTCGGTACGGCGAGATGGCTACGGCCGTGATGCTGACGGGCGCCCGGGTGGTTCCCGCGCGCCTCGAAGGCGCGGGATTCCGGTTTCGATTTTCCGAAATCCGGTCCGCGCTGGAAGAGGTGAAAGCGCAGATCCCCGACTAGGAGGATTCGAGTGCGAGTGGTCGTGGCCGGGGGAACGGGGTTCATCGGCAGGGCTTTGTGCAGGCGCCTGGCCGAGGAGGGAATGGAGCCGGTTGCTCTGACGCGCAACGCCGAAAAGGGAAAACAGGTCTTGGGGGACCGCGTCACCGTGGCCGAGTGGGACGCCCGAACTCCGGAAGGTTGCGTAGAGTGGCTCGAGAACGCCGACGCCGTCGTCAATCTCGTCGGCGCGAACATCGGCCGGGGCCGGTGGGACGAGGAGCACCGCAGGAGAATCCTGGGGAGCCGGGTGGGCGCCGTCCGGGCGATTTCGGGCGCGATGGCACGGGCCCGAAACACCCCCGGGGTCTTTGTTCAGGGATCGGCCGTCGGATACTATGGTGTCCGGGGGGATGAACGCCTGGACGAGACGTCGGCTCCGGGTTCCGGATTCCTGGCCGGTGTGGTGCGGAGCGTCGAGGAGGCCGCCGGGGAAATCGGGACGCTCGGAGTCCGGTTGGTGTTCGCTCGAACGGGTGTTGTTCTCGGGCGCGGCGCCGGAATGCTGCCCCGCCTCGTCCGGCCTTTCCGATTCTTCGTGGGCGGACCTCCCGGGGACGGGAAGCAGTGGATCCCCTGGGTTCACCTGGAGGACGAGGTGGGCGCGCTTCGATTCCTGTTGGAGAGGGACGATCTGGAAGGACCGTTCAACCTGACCGCTCCCGAGCCGGTTCGCATGAGGGATTTCTGCCGCGCGCTCGGGAGAGCCGTCCGACGGCCGTCCTGGCTCTCGACACCTGCCTTTGCCCTTCGTCTTCTCTTCGGCCGCGATATGGCGGACGAAGTTCTCCTCGGCGGCGCTCGCGTTCTACCCAAGCGGTTGTCGGACGCCGGATACGAGTATCGCTCTCCACGGATCGAGGCGGCTCTTCAGAGTCTCCTGTGAAACTCCCTCTACTATCCCGGCCGCAGGTTGCCGAGGAGCTACGTCCCGGGCAAGCACTGTCCTCCCCGCCCATGCCGCGAGACGTCTTTGCTTCTTGCATTGAACGGTGCGCGCCTTCCCCGTGGAATGCCTCCGCTTCCGTGAAATCGTCATTGCCAAAGAGTCCCGGCTGACCGGATGGAGGTGTAGAATCCGAGTGTCTTCCTCGACGTCGTGGGGAGACGGCAAGTGATGTAAAGAGAGGAAGTTCCCCACTTCGCCCGTTTGACATATTGCACGTCCAACTGTTTCCTTGACAACCCGTTGGGTGTATAGTACCATTGTTTGCGAGTCTTTGAAGGAAGTGCGCGTGCAGTTCGATTGGTCTGAGAGGTCTGCATATGGGGTACGTTTGTCTTCTGAAGGAAGGAGATCGTAATGAGAACGCGTAACGCTCTCTCGATTCTGATCGTCACCGGGGTTTCGATGCTGCCAGTATTCGGAGCCTACGGTCAGAGTCCTGCAGATGTTGATTTGATGCCGCTGTCGACTCCTCATTTCACGTTTGTCAGCAACACGGGGGGCCAGTACAACCTGGTGGTCACCGCCGCCGATATTGACGGCGTGGCTCTGGTGCCGGGAGACGAGGTCGGGGTGTTTGACGGAGACCTCTGTGTGGGAGCCGTTGTCTGGCCGTCCACGTTGCCCGCGAGTCTGATCGCCTGGGAAGATGACCCGGATACTCCGGAAGTGGACGGGTATGTCTGCACCAACCCGATGTCGTTTCGAATCTGGGACAACAGCGCAGGTTTCTATGTGAATGCCCAGGCCGCGTATACGACGGGCGACGGCCTCTTCTGCACCGGGTCGACCGCCTGGTTAACACTCTCCGGCGTCGGCGAGAACGTTCAGGTGACGGGTCCCAACAGCGGTGAGGCGTTGTCGGTGGGCCAGAGCTACCCGATTACCTGGACGTCGCAGAGCATCGACAATGTCCGCATCTGGTACGGGACCCCGGACGCGAAGGCCTGGACTCTGATTGTAGACTCGACCCCGGCCGCAGCGGGCTTCTACATGTGGACGGTTCCGAATACGCCGGGCCAGTGGCATATTCGGATCTGCGACGCGTCGGACGAAGATCCCTGTGATCAGACCGACCAGGTGTTCGCCATCTTCCAGCTGATCGACATCACCTCGCCCGACGGCGGGGAACAATGGATGGTGGGCACACACCACGACATCACGTGGGTTCATGCCGGTGTGGAGAGCATCGGAATCGTCTACGGCGAGGCCGGGAACTGGACGCAGATCGTACCGATCATACCGGCCCCCGGTGGAAGCTATGACTGGGAAATCCCGAACGATCCCGGAACCTGGAGCGTCGGTATCTATGACGCGGCCGACGGGAACCCGTTCTCCATCAGTAGTACTTTCGACATCTATGTGCCCTCGGTGACGGTGACGTCTCCCAACGGCGGGGAAACATGGTTGGTCGGGTCGGAGCAGTTGATCACGTGGGATTCTCAAGTAGATCCCACGGTGATCACGAGTGTTTCGATCGAATATGCGAGTGATGCGGAGAAGCAGACGTGGCAGGAGATCGCCGCATCGACGGAGAACGACGGGGAGTATCTCTGGACGGTTCCGAACGATAATTCTACGGATTGTGCCGTTCGTATCTGTGCTCTGGACAGTCCCTTGGAGGCCTGCGACACGAGCGACGGTTCCTTCGAGATCTACCAGACCGTGACGGTGACGGCGCCCAATGGGGGAGAAACCTGGGGCGTCGGGACCCTGCAGGACATCGAGTGGACGTCCGAGGGGATCGATCTGGTGAGGATCGAGTACGGGTTTGAAGATGACAAGGGCTGGACGGTGATCGAAGAGTCGATTGCGGCTTCGGCGACGCCGTACTCGTGGGAAGTGCCCGACACGCCGGGCGATTTCCGGGTTCGCGTGTGTGATGTCGAAGACACGAATCCGTGCGACACGAGTAACGGGACGTTCACGATCGAGGAGACGATCGAGGTCACCGTGCCCGCGATCGCCGAGGAATGGGTAGTCGGGTCCACGCACGATATCGAGTGGACCTCGGGCGGCATCGATTCGGTGCACCTGATGTACGGGTTCCAGGACCCGAGGGGCTGGACGACGATCGAGGTGTCTCTCCCCGCATCGGCCACGCCTTACTCCTGGTTGGTTCCGGACGACCCCGGGGTCTACTACATTCGCGCGTGCGACGCGGAGGATCAGACCCCCTGCGACAACAGTGACGTGAGGATCACGATCGTCGAGACGCTGGAGCTGACGGCTCCGACGGGCGGTGAGGAATGGATGGTGGGGACCGACCACGACATCACGTGGACGTCGGGCGGTATCCAGAACGTCGACATCTACTACGGAGCGTACGATGGGAAGGCGGCGGCGGTCGTCGAAAACCTGATCGTCGAAGACCTCGATGCTTCGCTGGGTACGTACGCCTGGACGATTCCGAATGATCCGGGGTTCTGGCAGGTTCGCATCCTGGACTCCCAAGACGGGGTGCCGCTGGACACCAGCGACTACCTGGAACTCTATTCGCCGTCGGTGACGGTATTGTCTCCGAACGGCGGGGAACGATGGTTGGTGGGATCGGGGCAGTCGATCACGTGGGATTCCCGAGTGGATCCGTCGGTGATCACGAATGTCTCGATCGAGTACGCGAGTGATGCGGACAAACAGACGTGGCAGGAGATCGTTGCGTCGACGCCGAACGACGGGACGCATCCCTGGACGGTTCCGAACGACAATTCTATGGATTGCATCGTTCGCATCTGTGCCCTCGACAGTCCCGTGGAGGCCTGCGACACGAGCGACGATCTCTTTGAAATCTACCAGACCGTGGACGTGACGTCCCCGGCCGGTGGGGAGACCTGGGTGGTGGGGACGATGGAGGACATCGAGTGGACGTCCGAGGGGATCGACCTCGTGAGCATCGAGTACGGGTTTGACGACGGGAAGGGGTGGACGGTGATCGAGGCGTCCATTGCGGCTTCGGCGACGCCGTACTCGTGGGAGGTTCCGGACCATACGGGGAATTTCTACATTCGAGTGTGTGATGCGGAGGATCAGGATCCGTGTGATTCGAGCAGGGGGATGATCAGCATCGAGGAGACGCTGACGCTCACGGCTCCGACGGGTGGCGAGGAGTGGATGGTGGGGAGCGACCACGACATCACATGGACGTCGGACGGCATTGCGAATGTCGATATCTACTACGGGGCGTACGACATCAAAGCCGGGGCGCCGGTCCCGGTGCCCGTGGAAGAATACCTGATCGTCGAGGATTTCGACGCCTCGCTGGGAACCCACCCGTGGACGATTCCGAACAACCCCGGATTCTGGCAGGTTCGCATCCTGGACTCCGAAGACGGGGTGCCGCTGGACACGGGCGGGTTCTTCGAGATCTTCGCGCCCACCGTCACGGTTCTGGATCCGAACGGTGGAGAGGTGTGGATCGTCGGGAGCGTGCAGGATATCGATTGGAGCTGGCGCGGCGACTTCACCGACGTGAGCATCGAGTACACGACGGCCGGGACGGGACGGGCGGTTTGGGTAGAGGTGATCGCCAGTACGCCGAACGACGGGACGTATGAATGGACGATTCCGGACACGCCGTCGCAGGACTGTTACGTGAAGGTCTGCGGGCTCGGCACTGCGGTCGAGGCGTGTGACGAGAGCGACGAACCGTTCGAGATTCAGGCCCAGGAGTACGTGGAGGTGGTTGCGCCCAACGGAGGCGAGGAGTGGGCCGTCGGTTCCCAGCAGCTCATCACGTGGAACACCGTCGAGGTCGAGATGCTGAGAATCCAGTACGGCGATGAGTCAAGGGGCTGGACGGTGGTCACGGACATGGTCGCGTCGGAAGCCGGATCGTACCTCTGGACGATTCCGAATGATCCGGGCGACTGGTTGGTCCGAATCTGTGATTGGGACGGCGAACCGTGTGACGTGAGCGACGATACCTTCGAGATCTACGTTCCGTACTTCGAGGTGACGCGTCCCAACGGCGGTGAGATCTTCATCGTTGGTACGGACGAGATGATCACGTGGGAATCGCGCGGAGACTTCGATTGGGTCTCCATCGAGTATTCCTATAGCGAGGGTGGGGAGAAGTTCCCCATCTGGAACGAGGTCGATTACTGGACGGAGAACGACGGCGAATTCCTGTGGACGGTTCCCGATACACCTTCGGAGATCTGTCTCGTGCGGGTCGGAGAGGGATTGGTCAAGGGCGCCACGAAGGACGGTTGGATCAACGACGTGAGTGATGAGTACTTTGAGATCCAGGAGCCCGAGTCCCTGGCCGTGGTTCTGCCCGCAGGCGGGGAGGAATTCACGGTAGGATCCGTGGAGGAGATCACGTGGACGGCGGTCGAGGTCGAGAGCATCGGGATCGTCTACGGCATACCGGCGGCGAAGGTGTGGTACACGATCGAGGCCTCCTGGCCGGCGGCCGGCGGGTCGTACATGTGGACGATTCCGAATGATCCGGGATTCTGGCAGGTGGGAATCTACGATGTGGAGGATGGGGCGCCCGCGGCCTTCAGCAATGAGTTCGAGATCTATGGTGAATTTATCATGGTGACGCAGCCCAACGGCGGCGAGGACTGGACCGTGGGTGATGCGAAGACGATCACCTGGACGTCTCGCGGAGAGTTCACGGACGTCATGATCGAGTACACGACCAACGCCAGCACGAAGTCGGATTGGACCCTGATTACGCTTATGACGCCGGACGACGGGGTCTACGAGTGGACCATACCGGACACGCCGTCGGCGGACTGCAAGGTGAGGGTCTGCGAATCGATGAGGGGCCGTGGAGTGGAGCCCCAGATCTGTGACGAGAGCGACGACGTCTTCACGATTCGTTCGGCGGAGTACCTGGAGGTGGTCTTGCCTGCGGGCGGCGAGCATTGGTTGGTGGGGACGCAGCAGACCATCGACTGGGTGGCGGTGGAGGTGGAGAACATCGGTATTGTCTACGGGCAGTCGGGGAATTGGAAGACGATCGAGACGTCGGTGCCTGCGGGGAAAGGATCGTACCTGTGGACGATCCCGGACGATCCGGGGATCTGGCGGATTGGGATTTACGATGCGTCGGACGGGAACCCGGTGGGATTCAGCAATGATTTCGAGATTTACGATACCTACACCGTGTCGGGTTGTGTGGACTACATGCACAACGGAATTCCGGTTCCGGGGGCCGGGGTGTGGCTGGGCCGGCCGGAGAAGACGGAGACGATGACGGATCCCGATGGGTGTTATGAGTTCACGGAGGTGGAAGGCAACGAGGACTACATTCTGTCTCCCTGGAAAGACAACGACGTCCCGCTCTTCACGGTGATGGGTTGGGATGCGGCGTTGTGTAACCGGGTGGCGCTGGGGATGGAGATTCCTCCACCTGGTGGCAGCCGGTCGGCGAGTCATGCGGAGAGTCTCTCGTGTGATTTGAACCGGGACGGGGTGATCACCGAGGGCGATGCGGCGGCGATTGCGAACAAGGCCGCGGGGTTGGATTGGTGGAAGTCGGAGCCGATTCCCGAGGAGTGGATTTTCGAGCCGTCGTATCGTGAGATCATTGATTTGACCAGCGACATGACGGAAGAGAATTTCAGTGCGGTGCTGCTTGGCGACGTGGACGGGAACTGGGTGACGGGGTTGCGGGGAGCGAAGGGTGCGGAGCCTGCGAGCTACGAGGCGACGGCGACCGTGGTGAACAACCAGCTGGAAGTGTACATCCGGTTGCGCCCGACGTTCGGGGTGGTGTCGATGGATTGTGCGTTCAGTTACGATCCGACCATTCTTCAGGTGTCGAGTGCGGTGGT
>Ga0180431_10001627_pt1 | contig 31092 bp, 21 predicted proteins | sample SS_ome_11_FD_132459 | JGI IMG/M metagenome (GOLD analysis project Ga0180431, IMG submission 132459) | Hypersaline lake sediment archaeal communities from the Salton Sea, California, USA - SS_1_MS_1 metaG | ecosystem: Environmental > Aquatic > Non-marine Saline and Alkaline > Hypersaline >... | reverse complement strand
TTCGGCTCGTAGTCACGCACGGAGTGTAACGGAGTGCGGTTTTGCGCCACTCCACTGCGTTTCGTGGCGCACTACGAACATCACTTTCTCTCAAGATACAAAATCTAACATTGTCGAGGTAGTTACCTCCTCATTATATCACTGCGTTTGGCTTTGGACAACGCGAGCGCGGTTATGAACGCCAGCCCCGCCAGGCTCACGCCCGCGCCCACCCGCAGGCTCGCCGGCCGGAACGCAAAGACGACGTGATGCTGCCCCGCCTCCACCGCCACTGCCCGGAAGAGCAGGTCGGCCCGATGGATCGGCGCCGGCTCGCCATCCACCGTCGCCCGCCAGCCGGGGTACCAGGCATCGGTCAGGATGAGGTAGCCCGAAGCGCCGGCCTGCAGCTCAATCTCGACCCGCTCCGGCGCATAGTGGGTCACGCGGACGACGGGCGACCGCGACGATGACCGCGAAAGGCTGTCCCCACCCGCCAATACGACCGTCGTCGCCGGGTCGAACGTGGGACTCTGCATCAACGCCAGCGCCTCTTCGTCGTCGGCAGCCACCACCGCCTCGTGGACGAGAAAGGCCCGCCCCAACGCGCCCGGGTTCTCGTATATTTTGACGTCGCCGGAGTGGGCCAGCCGGTAGCGACCTTGATCGGATATGACCAGCGATTGGAAACCGCCGGTGCGCTCGTCAATCAGACTCGCTCCACGCACGACCAGCTCCCCCTGCGGCAGCGTCGCCCGCACGGCTATGGCGGCGGGGACGGCCGGCTCCGACCAGCGCAGCCGGGTCACAGGTTCCCCTGGCCGCAGATCAAAAGTGCGCGTCAGCCCCGCCCCAAAGCCGACCTCGACGAGACCAATCACCGCGTCGTCCGGCAGCGATGCCCCGCCCTCCACATGCACGACCAGCCCCAGCGCCGTCCCCTCGAACTGCGGCACGTACGAAACCGTCGCCGATTCCCCCTCAAGCAGCCGCGCCCCGAACTGGAGGTCGTAGAACACGTCGTCCAGCCAGGCGTCGTGGAGTTTATCGGTGATGACATAGCCGGCGTTGAACAGGTTCAGCCAGCGGTCGGCGGGGATGGCGGTCAGGTTCTCGCGCAGCCGGCCGTCCATAGAGGCCTCCTCCTCTGACAAGAACAATCGCTGGAGCGTGACGTAGCGCGCCAGCGGCAGCACGCCGCCGTCGTAGCCGTCCACGGCGGGGATGCCAAAGGCCAGCGGCAGGTTGGGGCTGAGCACCTCCTTGTGCTTGGCGGCGACGATGTAATCGTAAAGCGCGTCGGCGGAGAGTTGCGGCCCGTAGATGATCTCGATCTCGGGCATATCGCCGGGGTCAAAGGTGATGTCGGACATGCTGATGAAGCGAGCCGGAGGGCTCCCCTCCCCCGCGAGCAGGTGAGCGATGGCCGGGCGCAGGCTGGTGAACGCCTGGGGCGCAGTGGCCCGGTTGTACGGGAGTGAGCAGCCCGCCGCGAAGAGTTCAGAGATCAGCAGCAACATCAACCCCGTCGCTGCCAAACGCGGCGCGCGAGAGATCAGCGCCAGCAACACCAACGCCAATACACCTCCCGCAGTCCATCCGGCGACGGTCGTCCAGCTCACGCGCCCCCCTTCCCCGATGCGCACACCCAGCACCGCCCAACCCACCAGCAGGGCCAGCGCGACCGCAAACGCCAGAATAGCTCGCCAGCCAATCCGGGCGCGCTGGCGAATCGATCCATCCGCGCCCCACCCCGCCAGCGCCGCCATTCCCAGCGCGTAGAGCGTCAGCCAGCGCGCCGGCACGCGGAAGTGAGCAAAACCAGGGACGTAGCGGGCCAGAGGCAGGTAGAGGGGATTGTAGAGGCCGAGGGAGAGAAAGAGGCCCAGAGCGAGAAGCAGAACTGGAGATTTGAGATTTGAGATTTGAGATTTGAGACTGGATGTTGCAGCAGTGGCGAGAGCCAGGCCGGCGACGCTGACGTAGGCGACGTGCTCGATGTGCTCGGGGGGCACGGCCTCAAAGCCGGGCAGCAGGGCGCGCGCCAAGTAGAATGGTGAAAGGGAAAAGGAGACCCGCTCCTTGAACGGCAATCCCCCGGCCCGCACCGAGAAGCGCGCAAGCTCCCAAGTGGGGATCAGTTGCACCGCCGCCAGCGCTGCCCCCAGACCCGCCGCAGCCGCCAGCAACGCCGCTCCTCGCGCGAGCGCGCCCCACTCACGCTGACGAACCGCGCGCCACAGCGTCGGGCCCAGACCATAAATCGCCACTCCAACCAGCGAGATAAAGGCCGTCTGCGTGTGCCCGGCCAAAAGCACCAGGCCTATCACGACCGCAAGGCCGATGAAGGCGGCTTTATCGGGATTGGAGATTGGGGATTGGGTCTCCTGCTCCGCAGGAGCAGACGGATCGGAGATTTTGTCCCACAGAAACAACATCAACGGCAGCCAGGCCAATCCCTGCAACTGGTTGACGTGCTCCACCTGAGCGCCCAGGTAGCCGCCCAGCGCAAAGGTCGCCCCGACCGTCCACGCCCCGGCCCGCCCCAGCCGCAGCGAACTCTGCCCCCACAGATACCCGTTGAGCGCCGCCAGGCACAGGTGCAGCGCGATGGTCAGATGAAGGGAGCGATGCGCCGGCAAGAGCAGCCACAACAGCCAGTTGAGAGGATAAAAGAACCCCACCTGGCTGTTGGCCAGGAAAGGCACACCCATAAAGAGGTACGGGTTCCAGAGCGGCAAGCGGGCCGCCCGAATCGCCCGCGTCGCCTCCGCCCAGTAGGGGTAAAAGTAGGTAAAGACGTCGCCGCCGGCCAGCACCCGCCCCGCCAGCGTGATCTTCCAGAAGCAGGCGATCACGAGCGCCCAGAGCAGAGCGATGGCCCCAAAGTCGCGGATAAAGTTGAGGGGGCGCCTAGTACAGCTTGGCATGAATTCGTTCTTCAGTGCGGCTCCCAGTTCCTTTCCAGCAAATAGTAGCTTTGCCCTCTTTCGAACAACAGGTCTATGGCCGTATACCCTGCGACGAAGGCGGCCTCGAACAACTGGCGGGTGTGATCCCGCCAGGCGCGGGCTAACTCGAAATCGGCCGATTTGACGGCCTGAAAGTTGGCCGGTATCTGGATGAGCAACCGCTCTCCGGCTATAGGCAGCGCCCTCGGCACCGGACGGGGCAAGTCTCCGGGGAGGGCGGGATTCAGAACTATGACGCCGGCATTCTCCAGCGCGGCGAGCGTATACCCGACCCAATCGCCGCTCAACCGGCCAGCGACATGGTCGCTGGCGACGCGCCAATCCACCAAGAAGCGGTCGCTGAGCAAACCGGCGTTGAGTTCGTCGCGCATGGGGCCGTACAGGTCTCGCAGGTACGTCCTGCACGTCACGCCCAGCTTGTGAAAGTTGAGGCGCGCGTTGCGGCTCTCCAGTGGATCAAAGGTCCAGGTGACGAGATCCAACCCCTGGGCCAACACGTGCTCCCGCTGAGCCAGTTTCAGGTGATAACCCACGTTTCTGCTCTGGTAGGCGCGGGTCACCGCGGCCAGGTGCGAGCAGTGCTTGGCCGCGCCATCGGGCGTCAGTCCGACAAAGCCAAACACGAAACCGATCAACCGCTCTGCTCCCCCTGGCGGGGTTTCGAACGCGCCCAGCACCAGCCCGCCGTTCTTCTGAGCAGTGAGCAGCAGGTGGTCGGGCACGACCTCCACTTCCTCCAGTCCCCACACGTCGCGTTGAAGCTGCTCTACCGCCCGGTATTCCTGGAGAGTCTCGACGGGGCGGATCTCGATAGTCATTGGCTTCTCTCGACCGGTCACACCCAATCCTCCGGTTTTACCAACCCGGCTGCCGCGCCCCTCAACGCCACGCTGAACCCGCTCCACCGCTTCAGCATCTCCTCGAGGCCCTGCTCCAGGTTGAACTGGGGCCGAAATCCCATCTCGATCAATTTCGACGAATCCACCTCAAAACTGATCTCTGTCAAAATGTCCTGGTCCGTGTACCACACCGGAGACTCCGACACAATGTTCTGCAAAGTGCGCGCGATGCGGCTGATGGATGGATTTACCATAACGGCGTTTATGATCTCTCCCTCGGTGCTGGGATCGGCCAAACAGGCTCGCAGAACCGCCGAAGCATCGCGCACGTGGATCAAGGGACGGATCTGCTCGCCGCTGCCGTGAATGACCATCGGTCGCCCGATGCCGGCCTGGTAGGCCAGGCGGTTGGCTATGCCATCGAACCGCATCGCGGGCGCGTTGCCAAAGACGGTGCCCAGCCGCACGATCGTGTAGGGTGAACGTATCGCCTCTTCCTCCCCTTTCAATTTCGAGATCGCATAAGGGCCCACGGGACGGCACGCATCCACCTCCCGAAATGGGCCGCCCGGCCCATACACGCTGGCCGAACTGGCGTACAGCAGCCGAGGCACGCCGGCGCTCAAAGCGCAGTCCACCACAGAGGCCGTGCCCCAATGGTTGACCTGCTCCGTCCACTCGGGATGATCAAAGCTGAGCGGCGTCTTGACGATCGCAGCCAGGTGCACGACCGCGCTGGCGCCGTGCATCGCTCGCTCCAGGTTGAGGCGATCCAGGATATCTCCCTCAATGAACTCGTACTGCCCGTCGGCCGGCAGGTCCATCAGACCGCAAAAATGCTGGCGCTGCAAGTTGTCATAGATCCGAATGGTGCAGTCCGCAAAGCGCGCGTCTGCCGCCAGATCGCGGATGAGTTGGGAGCCGATATAGCCCGCTCCGCCCGTCACCAGAATGACCATCCCCTCACTACTGTGCTGATTGATCATTTCGTCCCTCCACATTCACGTTATCTTTCCAATCCTCGTGCAGGCCACACTCGGTCTTGGCTATACCCGCCCATCGCCCGGCCCGCTCCTCCTCGCCGCTGGATACCGGACGCGTGCAAGGCGCACAGCCAACGCTGAGATAACCTGCGGGATACAGTGGATGGTATGGCAGTCTGTATCGCTCAATGTACTCCCACACCTCTCGGTTGGTCCAGTTGAGCATGGGGTGAATTTTCAACAAGCCCGTCGGCTGTGGCTCGAGCACGCGCAAACCGCCTCTGTGTGCGGTCTGGTCGCGGCGCACGCCGGATACCCAGGCGCTCATCCCGGAAAGCATGCGCTGCATCGGCTCGATCTTGTTGATGTAACAGCATAGATCCGGATCGCGGCGGTACAGCCCCCCGCCATACTTGGTCAAGAGCTGGCTCTTCCGAACCGCCGGGCGGGCCACGACAATGTTCAGACCGTAACGCGCCTGCAACTCGTCACGGAACGCCAGCGTTTCCAAAAAGTGAAAGCCGGTATCAACAAAGATCACCGGCAGCTCTGGGCACACGCGCGCTATGATGTGCAGCAGCGGCACGCTCTGAGTCTGAAACGACGAACTGGCCACCAGCTTGGGCTCAAAGGTCTCCCAGGCCCACTTTAGAATCTCTGCGGGCGACCAGCGGTCAAGGCGGTCGTTAAAATGGTCAACATCCAAGCCTAGCGTGGCTGCTGTGCGATCCCGTCCTGGCGTCATTGCATCGCTTCCAACCCGCCCCCACGCAGGCAGCGATTTCACACTTGCCTGACTCTGAGGTTCCCCACAAAGTAGCCCATCTCGACGTGGACTTTGCGCTCAGCCGTCTCATAGTCCTCGCTGGCGAATTGAATGGGCATCAGAAAGCTCTCACGCTTCTGGCCCAACACTCTGACGTCGGCGACGAACGACGTGGACGAAACTGACACCCCCACTCCCTGTGGCACGAGCAATCGCACGTCGCCCACAAAGCCAAAAATGCGCAGCCGCGTCTCGCCCACGGGAATGTCTGCCTCGGTCATGTCCAGCCTCACGTTTCCCACGCCGATCCAGATCTCTTCGTCGGCCACCTGCCAGTCTCCGTAGCGGCGGACGTCGCCCAGCAGCCTCAGCAGCACCGACTCGTCGGGGCTGAGGAGGTACGGGCGCAGCAGCAGAAAGATTCCCAGCAGGATCAGGCCAACCGGGAAGCAAAAAGCCCCCACGTCCACTTTGAATATGCTCCCCATCAGGAACATCAGCCCGATCAACGTGATCGCGCCGCCGATAAAGATGTGCCATTTGTTGCGCATGCTTACCCCCTCCTCTCATCGTCGTGAATTTACTCTCGGATAATTATACTCAAAACCACCGACAAGTGCCAATTTGCAAAGTTTGATTTTCTGCCCAAGCTTGTTATAATCTGAGCCAGACCACTGGCTAGAGAGAAACGCGCACTTGCCGATTAGCACGGAGGAACCATGCTGGGCAAAATGAGAGATTGGCAACCCCCCGAACACTGGCTCAAGATCAGCACCATTGATTGCCACACCGAGGGGGAGCCGTTCCGCGTTGTCACCGGGGGATTCCCCGATCTGCCGGGCGACACCATCCTGGCCCGCCGCCGCCACGCACGAGAGCACCTGGATCACCTGCGCACCACGCTGATGTGGGAGCCACGCGGTCACGCCGACATGTACGGCTGCCTCGTCACGCCGCCCGTCAGCCCGGAGGCGGACATCGGCGTGCTCTTTATGCACAACGAGGGGTACAGCACCATGTGCGGCCACGGCATCATCGGCATCACCACAGTGGCGCTAGAGACCGGCCTGCTGCCGATGACCGAGCCGGAGACGGTGATCAGAATAGACGCGCCGGCCGGGCTGATCACCGCCCACGCCCGGGTGGCCGACGGGCGCGTAAGAAGCGTCTACTTTCACAACGTGCCCTCCTTCGTCCTGGCCCTGGACCAGACGGTGGAGGTGCCAGGTCTGGGCGAGGTGCGCTACGATCTGGCCTTTGGCGGCGCGTTCTATGCCTACGTGCAGGCCGAGGAGGTCGGCCTGACCTGCACGCCGGATAATTTCCGCGCCTTTATCGAAAAGGGTCTAGCCATCAAGCGGGCCATCGTGGCCGACCGGCCCATCCCGCACCCCTTCGAGGAGGACTTGGGCTTTCTCTACGGCCCCATCTTTATCGGGCCGCCGCTTCAGGAAGGCTCGCACAGCCGCAACGTCTGCGTCTTTGCCGAGGGGGAGGTGGATCGCTGCCCGACCGGCACGGGGGTCAGCGGACGGCTGGCCATCCACCACGCGCGGGGCGAGGTCGGCGTGGGCGAGCCTATCGTCGTCGAGAGCATCATTGGCACCCGCTTCAGCGGGCGCATCGTCGGGACCACCACCTTTGGCCCGCACCCGGCCATCATCCCGGAGGTGGAGGGCGCGGCCCACATCACCGGTCGCCACGAGTTCTTAATTGACCCGGATGACCCGCTGAAAGACGGGTTCATCCTGCGCTAGAACAGGTAGACCTCTGGGGTTTCAGAAAACCCCGGAGGTCTTTGAAGAGCAACCCTTGATTACTGGAACAATTTTCGACGTAAAGAAATTCTCCATCCACGACGGGCCGGGCATCCGCACCACGATCTTTTTCAAGGGCTGCCCGCTGACCTGCCTCTGGTGCCACAACCCGGAGAGCCAGGCCAGCGAGCCGGAACTGATGTTCTTGGAGAGCCGGTGCATCGGGTGCGGAATGTGCCGTGAGGTCTGCGACCAGGGGGCCATATCGGAAGACTTGACCGTCAACGCCGAGAGCTGCACGCTCTGCGGCGAGTGCGTGGAAGCCTGTTACGCCGAGGCGCGCCAGATGGTGGGCCAGGAGATGACGGTGGCGCAGGTGATGGCCGAGGTCGAGCGGGACGTGCCGTTCTACGACGAATCCGGCGGCGGGGTGACCTTTTCCGGCGGCGAGCCGCTGGCGCAGCCCGACTTTTTACTCGCGCTGCTGCGGGCCTGCCGGGAGCGAGAGATCCACACCGCCCTGGATACCTGCGGCTTTGCGCCCTGGCAAGTTTTGGACAGGGTGCGGCGGCACACGGACCTGTTCCTCTACGATCTCAAGCTGATGGCCGCCGCCGCCCATCAAAAGTTCACCGGTGTGTCCAACGAGTTGATCCTGCGAAATTTGCAGATGCTCTCGGAGCGGGGGCACGACATCATCCTGCGGCTGCCCATCGTGCCGGGCGTGAACGACGACGAGCAGATTCGTCGCACGGGCGAGTTTGCGGCGGCCCTGCCCCATCTGAATCGAGTGGACGTTCTGCCCTATCACCACAGCGCCGCGCAAAAGTACGAGCGCTTGGGCAGACCCTACCAATTGCCAACCGTCCAGCCGCCATCGGAGGCGCGGGTGGCAAAGATCATTCAAATTCTGCAAGCGTTTGACTTGCAGGTCAGAACAGGAGGTTGAGACTATGGCAATGACAGAAAGAGTGACCCGCCTGCGGCAGCAGAGCCTGGACACCGCACCAGCCATCTCGTCCGAGCGGGCGGAGCTGATAACCGAGTTCTACCGCCAAAACGAGGGCCGGCTGATGTCCGCGCCGGAGCGGCGCGCGCTGGCCTTCCAACACTTGATGGAACACAAGGCCATCTACATCGGCGCGGGCGAGTTGATCGTCGGCGAGAAAGGCCCCACCCCCAAGGCCGCCCCGACCTACCCGGAGCTGTGCTGCCACACGCTGGACGACCTGGACATCCTGGATGCCAGGGAAAAGATCCCCTTTGCCGTCTCCCCCCACGTGCGGCAGGTTTACGCAGAGACCATCATCCCCTTCTGGCGCGGCAAGACGATGCGCGAGCGTCTCTTTGCCGAGATGACCGAGGAGTGGCAGACTGCCTACGAAGCGGGCGTCTTTACCGAGTTCATGGAGCAGCGCTCGCCCGGCCACACCGTCCTCGACGACAAGATCTACCACAAAGGGATGCTCGATTTCAAGCGCGATATTCAGCACAGCCTGGACCAGCTCGACTTTTTGAACGATCCCCAAGCTTACGACAAACAAGAGGAACTCGAAGCAATGGCCATCTGCGCCGACGCTTTGATCCGCTTCGCCGAGCGGCACGCGGAGAAAGCGCGCGAACTGGCGCAGGAGGAGCAGGACCCCCAGCGGAAGCGGGAGCTGGAACGCATCGTCGAGGTCTGCTCCCACGTCCCGGCCCACGCCCCCCGCGACTTTTGGGAAGCGCTGCAAACCTACTGGTTCGTCCACCTGGGCGTGACGACCGAGCTGAACCCCTGGGACGCCTTCTGCCCCGGCAAGCTGGATCAGCACCTGTTCCCCTTCTACGAGCGGGGGCTGGCGGAGGGGACGCTCACCCGCGAGCAGGCGCAGGAACTGTTGCAATGTCTGTGGATCAAGTTCAACAACCAGCCCGCGCCGCCCAAGGTGGGGGTCACCGCGGCCGAGAGCAGCACCTACACCGACTTTGCCCAGATCAACGTCGGCGGCGTGCGGCCCGACGGCTCCGACGGGGTCAACGAGGTCACCTACCTGATCCTGGACGTGATCGAGGAGATGCGGCTGCTACAACCCAGCTCCTCTGTCCAGGTCAGCAAAAAGAACCCCGACCGCTTCGTCCGGCGGGCGGCCAGGATCATCCGCACCGGCTTTGGCCAGCCCTCAGTTTTCAACACCGACGTGGTCGTCCAGGAGTTGGTGCGGGCGGGCAAGTCGGTGGTGGATGCCCGCTGCGGCGGCACCAGCGGCTGCGTGGAGACTGGCGCGTTCGGCAAGGAGAACTATAACCTGACCGGCTATTTCAACATGCCCAAGGTGTTAGAGATCACGATCAACAACGGCGTTGATCCCCGCACGGGCAAACAGATCGGGTTGGAGACAGGTGACCCGACACAGTTCGAGAGTTTTGAGGAGTTGTTCGCCGCTTACCAAAAGCAACTCGACTACTTTGTGGACGTCAAGGTGCGGGGCAACAACGTCGTCGAGCGGCTGTACGCCCACCACATCCCCGCGCCCTTTCTATCGCTGCTGATTGACGACTGTGCTGCCCGCGGCAAGGACTATCACGACGGCGGCGCGCGGTACGATACGAGCTACATCCAGGGGGTGGGCGTGGGCACGATGGCGGACGCGCTGAGCGCCATCAAGTATCACGTCTTTGATCGAAAGAGCCTGACGATGGCAGAGCTGCTGGCCGTTCTGCGGGACAATTTCGAGGGACACGAACGAGTGCGCCACATGCTCCTGAACAAGACCCCCCGCTACGGCAACGACGACGATTACGCCGACGGGGTGATGGTGGCCGTGTTCGAGGCCTACTTTGACGCCGTGGACGGTCGCCCCAACACGCGGGGCGGAACCTATCGCATCAATCTGCTGCCCACCACGTGCCACGTCTACTTTGGGTCGGTGATCGGGGCCACCCCCGACGGGCGGCTGGCAAACAAACCGCTCTCCGAGGGCATTTCGCCCGTCCAGGGAGCGGATCGGCGCGGCCCGACGGCGGTCGTCAAATCGGTGGCCAAGATGGATCACGTCCGCACCGGCGGCACGCTGCTCAACCAAAAGTTCACCCCCCAGTTGCTCTCCGACGACGAGGGACTGGACAAGCTGGTGCGCCTGATCCGCACCTTCTTTAACCTGGACGGCCACCACATCCAGTTCAACGTCGTGGACGCGGCCACGCTGCGGGCCGCTCAGGAGCACCCAGAGCAGTACCGCGATCTGATCGTGCGGGTGGCGGGCTACAGCGACTATTTCTGCGATCTGAGCGAAGCGTTGCAGGAAGAGATCATCGCCCGGACGGAGCACCGGGCTTTCTAATTTGGTATAGTCTCACGTAACTGCTCGGGTCACAGAGAACCACAGAGGAGGCAGAGCTCCACGGAGAAGATTAAACCCGCACCAGCCTGAAAGAGCCGGTGCTGGGGACCTGTGAACCGCGGAACCTAGCAGCTTGTCGGAGAAACCTTATTTTGCCGAAAAATACCCCACTCAAACGCGGTTTTTGGGCTGAATCGGGCTTCACGCCCCACTTTTGCCTCGAAAACACACGAGTTTAGGGACGACGCTTTTCACTCCGACAGCCTGCTAGTTCGTCACATAACCGCTCCAACCCGGCTTTGATGCGACGCTGAACCAGGTTATGCTCACCTTCGGGGACAGGGAAGCGGGAGAGCAACTCGGCCACTATAGCAGCTTTATCCTCCCGCGTTCCCCGGACCAACGAGCGCGCCCTCCGGCGCGCCAGCGCGATGTACTCGCTGAGCGGGCCAGTGGCGGATTGTTCACAGAGCGGCCCGCGGCCGGGGACGATGATGGTGTCTGAGAAACGGCTACGGCGCAGTGATTTCAACGTATTTAGCCAAGCCTTTGTGTCCAGAGCCGCTTCCATGAAGGGATGAGTTCCCACGACCAGTAGATCGCCCGCAAATAGCACGCCGCGCTCCGGGAGGTCGACCCAGGCGCTTCCAGGAGCGCCGCCCGCAACGCCGGCGACCGTCACGTCTGCGCCTCCCTTGTGCAGCGTCAAGGATTCATCGAACAATATCTCTGGCAGCGCGATAGTGGCTTCCATAAAATCGTCGGCTGCCTCCGGGTAACAGCGCGTCCAGCCTTCGATGACCCCACGCCAAAAGCCGTCGGTGCAAGCGATTGCCCGCTCATAGGCCGCTCTGGTAGCGACGATGGGAGCTTCCAACAACTTGGCGCTCAACAGCCGATCGGGGTGAGCGTCGGTGAGCACCAGGTACAGGATGGGCACCCCGCTAGTCTCTATGATATGCTCCCTCCATGCCCGGGCGTCTCGGGGCCGGATTGGGGCATCTATAGCTATAGCTCCTCGGGGCAAGACAATGAACCCGACGTTGACGCCGGGATAACTGGTCGAAACGTAAACATTGGGTGCTATTTCTCTCATACTCTGTCATCCCTCTAGCAAGCCGAGGAGGGGAGCAGCCCCAGATGCGGCGCATCCTCTTCCTGGATGCGGAACGGCTTCTGCGATGCCAACTAGCAGTAGGTGTGCTCACTCCTCCGTGATGAATCCCATGCGGCAGGCAAGAAACCTGTCCTACGGTCGCTGGCCCGGGTTGGAGCCGCACCGCCGTAGAACAGTCTTCTCAAAAAGTTGGGGGAAAAGGGCGGAATGCCATTCCGCCTTACATTACCCCGGTTTATCGAGATGATACGTAGAACAGGCAGTCAAGCCTAGCGCCTTCAGTCAGATTAGACGTTCACAGACAGATCGGATAGCATAGCCTCGAGCCGGGCCGGATCGGTAGGCGGCGCGCTGCCCTGGGCCAGATGAGGACGTCCTCCCCCTTTGCCCCCCAGCGCCGCGCAGGTCTCCCGGAGCAACGATGCTACGTCCAGATTCAGCCCCTCGGCGCAGGCAAAGCAGAGATGTGTGCGCTCACCGACGCCGGCCAGTAACGCAACCACGCCGGGGCGCCGCATCAACTCTTGGGCCAACCCGCGCAATTCCTCCGCCACTCCTTCAGGAGAGTCGCTCGATCGTTCCCGAACCTGGCGCACCACGCGATACGGCCCGCGGGCAACGGCGGCCTCCACCAGTTCTGCGGCCTCGGCCTTTAACAGCCGCTCACGCGCCCGCCGCAGTCGCCGCCGCAGTTGCTTGCCCTCCTCTTGCAACCGCTCCACGGCCTGGTTCAGTTCCCAGTAGCCGACGGTCAGCCGGCTCGATAGGCAATCGGTCATCTCGCTCCTGGCCCGGTAGTCGCGCAAGGCGCGGTTTCCACACAGGAACTCGACCCGCGTCTCGTCCCCGCGATGTTCGAGCCGCACTATCTTGAGCAGGCCGATCTCGCCGGTGCGGGCGACGTGCGTCCCGCCGCAGGCGTTCACGTCGAAATTGGCGATCTCTACGATGCGTACCGGCCCTTCCACCGCCGGCGGCCGCCGCAGGGACAAGGCAGCCAGCTCGTCCTGGTCGAAGAAACGAACGTTGACGGCGTGATTTTCCCAGATCACCCGGTTCGCCAGTTCCTCGACCGGCTCTATCGTCGCCCGGTCGAGCTGGCCCACGTTGATGTCCACCGTGCTCGCCTCCGCCCCCAGGTGGAATCCCACGGTGTCGGCGTCGAGTAGCCGTTCAAAGGCGGCGGAGAGAATGTGTTGACCGGTGTGCTGCTGCATGTGGTCGAAGCGGCGGGGCCAGTCTAATACTCCTTCGATCTCGGACCCTTTGGGTTTTCCGAAACCCAAAGGGTCTACTCCGGAGAGGACGTGGACGATGGCGCCGTCCTTTTCTCGCGCGACGACGTCTAACACAGCCACTCCGCCCAGCGTGCCCCGGTCGGCGGGCTGACCGCCGGAGGCAGGGTAGAAGGCGGTACGGTCGAGCAGGACGGCCGGATACCCCTCCCAGGTCAGCCACTCTACTGTATGGGCGGAGAAGCGGGTGCGGTAAGAATCTGTATAGTACAACCGCTCGGTCATCTAATTCCCTCCGGCCTCCAGGGGCAGGGTGAATTTGAAATGACTGCCCTCGCCCACCTCGCTTTCTACCCAGATGTGGCCTCCGTGGGCCTCCACGGCCAGTCGGCAATAGGCCAGCCCCAGACCGGTGCCCTTAAAGCTCTTGGCTTGCTCCAGGCGCGCAAAGCGATCAAAGACGCTCCGGTGGTGCTCGGGCGGGATACCGGGCCCGGTATCGGACACAGTGAATAGTATTTCCTTTCCTGCTCGCTCCACGTTGAGCAGAACGTCTCCCCCCTCCAGGGTGAACTTTATCGCATTGTCCAACAGGTTCGTCAGCACACGCAGGATCATGTCGCCGTCGGCCAATACCTGCGGCAGACCGGGGCTGACCTGCACTCTCAAAGTCTGTTCCTTGCTCAGGGATAGCGGTTGGGTTTGCTCTATCGCTTCCAGGGTCAATGTCTCTGGGTCGAGCCAACTCTTTTTCAGCTCCGTATCGCCCGATTCCAGCCGGCCCAGGTCCAGCAGTGAATCAATCAGTTGATGCAATTTCTCTCCACTGCGCATGGCGATGCTCAACAGCTTGAGAACCGGCAGCGTCAGATCGCGCTCGACAAAGGCGGTATGGATCAGTTGCAGGCTGCTCATAATGCTGCCCAACGGATTGCGCAGGTCGTGGACGATCATGTGGGTCAGGTCTTCGCGCATGCGTTCCAGCGCCACCCGCTCCGAGACGTCGTGCCCGAGCCACTGGATGGCCTCGCGCCCGCCGTAATCAATCTTGGATAGGTGCGTTTCCAGAATGCTGATCCCCTCACCGGACTGAATCTGTACTTCCAGGTTCGGTCGCTCTCCCTCTCGGGCCTGTTCTATAGCCGCCCGGCACACCTCGCGCGGCATACCGAGCAGATCACAGAAATATGAGCCGACTACCTGCTCGTGATCCCGCTTCAAAATCCCGATCGCCCGCCGGTTGAGGTCGAGGACCTTTCCGTCCAGGTCTAACACGAGGATAGGGTCGCCGCTCTCCTCAAAGAGGCTTTCGTAGCGCCGCTCGGCCTGCCGGGCGCGCTCGTACAGGTTGGCGTTGTGGATGGCGACGGCGGCCATGTCGGCCACGGACAGCAGCAGGCGCTGTGCGTCATCTTTGAAAGCGCCCGCGGCCGGGTTGATCACCTCCACCACGCCGATGGCGCGCCCCTCTACCTTGATGGGAACGACCAGCAGCGTGCGTGTGCGAAAGCCGGTTCTGTAATCCACGATGGAATGGAAGCGTTCGTCGGAGTAGGCATCGGGCACCAGCGCCGGCTCGCCGGTCCGCATCACCCAGCCCGCAACTCCCTGCCGGGAAGTCAGCTTCATCCCCACCACGCCCTCGGCGGCCTCACCTACGGCGACGCGAAAGACCAATTCTCCCGTCTCCTCGTCCAGCAGAGCGACCGAGGCCGCATCCACCTGAAAATAGTCCCGCACCTGGGCCATCAGGGAGCGCAGCACGCTATCCAGGTCGAGCGTGGCGGTGAGCACCTGGCTGGTCTCGTGCAAAAAGGCCAACTCGCGGATTTGGTATTCGAGGTTTGAAATTCGAGATTCGACGTCTGTCATCGGTCGTCCAGTATCTCCTCAAGAGTTCTCAGAGGCAATCATCGAGGCAATCATCTGGGGCAACACGACGGTAAAGACACTGCCCTCTCCGACCGCACTATCTAAGCTGACCGTCCCACCGTGAGCCTCGACGATCTCCCATACCAATGCCAATCCAACCCCCATGCCGCCAAAGCGTCGCGTGGCGCTGCCGTTCACCTGATAGAAACGCTCAAAGATGCGATCCAGGTTATCGGGCGAAATGCCCACTCCCTGGTCGGCAATCGAGACGCATACTGTGCCCTGCTCGTCCCAGGCGCGAACGGTAACTGTACCGCCGTCAGGGCTGAATTTGATCGCATTGTCCAGCAAGTGGCCCAAAGCCAGGCTCAGCCGCTCGCGGTCTCCCATCACGGTCGGCAGTTCGCCCGGCAGTTCCTCCACGAGTTCGATGCCGACCCTGGCCGCCGGGCCACGGAATTCCTCCAGCGCGTGCCGCGTCACCTCGACGAGGGAGACCGGGAACAGCGCCAGCGCCTCTCTGGGCAAGGCTTGCAGCACCGTCAGGTTGTGGATCAGGCGCGACAGGGCGATGGTGCGCTCTCGAACGATTTGCAGGGCCGACTTTTGCTCATCCAGGATGGGCCCCAGGTCACCATCGCGCAGCAATTCCACGTACCCTTTGATGATGCCCAGCGGCGTGCGCAGCTCGTGGCCCACGTTCTGCACCAACTCGGTGCGCAGCCGGTCGAGCTCCTGGAGCTGCGAATAGAGTCGGGCATTGTGCAACGCCACCCCCAATTGCCCGGCAATGGTGACAAAGAGGAGCAGGTCATCCTCGTCAAATGCCCCCGCCCGGTCGCTTTCTGCGTGCAGCACGGCGATGATGCGGTCGGCGACCCGCACCGGTACGACCAGCACCGACTGAACGTCAGAAGCACGCCCCGCGTAGGCCGGCCATTGCGCCAGGTCTCGCACCAGCACCGGCTGTCCGGTGCGATAAGCGCGCCCCGCCAGGCTGCCCTCGATGGGCATCTGGAAAGCGGCTTCCGCAAAGCCGACCAGGGAGGGATGAGTCGCCAGCACGCCGTTCCGCTCGTCGGGAAGCAGAAAGCCGAGCCGCTGGATGCCCAGAGCCCGATTGAGCGCCTTGACGGTGCGCTCAAGCACCAGGTCAAAATCGAGCGTCGAGGCCGCCGCCAGCATCACCTCTTGAACCAGCCTGGCCTCGGCCAAACGGCGCCTGGTCTCATCGAACAAGCGGGCGTTATCCAGCACCAAACTCAGTTGAGAGGCCAGGGTGGAAAAGAGACGCACGTCGTCCTCGGAGAAAGCGTTGAGCCGCGTGCTCTCGGCGTCAATCACCCCGATGACCTTGTCGCCAATCTTGAGCGGCACACAGACCTCCGAGCGCATGCCGGAGACGCCGTCCAGGTAGCGGGGCTCCTGACTGACGTCGGGAGCGAGAAGCGGCCGGCCCGTCTGGGCCACCCAACCGGTGATGCCCTCCCCCAGCGGAGTAGAGAAATCCGCTATTTCGTCTGGAACGCCCAGGAAAGTGGGATGCAGGCGAGCCACGCCCGCCTCCTCGTCAACCAACAAAAAGCCAAAGACATCCAACTGCAACTTGCCATGCACCGCCTCGACGGTGCGGCGCAGGATCTCGTCCAAATCCAGCGTGGCGGCGGTGGCCAGTGTTACCTCATAGAGGAGCGAAAGCTCATTCAGCCGGCGGGTGATCTCTGCGAACAGCCGGGCGTTCTCGATGGCGACGGCCAATTGACGGGCGATGGTCTGCAACGTAAAGAGATCGGCCTGGGAGAAAGCGTCGAGTCGGGCGCTCTGCACGTCCAGCACTCCGATGACTATGCCCTTCAACTCGATGGGCACCGCCAGTTCGGATTGTGTCTCTATGCCTTCCAGTGTGACGCGGTAGCGGGGCTCCACGCTCACGTCCGGCACGAGCAGCGGTTCACCGTTGGCCGCCACCCAACCGGTGATGCCCTCCTCACCCACGCGTAGCCGGACTATTTTCTCCGAGGGGCGGTAGGGTGGGAAGGTGGATGCTCTGAGCACGACGGCGTCCCCCTCCACGAGAAAGACGTTCACGTTGTAATACTCGAACGTGTCGCCGATCAGGTTGGCCGCCTGGTCGAGCAACTCGTCCAACTCCAGGATCGCGGTCGTACTCTGGCCCACGCGCGCGACGAGCTCCAGGCGAGCCGCTCGCTCCCGCAATTCCTTTTCCGCTCGCTTGCGCTCGACGATCTCTTGTTGAGCAGCGTCGTAAAGCCGGGCGTTCTCTAGCGCCACCGCCGCGTCGGCAGCCAGCGTCTGGCACAGCCGCACCTCGGCTGGTGTGAACCCTCGCTCCCGCCGGCTCTCCCACAATTCCACGTAGCCGATCACCTGGCTCCGCATCACGAGCGGCACGATCAGATACGACTTCCAGCCGTACCGCTCCGCGAGATCGCGGTCTCCGGGGTCCAAGTCCGGATCGGCGGCCTGGGCGGCCAGATGCCGTTTCTCCTGCAATGCCCGGAGCGTGTTGGGGTAGCGTCGCATGTCGTAGACCGATCCCAGTTCGGACAAGCCGGTAGAGGCGTCCGGGCTGATCCACTCGGCCAGCACCGTACTTTGGGCCGATTCCTCGTCCCAGTCACAGATGTAGGCGCTGCTGGCATCCAGCGCGCGGCCCGCCTGCTCCGCCAGGGCGCGCAATACCTCGCTCGGTTCCAGGCTGGAGGAGACGGCGACTGCGGCCTCGTGGAGACTGGTCAGCTCGTCCGTCCGGCGCTGCTCCGCCTCAAAGAGACGGGCGTTCTCGATGGCGATAGCGGCCTGGTTGGCAAAAGTCAGCGCCACCTGAGCGTCTCTTGCGCTGTAAAAGTGGGCCTCGCGCTTGTCGGTGGTCAGTATGCCGATCACGCGCCCCTTTACGATCAGAGGGACGCCCATCCACGAGCAAATGTCGCCCAGTTCGGTTTTCAGACCGGATATTTGCATCGCTTCCAGCCAGCGTTCGTCCTCGTGAACATGGCCGACGATCAGGGGGCGCTTGCTTTCCACCACCTCGCGGTTGAGGGGGGCAGTCTCCAGGTCCAGGCATACCTCGAGCACACTAGCCGGGTCGGCGAATCCCCGCGCAGCGCGGATGATCAGGGCCTGACCCTCCAGCAGCATGATCGAGCCGCTATCGAGGGGAATGACGTGTTCCAATTCAGTCAGTATCAGGCCGAGCACGTCGTCGAGGCTGAGCGTGGAACTGAGGGCCTGGGCCACCTGGCGCAGAGTATCGGCCAGGCGGCGGCTGCTCATTTCCCCCTCGAACAGGCGGGCGTTCTCGATGGCGATGGCGGCCTGGGCCGCTATAGCCACCGCCAGGTCTGCCTGTGCGGGGGTAAATTCTCGTCCCTTCTCGACTTGATCGAGCGCCATCAACCCGATAACGCGCTCCTTGCTGGTCAGGGGGACAAGGAGCACGCTCGCGACGCTGAAAGGCTCAACCAGATGTTCGGGCAGCGATGATGCCGAGACATCTGGAATGAACAGCGGCTGCCGCTCGCGAACGACGCGCTGCGCCTCCGGCACCTGATCCACCGGTATAGGATAGCTCGCATTCTTGAACAAGCGCCACATCTTGGGATCCCGGCGCTCATCGTCGAAGCGGGACATGAGGGGAATAGCCACCTTACCACCCTCTTCCAACAGCAGAATGGTGCAGCGGTTGGCCTCGCACACCTGGGCCGCGCGCTGCGTCACCCGCTCGAGCACCATGGTCAGATCCAACGTGGCCGATATATCGCGACCGATGCCGATCAGCGCGGCCAGTTCCCGGTTGCGGCGCTCCAACTCGACGGTGCGCTCGACCACTTTTCTTTCCAGGTTGGACTGATAAGCCAGATTCTCCCGCTCCAGACGGTGCTTTTCGTCCAGCAAACGCTTCTTTTCTGCGGCGCGGCCGACGACGTGGAGCAGCGCATCCAGGGTAATCGGCTTGGCGACGTAATCGTATGCGCCGTGACGCACCGCCCTGGCCGCAGTGGAGACATCCGGCTCACCGGTGATCATGATGACCGGGATGTCCTCGTCAATCTCACGCACGCGCCGCAACAGCTCCAGGCCGTTGACGCGCGGCATGACGATGTCGGTCACGACGACGTCGAAGGAGCGTTCGGCCAAGAGCGCTTCCGCCTCGAAAAAGTCGGCCGCCGTAGCCACGTCGTACCCCTCTTCCTCCAAGACCTCTTGAAAGGTCTCGCGGATTCCCAGTTCATCGTCTACGACCAATACTTGGGCCGCGCCATCAGAATGGCCGTTTCCAAAAGTTGAGGGCATATCACAACTCCCATCCGTTGTCAACGGGGAGGTCCACCCGGAATATGGTGCGCTCGCCCTCGACGCTCTCCACCTGAATGTCGCCGTGGTGATCCTGGACGATGCCATAGCTCACAGAGAGGCCCAGACCAGCACCCTCACCCGGCCGCTTGGTGGTGAAAAAGGGATCAAAGATGCGGGGCAGGTCTTGCTCCGGGATGCCTATGCCCCAATCGCAGAACGTAGTGCGCACGTACAACCGCCCCTCCCGCTCCACCTCCTCGATGCTAATGGTCAGCCGCTTTTCTGGGTAGCCATCCGGGTAGCGGGCGTTGAGGGCGTGGCGGGCGTTAGAGATCAGGTTGAGAAAGACCTGCTGGATGCGCTGGCTGCGGCATTTGATCCTGGGCAGGTCCGGCTGCTCCTCGACCTCCAGGATGATGCCGTCCTTCTTTAGCAGTTGGCCGGTCAGCGTGAGGGTGGCCCGGAGAATGTCGGGGACGTGGGCCGGGCTGTGGGCCTCCTTTTCCGCGCGGGCAAAGGTGAGCAGGTCGCGCACGATGCCGACCACCCGGTCCCCTTCGCGCTGGATGCCCTGCAAGAAGTGGGCCTGACGACTGCCCGGCTCGGCCTGGTTGAGCAGCAGTTGGGCATAGTTGATGATGCCGTTGATGGGATTGTTGATCTCGTGTGCCACGCCGGCGGCCAGTTGTCCGATGGAGGCCAGTTTGGCCGACTGGATCAGTTGCTCCTCCAGCCGCCGCTGCTCGGTCACGTCTTCGACGGTGGCCAGCGCGCCGCCGACCCCTCCGCCCTCCTCGCGCAAGCAAGTCATGCGTGCGCGCAGGATGCTCTCCTTGCCCCAATAGGAACGGTAAAAGTACTCGGCGGTGATTGGCGTCGCCTCCTCTATGCAGCGGCGAAAGTCGGCGGCGATGCCGGCCTCGACCAGACCGGGGCTGGTCAGCAGGTTGAAGCGGCGGGTGGCCTCCTCGCTGGGAGAGCCCAGGATCTCTAGGAGGGCCGGATTGGCGTGGGTGATGTTGCCCTCGCGGTCACAGGTAATGACGCCGATGGAGATCTGGGCCACCAGCGTGCGATATTTATCTTCACTCTCCCGCAGCGCGCGCGTTGCGAGCAACGCCTCGGCCAGGGCCTGGCGTTGGCCTTCCGTCGCCCGCACCCGCTCGGTGACGTCGCGCAAGAGAACCAGCCGGCCAGTGAGACGAGCGCGCCGGTCGCGCAGAGGGGAAATGCGCAGGTCATAGGTACGCTGCGCCTCACCCTCCCCCACGGCGATCTCTGTCTGTACCTCGAGCGTGTCGAGGCAGCACTCGACCAGGCCAGGCCAGCCCGAAAATAACTGCTCCATCGGTTGCCCGACGGCCTCCGAGGCAGTGTGGCCGACGACCCGCTCCGCTGCCGGGTTGAGGTCCGCCACGCGGTTCTGAGTGTCCACCACGATCACGCTGTCACTCATCCCTCCGACGACGGCGTCGCGCGCTACCGGCACGATGTCTAACAGCCGGACGCGAAAGAGGCCCCAGGCCATTGCGAGACCGCTGATGGTGAACGCAAAGGGAGTCAGGTCCAGATGAGGGAAGGGAGTCAATTCAGACATGTATAGCACGTTCCCCACCCACGGCGCCAGCGCACCGACCAGCAACACGACGGCCTGTTGGCGATACAAGTGCGGCCCACGGACGAGCGCCTGGATGAGCAGGATGGTGGCGGGCAGGAGCAACAAATAAGCATAGGCTACGTTGACCCAATACCACAGGCCACGGGTAAAGCTCATCACCGTGAAGGGGCCACCGGCGTTCAGCCAGGGATCCCTCCAGATCAGGTTATGGACATCGTTGGTCCAGGCCAGCAGCAACGTGACCAGGGGCACGATTGCCAACAGGGCCAGATTGCGGCGCGTGAGCCATGCTCCTCGGCCAGTGTGTTGGAGCACGAAAGCCAGCCACGCAGCCGGCATAGTGACCACGCCCAGGTACTGAATCCTGTTCCAAAAAAGCGCGGCCGGCAGGTCAGTGCTGGCAAGCTCCAGGGCATACCCCAGCGACCACACGGCCACGGACAACATGGTCAACGCGAAGGGCGCTGCACCGGACATACGATGACGGCGCCAGGCATAGAGCGCAAGCGCAGCCGACACCGCCGCTGCTATGAGTAGAGGTAACACATAAGGGACGTACTCCCAGGGCATTGCTTCTCCCCCCCCACGCCCGATCTTTGCCGATCCGCACTCGCCAGCCTCGCCCACCTGGAATTTGGACAGGCTAGAAAGCCCACCACACCACTCCACCATCGTACTGATAAGACACGCCACACTAGGGCGCCTAATCCGGTCACCAGCCGTTCACGCCCGCCGGCCTCCCGCTGGCGGACCGTTTCTCCGCGCCAGCAGAGGGATTGTACTTCAAAAAGCAACTGGAAGCAAGCGGGTTTTAAGAATTGCTGGGCAGCGAGTTGCAGAAAAACAATCCTCCCACCCGCTCCCGCTAGAGAGTTTCGCGTTGGTCTGTGGCTGCGACCACTCCCTCTCAAATGGCCCGTAGCAACTTTTACGGTATTGCGTTATAATACTACCGGGCAAGACGTCAAATCGGTGTGAGCAGATGAGAAAGAAGGGAGCCAGAGTCAAGCTAGGCCGACGGGGGGAGGAATTGGCCGCCCGCGAGTTAGCCCGCCAGGGTTACGAGACCGTGACGCGCAACTGGCGCTGCCAGACCGGCGAGGTGGACATAGTGGCCCGCCGGAACGAAGCCTGGTACTTTTTCGAGGTGCGCACGCGGCGCGGGCAAGATTTCGGCACGCCCGAGGAATCGGTGACACCGGCCAAGCTGGAGCGCATGATCGGCGTCGCACTCACTTACCTGGGCGAACACGAGCTAGGCGACGTTGATTGGCGCGTTGGCCTGGTGGCTGTAGAGATGAGCCGGGCAGGCCGGCTGCTACGAGTTGACGTGTACGAGAACATCCGGTGAGAGTCAAATGAGCAGCGGTGCAAAAGAGCGGAGGAGCAACCTGCAATTCGCAACTCGCAATCCGCTATTGGCGATTGTGGGGCCGACGGCGGTGGGCAAGACCTCGCTCTCGCTCCACTTGGCCGAGGTGTTGGACGGCGAGATCGTATCCGCCGACTCACGCCTGTTCTACCGGGGGATGGACGTCGGCACGGCCAAGCCTACGCCGGAGGAGCGAGCCCGCGCGCCCCATCACTTGATTGACATCGCCGCGCCCGACGAGACGGTGGGACTGGCCGAATTCCAGGAACAGGCCTATGCCGCTATTGACGACATCCACGCTCGCGGCAGGCTGCCGCTCCTGGTCGGTGGTACGGGCCAGTACGTGCGGGCCGTCGTGGAGGGGTGGAGCATCCCGCGCGTCCCACCCGACCCTGGCCTGCGCGCCCGTTTGGAGGCCCAGGCCGAGCGCGAGGGTGCCGGCGCGCTGCACGACCGGTTGGCCCGCTTGGACCCCGTGGCCGCCCGGCGCATCCACCCCCACAACGTGCGCCGCGTCATCCGCGCGCTGGAGGTCTGCCTGGTCACAGAGCGGCCCATTTCTGAGCAGCAGGGCAGGCGCCCGCCCCCTTACCACATCCTCCAGATCGGCCTGACGATGGAACGGAAGGCCCTCTACGCCCGCGCCGACCGGCGGACGGAGGCGATGATGAGCACCGGGCTGGCGGGCGAGGTGCGCCGGCTGGTGGAGGCGGGATACGGGTGGGATCTGCCGGCGATGTCGGGGCTGGGGTACGTGCAGTTCAAGCCCTACTTTGAGGGAGCATCGTCACTGGAGCAAGTCGCAGCGGAAATTAAAAGAGCGACGCATAGTTTCATTCGCCGCCAGTATAACTGGTTCAGCCTCGACGACCCCGCCATCCACTGGTTCGACGTCACCGAGACGGAAGATTGGGCAGAGATCGAGGCTGCGGTGAAAGAGTGGCTGGTGGAATAAGGAGCAAGTCAATGCAGATACGTCCGGCGCGGCCAAAGGATTTAGAAGTGTGTATCGCCCTGGAGCACTCTTACACGACCGATCGCGTCTGGCAGATGGAGGCGCGGGAGGAGAACGGCGTGCTGACGACCACCTTCCGGGTGGCAAGCCTGCCCCGCGAGATGCGCGTCGAATACCCACGCCAGGGCGAGGCTCTGCTGACGGGCTGGCAGCAGCGGGACGGTTTCCTGGTGGCGGAAGAAGGGCGCGTCTGCGGTTACGTGGCACTGACCGAGGAGAGCGAGCACGGTATAGCACGGGTGGGCGACCTGGTGGTTGACCGGCCCTGGCGGCGGCGTGGCATAGGGAGCGCACTGCTACAGGCCGCAGCCCAGTGGGGGCGTGAGCAGGAACTGGGCCGGCTGGTGGTCGAGGTGCAGACCAAGAACTATCCGGCCATTCGGCTCTGCCATTCGCAAGGATTGACTTTTTGTGGCTACAACGATCAGTATTGGCCCAGCCGCGATATCGCCCTCTTCTTTGGCGAGTCGCTGCGGTGATCTCAGTTCGTGACGGTAACTACTCAGCCTGGCACGCGCTCAGACCTCCGAGGTCTTGCAAAACCCGTTCAGGCGTGAAATCCCGGCCTTTTTCGACGGTCGCAGTGGGCAGAATGCCTGTTGCAGGCCTCGGAGGTCTTGACCTGAGTAGTAACTCGTGACGTACGGAGAAAAATCCGTGTGCGCAGCCCGTGTTGATCCGTGTCCCATTTTACTCGTCGGTTTGAGGCCAGCAATTCCCGTTTTGGCAATTCTAGCTTGGGTGCATCGGCCTAAAAGAGCCGATGCTAGGAAAAACTAGCCAGCACCGTCTGTTTTACGGCGGTGCGGCTTCAAAACGGGAATTACTGGTTTGAGGCGCAGCTTTGTTAGACAGTTAAGGAGTACAAAAGTCCGCCTCTTGCGGGCCGTTCCACGGCAGATACAACCAGCGACTCTGCTCGTCGCCAGGCCAATAGAGCATGCGCACACGCCAGCGGTAAACAGTGGTTCCGGCGAGACCCTCCACGCCCTGGCTCAGAACGACGGTGTTGCTGGTCACGGCGGTCCAGGTGGCGCTGGTGCCAGAGATAGCGGCGGTATCGGTGATAGGGATGCCCAGGGGGGCGAGTTGCCATTGCAGCTTGGTCGCGGAGATGGGCTGCGTCGGCTGAGCGAGCAATTGCAGATGCACCGAACTGGCGGAATCCGAAAGACCCAGGGGGGCGATGGGGGTGAAGCCATCGCTGCGTAGTTGGCGCGGGCGCGCTATCACGTCGCACTCCCCATCCCCCAGGTGGACGAAAACGGCTCCCTCGTCGAGTTCCTCACCGTTGTACGTGGGCGCGCCGACGATGACGTCGCTGCACGTGTCGCCGTCCACGTCGCCGGCGGTGGAGACGGCAAAGCCATATCCGGCCCCCTGTTGATCCCCCTTTTGGCTCCAGGCGTAGCTGTCACATAGCCCTTCCGCTCCTCCATAATAGACAGAGACCATCCCCTGTTGAGGGTGGTCGTCCTCATAGTTGTAAGCGCCGACGATGACGTCTGCGTACCCGTCGCCGTTCATATCTCCGGCAGTGGAGAGGGAGCTGCCGAACTTGCTGCTCTCCTCGCCGCCCCTCGCGCTCCAGACAGGAGCGGCTCCCAAACCCCCGGCCCCACCGTGATAAACGAAGGCCGCCCCTTCCCGCCAGGGATGTTCGTAATCCTCGGTGTACTTGTAGGCGCCGACGATGACGTCGCTGTAGCCGTCGCCGTTCACGTCCCCGGCGGTGGAGACGGCGATGCCAAACTCGGCCTCCCGCCGGTCGCCAACGACCGTCCAGGCAGGGAGACTGCCCAACCCCGCCGATCCCCCGTGATAGACGTAAGCGGCCCCTCGATCTCGGTCCTCGTCGGTCGCGCCGCTATCGTACCAGGACGCGCCGACGACGACGTCGCTGTAGCCGTCACGGTTCACGTCCCCGGCGGCGGAGGCCGAGCGGCCAAAGTTAGCATAGGCCTGATCGGTCGGGTGAACAATCCAGGCAGCGGCGGCGGTCAGGCCGGCCGGGCCGCCGTGGTAGACAAAGGCCGCGCCCTCGTTCATCTCCTCGGCGTCGTAGCCATTGGCCGTGACGATGACGTCGCCAAAGCCATCGCCGTTCACGTCCCCGGCGGCGGAGACGGCGGCGCCAAAGCGGGCGTGATCCTGAGCGGTGTGGGTGGTCCAGACCGTGCTGGTGACGATGCCGGCCGGCCCGCCGTAGTAGAGGAAAACTTGTCCTGTATCCGTTAGGGCGACTGTGCCTGTGACAATATCGTAGCGTGGCGCGCCGACGACGACGTCGCCGTAGCCGTCGCCGTTCACGTCTCCGGCGGCGGCGCTGGAATAGCCGAACCAGGAGTATGGCTGGTCGCTCTCCCCTGTCCAGGCCGGGCTGGCGGCAGGGCCCGCTGGTCCGCCGAGGTAGAGGAAGGCAGCTCCTTCCTCGGTCTCGCCGTTGCTGTACCTGGGCGCGCCGACGATAAAGTCGCCGTAGCCATCGCCGTTCACGTCCCCGGCGGTAGAGACGGCCCAACCGAGAAGGTCGCCCGTGGCCCCCCAGTCGGCAAAGTGTGACCAGTCGTGGAAGACGAGGGGCAGGTAGATGGTTTCCGTCAGGTCACCCGTGGCGCTCAGGCCCAGAGATGCGGATGGATTGGCGGCATCGTTAACTCGCGCGGCATCCTTGTCGGGCGCGGGCGGTGTGGCGCAGTGCGGCAGCAGCAAGAGCAAGGCCAAAAGACCGAGAATAGCCAGCAATGCGGTCGTTGGTCGGTTCATTCAAGTCCTTTGAGCTTGATTGGGCAACAGGATCAGCGGCGACAATGTGAGCGCCTTGCCTCAGTTCACCTACCTAATAGAACTGCTCTACAAAACAGCCGCGCTGTAACTATCTTAGCACACTTTTGCATCGCTTGTCAAGCTATTTGCAAAGACGGTCGCTGTATCTTGTCGAAAAGTTGGAGCGCAAGAATACCCGAGGCTCCTAGCACCACCTTTGACCAGGATAATTGAACCACATAACTGGAATGGAACCGCAGATGAACGCTGATGAATTTGACTAACCATGCAATAGCATCTGCGTGAATCTGCGTCCATCGGCGGTTTCAGTTATGCCTTTCAAATGTGCGTTCAAACCTGATGCTAGATGTTGAGAAGATACGGTCGCTGTTTATGCAGGGTCACTCCTGCTGGTCGGCGGAATGAAGCACATCGCCGATGGCCGACCAGTTGGCCTGGTCTTCGCCGCCCAGCCGCCACACGGCGACGCCGCCCAGTCCGTATTGTTCCACCAGCCGCAGCCGCGCACTGATGCTGGCCTCATCGGCGTACCAGACCTCGTGCGCGCGCCCCGCGTCGTCGGTGTAAGTGAACCAGGGTTCGGAGACGGCGCGCCCCCAGCCGCTGGCCGTCTTCCACTGGGGGATCGCTCCGTGGGTCGTCATGAGCGCCCGCGCGCTTTCCCACGTCAGGTTGCTGCTCGTTCCGCCGGCCCAGTCGTGCCCGTAGAAATGGATACCCAGGTAGATGCGGTTGGGCGGCACGACGGAGACGGCAAAATCCATCACGTCCTCCATCCACCACAGGGGCGCGATGGGGCCAGGATCGCTCGTGGGCCAGTGATAGCCATAGGTCATGACGCGGAAGCGGTCGGCGGCGGCTCCGACGCGCGTCCAGTCCTGCGCCTGCGGCCCCTCCCAGGAGCCAGGTTCGTCCGTCTTGGGGTGGACGGTGACAGAGAGCAATTTGCCGTGGGCGTGGAGCGCGGCCGCCAGTTCTTCGACGAACAGGCTAAAAGCGTCCCGGTCGGCAAGGCCGTTCAACGATTCATAGTCCACATCCACCCCGTCATAGTTGTAGGTCAGGGTCTCGTTCACCAGTGCGTTGACGTGAGCGGCGCGGCGGGCCGGGTCGTGGAGCATCGCGCTGACCGGGGCGGGGTCAAAGCCGGCGTCGGCGTAGCAATTGTTGATCAGCGGGACGACGAGGGTGGATTGGGCGTGCGCCTCCTCCACCAGCCCGCCGTCACGCGCTCCGGAGTAGGGAAGGATAGAGCCATCGCCACCAGGGGCGAGTTGGTACCACACCGGGGAGAGTTCCTGGATATGGGCGTGGTTGGTCTCCCACGAAGCGCGGGCGCGAGCGGCGTCCCACGAGGAGGGCATCCAGGCGGCGACGCGGTTGAGAGGTGGGGGAACAGTGACGCTCTGCTGCTCAATGTAGCCCAGCAGCAAGAACAGCAGGCAGGCAAACACGGCAATGTATAGAAGCGCGCGTTTGATCATCGCCCGGAGTATAACACAGGGAGAAGGGAGAGGCAAGAAAAAGCCGCGAGGGGTTCCGTAAAAGTCCCGTGAGCTAACTCCCAGATGTGAGGGCTGATTCAGCGCAGCCTCCCAGATATTCGGTGTAAAAAAGTCAACCCAGGGGTTGAGCGAGTTTTTCGCAAAATCAACCCGATCCACGGCGCGGGAATCGCCATAGTAGTCGTAGCCCCACACCTGGTCGAGCAATTGCTGGCGGCTGAGTACCTGTCCGGCGTGGCGGGCCAGCGTCTCCAGCAAGTCGAACTCCAGTTGTGTGAGGGGCAGGCCGGCGCCCGCGAGCCGGACCTCGCGGGAGAGGACGTCTATTTCCAGCGGCCCGGCTCGCAACACGTCAGCGACGCCGACTCCGCCCGAACCGACCCGCCGCAGCACGGCCTTGACCCGCGCCATCAGCTCGCGCACGCTGAACGGCTTGGTGACGTAATCGTCGGCCCCCAACTCCAACCCCACGACGCGGTCCACCTCCTCGTCGCGGGCAGTGAGCATGATGATTGGGACAGCCTCTTCGCGCCGCAGCGCCTGGCGGCCATCGTGGGCCACGACGACCCTGTAGCCGTTGCGCCGGAGGTTATATTCGAGCAGGTCGGTGATGGACTGCTCGTCGTCTACGACGAGGATTTTGTGACTCACAGTCGTTGACTGTACACCGATGTGGTGGTAGAGGCAAGCATTTTGCAGGAGAAAGAAATGTGCGGTATAATCCACTGAACTGAGGAGGCAAACATTGCAAGCGTTAATCACCGGAGCGGGCGGATTCGTTGGGGGGCATCTGTGCGTCTACTTGTTGGCGCACACCGACTGGGGACTGGTAGGGACGGTCTACCCTCATCCAGCCGCGGCCCAGCCGGAAGACGCGCGCCTGCGGCTCAAGTTTGCCGACCTGTGCGATCCAGAAAGTGTGCAGGCTCTCTTTGAAGAGGCGCAGCCAGACTATATCTTTCACCTGGCCGCTCAGTCCTTTGTGCCCGCTTCGTTTGCCGATCCGTGGGATACTTTGCAGAACAACATCCGCGCGGAACTGAATCTGTTGGAAGCAGTGCGACGGTCGGGGCGCGAGGTGCGCGTGCTGGTGATCGGCTCCAACGAGGAGTATGGCGCGCCCAGGCCGGGCGAGTTGCCGCAGACCGAGGAGAGCCATCTGCGGCCCAACAATCCCTACGCGGTGAGCAAGGTGACCCAGGATTTTCTGGGGCTTCAGTATTACCTGTCCTACGAGGTCCAAGTCGTGCGGGTGCGCCCGTTCAACCACACCGGGCCGGGGCAATCGCCCCGCTTTGTCGTCCCAGCCTTTGCCAGCCAGATTGCGCGCGTTGAGGCCAGTCAGCAAGAGCCGATGATGAAGGTGGGAAATCTGGAGGCGGCCCGCGATTTCACCGACGTGCGGGACATCGTGCGGGGCTATCACCTGGCCACGACCCAGGGGGAGGCGGGAGAGGTGTACAATCTGGCGTCAGGGCGGCCGCAGTCCATCCAGGGATTGTTGGACATGCTCTTGAGCTATTCCTCGGTCGAGATTCGCGTCGAGCGGGACCCGGCCCGCTACCGTCCGGTGGACGTACCGGAGGTCTATGGCAGCGCGGCCAAGTTCCACCGACTGACCGGTTGGGAGCCAGAGATCCCGTTCGAGCAAACGTTGCGGGATACGTTGGAGTATTGGCGGGGGCAAGAAGCAAGTCAAGTGAGCTAGTAATAGACAAAACACTTGCGACTTGCAAACTTTAAGGGTCAATTTATGCACACCGTGTGTCCGGACAGGGAAAGTTTCAACCAAACGCTGAAAGAGGCGGATAACGATTCTTTCAACTTTATCGTGGTCGTCACAGCCGCGCTTGATCCGGGCAATGCCGGTCGGTTGAAAACAGAACTGGACGAATGTGTGCGAGTGTTAAAGAATGGAGGAGTGCTCTTTGTACAGGGGCGTCCCGAGTATTTGCCAGAGTTGGGCGTCCATCTCGACCGGCGTCTGAATTTCAAGTATTGGATTGCGATTGAATCACAGTTGCAGCGCCGGAAGATGGGCCTGCCCTCTGTTCACGCGGCCGTGCTTTTGTTCACCAAAGGAAACGGGCGTTTCAACATCAAACGAACGCGCTTTCCACATCAACATTGTGCTTTCTGTAAAAGGACGCTCAAGGATTGGGGCGGGAAATCTCATTTGATGCATCCTGACGGCTATGTGATCTCTGACGTGTGGAAGGATTTGCCAGAGGCAGATAATTACGTTCAGCTCTCCAGGCCAGTTCTCGAAGCCATTTTGCGAATGTTGGATTTTGAGTCCTCTGCGGCAAGCGTGGAGATCAACTATGAGAGAGCTGACCTGTTTCAACAACTAGATGTCCCGGTGACTGCCGGTGATGTCAAAGGCCTCATCGGGCCTAAAGAAGGCATCGCGGCCGGCGGAATTGTAGCGGAACCGGTTGCCCAGTACAGATTACCTGGCTTTACCGCTCCGCCAAGGGAATACAGCGACGTTACCAACGAGATTGGGGGCAAGTTGTTTAACGTCGTCCATCACGGCGATGCGGTAAAAATACTTGAGCAGTATCCCGACAATTCCATAGACCTAGTTTTTGCTGACCCGCCGTACAATCTTGATAAAGCGTACCACGTCTACGACGACGAGCGGGCGGACGAGGAGTACGTCAAGTAGTGTAACGCCTGGCTGCGAGAGTACGCGCGGATACTAAAGCCGAGCGGCTCGTTGTACGTGCTGAACCTACCTCATTGGACGATGTATCACGCCGCTTTTCTCAACCGTCGGCTCTATTTCCAAAATTGGATCGTGTGGGATGCGCTATCTGAACCACGGGGCAAATTGATGCCGGCTCACTATGGTCTGTTATTTTACACCAAGCACCCTACGGATTTTACTTTTAATTACGACCAAGTGGGAGAGTTGGATGCGCGGTACTATTGTCTGCGCTCCTCGTGTATTCGCAGGCGCAAAGCAGCCAGAGTTGACGACAAAATGGTCCTGACCGACATCTGGTGGGACATTCACCGCATCAAGCACAGGCGATATCGGGATTACCACCCCTGCCAGTTACCGGATGCTTTAATGGAGCGCATCGTCCGCCTTTCCACAAACGAGGGAGACGTGGTACTGGACGCGCTTTGCGGCACAGGCACGACTGTGGTCACTGCCACCAGGTTGGGGCGGCGTTACGTAGGAATTGACGTGGACGAGCGATACGTGCAAATGACGCGAGACAAGATCGCTCAAGTAGAGCAAAAGGGTTACGTGGAGCGGAAGAGTGTGCACAAGCCGCAGCGCAAGTATACCAAGAAAGAACTACAACTAGAGTTACGCGACCTGGCGGCAAAATTGGGCCGCTTGCCGACGCCAGGGGACGTGCGCGATATGAGTGAGTACGACCTGAAATTATTTTTCGATCTATTCCCAACATGGGGCAAGGCGCTGAAAGCTGCTAAACTCGAGGTGCGATCGTGATAGAGGCGCGCAAGATATCTTTTCAGGAAGCATGGGATGACTCCACTGAAAAAACCAGGGTTTTCAATGGTTTTATGGGACAGCGTCCCACTTTTGGCTCAAAATTGACGTGTTTGTGGGAATATCTCACCAAAAAACCTGGTTTTTGGGCATTTTATCC
>Ga0180431_10001623_pt1 | contig 31134 bp, 37 predicted proteins | sample SS_ome_11_FD_132459 | JGI IMG/M metagenome (GOLD analysis project Ga0180431, IMG submission 132459) | Hypersaline lake sediment archaeal communities from the Salton Sea, California, USA - SS_1_MS_1 metaG | ecosystem: Environmental > Aquatic > Non-marine Saline and Alkaline > Hypersaline >... | reverse complement strand
AGGCGGGCAAGGCGCTCGTAATCTCGAGGAAGACGGCCCACCTGCTGGAGGCGGTAAAGGGCGAGGTGAAGGGCCTGCCGGAGCCGGGGAAGGGCGCGGAGGTCTACGGGAGGGAGCTGAAGAAGTATTCAAAGTGGGAGCAGCCGTACCTGGAGAAGGGCATCCTCGCGGAGGAGATAATGAGGCGCCCCGGGGAATACGTGGTGGAGGCGGACTTCTGGAGCCTGGGCGAGCTGGTGGACTTCCGGCCGCAGGGAGGGGTGCTGGTGCACTCCATGAGCGAGCCCTTTGAGGAGCAGCCGCTCTCAGTGATGGCAGGGAAGGTGCTGCAGAACTGGGTGGACCATTTCAACATGGAGCACCTCCAGCGCCATGCAAGCGGCCACGCCTCGCAGGAAGAGATTTTCTCCATTGTAAAGGAACTTGGGGCTGGGAAAGTATTTCCGGTGCATACAAAGCATTCTGGCGTGTTTTCCAGGCACTGCAAGGGAGCGCAGAGGATGAGTAAGGGGAAGAGGTTTGAGCTCTGACTCGGGCAAAGCGATAGTTATATAAACTTATATATTGTATAAATCTATATAACTAGGAACCTAAATACTTAGGTGAAACATATGGCAAAGGCGAATGCGGAAGTGCTGCATTACCCCCGGCTGGACACTGTGCTCATGGTGGAGGAGGCAATAAAGAACGCGGAGGATTACCCCACGAAGGCCGAGCTGAGGAGGATACTGCCAAAGAAGGTGATGTACCAGACACTGCTGCTCATCCTGGATTACCTTGAGAAATCAAACAAGATAATCATAGACAAGAGGGACGGAAAAATCATCTGGGTGTGGAATCCGGAACTGGTGAAGAAGTACCTGAAGGAGGATTTGCTCTGGAGATAGCATCCACTGGAAATGCACCGGCTGAAAGGTTATAAAGCGCAGAAATGATTTTTCATTATGGGCCACGGAGGCCACGCGACGATAGTTTTCGTCGACAAAAAGCTCAAGAAGGCTTACTTCGCGCTCACGCAAGGAAAGGGTGCTGAGCCAGAGCTTTACAAAGCAATTGCCCGTGCCTTGGAAAAGATAGAATGCGATTGTACGGCGGGCATAAGTGTGCCACGCTACCTATGGCCAAAAGAATATGTGAAGAAATACCACATAGACAACCTATGGAAATACGATCTGCCTAATGGGTGGAGGATGACCTACACTGTTTCGAAGGATGAAATAAAGGTCATAGCCATTGTGCTGGAGTGGTTTGACCACAAGGGATATGAGAGGAGGTTCAAGTATTGAATAGTTGGAAAGTCGCTAACGGGCCCTTAGCCCTACCATCTTTTCGAAATTCATGCGGTCCCAAATGCCGAACAGGATAACCTGCATAATCACAAAAATTGGGAGCGATTTCCATATCATCAGGGAAATCCCGAAGGGGATGCTTTCGGCAAACTGCTCATCCGAAACCCCGGAAGAGTCAATGATGAGCATTGGGGATGCTATAACTGCGTCCCATGCAGAAAAGAGCCACGGGATAAAGAAGAGCATGCCAATAACCAAAAAGCCGGGCAGGTCCCTGATTGAAAGCTTGAAAACTAATTTGGAAACCAGGAATGGGATGATGCCAAATAGCAGGATGGGAAGGGAAAGGCCAAGCAGGTTGGGTGGGGCTGCTACGAAGGCCGCAAACCACAATACCACGAGTATGAAACCCATCCCGGTGAGCGCGCCGAGTACGAGAAGGACGAATAAAAGCACCCATGCCAGAATGATGCTGAAGAGCTGTTCCTTCCTGAATTCAATTTTCCAAATCTTCATGGTCTTACCCTCAAGACTGGGACGCGTTGGCCATTTCTTCAAGTTCTTTTTCCATGCTAATGAGGAACAAGCCGTATGTATATCCCCGCATGAGCGCCAGGCCAGAGATGCTGGGGGGCTCCGCAGTATTGTATCCGTGCGAACTCAGGTAAGCCCTGTTTTGGATGACAAATTTCCAATATTTGGCAGACTTATCATCAAGCGATTCAAGCCTAGCATCGTATTCCTGCACTTTTTCATTATATGAAAGGTAGGTGGCTTGCTTTTCCCCATAAGTCTGCGCCAGGTCCCATTCGCCGGACAAATTTTCCAGTTCGGAAACAATGGGCATCATATCTTCCGCTTCGCCAATTATGCCGTCATAGCGAACATACAGTTCCCTTATCCTCTCATCGTCCGGAACGACGCCCACATCGTCCACGCAGGAAACAAAGGCATCAGTAGTATTCAGTGTGAAACAGAATGATTCTGGAAGCCGTGGCTCAAAGATTTGGGGGCAGCCGCAAACCAGCATGAGCAGAATCGCCAACAGGAAGAGCCTCATAGGTTTATTGTCCCCTGAAAAAATTATTAAAGTTGGGATTGCCCGGTTTTAGAAGAGGTTTGAGATATAACTACCGGAAAACTACCATCTCAGGCTGGTTACGTCGGCCCTGTGCATTACCCTTGGGTCCCAATGGCCCAGGTCGTCGCAGGCTTCCTCGTGCTCAGGGTCTTCATCCAGCCCCTCGTTGCACATCTCCTCCCCCTGCTCTGCCTTCTCCGCGGCTTCCTGCTTGGAGCCTTTGGAATAGTCTGTTTCGAAGTAGAGGTCCTTGATTGTGTCGGCCCACCACAGGTAAAGCTCCGGGCTCTGCTGCCCCGCCTGCTCAAGCGCGGAATAGAGAAAAGCTGCCTTTTCCAGCGCCTGGATTGCGCGGGCATCATCACCCTTCTCAAAATAGCCCCATGCAAGGAGGCGGTAAAGGTTTGCAGTATGCACCCCTGAGGAACCCTCAAGGCATTCCAATGCGCACTCTATGGCCGCATTGGGGTCTGCATCGAACGCCTCCCTGAGGAAGTTCTCGAGCTGGTCCGGGTCGTCAGGGTTCAGGGAGAGCTGCGCAAGCTCGTCCATCGCGCCTGCCATCTTCTGGTAATAGCGGGTTGGGTGGGAATGGTGCGTATTGACATCCCGGTAAATGTCCGCCAGGCTCAGGAGGGCGGGGTACATGCTCCATTCCAAATCCATTATCTTATCTCCTTTCCTTGTTCTCTTCACCACGCCTCCGCTGGTTGTTTCGAAGAACACGTGCTTTCCGCCCATCCTCATTCCTGCGTATGTGTGCCTCGGCCGGTCTACCGTAATCATGGGAAGGCCGAAATGCTCCCCTATGTCAAGGTAGAGGGAGGTGCCTGTGTCGCAGTCAAGCCTTTTCTCAAGGAGGCCTAAGGTTAGGGTATCCTCGCCCTTGTAGGAATAATAGCGCTCAAGCACCTTGCGTATCCCCCAGAAAAAGCGCTTTGCCTGCCACCTGTCCGTGGGCTTGAACAGCTTGTTCCGTTCCACCCTCCCTATGAGCATTTCCCTGAGCTCCTCCAGGCGGGAGGAGGACTGCTCTTCTATTTCCGAAATATCCGTGGTAGGGAAGCCAAGGGCCGGGAGGTGTTCCGATGGGATGGTTTCCAGCACCTTGTGCTCAAGATAGAGCCTTCTCTGGGCAAAGGTTTTGTCTTTAGGGAGGCGGAGGAACCCGTCCATGCAGGCCTTGGGGCCGCCCCCGGAGCTTTTTGGGGCGGGAAGGCTAATCTGCTCTTCGGGAAGGGGCTTCTTGGAGCATGCCGCAGGAAGGTGCAGGGCCGTGGCAAGGAATGCTGCGGTGAGAATCCTGTGGATTGTGCATGCGCCCGGCATTGGATTATGCCTGTGGAGTTGCTTCATAATGTTGTAAAATTAGGTTGAAAGAGAATAAAAATGGCAATGAAAGCTACCTGAAGAAGGAGGCTTGAGTTGTAGCCACCGGAAACGTGCCCTGGTTTTATATTTAAAGCAACTCTGAGGATGAAATTAAGAAGCCAAGGAAAAGGATTAAATATGTGTTCCCACAGGAATATGTGCATGAGTAATATTACGCTGTACGTTCCGGAGAAGGTAAAGGAGAGGATGGACAGGCATTCTGATATACGATGGAGCGAAGTAGTGAGGAGGGCCATACTGGAAAAGCTGAAGGAGATGATTGGCAATCCGGGAATAACCGTTTCCGGCCTGGAGTACAAGACGAATCTGCGCGTCCTGGACATCGGCCTTTTCAGCCACTCTTTGGAGCTGAACCAATTGGAGAAAGGAGTGGACGTGTATTACAACCTTATTCAGGTAATCAGGAACAATACCAATGCCTATGGCGACCTGAAGAAAGTGATTGAAGGGATGGCATAATCGGCATGTGGAATAAATGAAAAGAATGCGAAAATTCCAATTTGACTATGACCCTTCCAATGACGACCTGTTCGTCTACAGAAAAGGCTCAAAGTCGGAGGGCGGCGTTGAGGTGGGGCGCGTTCTGCTCGACTTTAACCGGAAGGATGGGCTGGTTGGGATAGAGTTCATGCATGCGACTGATTTCCTTGCCTCATCCACCGGGCTGCCGAAAAAAACAATCCGCAGCATGCTCAAGGGCCTGAAGGAATGCAAGGTAGGCATAGAAGTGTGGAGAAACGCAATAACCACCATCAAGGTCCTGCTGGTGGCAGAAAAAGAGCAGGTCATGTGGAATTTCTCGGTCCCAAGGGTTTCGGAAGAATCTTCGGTCATAGCGAAAATGGGCGTTTCCTGAGTCTGTGGTAAGGGCTTATTCACGCAGTGTTATCCAATTTCCAAAGGCATCCGCATTGAAATGGACTCCGCCCTTTTTCAGCAGCCCCATCGCAATTTTCTTCCCGGAGTGGCAGGACACGCTCCTGCCTTCATGGAACCAGCCGGCTTCGAGATATGCTTCGGTAACCAGGTCGAAACCGCCCCCTGTGGCGCGCAAAAGCGTTTCCACGGCGGTTTCGTCGTTTAGGTCCAGCTGGATGTGCCTGGATACTTCCAGCGCCCTGTCTTCTGCGGAAAAAAACTGTTCGTCGTATTCGAAGGTGTCTGCGGAGGCCACGTCCACAGTATATACGTCTGCGCCGAGGCGCCGCGATGCCCTTGCGAAAATAGGGAAGCCGCAGCCCAAATCCAGCATCTTCATCCCGCTGAGGACCTGGGCCCTGCGCAAAGGCTCGGGGTCAAAGCCCCCACATATTTCTTTATGCAATATCTTTTTGACTTCGGGGTGGCCACTCAGATATAGTGCGAACGCAAACTGCATAGAGGTCAGCGGGCCGTTGAATGCGGTTGATTTGCCCATGGTCTCGCTAAAGCCTCCACTGTATTCCAAGCTGCCAAAATCGATTTGCCCAAGAAAAGAGCTGGACATGCGGACACGAAGACTGTTTGCCTCCTCATAGGATTTTTTAGGGTCTGAAATGCGCCTTTCTATTGCCGGGGCTTCGGCCCTGAAGGGCTTGTTTTTGCCTGGAGGAGAGCTGCGAGTGTCCTGTTTGGCCCTTTTATACATGTTATAATATATGGGTAAAAGAGTATTTAAAGATTGCTAACAGGGTTCCGGAAACCCCCTTCAGGGGCATAGTTCCCCTAATTTTCCTCAAAGCTTTCAACGCAGTCCTCCCACAGGGGATATGAGTATTCCTTGATTGGCTCGCAATCCTCGGGCCCTGCGGCCAATCTGGAAACGCAGGCGGCCCAGTCCTCGTCATAAAACACTTCGCAGTCTTCCATGCAGGTTGCAAACTCCTCGATGCAGGCGGCCCTTTGGGCCTCATCAGGCATCTTCTCGCAAAAGCCGGCATAGCATTCATACTCAACCATCAGCGTAGAGATGCCCGCACAGTCTTCCTGCGCCGAAGCGAACTTCTTGATGCACGCGCCCCCCCAGAATCCTGGAATGCTCCCGCAGTCCTCCATCCCGGCGGCAACGTGATAGAGGCATTCGTTCCGGTAATCCTCCTTGTCAATCTCCATGCAGTCTTCAGGCGAAACCTTGTCCATGCCCACTTCTTCCAGGCATAACGACTGTAGATAGCTGTCCTCTATGGCTTCGCAGTTCGTTGCGCCTGCGGCTGTTGCAGCCCGTATGCAGTCTTTGTTGGCCCATTTGCCCCCTCCGGAATACAGTTCCGGGTCAATCTCGTTGCAGAATTCCAGGTCCTTCCCAAAGCGCGGGTTCTGCCTCATGCAGTCGTCATAATGCACGGTCCCGTAATATCCCATCTGCATGGTGTCCCCGAGCCTCAGGGGGTTCAGGGTGAAAAGGGGCGAGGCGTGCAGCTCGCAAACCGAAGGGTCTTCACTTGCAAACACGTTCAGGAACAAGGGATTTATGTCGATGAGCAGCAGGTAGCCCGAGAGGATGCACAAGGGCACACAAAGCACAAGAAGCGCCAGTTTTTTTGCAGTGATTCCCTTTGGGTTTTTTGCTGCATTTGCCAAAGTGATTGCGCAGAATGCGAACACGGCAATTTTCACCAGGCTGAACAGCACGGAAACGAAGAAAATTGCTGCAACAAAAACAAGCATGCCAAGCAAGCCTGCCCCTCCCGCAACCCCCATTGCGCTGTGGGCCATCTGCCCCTTCATGGGATGGGCTTCCATTTCGAGATATATAATCCTTTTGCCCTGTGTACCGGGCTTTCATAAACCGCCAAAAGAGGCTTGAGCCCAAGCCACCGGAAACTCAACGCATCATGGTTTTTAATGAGTTGTGTGGAACGTAGGGCTTGTGGGCAGTAAGCTGAAGAAAGAGGAGCTAATCTTCGAGAGGCTCAGCAAAGGCCATTTGCCCCTGCTGAAAGAGTTCAGCTGCACGGAAACAGAGCTTGAGGATTTCCTTGTGGAGGATGCATGGGAGAATGGGCAGCAAGGCATTTCCGTCACTTATCTCTGGTTCTTGAAAAAGGGAAAGAAGCTGGTGGGCTACGTAACATTGCTGACAGACAATATCAATCTGAATGCCGACCTCAAGGGATTCTTCAGGGAAAAGGACATCCACTACAAATCATTGCCTGCACTGAAAATAGGCAGGATGGCAGTGAGCAAGGACATGATGCGAAAAGGGATAGGCGCCATGATGATACGGCTGGCCATTTCCATAACGCTTGAAATATATAGGGAATATGCCGGCTGCAGATTTGTTGTGCTGGACGCAAAGAAGGGCAAAGACCCAAAGTTCGACCCAATTCATTTCTATAGGAAGATGGGCTTCAAAATCCTTAAGCAAAGGGAGAAAGGGACGGTCCCGATGTATCTTGATATATGGCTTAAAGGTACTGGCGGAAGTACTTGAACTCGTCCAGAGCCTTCTTTATTGTCGCAACCCTTTCTTTGGAGGGGTGCTTCTGCTCCTTGAGCATGTCTTTTACAAAATTCACCGCATTTTCCCCGTGCAGGGTCGGTGTGGAGCGTATTGGCTTCGCCATGGTGCCCAACTCTTATCTAACATTTTAAACGCTTAGTGTTACATATTGTTATACAAACGGCTACTTAAAAGGCTTACTGCATGGAAAGGCCCCAGAAAGAGGTGCCGCTGCACGCGCCGAAAAGGGTTCCGGGCGTATAGTTCTGCCTGGATTTGCCTTCCCTGCGGACGGTTATGGCGGCTTAAAGGAAAAGCATGAGATTCCATCGCCCATCTGGAAAAAAGGTTTTTAATTCTTTTCAGCAAAACCTTTCTTGGCGATGAAGCCCGCCAGCTTGAAAGCGAACCGCCAAAACGGCTGATAGCTTCTATTTTCGGAAGAGGCGGAACGCAATGGACAAACTGGCGCTTGTAGGATTAGGCGGTTTAGTGGGCTCGGTGCTGAGGTATCTTGTCGGAGGGATTGCGCAGGGCGCGGAAAGCGCATTCCCCTTTGGGACGCTTGCGGTGAATTTCACCGGCGCCCTCGGCCTTGGGCTGATTATGTTTTCTTCGGAATACCTCGGGTGGTTTGATGAGCCGGCCAGGATATTCCTGGCAATCGGGGTGATGGGCGCATACACCACGGTTTCCACCTTTGGGTACGAATCGTTCAGGCTGCTTGAGCAGAAGGAGGACGCCCTGTTTCTTGTTAATGTTGCGGGGACGGTCATATTGGTGCTTTTTGCGGTTTATCTTGCAAAGGCGATTGTCATGAAATTTGCGGGTGCTTGAAATGGAAAACGGAACAGAAGCGGTGCTGCTGAGGATTTTTGTCGGGGAATCGGATGAATTTGGGGGAAAGCCCCTCTACCGCCACATCGTGGAAGAGCTGAAGAAGCGGGACCTCTCCGGGGTAACGGTGGTCCGGGGGATAGCCGGGTTTGGGAAAACGAGCAAAATCCACACAGCGTCCATCCTGCGCCTTTCCACCGACCTGCCGATAGTAATTGAAGTGGCGGACAGAAAGGAGAACATAGGAAAGATTCTGCCCATGCTGGAGAAAACCGTGAAAGAGGGCCTTATCATAGAAGAGAAGGTCAAAATCCTCTTCTACGGAGGGAACAAAAAATAGCGCTGCCGGAATCCCGGCGGCCGTTGCTCTGCGGAACAGCATATGCCCGGAAAAAGCCCGCCCCTCCCGCAACCCCCATTGCGCTGTGGGCCATCTGCCCCTTCATGGAATGGGCTTCCGTTTCAAGATATATAAGCCTTCTGCACGCCCACCGGAAACGCCCCCTGATTCTATATTTAACGCGGCTTCCGGAAAGAAATGCAGCAGCCAGGGAAAAGGATTATATATGTGTTCCCACAGAAATATGTGCATGAGCAACATTACGCTATACGTCCCGGAGAAGGTGAAGGAGAGGATGGACCGGCATTCCGACATACGGTGGAGCGAGGTGGTGAGGAAGGCCATACTGGAAAAGCTGAAGGAGATGAGGAAGCTGGAGCTGCTGAAGAAATACGTGGAGAAGGAGCCCTTCACCGAAGAGGACTGGAAATGGATGGATGAGAATGACTGGCATCCGGTGGATGAGAAGGAGATGAAGCTCGGCTTTGTGAAGGAAGTGAAGCGCAGGGAAAAGGAGAAGGCGCGCAGGGTGAAAGATATTAAGGAATTGCTGGAGTGATTTGGTGGGATATGCGCTGGAGGTTTTGCCCTCGTGCGAAAAGGAAATCAAAAAGCTTTGCAAAAAGAACAGGGAGCTCGGGGAAGCGCTACGGAAAAAAATGGAGCAGGTCCTTGGGAACCCATACCATTTCAAGCCGCTGAAGAAACCGCTGCAGAACCGCAGGAGGGTGCATGTTTTCCATTCATTTGTGCTCACCTACAAAATAGATGAAGCGAAGAAAAGCGTAGTGCTGGTGGCGTTTAAGCACCATGATGATGCTTATTGAAGGATTGGAAAGCTAATCGAAGAGCGGCCCCAAATCCACTTCCTCCCAGCCGGAATAGCCAATCCCCTTTATCCACATGAGGCGGTCCTCGGGGACCGCAATCACCTGGAAGTTGGTCCCAAAGGCCGTCGCGCCGCCGTCCTCCCAGCGCACGGAAAGGAACTCCTTCATCTTCTCCACGTCCATCTGCCCTTTGTATTCGGGAGAATTCGCAAGGGCGAGGAGGTTGTCGCGGCGCGTGTCTGCCGCAAGCGGAGGGGGAACCTCCCATCCATCTGGGTAGGGAGGGACGAAGCTGTTGTAGGTGACGAGGAGGCCGGAAACGTTCTCAGAGCGCCTGTGCACCCCGTAGGCGGAGGACCATTCGAAGGAATACGCGGCGGAGCTGTCCGCAACCTGCACCACGTACGCCTCGCTTGCGCGCGTGGTCTCGAAGGCGGCCTCAAGCCCTTCGAGCGTGGAATAGTCGAACATGAAGGCGAGGAGCTCCACGGCCGCGTCCACCCTCTGCGGGTAGGAAGAGGGGTCGGACTGCGCCCCGTTGTTCAGCTCGAGGAAAATGCCCCCGTCGTTCATCGCGGTCTCGGTATAGACTTCGCCGGCGTATTCAAGGTTCGCGACCGTGTTTCCGCTCCCCTCGGGGTGGTAGACTGCCAATGTGAGGTATTTAATGTAAGGCCCCATCATATCCTGGCTCGCGTCCCAGTTGCGGCCGAAATAGAGCTTCCCGTCTTTGGAATAGGGGCCCCAGAAGGCGGTGCCGCTGCAGCCCGCGCCCGGCTCGCCCGGAGTGGCCTGGCTGAAATAGACGCCGAAGAGGCTGAAGATCGCGGCGTTGAGGCGAATTTGCTCCCCAAGGGTGAGGCCGGAGGTCTCGGACATGCCGAGGATGACCTCCTTGAAGCGCTCGGGGTACTTCCGGTAGAATTCTTCGGCGGCCTCAACCTGCTCCTCGTCGCTCATGCCCCTCTGCCTGAGGTCTTCCGCGGTCTCCAGGTACATGGAATTCAGGTCGTCGCGGAGGAGGTAGCCGTACTGGCGGCCCATCTCCCTGTAGGAGCCGTGCAGGTCAAGAACGTTGAACTTGCCGTTCTTCGTCTTGTAGAGGGTGCCGCCCTCGAAGGAGGAATTGTAAATCAGGGTGCTCGTGTTCGCAATTGAAGGAACGGGAGTTAGGGTTGAGGGCGGGCATTCCTGCGGAGGGCACTCCGGCGCGGGGGCGAGCACCACTTCCGGCGCGCAGGGCGCGGGAGAATTGGAGAACTGCATCACGTTGAGCACTATTGAAAGCGCGAGGATTATCGAAAAGACTACCAGCACCCCGGAAACCCCGGGCTTCTTTGCCTTCATGCGCGGATTTCGGGGAAAGGGTTAATAACCCAGCATATGGGGATGCGAAAAAGGAAGGCAGGCCCCGTGGTTTCCGGGGCCAGGAAAGGGAGCTAGAGCCCGGCCTCGGACCTGAGCTTCTCCGCGAGGTTTGTTTTCTCCCAGGTGAACTCCGGCTCCTCCCGGCCGAAGTGGCCGAATACCGCGGTATTGCGGTAAATGGGGCGCAGGAGGTCCAGGTTCTCAATCATGTCCGCGGGCTTGAAGGAGACGTGGTCCTTGATCAATTGCTCAATCTTCTCAACGGGTATTTTGTAGGTGCCGCGCGTATCGACAAACACGGAGAGGGGCTTCGCAACCCCTATTACGTAGGAAATCTGCACTTCGCAGATGTCCGCAAGGCCCGCGGCAACCACATTTTTCGCGACCCAGCGGCCGGTATATGCGCCCGAGCGGTCCACCTTTGAGGGGTCCTTCCCGGAGAAGCAGCCGCCGCCGTGGTGGCCCCTCCCCCCATAGGTGTCTATGATTATCTTGCGGCCGGTAAGGCCGGTGTCCGCGGCAGGGCCGCCGAGCACGAACTTGCCGGTGCCGTTCACGTGCACTATGGTATTTTCATCGAAATAGTCGCCGCACACGGGCTTCACAACCTGCTCGGTTACGTCCGCTTTTACTTTGTCTAAGGAAACCTCCTCATCGTGCTGCGTTGCAACCACAACCGTATGGGCGCGCGCGGGCTTGTGGTCCCTGTATTCAATTGTAATCTGGGTTTTCCCGTCCGGGCGCAAATATGGGAGGGTGCCGTCCCTGCGCACCTCCGAGAGGCGCCTCGCGAGCTTGTGCGCGAGCATTATGGGCAGGGGCATAAGCTCCGGGCTTTCCCTGTTCGCGTAGCCGAACATTATGCCCTGGTCGCCCGCGCCCTGCTCGTGCTCCGCGCTGGTGTCCACGCCCTGCGCAATGTCAGGGGATTGTTCATGAATGGAAGAAAGCACGCCGCAGGTGCGGTAGTCGAAAAGGTATTCCGGCTTGGTGTAGCCGATGTCGCGGATTACGTTGCGCACCACGTTCTGGAATTCCACATAGCCCTTGGTGGTGATTTCGCCCATCACAGCGACGAGGCCGGCAGTTGCCGCGGCCTCCACGGCCACGCGGGAATGCTTGTCCTGCTTTATGAGCTCATCCAGGATTGCGTCCGAAACCTGGTCGCACAGCTTGTCGGGGTGCCCCTCTGTCACAGACTCTGAGGTAAACAAATAATTCTTGCTGGACATTTAAATCACAACGAGAGATTATGCCCTTCCGCTTAAATACTTTTCTGAAAAGATTATTCCAAAAGGAATATCGACCTAATCACTGCGCCTGCGCTTCCTGCCCTTCCTGCGGCCCTGCTCGTCATCGCGGCGTTTCCCGTATGGGGGCTTCCCGCCGCTTTTCCTGTGCCTGGGTTTTCCGTGGGGGCTGCCCTGCCCGCCATAGCTGCCCGAGCCGCCTTCGCCTCGCTCGCCATAGGGCTTTCCGCGGCCTTCCCGGCTGCTGCCTTCGCGGCTGCCGTAGCCGGGCTTGCCGCGCCTGCCCCCGGAGCTCCTGCCGCGGCCGCCATATCTGCTGGGGCCGGAGCGCCCCATGGTCCAGTCGCGCTTCACACCTGGCTCGGCGCTGGTGAGGCGCTCCATCTCGTCATGGCCGATGGGCGCATGCCTGGAGGAGCGGGGCTCGTCCGTGGAAATAAGGGTAATCACCTTGCCTGAGGCGCCCATCCTGCCGGTGCGGCCCACGCGGTGGAGGTGCGTTTCCGCGTCCTCTGCCTCGTTGTAATTTACTATCAAATCAACGTCGTCTATGTGGAGGCCGCGCGCCGCCACGTTGGTGGCGATGAGGGTGGAGATGCGGCCTTCCCTGAACCGGGCAAGCACCTTGCTGCGCTTTGCCTGGGGCATGTCGCCCTGCAGCATCCCGATGTCCTTGAAGCCCTGCCTCTCAATCTTGTGCACGAGCGCAATCACCCCGCGCTTCGTCCTCACGAAAACGAGTATCTTCTGCCCCTTGTGGGCGGTGAGCACGTCCATGAACTTGCGGAGCTTGTTCTTGAAATTGACCTCCATCATCTCCTCGGTAATTGTGGAGACGACTGCCTTCTCGCCTATGGCAACCATTTCGGGGTTGGGCATGTAGCGTGCCACTATGTCGCTTACGCCTTCTTCAACCGTGGCGGAGAAAAGGAGCACGAGCTTCTCCAGCGGGAGCGAATCCATTATCCGGGTGACGTCCCTCTGGAAGCCCATGTCCAGCATGAGGTCTGCCTCGTCCAGCACAATTGCGTCGAATTTGGAAAGGTCCACCTTCCTGCGGCCGCAGAGGTCCAAAAGCCTGCCGGGGGTTGCAACCAGCACCTCATAGCGCTTCTCAAGCTCCCTCATCTGCAATATGATGCTGTCGCCGCCGTATACCGCATATACCTTCAATTGGTTTGCCTGGCACATGGGGCGCAGCTCCCTGCACACCTGCACCGCGAGCTCGCGCGTGGGGGTCAGTATCAGCGCCTTGCTGGTTTTCCCTGCAGCTATGCGCTCCACCAGCCCTATGCCGAAGGCCGACGTTTTGCCGGTGCCGGTCTGGCTGCGCACTATGAGGTTCCTGCCCTCAAGCATGAGGGGGATTGCCTTCTGCTGCACTTCGGTGGGTTCCTTGTACCCATATTCCTCTTCAAGAGATTTCACTGTCCTGTGCGATATTTTCAAATCTGCGAATTTCATCTTTCTCACTCTTTTATTGCCTTGCTTGTTCTTTTGGGGTGGTAATATTGTAAACTTGGGCATTAATTAATCCTTGCCTTCGGCTAACCGGAAAGAAAAGAAGAAAAAACCAAGATTGTAGGATCTAAATCTTTTCAACCTGCTCTGCCTTCGGGCCCCTGTCGCCCTCGACAACCTCGAACTTTACCTTGTCGCCCTCGTTGAGGGAGGTGCCTTCCTTGAGGCCGCTCGCGTGCACGAAGTAGTCCTTGCCGTCCTCGCCGGTAATAAAGCCGAACTGCTTCTTCTCGTTGAAAAACTTTACTGTTCCTTCCATACTTACACCATTTGATGCGGTCATATCTCCTGAAGGTTATTAGAACCTTTGCCTTTTTTGGCCTAAGCCCCCCGGGGCCCGGCTCAGGTAAATTCCAGCCCATTAATCATCCCATAGACATATTGGAGCACCATGGGGTCGGAATAGTCATCCGAAGCCGGGCTGAATTCGTAGTAATACCGGCAGTCATCCGGATGGAGCACGGTGTATTTCCAGGGGCAGGTCACCGGGTTGCCTTCGGAATCGGAGCACATGGACCCCCTGCACTTTTGCACGGTCTTGCCGGGCAGGGTGGTTTCCGGCGCTATGCATCCCCTGCCCGAAAACGGGTCTCCCATTGCGCTGCAGAACCTTTTGTCTTTTGCCAGCCGCACGTTCACCCCGTATTTGCTGCCGGGCTTCCGGAAGAAAAGGTATCTGTAGCCGATATCCTCATACCTGTCCTCCTGGCGCTCCAGCTCGCCGGGAACGGTGAGGGCGGCCTTGAAGTCAGGGTATTCGTAGCGCCTGAACTCAGGGGTTGTATCAAGAAGGCCCCCGGAGGGCTCCCCGATTTCGGCCGGGAGGCCCCAGTCGCGGCTGAACTGCGCATAGAGCGCCTCCTCCATCGCTTCTTTTGGGTTTTCAGTTGTGACGTAATATGCGGCATTCACCGTTTCGCCGGTTTTCCAGTCAACGTATACGTCGCTGTGCCGCACAAGCGTTTCCGGCGGGCCGCCAGGCCCCAACTCCGCTATCTTCTCCTCCACGTCCAGCAGCACCACCCCGGGCGAAACTTCGCGGGGGTTGCGCACCTCCACGTCCCAGGAGCCCTCCTGCAGGGCGCCTTTGTCCGCAAGGAACTCTTCCCACGGGCTGCCGTCCGGGGCATTCGCATAGCGCACCGAAAGGAAATAGAGTGCTGCCGCTGCAACAACGAGCACAGCCGCGCCGATTGCAAGCCATTTCCTATCCAATCCCATCACATGCCGGGTCATTCGAATTGACCATGTCTTTCTTCGTGAGGAATGGGTCGCCGTAGAGCTGGTACTCCATTGCAACCTTCCGGTTCATCTTCCGGTTTTCGCTTCCCGTGAATATGGAGTGCAGCAGGTCTGAGAGCTGGCCGGTAAGGTCCGTGTATTCGTAATCGTAGGTGGCCTGCTTTGCGGCGGCAAGCGCCTCCCCCGCTGTTTTGCCGCTTTCAAATTCGCTGTGGAACTCATTGCGCAGCAGCTGCCCCCCCAGCGGCAGGGGCACCGAGGCGGTGGAATGGTATGAGATGCCGGTGGAGCCGATGAAGGCATTGGGGCGGTTGCCCCAGTGCGTTGTTTTTGAGTAAAGCCACGTTTCCGCTATTGAGCTTCCGGTGAGGAACCCTCCGTAGCAGGCGGTGGAGAAGGCAAGGAAGGGGTAGAGCTGGGATTCTGCGCGTATAACGGGGTTGCCCTGGTCGTCTGCCCAATATGTTCCCGGGGCGCCGTGGAAGGAGAAATACTGCATGGGATAGGCATGCCATTCCGGAAACCCTTCCACCTCAACATCCTGCATATGGGGCTGCACGTGCACGCCCTCCAAAACGGTGAAGTGGCCGCTTGATTCGGGCATTTCGTAAAGGTAGTAGAAATCAAGGTCGTAATAGGGGCATGGGCGGCCGTAGGCCTCGAGCATGCGGTCGCCGTTAAGGCCGGAGCTGCCGCGGCTGCGGCTGATGTGGTAATCGGCCATGGCATTCATGTAGCCTATCATGGGCGCGCCCCCGTGGGGCAGGCGTGAGACCGACGCCTCGGCCGGCCCGCCCCCCGATGTCCCGTAGCAGTCGTCTGAAAGGTACTCCTCATCGTCACCGAGCTCGTCATCGTATGTGCATGGGGGGACCACGGAGTAGCCGCCTATTATGATTACGTAGTTGCCGCTGCCCAGCCCCGGCGCGCTTTCGCGGAATTTCCGGCTTGCCTTTTCACCGGCTGGGCCGACGATGCCGAATACGTTGTCCACTGTTACGGAAGTGGTCCAGTAGTCCTGCAGGCCAAGGTCAACCACGCGCACGGTGCGGCCCTCCTGCTCAAGGGCATCCTTCAGCTTGTAGGTGCTTTCCCAGTACGGGCAGGCATCCTCGAAGACGCTTTCCGGGCAGATGAGGTTGCGGGAGGTTACAAGGTAGACTTCTGCGGCTTCGGGCCCTGGCTTCTCCGCAGTTTCATTTTCCGGGGAAAAAATTCCCGCTATGGAGCTGAGCAGCTCTTCTGGCAGTGGCGCCCCCCCTTCCTGTTCCTCAAATGGGTGTGAGGGCTGGAAGCCATGGCAGGAATAAGCGCAGCCCTCCATGTCGCCATCGTACCAGTTCTCCGAATTGCCGCATGTGTTTTCCAATGTTTCCGGGTAGCAGCCTATGCAATTGTCTTTTAGCTCCAGCAGCGCCTTATCAATTTTGATATCGGCTTCATGATTGCCGCAGAACTTATTTTCTTTTATCGTTCCGCCATTGCCTGAAACACGGAGCCCGATTCCGTTTTCATATGCAATATTCCCATATAGCTCGTCTCCATTCCCCCCTATCCTGAATCCTGCCACGGAATTGTTGTAAGCAGAGTTTCGCATAAAATGGCTGGTGCCGGAATCTGATGCATAGAACCCATGCTGGGAATTTCCGTACGCGATGTTTTCTGTAAGGGTGCCGCCGCCATATTCCATGATAAAGCCGTACTTGTTTCCGTAAGCAGTGTTCCGGCTCAGGTTGCAATAGGAATGAGATAGCGTGAAGCCACCTTCAGAATTCTCAAATGCCGTGTTGCCCTGCAGGAAAGCGGGGCCCAGCAAAAGGAAACCGTACTCATTTCCATATGCCGTATTGTTGTATGCTTTCGAATCCGCCCACAGCTCAAATCCCTTGGAATTGCCATATGCAAAGTTATTGGACAGCTGGGAGCCAACTGCATAAAACCCTATTTCATTGTCATTGGCAGCATTGCCCATTGCAAGGGACCCTGTGCCCTCCCCGAGAAGAAAGCCTGTTTTGCAATCGCTTGCAGTATTATTTGCGAATATTGTGCCGGAAATGTCATCCCCGGATGCAACGAACCCGGATTGAAAGTTGGAAACTCTGCAGTTTTGGACAATGTTTCCGGACCATTCTATTTTTCCTCCCCATTTGGCAGTGGTAAAAATTTCCCTCTGCAGGCCCAGCCTTATGCCCCAGGAACAATAGCCATGCTCGCAGGATATTTCATGCCCCTGGCAATCAAAAACTTTGTTCGAGAAGCCGGTCTCGTTCGGGTCGGTAGTGGCAAAATGGCGGTTGCCTATGCACACTTCTTCTTCTGTTGAAATGTCCCCGCTGAGGTACACGGCATCGTATTTCTCATTGAAGAGGGCGGCTGTGCAGTCCTCGCAGCTGTCGCAGTAATATGTGCTGCCGGAGGCCTTGGGCTGCTCCGGTTCGGGAAGCGCTTCGGCCTGCTCTGCCTCCGACCCGGGGGAAAGGAATTCCATGGAATCCGCAACCGCGTAATATTCCGTGAAGCCCATGCTGCCCCCTCCGATGGGGAATTTCACCAGGTAGCGGTAGCCCCCTTCGGGGTGGCTCACGAGGCAGCTGTAGACGTTCTGGCCTATGTCAGTCAGGCAGCAGGCATACTCCCCCGCAACCTTTGCCTGGTCCGCTTCCGGCCAGCTTGAGCAGTCAAAGGGCTCCTCCCCCTCCACTGCCTTGAAAAGGAAGCTCTCCCCGTCCCAGTGGCCGCCTTCCTTCGGGCTTTCCCATATGCTTACGCTGTCTTCGGAAGTTTCCGTTGCCCAATCGGGAGGGACATCTATTGAAACTCCATATTCGGGAAATTCGCGCACTTCGGCATGCGGGGAATGGATTGCGATGAGGGCAATTAGCAAAAGCAAGAGGATTCGCTTCCCCATGAGGGAATTAAGCCCTCCGAGGTTTAAAAGGCTTGGCGTGGAATCCGCTTGCATGGCGGAGCTGGAAACCGCGGCGTTTGGCGCGGGGTGCTTCTGGGGCGTGGAAGACGCCTTCATGGGGCTGAAAGGCGTGAAGGAGACTGCAGTTGGCTTCATGGGAGGGAATAAGGAGAACCCCACTTACGGGGAAGTGTGCGGCGGGGAGACCGGGCATGCGGAAACCGTGCAGGTGAAATTCGACCCCGAAGAAGTGAGCTACGAAGAGCTGCTGGACAAGTTCTGGCAAATGCATGACCCCACGCAGGTGGACATGCAGGGGCCGGACATCGGGAGCCAGTACCGCTCCGTAATATTCTATTATTCTGAAAGGCAGAAGAAGCTGGCGGAGGAGTCAAAGGAGGCGCTGGAGGCCTCGGGCAAGGCCGGCGGGAAGGTTGCCACGCAGATAGTGCCCGCGGGTAAGTTCTGGAAGGCGGAGGAACACCACCAGAAATACCTGCAGAAGCACGGCCGCTCCTCCTGCCATGTAGGCTAACATTTATAAACACTTACAGACACTATTATACACATGTACAACAGGCCAGTCCACACAAGGCATTCACCTGATGCTATTGAGAAAAAGAGGGTAATGAAGAAGAGCATGCCCGTCCCAAGGAGCGTGATGGAAGAGGCGCGCAGGGGCGCATCGAACAAAAAGAATTTGCCGGCGGCAATTGCGCTGGGCGCGCTTGCGCTCGCGGCGTGCACCGGCCCGAAAGTCGTAATCAAGAGGGACGGCGGGAAAATCAAGGCGCCGCTGGTTGTTGCGCTGGACGAGGAGAAGAATACCGGCACCACGAAGGAGATTTTGCTCAAGAGAATGCAGGAAGAGGGGGCGCCGGCAGGGGCAGTAATCATACTCAACAAAGGGAGTGATACTGAGGCAATTCTTGTGAAGATGAGCGATGAAGGCGGCTCGCATGTTGATTATGTCAGCATCACCGACATCAAGGAACTGAAAATTGAAGGGGAAACTGCCAGCGTACTCAGGGAAAGCGGAGAGGTTGTTTCCGGGACAGCGGTTTATGTTGACGGCAGGGACGAAGTGGAAATAAGCGGCGCGGATATTGTCCACGTGCAGAGCGAGGCAAAGGAAGTGCAGGTAGATGGGGTTGGCCCGAAGGATTTTGGGGCCTCATTGGCAGGCGTGACCATTATTGGGACGCTTGCGCTGCTTGGCACCCTGTTCGGGCTCCAAAAGCTGATGATGAAGGCGAAGGAATCAGACGAAAAACGGAAGAAAGAAAAGGAAAGGGACGGGGCCCAGTAGCCCCGCTTGTTTTGGGCGCTCACATCCTTGACAGCACGAGGAACGATAGGCCGCCGAACATCATGTCGATGCCGAACAGCAGCCCGATTACCCACGTGGAGTCAGAAGGCCATGCCGCAAGTATGAGCAGGCCGATGAGGATTGTGAGGAGGCCGTTGAACAGCAGCCACCCCCATGCGGGCGCCGGCTTGAGCTGGAACGAGAGCACTATCTTCAGTATCCCAGCCACGAGCAGGAACGCGCCCAGCAGCACCGTGAGCGTAATTATGCCCCCTATCGGGTAGAACAGGAACATCAGCCCTACCCCGCCGTACAGCAAGCCCGCAAGCAGGGTAATGAGGAACCCGCCCCATCCTCTCGCCGTGAAGGCGAACGCAATCTGCGAGAGCCCGGCAATGAGCAGTATGAGCCCAAAGAGGATCTCGAGCGCGAAGGTGCCCGCGACCGGGAATATGATGAATGCAAAGCCGAAAAACAGCATCATTATCCCCAGCGCAAGCATCCAGCCCGCGCCTTCCGTTGGAATTTTCTTTGCCTGTTTTGCCATTCTGGTCACCTCTGTGGCAGGGAACTGCTGGATAATTTTTAAATGTTGCCTTCGTTCCTGCGTGCGTGAAAGCGAAGGGCGCGGCAAAGGAGAGGAAGTGGCTTGCGCTTGCGATAATAGGGGCGATGCTGCTTTTCCTGCTCTATGCGGCGATGCCGCTGCTTGGCGGCATATTCGGCGCAGCCATTTTCTACGTATTGTTCAAGCCAATTTACCTTAGGGTGCTCAGGGGCACGAAGAACGAAATGCTGAGCGCAATGTTTGTCGTAGTCCTCTCGATAGCGCTAATCATGATACCGCTGGGGTACCTGATGTACGTTGCGGTGGAGGAGGCAGTGCACCTCCTGGGCGACCCGGACGGGCTGATAAGCCAGCTGCTGCCCCTGCTCCCGGACGAGGGGACGATGGTTGAATTCGTGGAGGGGCACATCCAGTCGGTTGCGGCATTCGTGCAGGGCGCGATGGAATTCCTGCTCAACAGCACGGTGAGCATAGCGCTCAACGTTGTTGTGCTCTACCTGCTGTTCTACTATGCGCTCACGAGGCACAGGGAGGCCGCGGAAACCGTGAAGGGGGTGCTGCCGTTCAGCAGCAAGAACTCCGAAGAGCTCATGAGGGAGTTCACGCATGTGATACGGACCACGGTGATAGGCAACGGCGCGGCATCGATAGCGCTCGGGCTGCTGCTTTCCGCCGGGCTTGTGGGGCTCGGCTCCCAGCATTTCTTCTTCTGGGCGCTCGTGGGCACGATAATGGCGTTCATCCCGATAGTGGGGATACAGTTGATCTGGATACCCATGGGGATTTACTATATTGCGCTTGGGGACTATTTCTCCGCCGCGGCGATACTGGTGTGGGGGGCGCTCCTCAGCTACGTGGTGGACGGGTACGTGAGGCAGGGCGTGCAGAGGAAGGTCGGGGAACTGCACCCGCTGTTCTCGCTCATCGGGCTGATTATCGGCATTACGTATTTCGGCATAATCGGCATTATCATAGGGCCGCTCATACTCGCAATTTTCGTATTGCTCGCAAGGATGTTCAGGGAAGAGTACCTGCCCGGCTGGTAGGGGCCAGGGGCTTCCTTCCCGCATATATCCCATAGCCCCAGAATTCAAGGTAGTTCTTGGGCAGCTTCAGCGCGGCGCGCACGAAGTTGCGGTAGGAGCGCTTTGTGATCAGCCCGTGCATGGTGCGCCACCATACCTTCAGGTACCCCAGCAGCTCAAAGCGCCTGAGCTGCTCCATGGACTCGCTGAGCATATTTATGCGGTAATTGCGCGCAACCACGTCCTCGAGGCCGGCTCTTTCCAGGAGGGAGGCCCATCCCCCGGAGCTTAGCAATTCTGCGCCCACGAAACTGCGCATCCCTTTCTCCAGTTCCGGGTCGGGCTCCCTTATCCAGCAGGCCTCGTTGAACCCCACCCAGCCGCCGGGCCTGGCAACGCGCACATACTCCTTTACTGCCTCCTGCTTTTGCGGGATGAATGCGTTCACCGATTCGCATATCACCGCATCGAAAGTGTTTGCCCTGAAGGGGAGGGCCTGTGCATCGGCAACCATGAACTCCGCCTTGCCTTCCGCATTTTCCTTTTCCGCCCTTTCCCTCGCCCTATTCACCATGCCTTCATTGATGTCTATCCCCACCGCCGTGCACCCGTATTTCTTCGCAAGGAGCACCGAGGTCATCCCGACGCCGCATCCCACCTCGAGCACACGGCTGCCTTCCTTTATGCGGCACATCTCCAGGAGTTCCTCGGTTGCGCGCAGGCCGCCGATATGCTTCGTGTGGCCTATCTCCGACTGGAATTCGAAATAGGAAATTGCTTCGTTTTCGCGGGGCGGCATTGGTTCACCCGGAACGGAGAGCTGCGAGGAGGAGCGCGGCGAGCACGAACCCGAACGGGCATAGCTTCTTCTCCGGCTCCGGTGCGGGGGGCGCGGGGGAGCTCAGCTCCGGAGTGGTTTCGCCGCCCACGGAAACCGTGCTGTGCTCGTCCCCGGCTTCGGGCGGGGAGCACGTGTGCGAAGCCACTTCGCCCTCCGGGCAGTCTACCGGAACGCAATTGTTTTCAGAGCAGTATTCGTCATCTGCGCAATCGTCGTCGGAAGAGCACTCCACGCATTCATGGACGTATGGGACGCCTTCTGAACAGTTGAGAGGGGCGCAGAAGCGCTCCGAGCATATTTCCCCGTCCGCGCACTCTGTGTCGTTCTCGCACTCGTACGGCACGCAGCGGTGGTCCACCGCAATTCCGTCATCGCATTCCAGTATGCACGTGTGGTTCAGGCAGTACTCGCCGGTGAGGCACTGCTCGTCCATGCAGCATTCATAGGGGACGCACTTGTGGCCCTCCACGTACTGGCACCAGTAGCATTCCACCTCAACGCACTGCTCGTATTTGCATTCCTCATCATCCGCGCAGTCCTCGTCCCCGCCGCATTCCGCCTCATCCAAATCAACGCTGGAGGCAAAGCATTCGGTTATTGCCTCGCCTTCGGTATTCGGGCTCCAGTAATTGAAGCAGGCGTCGAAAACCCATTCATCTTCAGCATCTTCAGGTATTTCCGCCTCGCAGGCGCGCATGTAGGTGGTGAGCTTGGTGATGTTGCGCTCAATCGTCTTCGTGCAGAGCACCTCGCCGCCCCCTTCCCGGAGCTCTATGTAATGGATGTATGACCAGCCCTCCACGGGGTCGACGTCATAAGAGGGGGTGAAGTCATGGCCCGGCAGGCAGCCGTAATCGCAGGATATCGCCCCCGAGGCTATCCCAAGGGGGAATGCGGTTGCCGCAAGCATGCAGAAAAGAATTGAAAGGCCGAAAAAAGGGCTCGCGCGCAATTGCAGCACCTCACTTCCGGAAGAAGGCGAATGCGAGCAGCGCCGCCAGAACGAAAGCGGTGGAGCAGACGCCGAAGCCCGGAGCCTGCATTTCAGCGGCATGGTCCATGCCCTCGGCGGCGGGCTGGGGGGAAATGCATACCCCTCCGCTGCAGGTTTCCTCTCCGAGGGCTACCGTGCGCGGGAAGCACGTGGTCACGTATTCTTCGCCCGTGCCCGCGCCCCGGTATTCCAGGCAGGCGCGGAAGCTCCATGTGCCGTCCGGGCTTTCGGGTATTTCCACCGCGCAGCCGGTGAGGTTCACCTTCTGCCCTGCGGAGACCTCAAGGCCGAAGCGCTGGCCGCAGAGGAACGCCCCGTTGGGGGTCTCGACCGCCATTGCGCGGATGAAAACCGGAGAGGCCGCAGTGGTTATCACCGCAATGGGCTTCGCGGTTTTCCCTTCGGCACACCCGTCGGGGCAGAGCACCGAGATGCTCGTGTTGAACGCAAACGCGCCTGATGCGAGCAGGCAGCAGAAAAGCACTCCAAGGAATACGTGTTTTGCCCTCATGCCGGGTAATTCATGGGCAAGTAATATAATCCTAACCGCTGGCCTCAGGGGTTGAGGGCGAAGAGGGAATAATTGAGCACGGCGGCGAAGGAAACCCACAGGATGTAGGGGATGAGGAGGAGCGCCGCAGGGCGGGAAACGCGCCACGAATAATAAATCGTTGCGATTATCGCGGCCCAGAGGAATGCGATGCACACGAGGCCGAGAAGGGGCGACTGCAGGCCGAAGAACAGGAAGGACCACAGGAAATTGAGGAAAAGCTGGAGGGAGAAGGCGGCAATTGCATGGTTCGCGCCGGCAGAGCCCTTCTTTTCCCATAGGATGTAGATGGAAGCGGCCATGAGGAGGTAGAGCAGGGTCCACACCGGAGCGAAAACCCAGTTCGGGGGGTTGAATTCCGGCTTTATGAGCTGGGAGTACCAGCTGCCCGCGCCGGTTTCGGTGAAAACGGAGCCGAGCACGCCTGCCGCCTCGCAGATGAGAACCGCGGCAATCAGCCGGGCAAAGTTGATTTTCATCAGTAGAAGGAAACAAAAAGAAAATTAAAAAAGGGAGGGGCTCATTCCGTGACGAGCCCTGTGCAGCGCCAGTTCACTTCCGCGCTCTCGTTGGCCTCATACACCACGCAGGCAGGGGAGCATCCCGGCCTCTGCGCGTGCAGGTCGAACCACCAGGTGTAGGTGTTGTTGTTGTAGGTCCCTTTGCCCGTTATGGGGCCGACCGCCATGCACTGGCTGTTGCGGGCGAGCTCAAGCGCCTGCTCCTCGTTCAGGTGGACCGCGCAGGGCTCCTCCCACTCGCGGAGGCACTTCTGCTTCGCCTCGCACCAGGTGTAGCCTGCGGAGCCGATGCAGCCATGCTCGTCCTTGTCGCCGCCGACAATCTCGGCAGTGCAGTTCTCCTCCCACGGGCGGATGCACTTCTGGAGCGGCTCGCACCACTCGTAGCCCGCGGACGGGATGCAGCCATGCTCATCGCGGTCGCTGCCCGGCATGGGCTCCTCAGGCTGCGCAGGCGCCTCAGGCTCGGCCGGCGCCTCGGGGGCTGCCGGCTCCTGCGGCGCTTCCTGCGCACATCCCGCAAAAAGCAGGAGCGCAACAAGGCCAAATGCAAACATCAATCCTTTCATAATATCACTTGAGAGGATAAAAACCGCCAATCTTTTAAAGGATGGTGGCGGGCGGCAAGAGTGTTTTTAAATGGTCTTGTGGAAATATACCAGTATGAAAGCTCCCAGAAATTGGGGGGCGGCGCGGGAAAGGCGCGGCAGCCTCAGCAAAAGGGAAACCATGGCAATGGCGGCCGTTGCTTTCAAGAACAGGTACGTGCTCATTCCGGACAAGGTGTACAACCTCTGCTCAAGGGGCAAGGAAAATGGCGAAGGCCCTGAATTCATTTCAATGGAATCCGTGAAGCGCCTGAAGGCAGGCAGGGAAGGGGGGCTGAAGGAAAGAATTTTCGGGCACGAGATGGGCCTTGACGCGGAGAGCTGCTCAAAGCTATACTCAAGGGCGGTGCATGCGTTTTATGAGATGGGGTACATCGTGGACCTGGCAGCGCTGGGCGAATGGGACTACGTAATCTCCGCGGTGTTCCAGTACCCCGACCCGGAGATTTCCGCAAGGGCGGCAACCATGATGCTCTCATTGCAGGGCGGGAAATTCACCATGCTGCTGGACGCGGCCAAGGAATACGGCCTGCACCTCAAGGATTACGGGCAGGGGAGGTTCCTCGGGCCCGAAGACTGCAGGCGCGCATGCGAGCGCTTCGGGAAAGCGCTCTATGACATAGGGCACGTGGAATCGCTTGCGATGCTCGGGGAAATAGAATTGCTGATAGGCGCGGCGTTCGGCCACAGCAGGGAAGGGGTGGCGGTTGCCGCGGCGGAGCTCATCCTGCATAAATGGGAGCACGACCAGGAGTGGGTCAACGCAATGGAATACCTTGAGAAGAACGCGCTTTTTGGCAAAGTGCAGGAAATTGCCGCGCTGAGGAACCTGCCCCGCCCCAGGGACTGGAAAGCCAGGGGCAGCCCGGGACAGGACGAATTTAAGCTCTGAAATGCGCTGCCCATTCTGCCCTGCGCAGGGCGCTGCGGCCGGGGTGCGGCTCAAAGGGGGTTTTTGCGCGGGATTTTCCTCTTCTCCCAGCCCTTCCTCCTGAAATGGAATATCACCAGGGGCATCGCGATTATCAAGGCGAGGCCGAGGACAAGGAAGCCGGCGTAGAATTCCCAGCCTACCCCGCGCTCCTCGGGCGGAGGCAGGTAGCCGAGCGCTATCCCCGCGAGCGATGCGAGCAGGCCGAGGCCCGCAACGAGCCACAGCCCGGCCTTCCCGCCGGGTATCCTGAACTTCGGCTTCACGCTGGGCTGGGAATAGCGGAGCTTTATCGCTGAGGCGAACATGAGCACGTACATCGTGAGGTAAATCTGTGCGGTGAGCGCCATCAGTATCCAGAAGGAGTCGCTCACGTTCGGCATCATCACGAAAAGGAAGCTGAGCACAGTCACTATTATCCCCTGCAGGTAGAGCACCGTTGTGGGGATGCCGTACTCGTTCATCCTGTGGAAAACGGGGGGCAGGCAGCCGTCCCATGCGGCGCGGAGCAGGCCCTTGCTGGGGCCGCCGATCCACGTGATGAGCTGCGCGAACGCGCCGCCCACTATGAAAAGCATCACGAGCGGCAGCAGCCACCTTATCCCGAATGCGCCCAGCACCTTGGTGAACGCCTCCATTATGCCCGCGACGAGGCTTATCTGGGGCTGGGGAACGAGCGCCGCGACCGCGAGCGTGCCGAATATGAACATTACAAGGGCGATTCCCGCGGCCCCGAATATTGCGCGGGGGTAATTCTCCTCCGGGTCCTTCACCTGCCGGATATGCACCGCGGTCATCTCTATGCCCGCGAAGAGCACCACCCCGCCCAGCATGAGCGCTATGCTGTCGAATTCCGCGAGGTCCGGGATGAGCGCGCCAAGGGAAAAGCTGGTTTCCGGGGCATTGCCCGCGTTGAGCCACAGGGCGGCCAGCACCATGAGCAGCACCCCGGGGATGAGCGTCCCGAGTATCACGCCCAGGGAGCTCGCCTCGCTGGAGAGCCTCATGCCCCTGAGGTTCAGGATGGTGGCGCTCCAGTATATTGCGAGTATGGAGATGAATACGAACAGGTCGTTTTCCGCAAGCGCGGGGTCGAACACGAACGCAAGGGAGGCGGCCGCAAATGAAAGTATTGTCATGTAGAGGGTGAGGGACTGGAACCACTGGAGCCAGATTGCGAGGAAGCCCCACCTCTTCCCGAAGGCCGCGGAAACCCAGGTGAATATGCCGCCGCTCGACCAGCCGGTGGCGAGCGTCGCGGAAATTAGGGCGCAGGGCACGAAGAATATCAGCGCGGGGATTGCATAGAAGAAAACCGAGGAGAAGCCATACTCCGCATTTGAGGTGAGGCCGCTGAGCGAGAAGAGCGCCGCCACGGTCATGAGCATGAGCGTTGCCGTGCCCAGCATCCTTGCGCCTGCCATGCGCTATCAAGAGGAGCAAAGTTTAAATTAGCTAGCCGGGCCGGGTTACCGGCCTATTTCGATTAGGTTCCTGCTCTTCATGAGGTTCTCGGTGCGCCTGGCATGGGGCAGCCAATTGTGCAGGCCTTCGCATGCGCCCGCATGGCCCGGGTCTTCTTCCAGTCCCCGTCGCACAGCGCTTTCCCCGGCTCAGCATTTTCCAGCGCATCTTCCCTGTAGCCGGCTTCGGGGCTGCCGCTGTCGAAATAGAAATCTTTGAGCGCATCGGCCCACTCCAGGTAAAGCTCCGGGCTTTCCCCTTCGCATTCGAGCCCGGAATAGATGGAGAATGCCTTTTCGAATTGCAGCAGAACGGGGTGGGCGATGGCAGGAGAATCGAATGCGTGACCATCCGGAACGCCTGGATAACGGATGGAAAGCTGCGCATGACGGGCATCAAGATAGTGGCGCCGAAAATCTGAAAGCTATTTCCTGTTTTTCCTGTTCCTTTCCTCTGCCGCCATGCTGTGCAGAAGATTAAGCGAGAAGAGCCCGAATGGAAGGGAGAAAAGTATGCCGAAAGTGAGCAGCGAGCGCAGGAGCGGGCCGCTGAACGGGCCGCCAATCAGGTGGTTCACCATGCACGCCGCTATTATTATGAGCAATACCACGGTAAATATGCCGGTGGGGAGCGCGGCGATGGGGCCGCCCAGTTCATAGATGGGGAATGTAATCACGAAGCCGAGCGCGGCGGTGCAGATGAGGTTGAAGAGAGCAAGGGGGGCGGGGCCGCCAACGCGCCCGGAGATTGCGAGCAGGCACCTCCCCACCGGGGAGCGGTGCGCCTGCGCAATCCTCTCCGTAAGCATCCTGTCAAAATCCAATCAACCGCCCTTCATGTATGCGCGGGTGATTGCCACGTCCTCGGCCGGCCAGTCCGCGTTCTGGCCGCGCTCCCCGGTGGGAACGGACTTTATCGCGTCGACCACTTCCATGCCGGAAACCACCCTGCCAAAAACCGCGTAGCCGGGGTTCCCCGGCGCATAGTCCAGCATCCCGCTGTTGTCAACGACATTTATGTAGAACTGGGAGGTTGCGCTGTCCGGCACGTAGGTGCGGGCCATTGCGATTGTCCCGCGCGTGTTGCTGAGGCCGTTCTGGGATTCAAGGGCGATTGGCTCGCGGGTTTCCTTCTGCTCCCCGCCAGGGGTGAAGCCGCCGCCCTGTATCATGAAGCCGTTGATTACGCGGTGGAAAACGGTGCCGTCATAGAAGCCCTCGTTCACGTAGCGCACGAAATTTTCAACGGTGACCGGCGCATTCTCGCGGTCCAATTCGACCTCTATCGTGCCCATCGTGGTTTCAAGGACGGCAATTTCTGGCACGTCATCCGCCCCCCCGCCCATTTCCGGCTCTTCGATTGCGGCAGGGGCCTCTGCCTCTTCCCCGGCGCCTTCGGCCCCGGGGGCCCCAGGCGCGCCTCCGGGCGATGCGGGCGCTTCCGGCTCCTGTGAAATCCCCTGGAATACGAGCATCACCGCGAGGGCCGCAATCACGCCCCCGGCGATGTATCCTGCCTTCTTGTAATCGTCCATGGCAGGGGAATTCGCTCACAGGGTTTTAAATGGTTCAGGAATAGGGGTCGCCGCGCAGGATTTTGGATATCAGCTTTTCCGTAATCTCGGCTATTGCGAGCTCCTTCTGCACGATGCCCGGGGCATCTCCGGCAGGGTTCTGCTCCTGCACGAGCCCGAGCACGTTGTTCTTAACGTGCTCCACTGTCTTCTGCCTGCCCTGGCCCAGGAGGTGCGCCCATGTGTCGAATTTGTCGATGGGGATGTCGAGGATTACCTTCCTGCCGAGCACGGCGCTGTTCACTTCTATCTCATGGACCGCATCCACCTCTATGCCGGAGTCCCTGCGCTTTGCGAGGAAATAGCCGAAGTGGGGCACGCCTTCAATGAGCACCTGCATCTCGCTCTCCCGCACGAGCTCCTCCCCGTAGACGTTGCCGCCTACGAAGGAGATGCGCTCGTCCCCGCGCAGGTCCGCAAGGGACTCTGCCTTCCGGCTGCTGAGTATGAGCGTTACGTCCTTGCCGAGCTTGTGCACGCGCGCCTTTACCCTGTAAATCTCGGCGTCCCCGGCAACTTCCATCCGGTGCACGGAGAGCGCGCGGGCGAACTGCGCAAACGGCTTCTTCTGCTTCGTGCGCGGGTGCACGAACTCCGCATCGCCGAGCGTCTCGAGGCTCACTTCCGGCCTGCGCTTGGTTTCCGGGGTGGGGAAAAGCTCCGCGGTTATTTCGCGGTCGTCGAAGGAAAGGGGCTCCGGAGGCTTCATGCTCTCAGGAAAATCTATCTCGAACTCGGAAGAGCCGGCCGGCGGGATTGAGGGCTTCTTCGGGGGAGGCGCTGAGGGGATTTCCTCTTCCCCATAGGAATATTTCACGCCGCCCTGCGGGGGAGGGCGGGATGCGCGCCTGATCTCCGCAATCTTGTAGAATTTCAGGGGCTCCCCGCGGGAGCCGAAGATAGTTATGCATGCGTGGCCCTTCCCAACCCCCCTGGCAACGGATACGTCATAGCCGTCATAGCCCTGCGGGTTTTCGGCAAACATGCGGAACGCCTCCTCCAGCCTGTGGCTTTCCGCCACGTAGATGTAATCGTCATATTCGCGCGAGCCCGGGCCGCCGTGCGGCACGCGCATGTAGTATGCCCTGCCCGCGCCGAAATTCACCATGCTGACGCTTCCGCCGTCTATCCCCTCCAGCACGAGGCTCGTGCCGGTCCACAGCATGAGCTTCTTTTCCGGGTGCATGCCCGCCGGGAATTTGTATTTGACGCTGTCCACCACGTAGCCAAAATACGGCTGCGTGCCGCGTGCGTCGACCCTCGGCTGAGTCCTTATGAGCTCGAGGTAGGCCTTGCCGCCCTCGGGGAATGAAACGTCAACAACCGCATTCGGGGCATCGGCATCAAGGAAAACTACGTTCCTGCCCCCTATCGGGCCGGCAACCGGCACGAAGCCGGCCTCGCTGCCCGCATAGAGCACTTTTGGGAGATGGCCAAAGCGGGTGCTGAGCAGGCGGTAGAGCTCGTCGCGCACACGGTCAATGGCACCGGTGAATGCGCTGGGCCTTGAGATGTCCCGCTTGTACACCGCGGAATATTCTCCGATTGTCCCGGGCTCGGGCCCCTGCTTGATGCCCGGTTTGCTTTTCGGGAGGGGGCCTTCCTTGGTGATGGGCCTGTCGCGAGCCATGTTGTAAATTTAGGCAGAAAGGGTTTATAAATAAGCACAGCTATTCCTGCAGGAGCTCCGCCAGCCAGGGGAATCCTTCGCGTAGCTCGGCAAGCGCCTCCGCCTGGAGCTGCCGCACCCTCTCGCGGGAAACCCTGAGCTCCGGGGCGCATTCCTCAAGCGTGCGCTCCCCCTTTATTCATGCATGCTGAGGTATAAAAACATTTCCTCACACTATATATCACTAATGTTCAAGGCAAAGGCGGCTTTGCAGCGGGAGATTGACGCAAGGAGGCAGAGCTCGGTTGGAGAAAGGATAAGGGAATTCAGGAAAGCCGATGAACGGCTGATTGCCGTTTATGACAAAGCGCTTGAGGCGGCCGGCAGGGGCATCAGCAAAGAAGAGAAGGCGATGATTGCGCAGGCAAACCGGCAGGAGAAGGAAAAGATAATGGCCGGCATTGAGAACGAGAAGGAAACGACAACGCTTCTTCTCACTGCGGAGCCAACGGAGCTGTGCGAAGCGCTCGGCGACCAGGGAGTGCACATCAGGAAGGCGGAAGAGCACTACTCCCTGATGATAATGGAATTCGAGACGATATGCGAGGCAGAGTCAACCGGCGCATTCAGCGGGGAGCTGCTCTGGGAATATTTTGAGGCTTACAGGGAGCATGCAAGGGAGAAGTCGTTCCTCGCGCGCGGCATGTTCCACGTGCTTGCGTGCAACATAATGCTTGGCGTGAACGGCCCGGAAGATGCGCTGGAATTCTTTGAGAGGACAAATCTCGAGCACCGCTGGGGCGGCATCCCGGGAGGGTATGAAGGGCTCACCGCGGGGCGCTTCATGCGCCTGGAGGAAATTGCAGTGCTTTTCATTGAGGAGGTTTATCCGGGCGAATCCGAAGGGATAATTGCAAACGTCGTGGGTGAGGCAAAATGAGCGTGAACCGGGAAGCGCTGAGGGAGATATTCAGGGTGAAAAGGCACAACGCGCTCGGGCCTAAGATTGCAGGCTGGGAGCGCGCCGGCAGGAAAGTTTCCTCGATATTAACAAGGGCTTTTGAGAGAAGGGACAAAATCCTCAAAGAGCAGGCTGAGGTCACCTCAATGCTCGTGCCCTGCAAGGAGCACATCGTGAGGGGAAGGGTGAAGGAGCGCATCCTTGGGATTGTGGAACGCAACGCAGGGATGAGGGATGCCATCCCCCTCAGGGATTTTGAAGGCGCAAAGGAGGATGTAATCGGCTGGCTGGGGAACGAAAACGACTTCTGCCGGCTCTTCCGCGACAGGGACGTGCACGTGAGGAAGGCGGACAGGGCGTACAAAAAGGCGAAGGGCTCGGTCGAGGAAATCCTCGCAGGGGAGAGGATAATACCGCTTGAGGAAGGGGAGATGAGGGAGCTCGTGAACGCGCTCCTGGCCCAGGCGGAGGAAGCCGCGGTGCTTTCCAGGGATTTGCTCCACGTGCTCATCTCCAGCATAATACTCGGGGTGGACGGGCCGGAGGACCTGCACTACTTCGGCCCCCTGCTCGAGAAGGAATGGATTGCGGTGGAGCCGGGGGAGAACGGGCTGGTCCGGCTGAACCCGGTCATAGAAAAGGAGGAGGTCGCGTGGCGGCTGCTGGAATTCCTCTACCCGGATGACTGCGGGGAGCTCATT
>Ga0180431_10001622_pt1 | contig 31142 bp, 23 predicted proteins | sample SS_ome_11_FD_132459 | JGI IMG/M metagenome (GOLD analysis project Ga0180431, IMG submission 132459) | Hypersaline lake sediment archaeal communities from the Salton Sea, California, USA - SS_1_MS_1 metaG | ecosystem: Environmental > Aquatic > Non-marine Saline and Alkaline > Hypersaline >... | reverse complement strand
CTCCCTGACCTTACGGTCTAGGGATTCAGAGACGAGAAAACCTCCATCATACAGCAGGTTGACCATGTCCTTGTCCGATAGATCAACATTGGCCGCCGATCCGACGGGGACTTCATTCAGGTATGGATTGTTCATGTAACGCGACGCGATCGTCTCTCTCTTCGACTCGTACTGGGATTCGGTTATTATATCCAGGCTTAGGAGAACCATGTACGAATAGTAAACCGTCGCTCCCTCAACGAACCAGAGGAAATCATCGGAATCCGGTCGGATGGCTTCACCGTTCCAGTTGTGAAAGAACTCATGGGCGATTATCGACATCTGCGTATCGAAAAGATCACTTCCATCAATGGCGGGATCCAAGAGGAGCACTATGCATCCGGCAAAATGCACGCCGTAGTAATCGAAGCCTCTTCCGCCTCTTACGGGATTCGCGTCGCAAATGAAAAGATGCTTCCGGTGTGGTGAGGAACCGAACAGCGCAATCTCCTTAGATACTATCCTCTTGATCACGAAGAGGAGTTCATCGTCCTCAAAAGACCAATCCCCCGCTATGGCCAGACCGATCTCCGTGCCCATCACATCCGACTCGATGTATCTGTAGTTGCCGGACACGAACACCGTCAAGGGAAGACGGTTCGCATCCGCAACGATCATCCTCCCTCCCACGGTCGGCCACTCCGAGCGAATATCATATTCGGGGAATATGCCGACATCGACAATAACACGCCCGGGGCATCCATCATCAGGAGCAATGAAGATATCCCTTCCGAAGATCCTGCACCTGTCGACGTTCAGCATGCTCAACATGCCCTTGATATCGGGAGAATACCTGTCTTCAATGGTCAAAACGACTTCATATGCATACGTAAAATCCTTCCTTCCATTGTGAACGGTCCATCCTCCGTTCTCATTATCCACCTCGAGCAATCCACCTTCAGAATCCCTTGCGGTAAAGTTCAACGGCTGGATCTTCTCGAATCCGCCGGCAGGAGCGGTTATCGATGTATTCCTGCCTGCCGCGCCGAAGACATGCCCCTGCACTTGCAGGATATTGAGGTCACCATCTTTTAGCGTCAGGTCGTAATGTAGGAACGAAGGGGAGGTTGCGGATGCGCTCAAGTACAAAAAGCCGCCAGCGAGAATCGCCGCGGGGGCGGCAGCGGCGAGCACCAATCCTGACTTGAATACAGACCTCATCTTACCACCTGGTCAGCACACCGGTTGAGATTCCATAATGAGTCCGGGGCTCGGCCGGACCTCGTATGTAAATCATCGAGCAAGCGGCATTCCAATAAACCGGCGGTGCCCTGATGTGACAATTGACTAATCGGCGAACCGGCAATAGTATACTTGAAGAGAACCGGTTTGGTGATCGATCGTACAGCATACGGGCAATGATAGGAAGAAGCATGGATACAACGTTGAATGAGAGAATAAAATCCGCTGCGGAGCGGCTCTCACGCTCATCGAAAACTATCGCATTGACCGGTGCGGGCATATCGAAAGAGAGTGGGATACCCACGTTCAGGGACAACGACGGTCTCTGGAAGAAGTATCGTCCGGAAGAGCTCGCCTCGAGGGAGGGTTTTCTATCAAATCCGCCGCTAGTATGGAGGTGGTACAGGCAGAGGCTTCTCGCAGCCGGGCAAAAAGAACCTAATCCAGGGCATTTAGCCCTGGCCGAAATGGAAGATCTTCTCCCCGCCTTTCTGCTGATAACGCAGAATGTCGATAACCTTCACAGGCGTGCCGGCAGCAGGGAACTAGTGGAACTGCATGGTAACATTAACCGTTACAGATGCTTCGATAATGCTCATCCTGTCGAGAACGATCCCGGATGGGGTGATGAGCCACCGAGGTGCCACTGCGGATCGCTGATCCGTCCCGATGTTGTATGGTTCGGAGAGCCACTGCCGGCGGCCGAGCTCGAATGCGCTTTCAATGAATCGGCGACATGCGACACCTTCATTGTTGTCGGGACATCCGGACTGGTCCAACCGGCCTCACTCCTGCCCTCTGTAGCATCACGCGGGGGCGCAACCGTTATCGCGGTGAACGTATCCTGCACAGAGCACACGCGGGAGGCGGATATATTCCTTCAGGGGAAGGCGGGGGAGATCCTTCCGGCACTGGTTGACGAGTTGAAGGATTTGCTGGGTTCAAGAGACGTGATTTGATACACGGCCGCGGGGAAGATCGATCTATAGACGAAGCCACTTCCTTATCTTCTCCACATCCCTTTTAGACAGCTCCACTACTTCCCTGAAAGCCTTGTCATCCTCTTCCGACCTCTCCTTGGAGCTGAGCCACCCCCACCAGCCTATTGTGACCGAGCTCCATAGAAGCCCAACCAGTGTGGCGAGCAACACTATGCCCCACCTGGGTATGCCGCTTGTCTTCTCAGGTATGTGGGGTTTATCGACGACCTGTATCGTCGGAGTATTACGTGCGCGTGTGATACCACTTTCCTCGTACCGCTCCAGCAAGAAGGAGTATACCTTGCTGTTCACCGTGAGTTCCCTCTGAAGTGAGGCGTAATCCTGATGTAGAACGGGCATGTCACCAAGAGGGACGAAAACGGACTCCGAGCCGTCACCTTCCATAATCGCCTTCAGCTGTTCCGTAAGGTTCTTGTATTCCGCCTCTTTTCTCTTCAGCTCTCTTGCATCCTCCCTGGCAAACTCCTTGAGAAGATCGTATTCGATCTCCGCGAGGACGGCCCTGACCTTGAGGTCCGCCGCCACGTCTATCGCCCCCCTCACCTGCTCGTCGAAATCTATGATTCCATGCTTCTGCTGAAAGTCTGCTATCTCCAGCCCGATCCTCTCCAGCCGTCCCCTGTAGTCGCGGATCTGTCCCTCGATAAACTTCATAGTGAAATCGGCACGGCTGAACTGAAGGGAATGATTCAACGAATCGAGGCCGGAGATCAGGAACAGCGCTATATCGACGGCCTTGCGTGGATCCCTGTCATTCACGCTCATACGGATCATCCCCGTCTCTGTCGCCAGAACGCTCATCCTGCCGTGAAGCTCCCTTACCGTTTCCTCCATGGTTTCGATGTCGTACCATTCCATCAGATCGAGGGCCTCTACCGTCATCTCCGCCAATCTATAACTGAGAAGTATATCCGCGAGAATCGCCGCCGACATGGCTCCCGCGGTCATGGGAATGACCATCGAGGGAAGGTTGAGCTGCGCCATCCAAGCCGTAAGCATGCTGCCCCCGCTCTCCTCGACGGGTGGAAGCAGCAGCACCGAGGTCTCGTACTTGGGATCCATGAATATCGCGTAAATTGAAGTCACTACAAAGAATACAAGCGTGATCCATAAAACGAGCTTTCTCCTCTGAATCACGTATTCCAGAATCCTGAATCCCATCTCCGGGCTCCCCTTAATTGTATTTTCTATAAACCGATGCGCCGGTGCGCATATACCATAGGGAGTCGAGTTTACTGTCCCGGCTCTCTGTATCGCAAGTGAAAAGAGAGCTGATGCGCAATAAGTCGACCTTTATTCTAACACGGATTCCAGTTTCTCCGCCGCACTTCTCAGATGAGGGATCACGACCGACCCGGCCACGATCAGCGCAATATTGAACGCCTCGAAGAATTCCTCCTTTGATACACCCTCTTCGCTGCACTTGATCAGATGGTAGGAGATGCAATCCTCGCAGCGAAGCACCATGGACGCCACAAGTCCCATAAGCTCCTTTTGCTTTGCCGAAAGAGCTCCGGCATGGTAGGCCTGCTCATCGAGAGCAAAAAACCGTTTCACTCCGAGATTTCCGCCCTCCAGAACGATGTCGTTCAGTCTTGCCCTGTCCTCTTCGAAATTCTTCTGCCACTTCTTGCTCATAACCGAACACCAGCCTTTCATTCAGCCGACCGAATCGCCGCCTTCCCGGTTTTCCTTGCCCCGCTATTATCTTTTCCTTATAATGACCGGCGTTTCAGAGATCAAAATTATAATAAAGAAACAGCGGGGTGGAAACATCTTTTGTACCGGATTCTGTATTTCGAGCAGGCGCCAAGCATAGGGGGATCCTGTTTCAGCCTTCTTCAACTCGTAAGCGGCATCGACCGTTCGCGTTTCGATCCGTTCGTCCTCTTCAGGTATAATCTCCCTGTGAGAAAGAGGTTCCAGGAGGCCGGCGTCCAAACGGCCGTCTGGAGCACCGTTACCGGCGAACCCGAAGAGGAGCCGCCGGATACCAGCCCGCCGCGTTTGCCGGTTTACAAGAAGGGCGGTCTCTATCGATTGATGTGGAGCGTGAAGCGGCAGATGGGTGAACATAGGCGCGAAGCTGGGATCATCGTTCCATGGCTCGAGAGTGAAGGATTCGCGCTCGTCCACACGAATAACTTCGTTTTTACGAACATGCCCCTTATCAGCGCCGCCCGCATTGTGGGGATTCCATCCGTGAGCCACCAGAGGGGATTCTTCAGGCTAAATCCTTTTCAGTGTTTTATCTCTAGGAGCGTCGACAGGTTTCTATGCGTATCACAAGCGGTCGCGGACCACTACATACGCGAGGGCCTGCCGGCGGATAAGGTCTCGGCTGTCTACAACGGCGTTGACACCGAAAGACTTCGCCCTCGCGATGGAATGAAGCGCGGCGATGGAGACAAACTGTTAGTCGGATTTTTCGGCCGCCTCGAAAGGTGGAAGGGTGTCGATATCCTGCTCGATTCAGCCGGTGATATCCTCACACGCAGGGACGACGTCAGATTCTTGATCGCCGGCACAGGACCCGAGGAGAAGGAGCTGAAGAGAAGGGTGGACGAGGACCCTACCCTAAAATCAGGGATAGAGCTGCTCGGATTCAGGGAAGACGCACTGGATCTGCTGGCCGGATGCGACATCGCTCTGAATACTTCAATCGAACCCGAGCCTTTATCCCGTTCGGCGCTGGAGGCTCTTGCTCTCGGCGTCCCCGTCATCGCGTCGAATGCCGGAGGCAACCCGGAGATAGTCGAGCACGGCAGGAACGGGATGCTGTTCGAGAACGGTGACTCCGCGGGCCTGGCTGAGGCTCTCGACAGGCTGCTGAGCGATGAGTCATTGAGAAAAAGCTGCTCGGCCGAGGCGAGGCTCAGGGCGGAGAGATTGTTCAGTGCAGATAGATACGTTAGGGAGATCGAGACCGTATATTCGGACATACTTGAGAATTAGACCGTATAATCCTACATGGAGAGGGAACGATGCAAAACGATAGTACCGGCAGAAAGGACGATGGACTATCACGCTCCCAGCGCCAGGAGGCCCAGTATGAGAGGCCCTACCATCACCTGCTCAGGAACAGCGGCAAGGGCATACCCTATTTCAGCATGCTGAGGGTCTTGAGGCGGTTGATCAATCCCGAGACCGGTGAGTCCATACTGGATGCCGGTTGCGGCGACGGACGACTGATTCGCGAGCTCGGCGGCTCGGGGGCCGTACTGTATGGAGTGGACACGTCGATAGCCGCTCTGAGGTTCTCGCTGGGATTCAATCCCTGTGCGCTGCACAGCGTCCAGGACATAGGGGCACTGGCCTTTCCGGATGGCTTTTTCTCCAAGATATCGCTGATCGAGACACTCGAGCACATCCACCCCGATTATGTGCATGCCGTCCTATCGGAGATCAAGCGGGTGCTCGCACCCGGAGGAAGGCTCTTTCTGACCGTCCCCTCGAAGCTGCTCCCGCTTCAGAAGAAACACTACAGGCACTTCTCCCCGGGCGAGCTCGGCTCTCTCATGAGGGAGTATTTCACATTGGAGCTATTGGCGGGTCATGATAGGAAGAGTGTGCTTTTCGAGCTGATTACGGCCCTCGGCGATAACGGTCTGTGGCAGCTCAGGGCCGGATTCAACCGCACGACGCGATGGCTATACAAGGCGTTTCTTGAAGATTCACAACCGGACAAAGCCCGGAGGCTGATTGCGGTCTGCGTGAAGAAATAGCGGTCCCCACGTTCGGTTGGGGGCGTGGAATCCCCAGTCATTCGGTCGGCTTGACACGGATATATTTCTTTTTGCCGGCTCTCAGCATTATGCAGCCGTTCTCCATGTCGGCTGTCGATATAACCTCATCAAAGGCCTCGAGGCGACGGCCGTTCACATACGCCCCGCCCTGATCAACAAGCCTCCTCGCCTCTCCACGTGATTTGACTATTCCAGAATCAGCCAGGAGAACGAAAGCGGGGATCCCCGAATCCAGGCTTCCGCCGTCGATCTCCACTGTCGGGACCGTGTCATGCCCTCCGTCCCCTTTCCCCGAGAAGAGGGCCCTCGAAGCATCCCGTGCCTTTACGGCCTCTTCTTCGCCGTGAAGGATCTTGGTCGCCTCGAACGCCAGTGTCTCTTTCGCCTCCCGGAGATCAGCCCCCACGAGGGCCTGTAATCTGCGCACCTCATCCATCGGAACGAATGTGAATATGGCCAGAGCCATACCCACCTTACTGTCATCCGTGTTGATCCAGTACTGGTAGTACTCGTACGGCGAGGATCTCTCCGGATCCAGCCACACGGATGCGTTCTGCGTCTTGCCCATCTTCGCCCCCGACGACGTCTCGAGAAGCGGGAAGGTAAGCGCCTCGGCATCCCCCTGGTCGACACGCCTTATCAGATCCGCGCCTGCGAGAATATTTCCCCACTGGTCGTTGCCCCCCATCTGAAGCTTGCACCCGTATTCCCTGTACAGATGAAGAAAATCGTATGATTGGAGAAGCATGTAATTGAACTCGATGAAATTCAATCCGGTCTCCATTCGGGCCCTGTACGATTCGGCGGCCAACATCCTGTTTACACTGAAATGTCGCCCGATATCCCTGAGAAACTCGATGTAGTTGAGTGGACGCAGCCATTCTGCATTGTTCAGCATCAGTGCCCTATCCCCGGAAAAATCCAGGAACTTCTCGAGCTGCCTCTTGAGTCCCCGTGCGTTATCGTCGATCCGCTCCACTGAGATCAATCTCCGCATCTCGGTTTTATCGCTGGGATCACCGATCATGGCCGTTCCACCGCCCAGCAGGGCGATCACCCTGTGTCCCTGACTCTGCATATGGGCGAGGGCCATAATCGGCACCAGGCTTCCGACATGGAAGCTGTCGGATGTCGGATCGAAACCTATATAGCACGTAATGGGTTTATCTAGCATCCTCCTGACATTCTCCTCGTCGGAAACCTGCTCGATGAAACCCCTCTCATTAAGGATGTCGTATACGTTCATTCGTCGAACTCTCCCGGCACTTCGCACCTGCGTTGATCGGCTCGAAACCGCCGCACGTAACTCTATAATAGCAATACGTTTTCCTTATGTCAATCCAATGAGCGATCGGCCTTGGTGCCGCCGCTCGTCTGATCCCTGACCGCCCGCCGGCAGGATTCGTGTATCGAGCGCTCTCGATAACCGCTTACATCTATGAGCTTTCGAGAAAGAATACCCTCACCCTGTCCGTCAGCACCTTTCCCATGTGCTTGTGCTCGCTTCCCTCCGGCAGATATATGCCGTCTCCCTCTTCGAATACAAGGGTCTCGTTCTCGAAACGTATCTCGAATCTGCCCTCGAGCATGTACCCTGTGTGCCCCCTTTCACACCAGTGGGGCTCCATCTCCGCGGTGTACTCGACCAACCTGAGCCGCCTTCCGTCCCTTTCTGCTATCTTGTGGCGGATGCCCGGCATCGGGACATCCCAGGACATCGATTCGAAATCCGTCTTGTACAAAGACATACAACCATCCCCCATTCGTCTACAATCTCGTTTCTTCCTGTCGTCAGCCGGTTGCCGCACACGTCTATTTGACGTAAACGGTCTTGATGTTCACGAACTCCTTGATGCCGAAGTGCGACAGCTCGCGCCCGTAACCGCTGTCCTTCACACCACCGAACGGCAGGCGCGGATCGGATCGCACGAGCTCGTTCACGAAGCAGTTCCCCGATTCGAGCTCCTGCGCGGCGATTATCTCACCCCTGGCGGAATCGGCCGTGAAAACAGCGGCTCCAAGGCCGAAGTCCGAGTCGTTCGCTATCTCCAATGCCTCTTTCTCTCCATGCGCAGCTATGATAGCCGCCACTGGCCCGAACAGCTCCTCGTCATAGGCTGGCATTCCCCTCTTCACTCCGGAGAGCACCGTTGGAGGATAATACGCTCCAGGCCCCGGGGGAATCTCGCCTCCGAGCAGGCACCGGGCCCCCATCTCAATGCTCTTTGAGACCTGGCGGTGCAGGTCATCCCTGAGATCCACTCTTGCCATCGGTCCTATGTCGGTATCCTCCGCCAGCGGATCGCCGATCTTATTGCAGGCCATCAGATCCACAAACAGCTCCTCGAACCTTTCGAGCAGCGGCTCGACGACTACGAACCGCTTCGCCGCTATACAGCTTTGACCCGAGTTTATAAGCCTGCTCGTCACGCAGGTGCTCACCGACCGCTCGAGATCGGCATCTTCGAGCACGATGTACGGGTCGCTCCCGCCCAATTCCATGACGGTCTTCTTGAGCATCTCACCGGCCTTCGCCGCCACGGCCCTGCCGGCCGGGACGCTGCCGGTGAGCGTGACCGCCCTTACGAGCGGGTTCTCTATCACACCCGCGACCCCGGCACCACCGATCAGAAGGGCTCTGAAGGCACCTGTGGGAAACCCGGCTTCCCGAAAAATACTCTCGATGGCCATAGCACATCCTGGCACATTGGAGGCGTGCTTCAGCACGCATGTGTTCCCGGCCATGAGCCCGGGTGCAGCGAACCGGAACACCTGCCAGAATGGAAAATTCCAGGGCATCACCGCCAGCACCACACCCAGGGGCTCGAACGTCACGTAGCTGCTGCTCGCATCCGTTTCCACGGTTACACGCCGTAGAAAAGCCTCCGCGTTATCGGCATAGTAATCGCACACAAGGCCGCATTTCACGGCTTCGACCCTGCCGCTCTTGACAGGTTTCCCCATCTCCAGGGCCATGAGCTCGGCATATTCCTCCGCTCTATCCCTGAGGATCGCCGCGGCATTGCGCATAGAGGATGCCCTCTCGGAGAATCCGGTCCTCCGCCACTCGAGGTAGGTCCCGTGTACATCCTCTATAATGGACCGGGATTCCTCCGGCGACATCTCCACGTACTGCTCGATTACATCGCCGGTCGCGGGATTGATCGATTTGACCGCCATGTGCCGGATCCTCCTCGTCTCACTTCATATCGAGCTGCCAGAACAGGAAGCTCATCTCATCGGTGTCATCCTCGATCTGCTTGCTCAGGGGCCTCCCGCCGGAGTGGCCCGCCTTTGTATCATACAAAAGAAGAATCGGATCATCCGACCCGGTTTCGGCCTGGAGCAGCGCCGTCATCTTTCGGGCATGCAGCGGGGCAACCCGTGTGTCGCTGTCCCCTGTTATGAACAGCGTCGCCGGGTATTCGACACCTCCCGAGACCCTATGGTATGGGGAATACTCGTAGATGTATGCGAATTGATCGGGATCTTCGGAGGATCCGTACTCCGGGACCCAGAACTCCGCCACCAGGAACTTGTGATAGCGTACCATATCGAGAAGCGGGTAGCTGCAAACGACCGCTTTGAAAAGTTCCGGCCGCTGTGTCATTACAGCTCCAACGAGAAGCCCCCCGTTGCTTCCACCGGCTATTGCCAGCTTCGTACTATTCGTGTACTTGTTCTCGATCAGCCACTCGGCGGCCGCTATGAAATCATCGAACACATTCTGTTTCTTCTCGCGCATACCCGCCTTGTGCCACTCTTCACCGAATTCCCCCCCTCCCCGCAGGTTGGGCATCGCGAACACCCCTCCCTTCTCGGTCCACAGAACCGCCGTGGAGGAAAAACGTGGTGTGAGGCTGACGGTGAATCCCCCGTAACCCATCAGCAATGTGGGATTATTCCCGTCCAGCACAATATCCTTGGAATGCACTATAAACATAGGAACATCCGTACCGTCCTTCGACTCATACCATGCTTGCTTCACCTCGATATTGTCAGTCTTGGCCGGAACTTTCAGCTTAGCCCAGACCTCCTGCACACCACTCTTCACATCGTACCTGTAGATAGTCGTCGGTATATGGAACGAGCTGAAGACAAAGAAGGCCTCGTTCCTATCCCACTGACCTCTTACGCCGCTCACGGAGCCAAGGGTCGGAAATTTAATATCACGAACGAACTCGCCGGAGGATTCGTAAACCTTGACCTTCGAAACCACATTCTCGAGATAGTTGACGAACAGCCTGCCGCCGGCCGTCGAGAAACCCTGCATGACGCCGTCCGTCTCCGGAATGATCTCCTTCCAGTTCTGCCTCGCCGGATCGTTCAGGTCTACGGCCAGCATACGGCCGTTAGGAGCCTCCCAGTTGGTTTGAAGGAACAGCAAGTTCCCTCCCACACCGGGATAGAACCTTGCATTTATATCGTTTACTACCGGTTTTATCGGCCCTCCCGTCTTCAGGTCCTTGTAGTACACCTCGGTCTTCTCCGCCGCAGACCCGTGGAACACGGTTATGATCAGATACCGGCCGTCCTCGGACAGGCCCGCACCGATGCCTATGCCAGCCCCGAATCCTTCGCCGAAGAGCATCTCGTCGGCTCCCGGATCTGTTCCCATCGCATGATAGTAAACCCTCGAACCCTCGCCTGCATCATGCCGGGCATAGTAGAGCCCGTCCTTGGCGGGAGTTATCGAGAGCCCGTAATACCTTCCCTTGGGAAGGACGTCCTCGATATCGGTACGGCTTTCAATATCCATAAGCCTGACTACGAATTCGTCCTCACCACCCTCGCGGACCTGGTACGCCAGCAGCGTTCCGTCATTCGAGACATCCAGAAGCCCTACGCTCGTCGTCAAGTCTGGGCTCATCGTGTGCGGATCTATCAGAACCTCGTCCTCACCATCGAGGCCCTCCCTCATGTAGATGATGAACAGATCCTGATCGGCGGATCTCTTGGACAGGAAGTACCGGCCGTCCCTTTCTATCGGCATGCCTATCCTGTCGGTCTTCATAAGTTCGGTGAGTCTCTCGTGCAGCTTCTCCCGTCCCGGGATATCGTCTATGAACGAATGCGAGTACTCGTTCTGTGAATCGATCCACTCCCTCGTTTCCGGGCTCTGCTGATCCTCGAGCCAGCGGTAAGGATCTACGATCCCGACCCCATGAATCTCCTCCCTCACCTCCACCTTCTTCGTCTCGGGCGGCTTTCTGTTCGGCTTCTTCTCCGCCAAGAGTGTGCCGGAGAACGTGAATACGGCCGCGGTGAGCAGCAGCAGAACCGCACAGACCGTCCGGCGCCCGTATGGGCGTTTCTTCATCCCGTACATCGGTGCTGACCTCCCATGTTAATGGTGTGACTACGTTCAAACGCGAACGCAGGATAAACCAATACCACGACTCCGCTTGATTGACGAGCTTTTTTTCGAAAATCATGTACGATGGGCGTATCACGCACGTGCCGATTCGGCTGCTATCCCAGCATCACGCACGTGCCGATTCGGCTGCTCTACCCAATGGAACCAGGAACGGGCACCGGCGGCCTTCCATGCCGGCTAATTGCTGTAACGATAAGCCATAACCCTGTTCTCATACAGGGTAGGTATCACGATCAGATCCTTCGACGCAATGTACTCGAAATCGGCGCAGTACAGCTGGGGTACCGTCGTATCGAGAAGAAGTGTCCTGTCACCATCAGGCGATATGAGAAAAACCTTTCCATTGAAGTCGGAAACGAGATAGTTCCCCCTTCCATCGGTTTTCAATCCGTCTATAACGGAACCCGGGGAAAGGACCGCAATCGTCTCTATCTTCCGATCCGACAGTCCCACCGATTTTATGCTGGCGTCACCCGAGTTTCCAACGATGAGCTTCTCCCCGTCGACGGTCAACCCGTTGGGCGAACTGATCTCGCCGCCCTCGATCCAGACCACGGGCTCACCCCCGCTGATCCTGTATATCAGATTCTTGCGGGAATCGGATACGTACAGGTTACCCGACGAATCCACGCTTATGTCATTTATGAATCCCGCCTCGGGAATCTGCAACCTGCTCGAGATCTCACCTTTCCCTATGTCTATCTCCACAATCCCCGATCTATCGACCACGAACAGCCTGTCCTCGAAGATGCACATCCCGGTCGGCCTGTTTAGACCGGTCACCCATTCGAGCTCCTCGATGCTGCCGTCCGTTTTCATCTTCGAGATGAATTCCTTGCCCTCGTTGAAGTAATTAGATACGTACAGAGCGTCCCTCTTTCGGTCGTACACCACCGACTCCGGCATTCTCAGTTTCAAGCGGACATCCCAGATCCTGGCCATCGACTCGTGTTCAACCACGGCATCGGCGTCCTGGCAAATGAACGCCCATCCCCCGAAGGACTCTGTAACAAGAAGAATCAGCTCGTTTCTACCTTTCTCGAGAGGCAGGTACACGGCATCGTTCAGGCCGATGATACCCAGAAATGACGGATCTCTCAGCCTGTATGCGCTGTTTCCGAAAAACAGGATTTCACCGTTGAGGAAAATGGAGACAGCATCGCTGTATCCGAAGCGAAGGTTCAGCATCCTATTCATGTCTGATTCTATGTAGGTCCGCGCAAATACGCAGTCGGGGATCCGGCTTATTCTGCCCGTGTAGCGGGCGATGTTGACCAGACCATCCGCCTCCGGGACGACCCTATGCCACTCCACTCCTCCCAGATTCTGTGCTTCCGGTGTCCGTTCCAGGTCTACCTGGCTGCTCTTGAAGGGCTGTGAGATCTCCCAGTCCGTAATGATCCCCGGGGGAGTGGCTATACCCGGTGCCGGATCGAACTCGCTGTCGCATCCCAGGCGATACCTGAAATTAGAGAAACAGGCCGACATGCCGTTCGGCCCGTACAGGCCGATAGTACCCTTGCTGAGTCCGTGCTTGAGGTCGCCCACGGCTAGTGTCGGTTCTTCAGATCCGCCTACGTACAGACGGGCCTGATTGCCCTTTATCTCCAACTTCAAATGAATCCATTCGTCCGAGGGAATTTCCACACCGGCCGTATAACCTTCTCCATTGTAAAGTTGCCAGCATCCTATACCGTTGAACACGGGCATATACTGAACGGCGTCGGGGTACAGACCGGCTCGGTGCGGGCGGATATAGATACGCTCGTAATTCTCCTCAGACTGCATCCTGAAGACTATTCCCGGGTATGAGTTCTTTCCGTCCACGGCGACATCCACCTCGATGATACCATCTTCGAATCCGACTCCTTCGAGATACGCGAAGCCGGTTAGGCACGTTCTTCCCAGATGCTCCACCACCTGCGCGTTCCTCATTACCCAGCGTTCGTCCTCGAATCCGATATATTCATCCTCGGTTGCCTGCCCGGCCGCATTCGCAACCGGCAGGAGCATAAGGAGTATCCCCGCGACCAACGTGATCGAGACATTCGATTTCATGGCATTTCTCCTTAACATGTGTTTAATATATAACGAAACATTATAACCATTTGTTTCCCAATTCAATACAGGAAGATGCGATCGAGGCGGAGCCCCTGGACGCTACTTCCGGCGGACTCCCGGCGATTGCTCCCGGAATATCAATGGTCGGCCAGTAAAAAAAGTTGCCCCCCGGGAGACGATGGTATATATGAATGTCAAGCATTCAAGTGCAGTTTGGATCCGTCGACTGTGAGACACAATGGCCAGATGTATGTTCGTAACCGATCTTCACGGGAAGACCGGCAGGTATGCAAAACTGTTCCGTTCCATCATATCGGAGAAACCCGAGGCTGTATTCTTAGGCGGTGATATTCTCCCCAACGCCTTTAATCTTCGCATGCAGGAAAATTTTATTACCGGATTCATATCGAGTGAGCTCTCCCGGGTACGGGACATGTTGGGGGAATTGTATCCGCGGGTATTCGTTATCCTTGGAAATGACGATGAGCGGAGCGAGGAAGAATCGGTGAATGCGCTGGAATCGGCTGGTCTTTGGGAATATGTCAATAACAGAAAAACGCAGTTCGGGAGGTGGAATGTATTCGGTTACCCGTTCGTACCTCCTACTCCGTTCCGTCTAAAGGATTGGGAACGCTATGATGTGTCCCGCTACGTCGATCCCGGATGCACTTCACCCGAAGATGGGATTCATACAACTCAGGTTTCCGAGGACGAGATCAGATACACAACGATCCAGGACGATCTGTCCAGGCTAACCGGTGGAGAAGATTTAAGCAATGCTATACTCCTATTCCATTCGCCCCCGTACAGGACCAAGCTCGACCGTGCTGCCTTGGACGGCAGCACCGTGGACCATGTGCCTGTGGATCTTCATGTAGGCAGTATAGCCATCCGCCGGCTCATCGAAGAACGGCAGCCGCTGCTTACACTGCACGGACACGTTCACGAATCCCCCAGGCTCACCGGTAGCTGGCGGGATCAAATAGGGAAAACGCTTCTTTACTCGGCCGCTCACGACGGACCCGGCTTGGCATTGATCAGGATTGATCTGGAGGATCCCAGTTCCGCAACCCGTGAGTTGATCTAGGTGATCAGCTCTTCCCCTTCAGCGGCAGCGAACGGGCCGCATCCGTTACCGCTCCAATCTTCACCGAATAACTGGTCTTGTTCTCAATGTCCTCATCCGTCACTATGTGAACGTCCAGAAGCCCACCTGTTCTGTAACCTGTTCTCAGATAGTTCATCTCGTCCAGGCAGAGGCTCCATCCATCGAGCCATACGATGAGATCTTCCCGCTGCTCCGCTGATCCGCGGAAATGGATAAGTATGTCGATATCGCTCTTGAGGCCGGCCGTGGCATTCTTCGTGCTTCCGAATAAATAGAATCCTTCCACGCCGAAACGTACCGGATCTAGCTGGGATGCGATATTCTCAGCCATCCTGTACCGCCAGACCCAGGAATCATCCGACGTGGCCTGTTTCTCCATGATTCGTTCCGCCGGAGGGGAAGCACCGGAACCAGGCTCTCCTAGGATTCCTATCGCTTCGTTGAGTTCCGCATTCATAAATATCTTGAGCACGGATCCCTCCGTGGCTTTGGGAACATCGATGAGCCTGACTACATCGGCCAGAAAGTCGAACTCCTTAAGAACATCGGGCAATAGATTAGGCGCATTCAGAAGGAATCTTTCATTGAACTCGATACCTTCATCATCCGGGTAGAGAGGCAGATATCGTATCTGGCCCTCAACCAGGTCCTGGAAAAAATGTGTGCCGAATGAGAGGTCGGGCATGTAATTGCCCTTTTTCCTTGCAATCTCGATCAAGACGGCAGTATTACTTATATCCGCATAAGTAACATTCACACCGAGTCTTATATCCCCCCTACTTCCCCATCTTCCCGGCCCCATGAGTATAAATTGGCGTTTTGGCAACAGCTTGTTCAACTTCCCGACGACCCGTCCAACGGCGATAAGCTCGGCACGGTCGGACAGCGCCCCGTATTTCATGGGATCAACGTATACGATATGCGTTATGTCCGGCACCTTCCCGTTGGAGATGTACCGGTTGGCGGAAAAGATGATGTCCTTTCCTGGCACATCCTTGGGGATAGGATCGGGGCTGCTGTCGCCCGAGTAACTCTGGGGCCTGCATTGGAGCAGGTAGAAATCGGTTCCATCGTGGGCGAATTCGATATCAACGGGGAATCCGAGCTTGTCCTCGAGCAGTTTGAGCAGCCCGTTTATCTGTTTGACGAATGCGGCATCGCCAAGAAGCCCTTCGAATGTCACGACAAGATCGTCTTTACCTAGGTTCATATTCAGGATCATCGGTTTCCGGAGGAGCCCATCCTCATGAACCGACACCATCCTTTCGATCAATCCGTACTCAGCACCGTGAGCCTCGAGAAGTTCCTTGACCGGTACCGTTTCAAATGTGTTCGTCTCTAGATTGATGACATCGGCCTGCCGCGGAGAATAGTAAACGATCTCATCCACGGTGACATTAGCTCTCAGGCCGGGCTGGGCTGGCGCAAACAGTACGGGGTAATCGTCACTGACACGGTCGACCGCCCTAGTCCCCAGGCCGGGCACGAGGCGGACAAGACCATCATCCCTTTCTATCCTTGGTGACCAACGGAATTCGTTCCTGCTGAAAGCAACGCCGGAAAACATTGGTAGAAAGTAGCCTCCGATTCTGGTCCCGACCACTTCCTGGATCATGATGGCCATTTCCTCGCTGAAATCCAGTAACCCCCTCTCCGCTCGGTACTCGATGGGATCAGGACCGAACGTGGAAGCATATACCTCGGCGACCGCATCCATGAGTGCCTCGAGGCGTTCCTGCTTGCCTCCTCGGTTGGCTATAAACAGACTCTTGTACTTGCCCGAAAACGCAGCTCCCAGACTGTCTTCGAGCAGGCTCGAGCTTCTAATGATCAGCGGCTTGTCCTCGAATTCATCGAGGAGCATCGAGAGGCCCTGAGTTATCTCCGGGGGGAACCGTCCATTCTTGAACGACTGCACGATATTCGGATACTCCATACGAACCTGATTGATATCCTTGTATTTTTGTTCGACTACCTCATCCAGATTGTTATAGCGTAGAAAGCTCAGCAAAACATCCGATGTGATGTACCAGCTCTTTGGAACCTTCACCTTCCTGAGAAGATCGGTGGACTCGCGAGATCTTTTTGCCACCTTCTTGGCCAGAAACAATCCTGCGCATTTTCCTCCCAGCCTCCCGTGGCTTTCCGATGTGAATATCATGCGATCGAGAAGATCGTAATAATCGCTTATTTCTATATACTTCTTGGCAATATTTATATACTCGAGCTGAGTGGAGAAGAAACGCCGTATCAGGGATACTTCCACTCCCTTCTTGGTCGCGGGAGACAGATCTATCCCTTCGGGCGCAATGACCTTGTATTTCCGAATCGCATCGATAACTCCGGCAAGGGCCAGGTTCCTGTTCGAAACCTGAGTAAGGAAATTCAATTTATCGTCTTGTATCCACTTCTGTATGTATGCAAGGATCTGTTCGTCCGTGAAATGTTTCGAGGCGACTTTGAATATCTCGGCTCCCAGCCTTTCGTCCAAATCTATCCCCTCCCTCTGACTGGGCCTGTTGTCCTCTGTTGACCGCTCCTCCTGACCGATCTCACCCGCGGTACCGGACCTTTCTCTAAGCTTTTCCGCCTCCGGTATGCCGCTCCAGCAAAGATGATTGAGCATCTTTTGAATAACCGTAATATAAAGATTATTATCAGTGCTCTTAATGAGATTCAGCACGACCTGAAATTCCTGCGCGCCGCTTTTCAGCAGGTCGAGCTTCTCCATCGAATCGCCCTGAAGAACGGCTTTCATCTGTCTGTGCTGGATGAAACCGCCCAAACGGTCCGCTATCGTTCTAAGCAGCCTCTTTTCCTGCTTCATGAACGGACCGTCATCAGATTCCGGCTTTTCATCCAGGTAGCAAATTCGTATCTCACCGGCCTTCTTGTCCTGGATTTCTATGTCCGCATCCAGGATCCAGGGAGTTTCCTGGAATTCGGGCGAACTGTACGTATCCATGCCCACTCTGATCATTACCCTGCATATATCCGGATACTGCCAACCGGAAGGGATCACCTCGATAATGCCCGATACCGCCTCATCGAGATCGATATCGTTTCTCTTCAGAATCTCGTCAATACCGTATAGGCACTCAAGCTCCTTCTCTCTTTCCTTGAAAGATCGTATGAGATCTTCCGTTTTTCTCTTTTCATCACTCATGGCGGATCACTCCCCGGCCGTTTCTCCCATCGACCTTGATCTGAAGGGGTGATGATGCTTCAATACGGCGTATGAACCGTCCTTCATCGGCCGCAGGCTGCCCCCTCAGCCAATCCCAGTCTATACCATTATCATCGCCATAGTGGACCGAAAAATAGAATATCTTGAAACTCGTAATATTGTGAAAGAAATGCGATCCCTGGCTCGGTGTTGAAACGAGGCCCGGTAGGGAATGCTCAACGATCACCCTGGCTCCTGATATCTGTCCGAAATCGACGGGAATACCAGCTGCTGGGTCCGTCGTTCCCCAGCGTCCGAATCCTATTAACAGATAAGGTCTTCCAGCCTCATTCAATGAACGGTTCACCTCTTCCAGTTCCCGGGCTATGTCCAATGTCCTCTTGATGTCGAAACGATCAGGATCGATGTAAACGACGTCTCTGATTGCGTCGAGCTCCCCGTTGCCGAGTACTGCCGTGGAAGCTAGGAGTACTCCTTCGCCGGCGATCTCATCATCCCCAATGTTCACTTCCTCCTGGGACACAACCATTGGTCTGACCTGAAGGAAGCCGAATTCCGCCGGAACACAGCTTTCCCTTCCAAGCCTGACGGCGAACTCGATCTCGACCTTACTCCCAAGGGTTTCCTCGCAACAACTCAACAGAGCCGTGAAGAGATTGTTGAGTGGAAGGATCCCGGCTTTCAGAATGGGCGCGAAATCCACGATCCTGGGACCCGTTATACCCGTACCTATCGTGATCCTGTCGTCCTGAGGGATATATGTAGAAGCTATGCACCGAAGGGTTCCGTCGTACTCACTATCGGCGATCTCATACTTTTGCATGTATTCGGTTTCGCGTATCGGGTCATAGGCGGGTGGCTTGCCCATGTTGATCGCCCAGAACTCCAGTTGGGTCTGCTTTAGGAGATCCCCCACCGTTTTGTACGGCGGATTCGCCCTCGGATATGCGGGTGAGTAGGACCAAGCTACGCCGTCGTCGACTATCGCCTTACCAAGGCCAAGTGCAAGGTCTACCACACCGTCCTCAGGCACAGAGTTACCCGTAGGGTAGAAATTGTAAGAACGCATCACACCTGATATGTTCGGGTAGAACCGGTCCCCGAACCGTGCTCCCACAACGCTCTGGATTATTACAGCCATCTTCTCGTCCCTGGTCGTATGATGGGTGACTCTCATATAGTCTTTCGCGGACTTGAAAAAAGTCGAGGCGTAAACGAACTTGACAGCTTCGACAAGGCTCCTGAAACGCACATCTATTTCCGGTCGGCTGTTCGGAACCATCTTTGTGGTGTATACGCTCGCGAAGGGCTCGAACATGGCATCTTCAAGCATGCTGGAAGAACGGATCGCCAGTGGTGTGTGCACCTGCTGGACGAGCGCCCTCAGGTCACCGACCAGCTGTGTCGGCAAATCCGCCTGCTGAAAGGCCAGTGCGATCCGGTCGTCCCTCTCGCACGAATAGGCTACCTCGTAGAGGTTGTTCTGCTTCATGAATTGATCGAAAAAATCGGTGGTTATCACTGTAAGGGTTGGGATCTCAACCGATATCTCAGGTGCATACATATCCTTGAACTCTGAATCCAAAACGCCCGCTATCCGTGCCAATCCGTGCGCCTTGCCTCCGAGCTCACCGGAACCTATATAGGTAAACCTGTCTTTTCCGCCGAAAAAATGTCTGTCGAACCGCGTTAGGGCGTACCTAAAGGGATTATACTTTCTTTTACGCATCTGGTACTACGCTGTCCAGGGGCGCTGTTGCTCGCGGTCGGGATCAAACTCGATCACCCAGGCCTTCTACTATTATCGATTGCAGAAAACCGCAGGCGTCCATGATAGATCATGCCGGGTGATCGAACTCACACCCATCCGCGATCCTTGCATGCCTGGGCCACTCGTCCGACAGCGATGACATACGCCGCATCACGCATGTAAAGTTTCTTGTTTCTCGCCAGCTCACTGACAGCAGCAAACGCCGATGTCATTTTCGTATCGAGCTTGCCAAGCACTTCGTCCTTTTCCCAGAAGTAATTCATGTTGCATTGTACCTGTTCAAAGTAGCTGCAAGTCACTCCACCCGCATTGGCAAGAAGATCGGGAATCAAGAAGATCCCTCTCTCCTGTATCACCTCGTCGGCTTCCGGCGTGGTCGGGCCGTTGGCCCCCTCGGCTATGATCTTGACCTTATCGCTGATCTTCTTCACACTCCCGGCTGTTATCTGATTTTCCAGGGCCGCCGGGATAAGAATATCCACATCCTGCTCTATCCAGGCGTCTCCTGGAAGTACCTCGTACCCCAAATCTTTCGCCTTCTCCTTGTCTATACCGCCGAAGCGGTCCGTGATCGAACGAAGACCGGCGAGATCGATACCGTCGCTCTTCCGGAAGCTGTAGGATACCTGGTCCTTTTGGTCCCAGCACGATACACATATGACCTTGCCCCAGATCTGATTATAAAGTTCGATCGCGTACTGGGCGACATTACCGAATCCCTGCACACTGGCGCTCGTGTCCGCCGGAGGTATATTCAACTCCTTAAGCGCTTCGCGTACCGTGAAGATCACCCCGAAACCCGTGGCCTCCGTACGACCCAGCGATCCTCCCATACCGACCGGTTTTCCGGTAATAAATCCGGGCAGCCTCTCTCCATTGATCACCTCATACTCGTCAAGCATCCACAGCATGTGCTGAGCGCTGGTCATAACATCTGGGGCCGGAACGTCTCTAAGCGGTCCCATGTCATTGGAGATCTGCCTGATCCAGCCGCGGCATACCTGCTCCTGCTCCCTCATACTGAGATTGTGAGGATCGCATACGACACCACCCTTGGCTCCTCCGAGTGGAATATCGACAACGGCGCATTTCCATGTCATCCACATCGCCAGCGCCCGGACTGTATCGATCGTTTCCATTGGGTGGAAACGGATTCCACCCTTCGCGGGTCCTCTGGCGTCGTTATGCTGAACTCTGAAGCCGCGGAACACATTAATGCTTCCATCGTCCATCCTGACAGGGATGCTGACGTGATACTCCCTCAGGTTGTACCTCAGCAGATCCCTGGTCGCATCATCGATCTTCAAGATGTCGGCCACCTTGTCGAACTGTGCCTGAGCCATTTCGAATGGATTGTAGGATTTATCAGCCATGGCCTCCGTCCTTTCGTGAAAGCAGAACGCCCATCGATGCCGGGAAGATAATGTTTGCCGCAGCGAAAGTCAAGTAAGTGTAATTCCTTAATTATCAATAAAATATGTGCTTGTATTTATTGTAACACGCGAGCGGCGGCGGGGAGTAACAATATTCTCCAGACAGCGTATTTGTTAATGCGGATTCTAGTTCCCTATTCGCAGCAGGTTCCTCATCTTGTTGTAGGCGCCCCTGGGACGGCGGATCGCATGGCTTATCGTGCTCCACCTGACGGCATTCCTGAGCAGCATGTATCTATCGATCTTGTCTGCATACTCCCTGATGTCCTCCCTTGTCAGGTACTTCAGCTCCATCGGCATAACGAAGTTTCTCTTGTTCAGGGCGTTATCGAATTGCTCGCTGCTCGTTACACGTATGATCCCCCTCTCGAGTGCGTAATCGTAGAGATAATTGCCGGGAAAGGGTGTGGCAATGTAGACGATCCAGTTGTCGGGATTCATCCTCTTCACTAGCTGATAGGTCAACTCCAGGTCTTCCCTGGTCTCCTCCGGAGCACCCAGCATGAAGGCCGCCACGGACTCGATCTTGTACCTCTTGCAAAGCCTGAATGCTTCGACGGCCTGTTCGGGCGTCGTGCGCTTCCTGTAAAAATCCAGGATCCTCTGGGATCCGCTCTCCACACCGAAGAATATCTGTATGCAGCCCGCTTCCTTGATCACCTTGATTATCTCCTCACCCGCATGATCCACCCTGAGATTACATGTGAACTGGATGCCCCTCGGTATCGCCCTCTTGATCCTCAGATTGAATTCCTGAATCCAATCCAGTCCCCCGAGAAGGACATTATCATCACGGAAATGGATGATACGCCTGCCTATCGTACTGAATATCTCCTCTATCTCCTTAACAACATTTCCGGGTGTCCTGGTCCGCACCTTCTTCCCGAACAGCTTGTCCACCATGGGCTTGCAGTAGAAGCAGCCGTACGGGCATCCCCTAGTCACTATGAATCCGACCTTCTCGTACTTTCCATAGTCGATGCACGATCTGTCCGGGAAGGGTAGAGAATCCAAGTCTTCTATGAATTCCGGAGGGTTGATCAGAATATCCCCGGCCTCGTTTCGATATGCCAATCCTGGAACACTGCCGACGTCCTTGTTCCTGATCCCGTCCAGCAGGGAAACCAATGCTCTCTCTCCCTCACCTATGACGGCATAATCGAATCCCGCCTCGAGTGCGCTTTCCGGTAGGGCCGAGGCATGGGCCCCCCCCATGATAACCGGAATCGATGGAGAATGTTCCCTGATGAAATTCATAATATCTATGGAACGGTCCAGAAGCGGGCTGGATACGCTCATCCCCACGGCCAAGGTATCTTCTCCGATGGCTTTCCCGACCTTATCGAGATTCTTCTCGTATGTCAGATCTATAACATCGACGTCCCAACCGGCCGATCTCAGCGCCGAGGCAAGATACAGGATTCCGACAGGCTCCTCGATGCTGCTAGCGAGCAGGTACCGGTACCTGGGATAGATGAGCAGTACTCTACCTTTGTCTCCCATACATTCCTTTTCTCGGGGACTACATTGTACTACATAACAACTCTTTATAGTTAGGCTTTCTTCTTGTGAATTATTCGAGTGATATTCGATGGACGATCTTTTATAGGGCCTTCTGAGAGGATATTCCGGCACCTTGTCTAAGCAAGCAATCGATTATAACACTATGATTTAATCCATTTCACCGCGTCGTCATAATCACGGAAAACGGCGACCTCGCTGGATGTTTTTCCCTTCAGGAAAGCCTCGTACATACGTGAGAGCCCGTAATTCAGATCCCGTGAAACGACCAGTGCCGACCGGCTCTTGCCGCCGGTCCCCCAGTGCTCGCTGACAAAATCCCTGACCTCTTGTATATCGGGTGAGAAGAAGGATGAAAGATCGGCTTCTCGAAGATCCCACAGGGTATTCATGTCGGGATCGAAATCAGGTTCCGAGTATACCTCCTTGAGCTTCTCGATCAATTCATCCTTGGTGAGGGGCCCCGTAACCTTATGATGTCTGAGATTCGCCTCTTTGTCTATATGAGTTGTAATCGTCATGGTCAATCCAATGGCCGAATAGTCAATAATATCGACTAACAACAGGCAACAGTTCATCCCGGACACGATGCAACAACCCGTGATAATAGCTATCTATTAAAAAATATTGCTAATAAGAACTGACCGGGCCTCACGGCTTGCATTGCCGACTATTCGCCGGCCATGTCGGTCTTCCAGACTTCCCACACCTTTCCTACGAGGTCCGGTCCCGGTTTCAGCGTCATCTTGCCCGGTTTCCAGCCCGAAGGTGTAGCTTCGCTCCCATCGCTTCCGCGAACGAGCTGGAAGGCCTGGATCTGCCGCAGTGTTTCCGCGACGTTTCGCCCTACGGGAGGTGTGAGAACCTCGTATCCCTGGATCACACCATCTGGATCTATGATGAACCTGCCGCGGTTCTCGACACCCGCATCTTCATCATAGACGCCAAAAACCGTTCCGACCTTTCCACCACCGTCTGAAAGCATCGGGAATGGAACTCCTCCCTTGACCATCTTGGACAACTCGTGATCGTTCCACATCTTGTGCACGAAGACGCTGTCCACGCTCATAGACAGTACTTCCACCCCGAGCTCCTGGAATTTACTGTAATTATCGGCGACCGCCGATATCTCCGTCGCTCAAACAAACGTGAAGTCACCGGGATACAGGCAAAGGACGACCCACTTACCCAGGTTATCCGATAACTTGACGCTTGTGAATTCCCCCTTGTGATACGCCGGTGAGACGAAATCAGGCGCGGGTTTACCGACTTGTATCATCGTTCGATCCTCCTTGACCTCTTTACGCACTTCCTGATTTTCCGTGCCTTCAGGCTGCCCAACCGGGCCGCCGGTTGGACGAGCGCAGCCTGCCTTGGGCTTATCAGCCACCGTGATCCTCCTCTCTGACCGCTCAGCCGTAAATTTTACTCATTATATATTCTTAAAATAACAATAACAACGGGAAAGTGCCGCCAAAATCCATTGTTTTCCGTGTTATTTTTGGTTTCCCCGCTGGATATCCTTGTCATAACGATCCATCAGATCGCCCGGAAGGCCGAGCCATGCCAAAGCCGCATCTACATCTCTAAATACGACGAAATCCCAAGGTACTGAATCAGCAAATGCTTCATACATTCTTGCGAGACCGAAGGAAAGATCCTTCGGGGCAACAACGGCGACTTTGGGAGGTGGGGTTGCGTCCGCTAGGGCGACCTGAATAAACTCGGCGCATTGATGTAGAACTTCCGTGCTTCTCTGCCGGCTATCCGCATTCCTCAGGTCCACAAACAGATTCGTCGATGTATCAACGGAATCTGTTTTATAGAGTGATTTGTAGAATGCCAGGAACTCGTCATCCGGAGTTGTCCCTCGATGCACCATGATCGCTAGACTATGCTCCGGCTTCAAATGCAGCTCAATAGCTATAATCCACCTCTATCCGCACCAGACTTCATGCATACTGAACCCTAATAATCAACACCGATCTGCAATCCAGCTAACTCAGAACTCCACGGTAGACGGTTTCCATGTATCCGGATCGCCGATGATGCCCCTAGTGTAGTCCATCACTTCCATGCTCTCTGGAGTGACCGAGATTAAGATGTAGTTCTCCTCCTTGCCTGAGAAATGGCTCTCCCACTCCTGTTTCCACCACTTCTCCTTCTCTTTGGGATCATCGATGAGCTCGGCTGTGCCGTATATTATCACGTATCCCGCGTGCTGCGGGTGGGCATAGTAAAGCGTAACCCTTGAGTCGTTTCTGATCTGTTTGGCCTTTCTCGTTGCCCTGTTCGTCCCCATCCTGATAACCATTTTTTCATCCGGCATGAAAGGATCCATCGGCCGTACCCTCGGGTGCCCGGATTCGTCAAGAGTAATAAGCTCGCAAAACCGGGTTTTCTCCATTATGTCCTTCGCTACTGCAAGCAGTGTATCCCTGCTAACCGCAGCCTCTTTCAGCTCCTGCCCCGAGGTGTTGGAACAGAGTGCGAAGCATAACACAAAAAAGACACCCATAAGGAAAATACCGATTGTTTTTCGGAAGTTGTTCATGACTCCTCCCCTTGTGATTCCAGATAATGGATCATTTACCCGTCGTTACATTTAACATCAAAATCATATACGGATCAAATCCTATACTGCAAGCACTAAACTCAACACATCCGCCGGTGGCGCTATCCAACAGTACACATGGCTACTCAACCTATGTTCAGATAAGGATTGAATACATACTCCATGCTGAACTCCCTGAGACCCGAGAAGTAGTCATGCACTATGAGAGCGGGATTTATCGCCAACTCTCCGCATTTATGCCTATCATCTATATCGTCCCAGCCCCATGGTGGATTCGCCGAACCGGCGATACGCGAACCGTTATCGTCGAGGTCCACGAAGGCGTCCTGCCCCTTGGCATTCGCCATGAAAACATCCCTGTTATTCCTGTTCTCCCACAGCCCCCCACGGGCATGGATGTCGGTAAGCCTGTATCTGACCTTCTTGTACTTGTAGTTTCTTTCGGTTCTATATTTCTTCCTTTCGGGATCCTCACCCCTTTCGAGTGATGGGAAGTACATTATTATCTCGTGCTCCGGCCCCCATTTCTTTCTGTCCCCCCTGATCCCGTGCCCACGCGATTGGGCATAGAGCGAGAAACGGTTGCGCTTCCCGTCCCTAGTGGGCCAGATATTGCCGTCTATGTTATCCCCGAATCCGACGATCCTTCCCTCCCATTCATCGCCAGGATAGAGGAACTCATTCTCGTTCCTCATCCAATCGGCATAGCAGTAGAAGTGAAAATGACTTATTGTGATAAAGGCATCCACTCTCTCCTCGGTCCATTTCTTTCTTTTGGTTACAACTGCCAGCGCTCCCTCCATGTCGTGGAGATGCTCATCGAAGTTCTTCCTGATCTTGTCTGCCAGACGCTTGCCATCGTACCAGTCCTGTGCGTGGTAGAAGGCATAAATTATGAAATAATGGGTCGATGTCTCGACCACGGAGTAGTATGCCTCGGCAATAAGACTGTTATCCTTATCCTCGACAAACGACCAGTTTTCCACTACTCTGCTGAGGTCGCCCGAGAGGTCCACTCCCGTGATGTAATCACCCCTCCTGTTCATTTCGTTCACTTTCTGCTGGAGCACGGGAGCGTGTCTCAGGGCTATCGCAGCGTAATCCTTGGTCATTATTCAATCCCCTCCTCTAACGGATCAGAAATCAAGAGCGGGAATCAGGATGCCGAGCACCTTATCCACCGACTCATCGATGGGCCTTTCGCCGTCAACAACTATATCCGCGTATTCCCTAAGTGGTTCCACGTAGCTACTGTACATCGGCACGACCGTCGATGCGAACTGCTCACGCACGGTTTCCTCCACGCGCCCCCGCTCCCTCGTATCACGTTCTATTCGGCGCATGAGACATGTATCCAGATCCGCATCCACAAAAACCTTGAGATCCTCCAGCCCACGGATCTCCTCCCTGTACATTGCATGAAGCCCTTCCAGGATCAAAACGGATCTCATGCCGCGCGCACCGGTCAGCCTCAGAATCCTGCCATCAACATCTGAGGTCCTTGTGTGTGTGCTGTAATCGTATGAGGGCACAGGCACTTCGCCGCCATCGAGAAGAATTCGCAGATGGACCGCAAGAAGTTCGAACTCGATCGAATCAGGCAGATCGAAGTTCCACAAGGCCCTCTCTTTCTCTGGAATATGTGATAGATCGAGATAGTACGAATCCATGGAGATTACAGCGGCTTCCCTACCCGGAAGCTCCCTGGATAGGGCTTCGGCAATCGCGGTTTTACCTGAACACGAGCAGCCTGCTATTGCGACAAGGAATGGCTTCATACCGAACAAAGCTGATTCTACCTCAGAGCATCCACCCTCTTCCGGATCTTTTTCCAGTCGAATTTCTTTGAGAGCTCGAGCGCCTCCTCCGAGGTCATATTCTCGTATGAAAGAGAGAACACGGCGTCCACCGTTACCTTGGGCGTGAGAAGCACTGTGATGACGCCGGAATTCTTCTTCTTGTCGAACACAATGTATACCTTGAAGCTGTCAACCTCTTTGAACTCGAACTTGCCCTCGCTCGTCTCCATATTCATCATGCCCTCGGACGACGGCAGGCTGGAGGCTACCTGTGTGCCCATCATTATCATCGCTGATACTTCCTTGCTCTCGCGGGAGTATTCGCGCATGGCGTGTATCATCTTGAATCCCGGCTGCTCCAGTTTCATCCCCTCGGGATCCCCCATCTCCCAATCCTTCAGATCGATCAAGCACTCGTACAACTCCTCGTACGATTCCGCCCTAGCGCCCCCGTGCATCAGCGGCATTAAAGCGGAAAACACCAAAACGGCAATGCAAACCGAGCACGATACCGAAACAATACGCCTAGTCAACATATGGCTACCTCCCGGAGAGAGCGGAACCTAGTCGTCGCATGAATTAACAGACGGATCGGATAAAGGACATTTGACACGACTTATGAGTCTATGTCCATAAAAAAATCTTGATTCAGCGATCCCTTGATTCTGATAGGGTGGCGAATCGGATATATAGTATTATACCTTGACCGGTGACGAGTTGCTTGACAGAGGTCGCTCTCTTGGATAACCTGACACGGAACATCGTTTTAAAATTCCTTGCAACGGAACTGCGATGGATGAGGAAAAGAACAAAAAAGCCGTAAAATCCCCTACCACGATTCCAAGTCTTGCCGGAGGGAAACAGAATTCAAACGCACACATCAAAGTATGCGGGATAGACATCGAATGGCGGCCCGAGGCCGGCCTCTGCACGGTTGAACAATCCCCGGCAACCATGATGTGGATCGATTCGACACTTAAGGGTCTTATGGCTGGAGTGCAATCCATGGTCGGGACCGAACGTTTCCTGCTGGCCCTTCAGAGCGAAGGGCGAAACAGCGTGGAAACCGACTGGAAGGTCATATCCAATTATCCCGATTTCCGTGAGGGATTCGAAGCCATTGCAAGAGTCGCCACGGTTGCCGGATGGGGAAACTGGAGTATAGTACGACTCGACATGGACAGGAAGGAAGCGATCTTCCGTGTACGGAACAGCTGGGAAGGAAGCTATCAAAAATCTCTGGGCGTTTGCTGGGGAAGCGCCATGCTTGCAGGCAAAATGGCCGGCTGCTGCTCCAGGCTTTTCGGTACAAACTGCTGGGCGGACCAAACCTCCTTTATCGCCCGTGGTGACGAGTACGACGAATTCGATGTCAAACCATCGAACCGTTCGATCGAACGGGAAATCGAAGAGCTTCTAGCCACCGACGAGGCGACCAAAGCCGACATGGCGGTCGCCCTGGAGAAATTGAACAAGGAAATAAAGGAGCGGATGCAGGTCGAATTCGCTCTGAGGGAGAGTGAGGACCGTTTCCGCTCGCTGGTCGAAACCACGAGCGACTGGATCTGGGAGATCGACCGCGATTTCAAATACACATATTCAAACCCCAGGGTGAAGGAGATTCTAGGATTCGATCCGGAAGAGATCATAGGAAAGACGGCATTCGATATGCTTTCCGTAGGCGAATCCGATAGCTTCCGTGAGAGCCTGGACAAGATCGGCACATCAAAAAAGGCCTTCACGAGGATCGAGAGTGTGAAGAAAACCAAAGAGGGCAAGAGGATCGTATTCGAAACAAGCGTTGTGCCCATCTTCAACGAGGATGGGGATCTCTATGCCTACAGAGGCATTGAGAGGGACATATCGGTCAGAAAGCGTGCCGAAAAACTGCTGTTTTCACAATACGAGCTCGCAAAGGCTCTGAGTGAATCGAGCGACATGCAAGAGGTGCTCAATCATCTGCTCTATTCTGCATTCCAGCTCGACGGAGTGGATTCGGGGGGAATATATCTCGTAAACCAGGCCACCGGAGAGTTGACGCTAGCGCATTACAGGGGTCTCTCTGAAACGTTCATCAAGGAGAACAGCAAATACCCGGAGGACTCCCCGAACACACGTATCGTAATGGAAGGAAATCCGGTATTCAACACGTATGACAGGCTCAAGCAAGAGATGAACGGAGTGGACAGGGAAGAGAATATCAAGGCCATCGCCGTTTTGCCGATAAAGTATGAAAATCGCGTGATTGCAGCCATTAACCTGGCTTCCCATACCGTTGATGAATTCCCCGTCAGCACCAAGAACGCCATCCTGCCGCTTGCAGCCCAGGTGGGCGGCGCTATAGTACGTATTACAAACGAGGAGGAACGACGGGAACTGGAGGCGCGGATGCTGCACGCCCAAAAGCTCGAAAGCCTTGGGATCCTTGCAGGCGGCATCGCGCATGATTTCAACAACCTCCTACAGGCCATTCTCGGCAACGCCGATCTGCTGCTGAGAGGCGAATCACGGGAATCCCACGTAACAGAATTCGCCAAGGAGATAATGAAGGCCTCAAAGCATGCCGCCGATCTCTGCAATCAGATGCTCGCCTATTCGGGGAAGGGCCGTTTCATCGTCGAACCAACCGATATATCGTCGATGCTTTCAGAGATCGCGCATCTTCTCAAGGTCTCGATTTCGAAGAAGGTATCGATGATCTACTCCCTGGAAGAGAACCTCCCGCATGTAATGGCGGATGCCACACAGCTTCAGCAGATATTCATGAATCTGATCACAAACGCATCGGAGGCCATAGGTGACCGGCAGGGAGAGATATCCATAAAAACGTACTCTCTGGAATGTGACCTCACGTATCTCAAGGACAATTTCCCGCATGATAGACTATCAGAAGGCAGATACATAGTAGTGGAGATCGCTGATAACGGCTGTGGGATGCACAGCGAGACGATCTCGCAGATATTCGATCCGTTCTTTACGACAAAATTTGCAGGTCGCGGTCTCGGGCTCTCGGCGGTCCTGGGGATCGTTCGAAGTCACGGCGGGGCGATAAGCGTAGAGAGCGAACTGGACCATGGAACAACATTCAGGGTGATATTCCCGGCATGCGACGAGTCGCCCGGGGCTGAATCATTGAACCGGGGGAGGGAAGAGGTCCGGGACGACACGAGGTTCTCCGGAACAGTCTTGCTCATAGACGATGAAGCGACAGTGAGAAAAGTCGTGACCAAGATGTTGGAGCACCTTGGATTCTCCGTATTGACGGCTTGCGATGGAGAGGCGGGACTGGAGCTGTTCAATGATCAATCCGAAGAGATCGTATGCACCATCCTCGATCTCACGATGCCCAATGTAGACGGCGAGGAGTGTTTCAAAAGCATACGCAGAATGAACAAGGATGCCCGGATCATCCTCTCGAGCGGATACGACGAGGCGTCGGTCACAAGGAGATTCACGGACATGGAACACGTAGGATTCATACAGAAACCCTACGTTTTCAAAGCTCTCAAGAAAAAACTCAAGGAGACCCTGAAGCCGAACTAACTGCCGGTCTCGGAGGGTCGAACCAAATCGGCAATGCACAAATTGCCTGCTTAATCCTGATTATAAGAACGAATATAAGATCAACGGGCCGCTGAAGGAGCGGCCCGGCATAAAAAACCGGCGGCGACCTACTCTCCCACAGGGTTTCCCCTGCAGTACCATCGGCGCTGGAGGGCTTAACTTCCGTGTTCGGAATGGGAACGGGTGTTTCCCCTCCGCTATCGCCACCGTAAACTCTAACAAGTTGTCATGCAACGCGGGCCCACCACTGCCCGCATCGCTTCACACAGCCGCAGGACGCCGCCCCCACGGTCGCGTGCTATCTATTCAATCGAATCAGGGAAAGCTCATAGACATTCCTGCAGTAGAATAAAAACTGGTTAAGCCTCTCGGCTTATTAGTACCGGTCGGCTCAACATGTTACCATGCTTACACCTCCGGCCTATCAACCTCGTCGTCTACAAGGAGCCTTCAGGTAACATACGTTACGGGAAGTCTTATCTTGGGAGGGGCTTCCCGCTTAGATGCTTTCAGCGGTTATCCCTTCCGAACATAGCTACCCAGCGATGCCTCTGGCGAGACAACTGGTACACTAGAGGTTCGTCCACCCCGGTCCTCTCGTACAAAGGGCAGCTTCCCTCAAACTTCCTGCGCCCGCAACGGATAGGGACCGAACTGTCTCACGACGTTCTAAACCCAGCTCACGTACCGCTTTAATTGGCGAACAGCCAAACCCTTGGGACCTTCTCCAGCCCCAGGATGCGATGAGCCGACATCGAGGTGCCAAACCTCCCCGTCG
>Ga0180431_10001618_pt1 | contig 31178 bp, 22 predicted proteins | sample SS_ome_11_FD_132459 | JGI IMG/M metagenome (GOLD analysis project Ga0180431, IMG submission 132459) | Hypersaline lake sediment archaeal communities from the Salton Sea, California, USA - SS_1_MS_1 metaG | ecosystem: Environmental > Aquatic > Non-marine Saline and Alkaline > Hypersaline >... | reverse complement strand
ACCTGATAAGAAGCATCTTTCTCGATCTGGTCTCCTTGCCGGCCTTGAGGCCGTAGAGGTAAACTCCCGATTCCACGGGTTTGCCGCTTCCGTTCAATCCGTTCCATGTCACCGATTGCGGACCGGCAGCCTGCTCCCCATCGAATAGACGGCGGATCACGTGCCCCGATGGATCGTATACGGTCAATTCCACGTGGCAGTTCACCGGCAGGTAGTAGCTTATGGTGGTCGATGGATTGAACGGATTGGGGTAATTCTGCCGCAGCGACAGCTCCGCTGCCGGCGGTGTTATCGTTTCGGTGGTGAAGAGGATGTCCCTTTCTCCATCCAGCTCGAAGAACACCCTGTAGACATAGGTCACACCCGGCATACAGCCCGTGTCGTCGTACCTGAACGTCAATCCCTCCCGTGAGAGATTCTCGGCCGCCAGATCAACAAAGTCATCACCCGGGAACACCGCCCGTGATACCGCGAAAGAGGCGTTATCATCAATCTCGGAGAGCGTCCACTCTATCACCACAGAGGAACCGCCGAACGAGGCACAGTGGCTCTGCACCAATGTGGCGACGAACTCGCCCTCGAATGTTACGCGCCTGGCATATATATCCTTATCGCCGAAGACCCGATCGTCTTCCCAGGCGATTATGGCGCCGTCGGCACCGTCTGTCACGATCATTGGCAGATTCTGCGAGTTTTCCGCCGTGCAGACGGCTATCCCGTCCGTGCTCCACCCAACTGCGCCGAGCGAATCGATCCGCTGGGTGTAGACGTCGTTCCCCATGGCGGAACGGCTGTCCTCCCATGCGAGGATGGCCCCCTTGTCGGAGACGGAGAGCAGAGAGATCGCATCGCTGCTGCCTGCCGCCGTGCATATCGCCACGCCGTTAACAGGCCACTGGGCGGTACCCGAACCGTTCACGCGCTGGGCGTAGCAGTCGTAATCACCGTCGCGCTGATCGATCCACGCCACTATCGCACCACCCTCACCGTCGCCGCATATCCCGCAGTACGCCTGCCAGATGTCATCGACGCCGTCGTCGGTGAGCTGGACCCCATTGGCCGTCCAGAGCATGTTCCCCAGGGTGTCCACACGCTGCACGTATATATCGTACCACGACCTGTGGTCATACCAGACGACCACCGCGCCGCCGGACCCGTCGGGTGCCATGCGGGGACCGTACTGGTTCCCCGAGGCGTTGCAGACGGCCTCGCCGTTCGCCGTCCACAGCACCGACCCGCCCGCGTTCACACGCTGTGCGAAAATGCCCCCGCTTCCCCAGTCGATCCATGAGAAGATGCCGCCTCCGTTTAGGTCGGAAACAACATGTGCCTCCTCGCGAAGGAAGGAGATGCCCGTGCTGAGCGGTACTCCCGAAGCGGTCCACAGGACGGTACCGTCGGAATCGATCCGCTGACAGTATATATCATCCCATTCGCTGTTCACCCTCTCGTCCTGCCAGACGAGCAGCGCCCCTCCCGCGCCGTCGGGGCACATGTCGTTCAATCTCTGGTGAGCCGTTTCCGTGCAGACCGGTTCGCCGTTCTCCGCCCACAGGATGTCGCCGTTCGGCGCCACGCGCTGCGCATAGATGTCGCGCACGTTGCTGGCGCGCGCATCGGTCCACGCTATTATCACCCCGCCGGCCCCGTCCGAACATATACGGGGACCGTACTGACCGTATGAAGCCGTGCAGATCGGAATGCCCTCCTCCGCCCATAGCCTCCTGCCGTTCTCATCAACCCTCTGGGCCCAGATATCCGGATAGCCCCTCCTGTCCTCCCAGGCGATGTACGCACCGCCCGAGTCGTCAGGACAGATCACCGGGTACTCCTGATCCCCGGAATAGACGCAAACGGGGGCCCCGTCCGTCGTCCAGCCCGCATGAAGCGAAGGCGCACCGACTACGGCGCAGAGAAGAAAGACGGGAATGTAAGCCTTAGCTCGTTTACTCATGCTTCAACTCCTCTCCGCCACGTATGTGACTGTGTTTTAATGATCTTATCCCGTATTCGCCGGCCGATTGTAACACAACGGCAGCCGTATGGCAAAGAGGCATTTTCCTATATAGAAGTTGAGGGAGAAGGATCCCACGATCCTCCTCCCCCCGCCGGGAATCCCCGCAAATCCGGCTCGAGAGCCTTTTGGCACCAGGAGCTATGCCAGCTACAGCTGGAAGAGATACTGCACCTTCATGAAGTACTGCCTGTCGGTGAGCTCCCATCCCTCCCTGCTGTAATCATCAGGATTCATATCCCTGTAATCGATCGTGGATCCGATGTAGAACATCGTCAGTGAATTGATCCTGTAAGTAAGCAGGGGATCGAAATCCCACTTCCTGAAACGGTCGTTGTACTGGGTTACAAGCCGCATGGAGAACTCACGCGAGAACTGAAGGGAAAGACGCGACCAGAAGACCGACTGCGAGAACAGCCTTTTCCCGGTATCGATATCGTCACTCTTTATATAGTTAAAAGAAGTCTCGATCAAAAGACGGTCTATGGGCCTTATATCCGCCCACAGGCCGTAGGTGAGCTGCTCCCCCATAACGAGATCCCGGCGTGCGATGCGGTGGCCGTAGTTTATGTTGCCCCCGAAGCCCAGCGCACCGCTGGGCTGCGTGAACAGTCAGGTGTGGAACTGCCAGATATCCTCGAAGTATATCCCATGAAACAGCTCGTTGCTGAGCAGCAGATTCGAATGGATGCCTGTCTGGCCGGCCCTGAAATCGACCTCGTAGTCGATATTCAGCCACTCGTCCTTTCTCACGCTGTCGAAATTCCATTTGCGGCCGAAATTGGCATTGAACTCCATATCCTCGAGTATCTCGCTGTCCTCGAACCGTATGATCCCACCCACCCAGGAGTGGGCCTGGCGCTTGTTGTTCGACGGCTCGTATCCGTTGTCAGCCCGGAAGGTCGGGCTGAGCTCGTTGTACTGCAAGCCGGCCCAGTAGTTCTCCGTGCTCCTGCTCAGTTCCGCCAGCAGTCCGTGGCCGTAGAAGGATTCGCCGTCGAGCCTGGCGGTATACCTACCGCCTTCGAACATCATAGCATTCAATTCGTCGCCGGTAAGGTTCGGATTATCAACCTCCTCGGTATGCGTTCCTATCACCTGAAGGGTAAGCGAATTGCTGGTGGAAAGGCGCATCCTGCTGTCGAGACCCACGAGGGAGCCCGAGCCGCCGCTGTCGAAACGCCTGTCTGTGGCTATCAGGCCCACGTGCGACTGCTCGCCCAGATCATGCTTGACCCGAACGATATTCGAGTAGCTCTTCCCGTTCTCCACGGTTTCGCTGCTCTCCTCGAACGGGAGGGTTATGACCGAGTGCTCGTCGCGCGCAGTGAGAACGGCCATGCTGTTGGCGCCCCTTCGCCAGGTCATCTTCCCGGCAACAAGAGGATCGTTAATAGACCTTGTGTACACGGCGTTGAAATAGGTTTCGAACAGGTCGCTTCCCTCCTGAAAGAATGGGCGCCGCTCCTCGTAGAAAAGGGCGAATGTGGAGTTGACGTCGATCTGGGCGACGTCGGCTTCCACCTGGCTGAAATCGGGATTGATCGTGGCCTCGGCCGTAAGCTCCGATGAAATATCGTATGAGATCCCCAGAGCGAGGTCTCCGTCCGGGTCATCGTTATCGAAATATCCATCCCCGTTCATCGAACCTGCCTGATAGGCAACCACCGCCGGCAGGAGCTCGAAGCCGGCACCGGGTTTCACACCCGAAACGCCCGTTACGGTCCCCCACTGGCAGGGCCAGCAGTTCTCATCGCGGTTGTATGCCGCCCATGAATACTGGTACCGCGACTCCCTGGGGCGGTTACGCCAGAAATCCATGCGCCATTCCTGATCCTCACGGTCGGGAAAGCGCAGGCTGTGGAACGGGATGGCCATCTCGACCACATAGCCGAAATCTGTCACCCTGCCCGCCGTCTCGAAGATCATGTCGTACGATATATCTTCGCCGTTGGTCGAGGAGAATAGAAGATCCCCGGGGATGCCGTAAGGATTGGACGATATCTCGTAGGCCAGTGTTGCCTCGCCGTAGGTGTCCAGGCACAGTATCACGTAATCATCCGAGAATATGCGGTCCCTCTCGCAGAAGGAGGCCCTTACCTCTGCCGGATCATCGTAGCAGAGCCAGGCAACGTAGAGATTCTCGTCATCGTAGGTGATCAGCACCTCGGTGTTGACGTCGGGCTTCGTCTGGTCACCGGGATTGTGCTCACAGAAGTTGTCCGCCTTGGCGGCCCCGCGCCAGCCCGGATCCCCGAGGTCCCCGTCGATCTCTATCGGACCGGCTGCACGAGAGACCTCGAGCCGTGGATGGTAGACCGGCACAAAAACGTCATCGGCCCAGGCCGGAGAGATGGATACGGCTAGCGGGACCGGTAGAAGTAGGCACAGCACTCCCCAGCAACGGAAATATTGTTTTGTCGACATAGATCTCCCCTTCTACAATGTACATTTGCAGATAGGGCCTCTTGAGATAGCGTGCTCGGCAGCTTAATTAATCATACGAAAGTCCCGCCGACAGGTTTCAATAACATGTGAAATTTCTTATGTAAATTACATCGTCACCGGAGGCGGAAGGGCTGAGGCCTGCGGTAGGTCAGCGATCTCCACAGCCACTCGGCCGGCCCGAAGCGGAAACGGCCCAGCCAGAGCGGGGACCAAACGAGCTGCGCAATCCATACGGCAAGAATCACGATGAGGTGGTGCACGCGGTCCAGGCGGCCGTACAGGCCGAATCCGTGCCCGTAGAATATCGTCGTGCATATAGCGGTCTGCATCAGGTAGTTGGTCAGGGCCATCCGCCCGGTCGCTGCGAGCGTTTCCGTTAATTTGCGGAATATGCCGCATCTAGAGACCAGCATAATGATCCCGATGTAACCGTTCGCGAGAAAGATGCTCCCCCAGTAGTTGTACTGCGCCCCGAGGAACATCGAGTACTCCATCGACCAGCCCGCCGCGAAGTTCTTGTAGGTCCCCGTGATTATGAGGGACAGACCGATCAGAAAACCGATAGCCGCCTGCCAGAGGTAGAACCTGCCGGAGCGGGCCCCGGTCAGGATGCCCCATTTATAGAATGACATACCAACGAGCATCAATCCGCATGAACGCCACCCCGACTGGATCAAGAACAGAAACACCTCCATGAACAGTGCCATCGACGCCCTCGGCCCCAGCTGGCCCAGCCAGCCGGCCCTGTGTGCATCGATATCCTCCGCGATGATCGTAATATCAGGTCTCCACGATTCCATGTTGCCCTGTATAGCCTCCTGCGGCCAGTAGGGCATGCTTAGACCGAACATCGTGTACAGAAGCGAAGCGAATGCGAAGATCGCCAGCCCTATGACGAGGAGCTTTACGGGTGAGAGCTTGCGGAACAGATAGACGAGAAGCGCGCAGAGACCGTATGTTACGAGAATATCACCGTACCAGAGAAGGTAAGCGTGCGCTAGCCCTATGATTATGAGCCACATGGTTCGACGGTAGTGAAAACCGCGGGCGCTGATCCCACGACCCTCTATTTTCCCCGTCATAAGAACGATACCGGCCCCGAAGAGCATTGCGAAGATCGTCATGAACTTCTTGTCGGCTATGATATGGCTGATTATCCAAACCCATCTGTTGATCCCCGATAGATCTCCGTAGGCCGTGGGATTGATATAAGCAGCGGTAATCATCGAAAAACTCTGCACGTTCATGATGAGTATGCCCAGCACGGCGAAGCCGCGCAGGGCATCGATCGCGACGATCCGTTCGGAAGCCGCCGTAGGGGTACTCGTCACCTCTGGTTCTCCCAACTTCAAGACTCCCTTTCTATCATACTCGTATCGGGTGCTGGAGCGAGAAAGGCCGCCACTCACCGCTCCGCTGATATTACGGTGAGAGGTGTGACTATCGATGAGACGTCGTAGTCATTATCGGCGAGGTGGTCGATTATCGCACGCCCGACCCACTCCGGATCCGGAAGATCGCTTTCACTGCAGGGGGATGTATGGCCCGCGACCTCCGAGACACTCAGCTCGCTCCTGCCCAGATCCAGCTCGTAGAACCTGTTGCAGAGGTAGATCCCCACCGTTCCTATCGAATAGAACGGAGGACCCGTCTTCTTGCTGTCCAGCTCCCGTCCCCTCTTGGTGCGCACCATTATCCCCGCTTTCCTCGTCACGGTGAAGATGTAGCGGAAAGGATCGATCCCGGGTTCGAGCAGGGACATCCCCCCCATCCACTCCGGCTGCTCTATATTGAGATAATCCAGTATAGTGGGAGCGATATCCAGGTTCTGGACATTCGAAGCTATGCGGCCCCTGTGCTCCCCTTTCGGGAAGAGGATTATCAGGGGGACACGCGTGTCCACCCTCCAGCGCTGACCGTGGTCGGTGCATATGACGATAACGGTGCTGTCCAGTTTCCCCCTGTGCTCCAGGCCCTCGATGATCCTCCTCATCTGCCCGTCGAAGTTGAGGATCGCATCGTCATAGAAATCGGTCATCCAGGGCTTTGCCTCGTTCTTGCCCCTGGAGAAATGCCGGTTGCTTATCCTGAACTTTGGGCCGTGCGTCCCGAGCAGATGCACGTGCGCGAAAACCGGGGAGGAGGGGCGCCCGTCGATGAAGGAGAAAAGCTCGTCTATCCTGTACTTGTCATGACTCGGCTGCTTATTCTTCGTCTCGACCACCTCCCGCATGGGGTTCTCCATCCTGCGCACTCCCAGCAGATGGCTGGTACGGTCATCGAGACGCTCGCGCATCTTTCGCAGGAAGTAGTAATCCTTGTCGAGCAGCAAGCTGAAGTGATCCGATATCGAACTCTCCTTGATATCCCTGAAGTTGGCCCTGTGGAACGACTTGAGCATATTCAGATCGGCCGGATCGGCGTGATGGCGTACGCTTACATCCACGTTCCTGTATCCGTATCTCCTCAGTATACCCGGCAGGTGCTGGTACGCGTCCTCTCCCCTGAGGATGTCTGGCGCATAGAGAAGCCTCGTCCGTGTGGGAAGCTTGCCCGTGAACATCGAGGCTATCGAGGCCCCCGAAGTGCCCGAGTTCACGAAGCAGTTCTCGCAGAAGAGCCCCTTCCCGGCGAGCTCGGTTATATACGGAGTCGTCTCGCGGTCATAGCCGTAGGCCGACATGTTAGAGGCGTTCAGCCCGTCGCTGGAGATCACGATGATATTCGGCCGCCACTCCAGCGGCAGTATGTCCTCCTCGTCATCGGAGGGCGGTCTGGAGAAATTGAAGGTGCCCGCCGCGATCAGCACCGATACCGCGAACACCCCCGTTGCGATGTAGGCGAGCCTCCGGCAGAGGGAGGACACCAGCAGCCTGGCCCTGATGTCCCGCATGAGCTGGTACGAGAACGCCAGCAGGACCAGGATAAGAAATCCGTAGGCCAGCTTCTGTACACCCTCCGTCATCCTGATGCCGAATTTGAACACGGTATAGGTGAAATTCTCCACGAGCAGGAGCATCGAGCACGCAAGCACGAGTGAAGGTATCAACGAAGCGACGGTCGAGCAGATTCCTCTCAGGATACGGTTCTTGAAGATGACCGCCGGAACCCAGGCGACAGTGATGCCGGCTATCCCCGCAGCAACCAGTGGTATTGGCGCTACGAACAGTATCTGGAGGTTGCTTATAAGGCCGGTCTTGGACATGAAAGAGGGCTTCGTGATGAAGAAGAGCCATTCATTGAGCACGTAGAAATAGACGACCGCCGCGGTCAGAACGGCATGTATGATCCACTCCCCCTTAACGCCCGGAGCTTGACCGGACACATTCTCACGATCCTTCATGGATTCCATACCCCTACCATCCCTCGGGGATTCATCGCCGGCAAACCTTGTTATGCAGCACATCGGTTATGCTGTAACACCGGCTGCAGCCGACATATACAGTGTAAACGGCTTATTATCCGCCTATCGTATCACAATACCGAGGGAAAGATCAATAACGGCTATTCTCAAACTCATCTTCGGTCTCCCTATGACATTGCAGCGGAGACATTATCAGTTGAAAAAAATCCGCATCGGTATTATAATCGGCCCCGCTGGTCCTTGATCGCAACAAGATCCAAGCGGCATTATATCCGAATCAATGAACTCTCGTTGCTCAGACCGACATCTTATCAACCATACACCATCCGGCCGGCTTGCTGGATTCACCGTGAGCCCTCGACCTGCGTCGTTCGGATCATGGAGCCGGAGCGGCCGATGACGGGAACAACCTGGCTTGGTGCCGGGATGCCGGGAAGACGGAAGGAGGTGATCGTTTTACGAAGAGGTGTTCCGGATCGCCGTGATCTCGTAAATAACCGTTACTAGAAGAGGGGTAGTACTATGAAAAGGATAATCGTAGGAGTCTTTCTTCTCCTGTTGCTGATCTCAGTGGCGGCCCTCGCACTGGACAACAGGGAAATATCAGTTTTTGAGAAACAATACAAGGCCATCTATGTTCCGTTCCAGTCCCCGCCACCGTCGATGTATTACGTTCCCAACAGGATGGTCCTGAAGCTCAAGCAGGAAACCGCGGAGAGCAAGATCGTGGACGAGGAGAGCAAGATCGTGGACGGGGAGAGCATCGATGCGGAGAGGCTGGAGAACCTCGAGTATCTGAACAAGAAATACGGCGTGAAGGCCTTCGTGCGCGAGTTTCCAGAGAGCCCGCGGGCTTTGAGCCGATCGAGCGAGGTCGATCTCTCAAGATACTATATCGTGGAATTCGACAAGGAGCACAAGCTGCAGGATGTCATGAGGGCCTACAGCGCGAACGCGAGTGTCGAGCATGTGGAGCCCATAGGGATCCATCCGATCCTCGAGGTCATCCCGAACGACCCATATTTTCTCACCGACCAGTGGAACTTCAAGGATACCGACGACAACGATGTGGATGCGACCGACGCATGGGAGCTCGAGACGGGTGACGAGACGATCATACTGGGAGACCTCGATACGGGGCTTCAGTACAACTCGAGGGACCTCGGCGGCCTTTCCCCCTATACGGACGGAAACGTATGGATCAACTGGGATGAATACAACGGCAGCGCGGGTGTGGATGACGACGGCAACGGATACGTGGACGACTGGGTAGGCTGGGATTTTGTCGACAACATAACCGGCGCATGGCCCGGAGAGGATGCGGACACGCCGGACAACGAGCCTACCGATTTCAACGGACACGGCACGCATGTCGGCGGCATCATGGGCGCTATAACGAACAACGGCGTCATGGTGGCCGGCCTGGCGGGCGGATGGAACGAGACCGCCAGCTCACCCGCTAACGGGGTCAAGATAATGGCGCTCCGAATCGGCTGGTCGGGTAACTACCTCGGGCAGGAAGTGGGTTACGTGCGCATGGACTTCGCTGCCCAGGCGATATACTACGCCGTGAACAAGGGCGTAACCGCGATAAACTGCAGCTGGGGCTCATCCAATTCGGGCGGGCTCGGCGCCGCCATAGACTACGCCATCAGCCATGGCGTGGTGGTGGTGCACGCGGCGGGCAATGACGGCAACAGCTATGCCGATTATCTGGGCTCGCGTACCGATGTCCTTAACGTGGCCGCCACCGATTCGAGCGATGTCAGGGCCTACTTCTCCAATTACGGGACGTGGGTGGACCTGGCCGCGCCGGGCGTCGACGTGCTGAGCACATATTCCTACCACTACAACCCGGGCTACATCGCCTGGGTGTCAGGCACATCGCAGGCGTCACCCCACGTGACGGCCGCTGCGGGGCTCCTGAAATCCTACGATGCTGCGCTTACAGGCCAGGAGATCTTCGACCTGATAGTGGGACACACCGACAACATCGACGCCGCCAATCCGGGCTACGAGGGACTTCTCGGCAGCGGGCGGCTGAACGTGTTCAGATCGCTGGACGCAGCGGTGGCCCCATCGGTTACCGTGATTCAGCCGAACGGGGGCGAGGTGCTCTACATAGGGCAGCAGTACGACGTCATCTGGGATGCCTCCGATAACGTGGGGATAGATTCCACGCTCATAGACTACTCGGTGGACAGTGGTGCAAACTGGACCAGGATCGCCACCCTGGCCGGCAATCCCGGCACATACACCTGGACCGTCTGCGGACCTCCCTCGACCACATGCAGGATGATGGTCACCTGCTACGACGCCGAGGGTAACAGCGGATCCGACATGTCGGACGACGATTTCTGCCCGCCGTACATGGCGGCGGGGCCCGACGGCAAGAAATCCGGACGCGGCTTCGCGGTTGCGGGCGTTGAAGAAGCGGATGTACCCAGGTTCGAGTTCGCCCTCACGCAGAACCACCCCAATCCCTTCAACCCCGTGACGAGGATCTCCTACTCGCTTCGCGAAAACTGCCACGTGCGACTGGAGGTCTACGATGTGCTCGGCAGGAAGGTGTGCACACTCGTCAACGAAGCCCAGAAGGCGGGCGAGAAATCCGTAGAGTGGAACGCAACGGGCATCTCCAGCGGAGTGTATTTCTACGTGCTCCGGGCTGGTGAGTTCGAACAAACGAGGAAGATGGTGCTCATGAGGTAAATCGCATCTCACCTGTTTAAGCCGGACCGTCGAAGAACCCGGTTGCCCAAGTTGTTATAGGCTGAGCGGCCGGGTTTTTTTATGCCGGCCGCCGGTAAAAGAATTTTATTGGCTAACTGTTTAATATATATTAGAGTCATTCATCCTGCGGTCCGAAATCGTCATGATGGATGATTATCGGTATGCAAGAGGATGATTGCATCACCGCTACGCGACAGCGCTAAGTCCCGTATACCATCGTATCTAGGCAACCGCCGGGCATAGGCCCGGCACGGTTCAAACGAAAGAGGTTTTCAGGCATGGAACAGGCGAAAAAGCTACTGAAGGATTCAGCCGCCGTTCGATTCACCGTTCTTTTCATGATCAGCATCCTGATGTTCGGCACCTACTGGTTCCAGGACGGCCTCGGACCCCTGAAGGGGCTGTTCGAGAGCCAGCTGGGATTCACCAGCTCACAGTTCGGGCTGCTCATCAGCTCGACCACATGGGCGAACCTGGCCCTGATGATCATCCTCGGCGGTATCGCCCTCGACCGCTGGGGAATCCGCAAGACCGGAATCATCCTGGCCGTTATCGCCACAGTCGGCGCATTCGTTGTGGCATTCGGCTCGAAGGGAACCTTCGGAACCTCCAAGAAGGCCATGCTGATCTCCATGGTGATAGGCCGTATCCTCTTCGGAATAGGACTGGAGACGACATGCGTGCTCATAAGCCGCACGATCGTCAAGTGGTTCAAGGGCAAGGAGCTGGCCTTCGCGATGGGACTCAACCTGCTGGTCGGCCGGTTGGGCTCCTTCTGCGCAATTTCGTTCGGCCTCGATATAGCCGACGGGAATATAGACGTCGCCCTGGTCACATCCGCCTCCATCATATTCATCGGTACGCTCCTATTCCTCGCCTACCTGATCTTCGACGTCAGGCTCGACAGGCAGATGGCCGTCGAGACCACAGAGAGCGAGGAGGATAAATTCAAGTTCGGCGATCTGGTCAAGCTGCTCACCGACCATTCGTTCATCTACATATCACTTCTGTGCGTGGCCTTCTATTCGGCCGTGTTCCCGTTCCTTCAGTACGCCCCGGACCTGCTTGTCAACAAGTTCGGCTTCACCTTCGCCATGCCCAATATGGACGGCATGTCATTCTGGGAGAAGGTGGTGGCGTTCTTCCATAACGGGCCGAAGGTCAGTGGGCTGATCCCGCTCGGCACGATGGTATTCACGCCGATCTTCGGCAGGCTCGTCGACAAGAAGGGCAGGGCGGCATCGATAATGATCATCGGCTCCGTCCTCCTGATCTACGCACACATCACGCTGTCGATCCTAAACAACATCTTTCTCGGCTACACCGGGCTGTTCGCGCTGGGCATCGCATTTTCGCTCGTGCCCGCGGCCATGTGGCCTTCGGTCGCCAAGATCGTCGCGGAAAACAGATTGGGAACCGCATACGCGACGATGTTCACCATACAGAACTACGGGCTCTCGGCCTTCTACTGGGGAATAGGGAAGGTGCTCGATGTGTTCAATCCGGAGGTCGTATCACAGATACAGAGCACAAGGCGGGAGCTTCTGGCAAAGGGGCTCTCGGTGGGGGACGTTTCGCAGAGGATAGACGAGATGCGAATGGCCGGCGAGATCCATCCCTACAACTACACCATCCCGATCCTCATGCTGGTGGCGCTGGGCGTGATATCGATATTCCTGGCATTGCAGCTCAAGAGGGCCGACAAGCGGCAGAACTACGGCCTGGAACTCCCGTCCAACCATTAGGCCGGATGAGCCGCCGGGCGGTTGGAAAATCTATCAATAAAAAATGGAAAGCCGGCCTTGGTCGGCTTTCCATCATTTTTTACTCGGCAAACCGGCCTGCCTGCGGCTTGCCCTCGAGGCTCCGATCTCTAGTAACCGCGCCTGAAGCCCCCTCCTCTGCCCCCGCCACGTCCGCCTTCGCTGCGTGGGCGGGCCTTGTTGACGTTCAGTGCGCGTCCCTGGAGCTCCTTCTGGTTCATATTGTCGATCGCCGCCTGGGCCTCGGTATCATCGGTCATCTCGACGAATCCGAACCCCTTTGAGCGGCCTGTATCCCTGTCCGTAATGATCGCTACGGATTCCACCTTGCCGTGAGCTTCAAAAGCCGTCCTCAGGTCATCCTCGCTGGTCTCGTAGGACAGATTGCCTACATAAATCTTCATTGCGACCTCCCAGTAGGTCTCAAGTTACAAAAAACAAAACGTCTAGTAGTTTTTAGGAAGAAAAGTAAGTAAAACCCCTATTGGAAATGAACGACGAGGCAGGTCACGTTCTTCGTCTTCATTCGGTTTATCAACTAAATTCAATCCTAAATCCATCCGTTTCGAAGTAGAATATAACAGAATTACGGACAAGCACAAGTATAAAGCGCGATTAAATCTTTTTTTCTGTCCCGGTCGATTTGTGCGAAGAAAACAGTACGCACTGCCAATTTACACTTGAACAACCGGTGCCGCTGCTATTTAATCTACGCATACATTATTTTAGGGGGTGATTATCATGAAATTCTGTTTCTGCCGTTTCCTGCTCGCCGCCGGAATCCTCGTGCTGACGATATTCTGGTGGCCTTCAACCTGGGCCAAAATAGTCATCATAATAGCATCAGCCATACTGACTGTTCTCAGCTTCTTCTATCACGTCTGCTGCTGCCGCAAGAGGAAAGAGGCAACCGAACAAACGACATAAGGTCCGGAAGAGCTAATAACTGGAATGAAATCTTTGGGCGTTGACGGGTGCCGGAAGGCAGAAGGGCTAGGCTTATCCCGGAACCGGCGCTCCATTCGTCGATACTGAGGTGTCTCCGGGACGCAAGTCTCCAATAGATCAAGGGAGCCGGAACAGCAATGATCGGGCAGACAATATCACATTTCAAGATCGTTGATGAGCTGGGGGAAGGGGGTATGGGCGCTGTCTACAAGGCCCGGGATCTCAAGCTCGACCGTTCTGTAGCGCTCAAACTGCTCCCACCCCACCTCTGCTCGGACGAGGAAACGAGGAAGCGGTTTATCCGGGAAGCCAAAGCGGCATCCGCTCTCGAACATCCCAATATCTGTACGATCTACGAGATCGGGGAGCTCGACGATGGGCGGCTTTACATGGCCATGGCCTATTACGAAGGAGAAACCCTGGAGGAGCGTCTTAAAGAATCCTCGCTTGTCATAGGTGAGGCCGTTGACATAGCGGCCCAGGTGGCATCAGGCCTGGCCAGGGCTCATGAACTGGGAATCTTTCACAGGGATATCAAACCCGCCAACATCATGATTACCGATGATGGACATATCAAGATCCTGGACTTCGGAGTGGCCAAACTGACTGGGCAGACCGTTTTAACAATCGCCGGAAGTGCAATCGGAACAGCCGGTTACATGTCGCCCGAGCAGATAAACGGGCAGGAGGTGGATGCCAGATCGGACATATTCTCCCTGGGCGTGATCTTCTACCAAATGCTTACCGGCGAGCACCCCTTCGGTGCGGAGCACGAGGCGGCGATAATATACCGCATCATGAACGAGGATCCCCTTCCCCTGAAAGAATACTTAAAGGATCTGCCGGAGTCCGTTCAGGCGCTCGTGGACAGGGCCCTCGAGAAGAACAGGGAGAACCGGCTGCCCTCGATGAAGGAATTCGCCGCCGAACTTAAAAATACGCTTCAGGTGCGGGCCCACTTTCCCGCCGTAGAGCGCGCATCCAGGGCCACCGAAGTCAAGGTCGCCAGCGCAGGAGAGGTCATCGGCCCATACCGTCTGCGCGAACGTGTCGGACTGGGAGGAATGGGTGAGGTTTGGTCCGCCGATCAGGAGAAACCTTTCCACCGGAAAGTGGCACTCAAGATTCTGAAAGCGGGTATGGACACAAGAGAGGTTATGGCCCGTTTCGAGGCGGAGAGACAGGCCCTGGCCCTCATGGATCATCCGTACATAGCAAAGGTCTACGACGCCGGTTCCACTCCCACCGGCAGGCCGTTCTTCGTGATGGAGTTTGTAAAGGGCGTTTCTATAACAGAATACTGCGACCGCCACAAGCTCGCCACCCGCGAGAGGCTGGAACTCTTCATGAAACTATGCGATGGAGTGCAGCATGCCCACCAGAAGGCCGTCATCCACCGCGATCTCAAACCGAGCAATGTCATAATATCGGACATCGACGGCAGGCCCGTGCCCAAGATCATCGACTTCGGAGTGGCCAAGGCGACGGCACAGCCGCTAACGGAGAGGACGATGTTCACACACATGGGCCAGCTGATAGGCACGCCGGAGTACATGAGCCCGGAGCAGGCGGAACTCACCGGAGAGGATGTAGATACGCGTACCGACGTATATTCCCTGGGCGTGATCCTCTACGAGCTGCTGGCGGGAGCACTGCCATTCGATTCGAAGGAGCTCCGTGAGGCTGGGTTCGAAGGTATCCGGCGAAAAATCCGGGAAGTGGATCCCCCCAAGCCGAGCACGCGGGTTACCACACTCGCTCAGATGCCGGAAACCGCAAAGGTGAAGCTCCACATGGATCCGCAGACCCTGTCGAGCCAGCTGCGTGGGGATCTCGACTGGATCATCATGAAGGCGCTCGATAAGGACCGCAACCGCCGTTATGCCTCCGCGGCCGATCTTGCGGCCGATATCGAAAGGCACCTGAACAAGCAGCCGGTCCTCGCAAGTCCTCCGAGCAGCGTATACCGTCTCAAGAAATTCATTGCGAGACACAAGGTCGGAGTCGCCGCCGTATCGCTCGTCGTGCTCGCTCTGCTGCTGGGCATCACCGGGACGACAATTGGGCTTATCAGGGCGGTCAAGGCAGAGAAAGAGGCCCTCGATGAAGCCGAAACCGTGAGAAGCGTCTCGCAGTTCCTCCAGGGGCTGTTCGAAGTATCCGATCCCGGCGAGGCCAGGGGCAATTCCATAACCGCCCGAGAGATCCTAGACAGGGGTGCAGAGAAGATCACGAATGAGCTCGATGACCAACCGTTGGTACAGGCACGGCTCATGGCGACAATGGGACGGGTGTACAGGAATCTCGGGCTGTTTGAACAATCTCGCATGCTCCTCGAAGAGGCGCTCGAACTGCGCAAGGGCGAGCTCGGAGACAGAAATCTGGAAGTTGCCGACAGTGAGGAGGAACTGGCCTCCCTGCTCGGTTCGACCGGGGATTACGAAGAGGCTCTGCCGCTGTTTAAAAATTCGCTGTACATCCGTGAGGGCGTTCTAGGTCCCAACCACTCCGATGTCGGCCAGGCGGTCAGCAATCTGGGCAATCTCTACAGACAGATGCGTGATTTCAAACAGGCGATCCCCCTGTATGAAAGGGCCCTGGCTATAAGGGAAAAAACTCTTGGACCCGACCACGTGGATGTATCCAACAGCCTCAACGGACTGGCCATCGTCCACGAGGCGACGGGTGATTACAAGTCCGCACTGCCGCTGTACGAGAGGGCCCTGGCCATAAGGGAAAGCGCCTTCGGCACCGACCACCCTCAGGTTGCTACGAGCCTCAGCAACCTCGCGACGCTGCACTGGAACATGGGAGACTACGAGACCGCGCGGAAGTACAACAGACGGGCACTGGCGATACAGGAAAAGATCCTGGGACCCGATCACCCGGATCTGGCGCACACGCTGAACACCTGCGCGAACCTGCACCAGGCGGCCGGGGATCTGGCCAAGACCAAGGTCATCCACTTGCGCGCACTGGCAATCAGGGAGAAGAACCTGCGCCCGGACCATCCACGCATCATCGAGAGCTACTACAACCTGGCCTGCGTGTCGGCCCTCCAGGGTGACCGCGAGGATGCGATCCGGTTCCTGGGTGAATCGATACGGCGCGGATTCGCTCTATCGGTCGTATTCACCGATTCAGACTTTCTTTCGCTTCACGGCGATCCCGAGTTCGAGGCGCTTCTGGACGATGTGAGAAGGCGCATCGAGAGGGGCAACTGATACCCCGATAGAGTTATGGCCTTGACCAGCAACAAAATATCTGATATAATGCGCATACTTTAAGTACACTCGCCACAAATGGTTATAACAAAGCTTCGGTGATGCACAAGGTCCATCAGGAGGGGGCGCTTTCACCGGCAGCCACCAACACTGCCTTAACGTAAGGAGACAAGGTATGAAACGACTGGGTTACCTGGCTTTATTGTGCTCGATCATCATTCTCTCCATTGCTGGCTGCAGCGAGAACAGCGAACTCATCCTCGCGAATGACTCGGAAGTGAACCATCTCGAGAAATATGGCGGCTCTCTATGTTATTACGAGATATCGGGAACGGTTTACGTGGACGCAAACGGGGACGGGATCAGGAATGAAGGCGATGAAACCGGCATCGTGAACGTAACGGTGATGCTCACGGACGGGTGCGAGACTCTCCTAAAGGCGACAACCGATGCCGACGGCTGCTACTCGTTCACAAGGGCACCGGGGACCTACACGGTATTTATCGATTCGGTCACGGCAGAGGATGATTTCAACGAGGAGCTAGCCGCCTCATTCGACCCGACCGGTCCGATCTCCATTGCCGTTTCGATAGGTCCCGACTCAGAGGATAACGATTTCGGATTCGAGCCGCGCGTGGAGGAGATCACGCAGGATCTCGAGGAGGGAGATCTGGTAAGCGACGGCGAGACTACGAAATTCTGGAAGAAGCAGCTCCGTGCCGCAATCAACGCCACCAGACATGATCCAATGAATCCTTCCGATAAGTTCATGAAATGCAAAAAGGTGGTGTATTCCGCCGAGGAAATGGCCGAGTTCATCGCGGAGATCCAGGCGCTGTTCCTGCCTGTACCCTATCAGTTCACCGAGGGCAACGAGTTCAAGGAGGCGCTTCAGATACTGAAATCCCAATCGAAGGAACCTGTGGTCAAGCTTCTGAAGGAGCTCCTGACGGCAGAGCTAAACCACGTAAGCGGAAAGGGTATAGTGGATGGCAGCGACCTTCAGGGCGTAATGCTGGCCTGGGCGGAATCGATAGCCTACGAGGCCCTCACCGATGAAGGGCTCTCATCCGCATACTCCAGGATCATGCTCGGGAACGGGGACCTAGGCTCGCGCGTCGATCAGGCCGTAGCGTTCCTGGTCCAACTGAACGGAAATATAGGCGGTGGCAGCGGCGGAGGCGGTTGATATTGAAAACCGGGGGATTCCGCCCCAGATCGTCAAAACATAACGATCCGTCTACGAACCCGATTCGGAACCTGCCGATTTCAAGGTTCTCAAATATTCCTTTACGTGATCGGCGCCGGACTCGCCCCACCCGCCGTTATTCGCGTATTCCCGGAACTTCTCGAGCCACCGGGAATCATAGTGCTTTACGAAAGACAGAAAATACACGAACCGTTCCACTACCGTGGGATCGAGGGCATGCTCCATCCCGCATGCCGTCGACCGCGCCTCCTCGGGGGGAATTCCGAGCACCTCTTCCAAAAAGTCCCTTAGCACGCGGTTTCGGATGATCAGCGATTCGGCCTGCTTCTTTCCCTTTTCCGTCAGGGTGACGGCTTCATAAGGTTCGTAGTTAACGAGACCGTTCCCCGCCAGGCTGTGCAGGGCCGATGTGACCGTGGATTTTGCCACCTTCCGCCTCCGGCCGATATCGCGGGGCCGGGCCACGCGCCTCTCCTGCTCCAGGCGGTATACCGTTAGAAGGTAATCCTCCAGAGTCGAGGTGAGTTTATTTTTCGTCTTCATTAAAAAGCTCCTTGAAGTTCTATTAATCTAACAATATATTATTAGTCGAACATCGTCAAGTGCTTAAACTGCATCCAGGGCGCTTGCGGGACGAAACGTCCAGAAGGACAGCGCGGCGCCTAGAAAGGCAAATCGATGACCGCACGTATTCCTCTCTCTGACCTGGCGGTTGGCCGGAAGGCGAAGATAGTCGAGGTGCACGGCGGGCGGGGCGTTCACCATAGGCTTCAGCTTCTGGGCATACGGCCCGGAACCGTAGTAACCAAGATCAGCAGCGCGATACGCCCCGGCGCGGTTGTCATCCAGGTGGGGGGCAGCCAGGCGGCCGTGGGCTACGGCGTCGCACGAAAGATCATCGTGGAGATCCATCGGTGAAGAAGATACTTCTCATGGGAAATCCCAACGTCGGCAAGAGCGCCGTGTTCTCGCGCCTTACGGGAGCGCGCGTCATATCATCGAACTATCCGGGCACAACCGTCGAGTTCACCGAGGGAACAATGGATGTCGACGGGGAAAAATCGGCCCTGATCGATGTACCGGGCACATACGATCTAGGTTCTTTCTCGCAGGCCGAGGAGATCGCCGTCGATATGCTCGAGACCGGGGATACGGTCATAAACGTCGTAGACACCGTGAATCTCGAGCGGAGCCTCGGGCTTACCCTCCGCCTCCTCGAGCGAAACACGCCGATACTGGTCGCCCTCAATATGTGGGATGATGCCGCGCACAAGGGGATATCGATCGATGTCGAAAGGTTGGAGGAGATACTCGGCGTCCCGGTCGTCCCCACGGTCGCGATCAGCGGCGAGGGTATAAAGGAGCTTGCATCACGGATCAAAGAGGCTCACTCACCCGGCGTGCCGGAGCGTTCGGAGGAGGAGCGTTGGCTCGAGATAGGCAGGATAATAACCGAGGTGCAGTCCCTCGAACACCGTCACCGGACCGTCCTCGAGGTGTTGGGGGACGCCTCGGTCAAGCCGCTGACCGGAATCCCGATCGCCGTTCTTGTTCTCGTGGCGGCCTTCCTGGTTGTACGACTCGTCGGAGAGGGCCTGATCGCGCTGGTCTTTGAACCCCTGTTCGAAACGCTTTGGGAGCCGGTTGTGATGCGTATCGGCTCGATGCTGAACCCGGACGGGCTTCTGTATGCGACCCTCGTCGGGAAGCTCGTCGGTGGACGGATCGACTTCGTCCAATCATTCGGACTGCTGACAACGGGGCTTTTCGTACCGATCGGGATGGTGCTGCCGTACGTGCTGTCTTTCTACGCAGTGCTCGGATTGCTGGAAGATTTCGGTTATCTCCCCCGTTTCGCCGTACTACTGGATACGATGATGCACCGGATGGGGCTTCACGGCTGGGCTATCATCCCATCGCTTCTCGGCCTCGGGTGCAACGTCCCGGGAGTGCTGGCAACCCGCATCCTGGAAAGCAGGAGGGAGCGGTTCATCGCGGCGACGATCATCTCGATCGGGGTGCCCTGCGCCTCGCTCCAGGCGATGATATGGGGGCTTCTGGGCGAGCGCGGAGCGGTATACGTCATTATCGTGTACTCGGCGCTTTTTCTGTCCTGGGCCGGGATCGGGCGCATATTGAACAGCGTGCTCAAGGGATGGAGTCCGGAGCTGATCATGGAAATCCCGCCCTACCGTGTGCCGTCGCTCCGGGCGCTCACCAAGAAACTATGGATGCGCATGGTGTCGTTCATAAAGGAAGCGGTTCCTATAGTGCTGCTGGGTGTTCTTGTAGTGAATACTCTTTACTTCCTTGGCATCTTCGATACGGTCGCCGGCTGGACGGCTCCGGTCATGACGAAGTTGCTGGGATTGCCGAGAGAGACCGTAGTCGCCCTGGCGGTGGGCTTTCTCAGAAAGGATGTGGCCGTCGGCATGCTTGGAGCTATGAACCTCAGCGCCGGGCAGCTCACGGTCGCCGTGACGGTCCTGGCGATGTTCTTCCCCTGTGTCGCAACATTCGTCGTTCTGTGGAAGGAGCTGGGTTGGGCCGATCTCGCGCGAAGCGTCCTCATCATGTTCATCAGCAGCCTGACCATCGGCACCCTGCTCAACATGATACTATGATGGATCATTCGCTCGTGGATATTCGAGGAAGAAGGATCAAGAGGCCATGCAGCACGAACGTGAAGACCGAGGGCTGGAATGAAAGACCTACCTAAGCGAAGCGATCGCGACATCATTCTCGATTCGATCACCGAGGGCGTGTTCACCGTGGACCGTGAATGGCGTATCACGTCATTCAACCGGGCCGCTGAGGAGATAACGGGTATACCGCGGGACAGCGCTATCGGGCAGCCCTGCAAGGACATCCTGAGAGCGAATATCTGCGAGGGTGATTGCGCCCTCGCCGAGACCATCCGCACCGGCGAATCCATCATCGGCAGGCATGTCACGCTCCTCGATGCGGACGGGCAGCAGAAACCCATATGCATCACGACGGCCCTGCTGAAGAATGAGGATGGAAACGTCATAGGCGGTGTAGAGACATTTCGCGACATGAGCCGCATCGAGCAGCTTAGGAAAGAGATACGGCGGAAATACGAGGTGGCGGACATAGTAAGCTGTAGCCATCGCATGCGCGGGCTCTTCGAGATCCTCCCGGGAATCGCGGAAAGCTCGAGCACGGTGCTCATAGAGGGAGAGAGCGGGACCGGTAAGGAGCTGTTCGCGAGGGCGATACACAGCATGAGCCTCCGCAGGAGCCGCCCCTTCGTAGCCGTCAACTGCGGTGCACTACCGGACTCCCTTCTCGAATCGGAGCTGTTCGGATACGAGGCCGGTGCGTTCACCGACGCAAAGAGGGAGAAACCCGGGCGCTTCGCCCTGGCCGAGGGAGGTACGCTGCTGCTCGACGAGATCGGCGATGTCTCCCAGGCCATGCAGGTGCGACTGCTCCGGTTCCTCCAGGAGAAGGTCTACGAGCCGCTCGGTTCGGTGAGAACGGTCAAGGGTGATGTGCGAGTGATCGCCGCCACGAACAAGGACCTCGCACGACTCGTCAAGGATGGCGGGTTCAGGGAGGATCTTTTCTACCGTATCAACATAGTGAGGCTGGAGGTGCCGCCGCTCCGCGATCGCATGGAGGATGTCCCTCTTCTGGTAGACCATTTCATCGAGCGTTTCAACAGCCTGCAAGGCAAGGATATAACCGGCATGACCGAAGAAGCCCTGACATGCCTCATGGCGCATGATTTCCCCGGCAACGTTCGCGAGCTCGAAAATATAGTGGAGCGCGCCTTCGTCCTCTGCCACAACGGCTATATCGAGCCGGCTCACCTCCCGCCGGCCATCTGCTCTGCGTCAACCGCGGACGAGTCGATGTCCGGACAGGTCTCCCTCAGGCAGATGGAGGCCACCTTCCTCATGAATGCCCTGCGCCGGCACAACTGGAACCGAACAAAAACGGCCGAGGCACTGGGTATCCACAAGACGACGATCTTTAGAAAGATAAAGGCACTGGGCCTCAAGGTCCCCCGATCCTAGCATCGGGCCCGAGACCTATTCCGCCGGCAGCCACCCGGGCACCGTCAGAAGGTAGCACAAACGCTACCCATACCCATCGTTACAGGTGCAATACCGCTACCGTAATACCAAATGACGCCACCACCCCGTCACACTCATCTTCAAAAATCACAAGTGGTTACTGACAATAAATCCGCGGCGCTCAGGGTGGCACGGCGCATGCCTTAGTAATGGGTATGGAGACGAGACTGGCAATTCCGATTTGGCGTGAGATGGTGTCGACGGTATTCGATTTCTCACGTCAGGTTGTCCTGATCGATGTCGGGGGCGACCGTGAGGTATCCCGCCGCACGGTGTCTCTCCCCGAAGAATCCGCCCCGCAAAGGGCGTCACGGCTCGGGCGGTTGGGTGTGCAGGTTCTGGTATGCGGGGCTATCTCCAGGCCGCTTGCGTGGTTCGTTGCACAGGCCGGGATACGGATAATGCCCTTTGTATCGGGACAGGTCGACGAAGTGCTCGAGGCCTATCTGGACGGACGTCTGGAGGATCCTCGATTCCTTTTGCCGGGATCGCCTGCGGGTGCACGGCGGCGATGGCGCCGTGGCAGAGGGTTCCGAGGTGGATGGGCATGAGATCAGGAGGGAAGACGCCGGAACCGTTGAAGCAACAATAAGGAGTAATTGAGCAAAGGGACGAAAGGAGGAGATCGAGATGCCAGGTGGAGATGGAACAGGACCGCGAGGAATGGGATCGATGACAGGACGAGCGGCAGGGTACTGCGCAGGTTACCCAACGCCGGGATTCATGAATCCGGTTTCCGGCCGCGGATTCGGCTGGGGCCGGGGCTTCGGACGGGGTCTCGGGCTCGGATTCCGGGGTGGCAGAGGTTGGGGCGGTTACAGGGGATCACAGTACGGAGCGTATGCGTATCCCTACGGCGCGTCATACGGATCACCGGCCGCACCATACGCTGTGCCTTACGGCTATGGAGCGGGTCCAAGCCCGGAGCAGGAAATCGACATGCTGAAAGGGCAGGCGGAGTACTTCGAGGATGCGCTTGAGGGCATCAAGAAGAGAATCGCCGAGCTGGAAGCCAAAGAGAAGAAGTAGAACAAGCCCCAGAGGACCGTTGCGAACCGCGGCCGCCCTGGATACCGTAGGAAGAGGCAGAACAAGCCCCAGAGGACCGTTGCGAACCGCGGCCGCCCTGGATACCGTAGGAAGAGGTAGAACAAGCCCCAGAGGACGGCTGCGAACCGCGGCCGTCCTCGATAACGGAGACCGAACGATACGCAAAGCGGAAATCCGGAACGGAAAGGACTATTACTATGGTCATTACTGTTGCCAGTGGCAAGGGAGGAACGGGGAAAACGACGTTCGCGGTGAATCTGGCATACGCGCTTGCCGGGCGTGGGGAGAACGTGCGGCTGCTCGATTGTGATGTCGAGGAACCGAACGATCATCTATTCGTCAGGCCGGCTTTCACCGAGGGAAAAGACGTCTCCCTGCCCAAGCCGGTATGGGACGAGAGCACATGCACCGGCTGCGGAAAATGCTCCGAGGCTTGCAACTACAACGCGATCGCCGTGGTTAAAGGCAAAGTTCTGATCTTCAACGACCTGTGCCATTCCTGCGGCGTTTGCTCCTACGTATGTCCTGAAGGCTCCTTGACCGAGAAGGACGCGGTAATCGGAACGGTTCAATCCGCTCCCTCGAGCAATCCGTTCTTCTTCGCACACGGGATATTGAACATCGGGGAGGCGCTCGCACCGAGCGTGGTGCGCTCCGTAAAGCAATACATTAGCAGGGAAGCCATCAACATCATCGATGCCTCCCCCGGAACGGCCTGTCCCGTTGTCGAGGCCGTGGATGGGGCCGATGCCGTTCTGCTCGTCACGGAACCAACGCCGTTCGGGCTCAACGATCTCAAGCTCGCAGTCGGACTCGCGCTGAAAATCGGAGTGCCCACCGGGATCATCGTTAACCGCTCAGACGGCGAGGATAGGATTATCTCCGAATACGCCGAGCAGGTGGGTCTGCCCATCTCGGGGCGTATTCCATTCAAGAGAGAATACGCCGAGGCATACTCGAGCGGCCGGATACTGGTCGACCTGTTTCCCGAGCTTCGAGAGAACCTCCTGCATATCTACGATAATCTCGCGACGGCGCAGCCGCCCGAACCCGAGGAAGACGTCTTCGAGATAGACAAGGGCAAGCAGGAACCGTTCGAGACCGGATCGGCGGCCGACTACAGGGAAATCACCGTGATAAGCGGAAAGGGCGGAACGGGCAAAACGACGGTTGCAGCGTCCCTCGCGCAGCTAGCGGAGAACAAGGTCCTCGCAGACAATGACGTAGATGCCGCCGACCTTCATCTGCTCCTGAAGCCCGTCGGGCGTGAAGGCCACGATTTTGTCGGCAGCACAAAGGCCGTGATCGATCCCGTTAAATGCACGGGCTGCGGACTGTGCGCCGCCGCCTGCCATTTCGCCGCGATCAGAAACGACGGCCCGGGAAATGACATGACCGACGTTACATACCGTATCGAATCCCTGGCATGCGAGGGATGCGGACTGTGCCCTATGGTCTGCCCCGATGATGCGATCATCGGTTCTCAGAACGTAACCGGCCGTTGGTACGTCTCGGGCACCGATTACGGCCCGATGGTTCACGCAAGGTTGGGGATCGCCGAGGAGAACTCCGGGCGGCTCGTATCACGAGTGCGGAACCGCGCGCAGGAGTTGGCCCACGAGCTGAAACAGTCACTCATACTGGGCGACGGTCCACCGGGGACCGGGTGCCCGGTGATCGCGTCCGTCTCCGGAACCGACCTCGTTGTGATAGTCACCGAGCCTACGGTCTCGGGCGTTCACGACATGGAGCGGGTCATGAAGCTGTCCGCCCATTTCGGCACACCGGCGGTGGTGATTATCAACAAGGCCGACCTGAACGTCGAGCAGGCGCAGCGGATCGAGGAGATCGCCACGGAACACGGATCGAGTGTGATCGGCAGCATCCCCTTCGATAGGACGGTCAACGATGCCCTGATGTCGGGGAAGACGGTGATCGAATACGAAGAAGGAGAGGCCGCAGTTGCGATGAGGAAGGTCTGGGGCCGTTTGCAGGAAGTGCTCTCGGGGCTTGCCCCGTAGGACCGATCATTTGAATGCAGATCATACAAAGGAGAAACATGAAGATCGCCGTAACAGCGAAGGGAAAGGGACTGGATGATCAAGTCGACCCCCGGTTCGGGCGCTGCCCGTACTTTTTGATCGTCGACACGGACACGATGAACACCGAAGCGATAGAGAATCCAAATCTGATGCTTGGCGGGGGTGCGGGAATTCAATCGGGGCAGCTCATGGTCGAAAAGGATGTTCATGTAGTGATAACGGGGAACTGCGGCCCGAATGCCCATCAAACGCTCAGCGCGGCGGGCATTCAGATTATCGTCGGAGCGAGCGGGAGCATTCGCGATGCTGTGGACAATTTCAAGGCAGGTGCGCTGTCCTCCACGGACGAGCCCAACGTCGCCAGCCACTTCGGTATGGGAGCTGGCGGGGCGCCGCAGCCCATGGGCGATCCAGGTGTGGGACAGCAGAGCGCGGCTTCCGATACGGCATCGGGTACGGGTAAGGGGCGTGGGATGCGCGGGGGGGGCGGCGGCATGGGTATGGGGCTTGGAATGGGCGGCGGCGGTGGAATGGGCCAGGGCCGTGGAATGGGCCAGGGCCGTGGAATGGGAGGCGGCCGTGGCATGGGTACAGGCCGAGGCATGGGAGGCGGCCGAGGTATGGGCGGCGGCGGCGGAATGGGCCAGGGCCGTGGAATGGGAGGCGGCCGTGGCATGGGCCGAGGCATAAGCGGCAGCCAAGGTATTGGGCCGACGGGTGATATGATGCCCCCACCGACTTCCGCCGGCGTCCCTCCCGCATCCCCGTATGTTCCGCCCGGCGGTAGCGAAATCGACGCCTTGAAGGCAGAGGCACAGAACCTGGAAACGCAGCTTCGTTCCATCAACGATCGCATCGATCAGCTCGAGGGTGGAACCACCCCGTCCAGACTGGTTGCTGCAGTGGATGCAGGTAGATGCACGGGCTGTAGCATGTGCGAGGGTGTCTGCCCGGTGAACGCCATTACGGTCGAAGAAACGGCGTATATAGACACAGCGAAATGCACGGGCTGCGGCCAGTGCGTTGCGGAGTGCCGGAACGGGGCGCTGACGCTCCGGAAAGCATGACAGGGTCTTTCATCCATCCTATTGATAACGATAGAATGGATCGGGTTACCAGGATTCCGTTCGGTCCGGTTCGAGACAGATGAGAGGTGTGATCCTACACCGGCTAGCGCCCTATTCGGAAAAACCATTTGCTATTATCCCGGCTGAAGCTAGATTGATCTCTATATGAAAACATACCTGGAATGCATACCATGCTTCTTCAAACAGGCCCTCGAGGCCTCCCGGCTCGCCGGTGCGGACGAGAAGATACAGAGGCAGGTTCTCGACGCGGTCGCCCTGTCCCTCCCGGAGTTTCCCCTGGAAGCTTCTCCGCCGGAGATGGGGCACATCATCCACGGGCTCGTGAGACGGTACACCGGCAGGGACGACCCGTACCTCTGGATCAAGGAACAGAGCAACCGTCTCGCACTGAGCATTTACGATCGAGCGGTGAACACTCTCACGCGAAGCGGGGACAGGCTGCTCGACGCGGTCGAGCTGGCGATCGCCGGTAACATAATAGATTTCGGTGTAAACAACTCCCTTGACATCGGCGAGGAGCTGGAGAAGATCTTGTCCGCCGAGCGGAATACGATCGGACACGAGGACCGAGCCTTCTTCAATATCGAGTCCTTCAGGCAATCCCTTATCGAGGCGAAAACGGTCCTTTACCTGGGTGACAATGCGGGCGAAACCGTGTTCGACCGTATCCTGATGGAAGAGATAAAGAGAATGGATGGGACAAAAGAGATCACCTACGCCGTGAAGGAAAAGCCGATCATCAACGACGCCCTGGAGAAAGACGCCACGGATTGCGGTATCGATTCCATAGCCGAGGTGGTCTCGTCCGGCTCTACGGCCCCGGGTACGATCCCCGCGCTGTGCTCGGATGAGTTCATGAAGAGGTTCGACAGGGCGGATATGGTCATCAGCAAGGGGCAGGGGAACTTCGAGGGCCTGTCGGATTCGGGCAGGACTGTTTATTTCCTGCTTAAGGCCAAATGTCCGGTGATCGCAGCAGATATTGGATGCAGTGTAGGGGACATCGTGCTGCTTCAGCATGTGCCCTTATAATCGCACCTTGTTTCCAACTCACTAAAAAGCTTAACTCGTCTTACCTGTGGGCAAATCTCCTCTCCCGTGCCCCACATTTTACCTGCGAGCTGCATAGTTGAAATGATCAAAGTATTTCCGCCAAAGGGTCTCGGACGAAGAGAACCGGTTCGATCCGTAAAAATAATCTACCACGGCCTCACGCAGGCGAGCCAACTCCTTGAGCCTGGGCAGTGATTCTGAGCAATCGAGGCTGAGATCGAGCAGCTCCAGCGCCCTCGAGGCGGCCATCATGCAATAATCCTGATTCCCCTTCTTTTGCCATCCCAATGCCCTGCTGACCTCGCTTCCGATATTGGCCATCTGCTCGGATAGCGACAGGTCTTTCCATCTTCCGGCGGCAAGCTCCCTGTGTCGGTGATTCACATCGTCACCCATTTGTCTACGATTTCGATTATCTTCTTACGAACCGCCTCATCATCCACTCCCCTGCTCATGTTCCCCTGCGAGGGTCGCATGTTGATCATGGAGTCGAACTCGACGAAATCATCCCTCTCCAGGAAAGGATAAAAATTAATGCCCCAAAGGTCACTCTGCCGCGAGCCGTCATCCAGAAGCAGGGCCTCCAGATCGGAATGCAGTTCGGCGTCGAGTGAAAGCAAACCCCGGCGCATGTCCACAACCGCTTTGACCATATCACCGAAAGTATCCGCGGCGATTCTCTTCAATTCATCGATAGCTATAGGTCCGCCGAGTATTACCATCCGCTCTCCCGTGTGAATGATCGGCAACTTGCTTCAACTATAATATAGCTTTGGGGCTTTATTTGGAAGCACTAAAGGATTATGGTGTGTGAAGCATGAATTTTTAAACAGATCGTGTATAACGGCCGTATGTATATCAAGATGTCGCCTTTAATCAATCGTCATTAAAATCATTCATCAAGGTGGGTTCGAAAATGAGACTCATGGCAAAGATTGTGCTGCAAACGATAGTGCTGTCCACGCTGATCCTCGTCTGCTCTTCGTGCGGCTCCCGGAGATCCGCGGAACGGCCGGGGATTATTACCGGAGATTACCTTTTCGACGGCCTGCATTTCGACGCCGTCTTCTACACTACCGTGTACGAGGAGGACGGCAAGCTCTTCGCCTTTTCCGAAATGACTGATTATCCGGTAGAGATGGAAAAAATAAAATCGGATCCACCTACATACAGGATAAAATTCAAATCTAAAGGTGATTTCAACCTAGCCTTCTCGGATGCGGAGGACGGCCGCTACAACACGCTCTCGATGAAAAGCAACGATTCCGACTTTGAAATGTCCGGGTATAGAAGTTTCGATGAGATGCTCAAGCTGCGTGATTATCATGACAGGTCACGGAAAAGCTACAGCTACAAGGCGCCGCTGCAGCTGAACGACGGGATAGAGACAGGCGGCATCCTCGATGCTGGCATTGATACGACCGCGCTCTACGCGTTGATGAATGACATACTCGAGAACTACGATTACATGCACAGCCTTCTGGTCATGAAGAACGGTAAGCTGGTGGTCGAGGAGTATTTCAACGGATGGGACCCGGTCCGGCTGCACAGGCTTCAGTCGGTGACCAAGAGCTATACCTCCACCCTCGTCGGCCTTGCCATTGAGCAGGGATATATCGGAAGTGCAGATGACCCGATCTATACATATCTACCCCGGTATGACTCGCTCCTCACGGGGACGAAGAGAGAGATCAACATCGAGCATCTACTCACGATGTCTGCCGGATTCGAATGGAACGAGGGGGCGACGTATTATGCCGCTCCGGAGCTGTGCGACGCACACCTGGCCGGAGACAGCGGAGACTACATCAAATACGTTTTGGAGAAACCGCTCGTCGAGGTGCCGGGGCGGCACTTCGAGTACAACAGCGGCTTTCCGAACATTATGGGTCATATCGTAGCGAAACAATCGGGAATGAGAATCCTGGAGTTCTCATTCAAACATCTGTTCGAACCCCTATGCGTGAAAAGGGCATACTGGTGGTCGTCGAGTCGAGAGAGCGAATACCGACCAAGCTGCGCGGGAGGCCTCAGGCTCACCTCCCGTGATATGGCCAAATACGGATTCCTCTATCTGCGGGGCGGCGTATGGAACGGGAAACAGGTCGTGGATAGGGATTGGGTGAGGGAATCGATCGAGGGCAAGATGGATTCGGGCTACGGCACCCGCTACGGGTACTTTTGGAAGAGCACCAGGTCGCTCGACGGCAAGTACGGGGTATTCTTCGCCAGTGGGACGGGGGGACAGTACATCGCCTGCCTTCCCGAGCTGGATGCGGTTGTCGTAACGACCGCGGTATTTCATACCGACAAGGGCGACGAGGTGGCGATGCTGCTGCTAAAGCAGCTCATACCGGCACTCGCCGGCTCCTAGGATTACCGTTTCAGCGCCTGTGCATGGCGCGGGCCGCAACGGCCCTCTATCGGTCAAGATTGGCCAAAGGGAATTACCCGGAAAGGCCAGCAACTCGAGCCTAGTTCCGGTCCAAAGCCGGGGGCAAGAGCCAAAGACCAGCAACTCGAGCCTAGTCCCGGTCCAAAGTCGGGGGCAAGAACCATTTTCCCATGTGTAATCTAACGGTGGAACTAACCGGCGCCCGCTCAACAGCCACTAAAATCCACAGACGTTTCCGGCGTCCGGTTTAGCTACTTGTTATACCGTATCTTGTCCTTCATACGTCACCTGATCCAATATATACAATGGAACTAGGATGGAGACATAAGCAAAGAAGTCCAAAGGATCGAAAGTCGCTTCGTACAGACCGAAGTGCTGCACACTCTCTATCCCAAAACACACAGCTAAAAAGATAATAACTGTATGTTTCGGGGTAAAAAACCGTGTCCAAAAGTTATTTGCCCTTGAAGTAAACCTTCCCCTAAACAAGATATAGTTCCAAGCTGGCCCCGTCATGTCTAATACATATCCTTTCCAAAAACGGTTACCATCTATCCAAATCGTTGCTAGGCCCGTTGCGCAAAGCACAACAAGTCCTAGTGCCCAAAAAGGAGCGTGCCTGTCGTGCCTGTTACTTTCCGGCTTTGGTACTCCAAAAAGCATTGTTTCACTTTGCATAATGTATGATTCTCAAGCATACATTTTTGAGTGCAGTATAACGTCCAGCATCTGCGGCGGTCGCAGGGCTGGCGCGCCGGGTGCTTCGCAGCAGCCGTGACAGACAAGACCGCCAGCTGAAAGCGGTCGTTTGACGCGCATATAGCGACTCCTACTCTCATCATACTACAATAATCGTACACTAACCGTCACTATGACCACTCTTACTTCGAGTTGGAACAGCAAACAAAGCAAAGAAAAAAACAATACAAAAAGCCCATGTAGAACAATCAAATTCTCATTGCCGGGCAGGTATCTTAAAAATCCAAGACAACCAAGAAATCCTAAGAATCCAAGAAATCCTAGTTTGTTCATGATATCACTCCCATGAGTAATCAAGTCCAGAATATGCTCCACCCAACGTCCAGCGTAAACCACGTGACGGATGGGCGCGGGCCTTGCTTTGCAAGGACCGTGACCGGACGATCCGTCGGGTTGACACGATGGTTAGCCAGTCAACTCAATTCCATTGTCTTTACACCACTCTCGAAGAGCCTTCTCCTGTGCCTTGCTCTCAAAATCATACCAGGATTGCAGAAGATCCTTCGACTCCAGAAAGTCCTTATATCGTGCGTAAGCCCCACGACTGCTGAAGATCTCTCGGATGCGTTCGTAGTCATCCGGAATATTGGATCGTACAAAATCGAAAACAAGCTGGTTGCCAAGCCCGAGATTATTCTTATGAGGGATTTCAATGGCATGATCCGAGTCCAATAATTCCTCAGGAATCTCATGGTGTTCGCTCGACTCTGAATCCCAGTAAATTTTTCCTGTTGATTTATCCAACACAGCAATGTGGTCACCATACAACCCGAAACTCACAAAATCGAATGCTTCTTTAATATTTTCTAACTTGATTTTCATATCACATGGCATCGCGGTAGAACGGCCAGTTACCCAACCCCCCCCCGCACAGATCCCGGCGTGCGGGTTTCCCGCACCGGGCTCCTCAGTGATTCTCGCCTCCGCAATCAGGAATACATTCCTGACTTTGCTATTCCCTGCAGTGAGGTTTGCATTGTAGTT
>Ga0180431_10001617_pt1 | contig 31183 bp, 32 predicted proteins | sample SS_ome_11_FD_132459 | JGI IMG/M metagenome (GOLD analysis project Ga0180431, IMG submission 132459) | Hypersaline lake sediment archaeal communities from the Salton Sea, California, USA - SS_1_MS_1 metaG | ecosystem: Environmental > Aquatic > Non-marine Saline and Alkaline > Hypersaline >... | reverse complement strand
TTTCGATTCGTTCCTGTGACGGAATCACCTCATCGTCGCAGGCCATGACAGCTTCTGCACAGAACTCCAAGCCCTTTGCGAAGTGCATCGTGCTGATGGACGCATAGCCATGGGTTGGCTCGATATGCTCTTCCAAGACCTTGTACGGCAGGTCTGCAGCTTTGGCCGCGGTCTCGGCCCGCTGGAGTTCGCTGACCTTCGCCCAGGAATCCGGTCCAGACAGAATATCCAACCCGACCTTGGGTGCGTCGGTTCAGAAGCACATCGACGCCTGAACGGCTCTCCCGAGGCATGAGCGCGAGAGTACTTGGTTGATAGGTTGACCGACTTATCAACTTATCGAATCCAACCCGAGTCAGACCCGCAGCGCGCCGCACTGCCCAATGGATGGTCGATTCCGCTTCAGGCCTCCTGGTCTACCACGCCGCCGCGAGGACCTGAGTTCTACATTCAGTCCCCCAGGCTCCACCACTTCTGCTCTTTCTCTGTTCCAGACAGGGTTTCATCGTCCAGCCCGCAAACGCACATTCGGCCCATTCGCGATAGCCCTATTCCTAACTACAGTTTTGAGTTCGAGTCCCCTCGGGTTGCGTGATACACATCACACTCGATGGAGCTCGGAACGAGACACGTGGTCATGACGAACTAGAGACGCACGCCTGTGCCGCAAGCCGGTTGATCGGCCCGCACGGATGCAGCGGCTTCGCCCTCAGGATGACGGTGAGAAATGGCTCCATGCCCGCTCTAGTCAACGCTTTCACTCTCTGCTAGGCTCGTCGCCTTCAGCTCGATCATGCGCTGAAATGTGGCGCGCGTCCCGGGCTGTTTGGGGAGGGCTGGAAGATGGAGTTCATGTGTCCGCTGTGCTTCAGATGGACCGAGATCCGGGAGCACCAAGTCTTTGTTGGGAATAGGTTCAGATGCGGTCGATGTGGAAGCGTGCTCCTGATCGCCAGCGTCCGTCCCTTTCAGGTCGTACCCGAGCAGGAGCCAGAGAAGTCACCAACCACAGTCGGAATTGGGATAGGTCAGAAGGAGGAGCAGCATGGTTAGGATCACGTGTCCTGATTGCGGTGCCAAGAGCGAGTTTCGGAAAAAGGAACTCCCTCTCTACGGCCGAATCGAGTGCGAGAACTGCGGCCTTCTGCTTGAAGTCATCGATGACGATCCCATTGAGGTCGAGGTCGTCGACGAGTCCGTGTCGTCAGATGACGAGGACTACGATGACGAGGATGAGGATGACGACCGCTAGCGAGTCAGCGGGCGCTAGAGCGCTCGTGGTCTCCCACTGCCCAGCATGCAGTCAGAAGACCCAGCTGCACACTGAGAGCGTGCGTCAAGGAGCGGAGATCCTTTGCAGCGAATGCTCAGCCATCCTACGAGTCGAAGCCACTGATCCACTCTCGCTGTCAGAAGTCGATGAGGAGGACCTTCTCTAGCTCACCAACGGAAGAGGGACGCATCCTTACGTCGGATGTGTCCCTCACGTAGATCTGACGACGTATTCGCAATCTGCTTCGCTCTACGCGATCGCTCCCGTCCACCGGAGAATCATGAGCGCCGCTTCGACCGCTGTCAGGGTGCCGAAGACACAAATGTGTGTCGCGTCAGTCTCTCTCGGAGGACTGTGTCGAGTGCGTGCCCCTTCTAGGCTCCGAAGCGAACGGCAACAGCAGTCACATGACATCGGATTCCGCTACCGAAGAACTCAGCGGGCTTCGCTGTGAGGAGGCCCAGTGAGCTGACCTCCTGCCCCTGCCAAGTTGCCCGTGAACGCCGCCCATCTCCTACTGCTTGTCAAAGGCACCAATGCCAGAGGCCAGCACACCTTGTTGCAGGCGGGCCAGTTTGGATCAAAGCCCAAGCCCGCCTCAGGTCCGGAGAGCAGATCGCGCGAGATAGCTATAGAATGTCCATCGCTATCGACACGGAGAGGTCCACCGTCCACGCAGAGTCCCCAGAGGTCCGGGAGACGCCTAGGCTAGCCACGAGAGTCGCTCCTCCCCTACCTAGTGAGAGCGAGGCCGTGCCAGAATGGGTTCGCACAGTGGGCGCCCCACTGGTGTGGACGGCCTGCGTCTCGAATCTCGCGCCGAAGCTTGCCAGCTCGTGGATTTCTGCAACGTACGAGGCTTCGAGTAGAGTCTTGTTGTCTGCGAGGAAGCTCTCTACCGAGCTTGAGAAGCTGAAGCGAGCGCGTAGCTGGCTGAGTGGAGTAGGCGGATAGGCCATGTCTGCGGACATGACATACAAGAAGTCCTTCGGACCACCCAGAACGTCCAGCAGCTCCTGACCTGCTCCAAGTTGAACCACCACGCCGCAGAACCTCTGCCCGATCGCACTAGGCAGCAGGATCTCTTCCTCGATAGACAGAAGTGCTTTGGCATCGAGACTCCCGCCCGTTTCCCCCTCGATCAGCGACTCTATCGCGGCAATCACGTCGTCCGCGCTGCTCTCTTCATCGTCTTCTGCAATCGCATCTGCCACCTGCTGCAAGACACGGCTCGGCAGAGGCTTCGCGATGCTCCCGAGCGACATGAGCAGCGCAGATAGCCTATGTGCCTGCGCAAGCGGCGTCACGTCGTGGAATCTCCCATATCCGATGCCCCCCCGAAGCTCAAGGCCGGGGCTGGGAAGCCCTGTGTCCGACTCTCCCCAAATCGCGCCATAACCAAAGAGAGGTCGCTCACTGGAGATGTAGTACCGATACGCAACCGCACCTCTCACCTGCCACTGGGCTGGCTTCCAATCAACCAGCGCAACCAGGGTATTCAGGGATGCGGAGTAGCCGATGGATTCCGCGTCGTACACGCGCGCGTAGTCACCAATGATCGATCCATGATTCTGGTCAACCTCCGGTGTGGCGGCATCATTGAAGTAGCGGTACGCAAACGATAGCCCCGCTGTCTCGATGCTCGACACAGGGAGACGGTATGAGCAGAGTGTCTGCCCATGCACTGCGACCCCCAACACCACCGCCAAGAACATCCACCCTGCGAATGCGCCAATCCTACGCATCTCCCCCTCCTTGCACGTTCCGACTTACAACCAAGCACAACCAGAGTAGACCCGACTAGACAATCTAGTCAAGCATCCACTCCACTGAGAACTCGCCAGCGCTGTAGCCGCAACAAGTGTTCCGGCACCGCAACCTAGACATCCACAGCTTCCCCAAGCTGCGCGACTTGCGCCTTCATCTTCAGAGTCACTTGTACCTTGCTGCTCAGTTCGCCAAGCGCGCGCTCTTCACCGTGGACTAAGAGAGCGCGCCCACCCTGGCATGGACTGAGCCACTGCAGAATGCCCTTCTGGTCAGCGTGCGCGCTGAAACCTCCGATCGTATGGATCGAAGCATTTACGGCAACCTCTTCGCCGTAGATTCTGATCGACTCAGCCCCCTCGATAAGTCGTCGCCCACGCGTGCCATAGGCCTGAAAACCAACGAACACGACCGCCGACTTCCGATCCCATAGGTTATGCTTCAGATGGTGAAGGACACGCCCGCCCTGACACATTCCGCTGCCCGCGAGAATGATCGCTCCCTGGACATCGTTGATGCGCCGCGATTCATCGGCCGTACGCGTGAACTTCACACCATCGAAGCCGAAGGGATCTTCTCCCGCTTCGATCATCTGCTGGACCTCGTCATCTAGGTAGGTTGCGTATCTTCGATAGGATCGAGTGATGTCAATCGCCAGCGGGCTATCAAGGAAGATCCGACACCGCGGGATCTTGCGGTCGCGCCGCAGCTCCCCGAGGTAGAACAGAACATCCTGGGCTCTTTCAAGCGCAAAGGTTGGAATGACAACGTTCCCACCCCGCTCCAGGACACCCGATACGACTCCCGCAAGTTCGTCGACGGAGTCATCTACCGAGCGGTGATTCCTATCGCCGTACGTCCCCTCAACGACCACTAGATCGCACCGGGGAAGATCGTCCGGGTCTCCAACAACATGCTGTCCGAGGTTGCCAAGATCCCCGCTGAAGACCGCTGTCTTCGCGCCCTCCTTCCCACGCTCTTGAACCTCAATGAAAGCAGACCCAAGAACGTGTCCAGCATCCCGATAGGTGACGACCACATCTTCCGACAACTCAAGAGGGCCTCTATACCTTGGCCGCGGGTCGAACTGATCCAGTGAATACAGTGCGTCCTGGACTGTGTAGAGCGGAGGGTGAAACGTCTTCCCAGTCCTTCGCGCTGTCCGTCGTCTTCGCGAGGCCTCTTCTGTCTGCAAGTGGGCGGAGTCAAGCAGAATGGCCCGCGCGATCTCGCGCGTTGCCGGCGTCGAGACGATGGTGCCCTCGAAGCCAGCTTTGGTAAGAAGTGGAAGGCGCCCGCAGTGATCAAGGTGGCCGTGTGTCAGCAAGACATGGTTCACACCCGGGGGCTCGAACGGAAATGGTGCGCGGTTCCGATCCTCGTCCTCCCGCCGCCCTTGGAACAGCCCACAGTCCACCAGAAGCTTGAGTCCTCCCGCCTCCACCATGTGGCAGGAGCCCGTCACACCGCCCGCTGCTCCGTAGCTTGTGATTCTCATAGCCAGTCTCTCCTGTGCTCGATACCCATCTGTCTAGATCTCTTCTCGAGGCACGAAATCCACCACTACAGATCCGCCAAGGAACTCTCTCAGGATCGATTCCTCTGGCACCAGATCCAACTCACAGGGCTCAACCCACGACAGTAGATCGAGAAGTCGCCTGGCCTCTATGTATTCTGGTGTGCCAGGTTCCACCTGCCTCAGGAGCGGCTCGGCGAGGGGCCGCAGAACCGACACCTCGTGCGGCATGGCGGAGTTGAACATCTCATCCGCGTTCTCCTGGAAGGGAAAGATGTTTCGCTCCTCTCCCATCCTGACGCTTGGCCACCGAGCAAGCGTCATCTGGGCGTTGTAGCCTCTGGAGTGGGAGTCCCGCACGATGCGCCGAATGAGTCTAGTATCGGTCGTGGGGATTCTCGTAAGCCGGTCAAGCCGAAGCTGTGTGAGCGCGGAGACGTAGACACGGAAGACCGCATCATCATCGATCACCGGCAGCAGTTCCGGGTTCAGTCCATGGAGCCCCTCGATGAGTAGCACGTGCGCCTCATCTAGCCTCACGTCCTGACCGGACTCCCTTTGGCCTGTGATGAAGTTGTACCGTGGGAGCGAAACTCGCTTCCCCGAGAGCATCGTTCGTAGCTGGCTCCCGAGCAACTCTACATCCAGAGAGTTGAGCGACTCGAAGTCGGGCTTTCCATCCTCGCCCAGCGGCGTGGATTCTCTCGGCAAGAAGTAGTCGTCGAGACTCAGCGCGTGAGGTCTTATCCCATTCGAGATCAGCTGGATTGCGAGACGCTTCGCGAAGCTCGTCTTCCCCGCTGAGCTTGGGCCGGCAATCAGAATGACTCGCACGGATCCGTTGCCGGCCAGGATACGCGCAGCGATCTCTGTGATCCGCTGCGCGTGAAGGGACTCCCCTACGAGCATGAGTTCGCGTCCTCTGCCCTGCTGAAGGGCTTCGTTTAGTGCTCCGACATCCTCCACGCCAAGCAGCCGGAGCCATCGGCCGTACTCGGTGAAGACGCAGGATAGCTTCGGATAGGACTGCGTACCCGAGAGATCTCCTCCTCTTCTGCGGGGAAGCTGCAGGATGAACCCGGGAGCGTGAATGGAAAGGCCAAAGCTGCAGACGCCGCCCGCTGACGGCAACAGGGGCGCGTGGCCGATGGCCTTGCCGGACAGAAGCGTGCGAATCTCGACAAAGTCCTTCGCGCTGGACCTCAGCAAGCGAACTCGATCGCGCTCCCCCGCTTGCTCGAACTCGGTAAGTGCTGAGTCTGCAGTGACCGTTTCCCGCTCGATCGGGTCCTCAGCCTCTACAATCTCCCTCATGCATGCCGCGACTACCTCGAGTTCCGCAGCCGTCAACTCGGCATGTCCTTCGAGCTCGCAGTACAGACCGCCGAGCGGAACCGAATGCTCCACCTGGAGCCGGGCTTCTGGCAGAACGTCTCTCAGCGCTGCCTCAAGGAGCAAGACTGCACTCGCCTGGTAGAGGCGATACCCCGTCTCCTCGGCCAGTGAGATCGGCAGGGCAAGACAGTCTGCGTGCACAGCCCAATCAAGCTCCCGCAGCTGTCCTTCAACCCGTGCTGCCACGTACCGCTCATTCTGGCCCATCGCCTCGGACACGAAACGCCCAAGCGGCGTTCCCTTCGGGCCGCAGAATGTGCGGCCATCTGGGAATCGCACTTGAACATCCTGCCTCGCCGAACATGCCCGCACGCTGTTCATGTCTCGGATTCCACTCCCCCTTCCAGGCACGCCAGTACCGACCGTTGCCGGCTTGACTCAACCTGGGACCGGCAAGACCAATGGATCCGCAGGCGACGCCTACTTGCCCCGGATCCTGTCAGCCAATCTGCCCGAGCACTCTTTGAGGATCGCTGGATCAATGTCCCCTAGGGGGGTCTCGGTGTCGAACACCCTGCCCGGAACCTCCAATGACTCCGGATCAAACCCCTCTCGCAACTTGAATGCATGCTTCTCACGCAGCACTTGTTGGCCCATGTGCCCAAGTGCATCGGCGCCCAGGCTAGACCCCAGGACACCTAGTGCCTCCGAAGCCTCTTCTGGTGTGTACAGACCCCGTGCAAAGAAGCACACAGAGAGAGATGCCAGCACCTGCCTCCAAGCTTCCTCAGCCAGAATACCTGTCACTATCGCATCTGCGTCGAGCAGCGTTCCTGCCGCTGCGCTCTTCTGGTCAATCGAGTAGCCTGCGCTATCAAGGTGACTGTGACGTGCACCGAACAGGACGCCCAGATGACAGGCTGGCCCGGTGTGATACCCGGGCATCTCATTGCCAGCGAAACTCAGGGCGAACTCGCTCCCGCCGTAGATGGAAGAGGCGTTCGCAACTCCACGTGCTGCTTCTCGGAACAGCTTGGTCGGTTGCCGGACCAGGTGCCGCACGGCTTCGATGTACGTATCAGCGCTCCCCCACTCAAGTGCAATGCCATGCAGTTCGTCAAGCCCGAGGCATCCGCGCTCGTATGCTTCAGTCAACCACGCAAGGACAACCCCAGTCGACATGGCATCCAGGCCTTGGATCTCAACCTCGTCAGCCAGTCTCAGCATTCCTTCGGGATCACCAATGCCGAGCATGGAGCCAAGGGAGAAAACGGGCTCGTAGTCATACCCAAGCATTGACGTCTTGTAGAAGTACCTCTCTGATGGATGGGGTGTCCGAAGGGCCGCGATGTGGATGCATGCGACTGGACAGTGAGCGCAAGCGAGACGGCGCCCCAGGTAGCGCTCAGCAAGTCGTTCTCCCGAGATCGCCTCCGCCTGCTCGAACCGTGACGACTGCAGATTCCGTGTCGGCAGCGCGCCCATCTCATTGAGCGGCAGGACGTTCATTGCTGTGCCAAGGTCATGGTACTTCTGCATCAGCGTGGACTTGGTGATGGCCTCAAACAGTCTGTCGTAGTGCGCTCGATAGCGCTTGGCATCCGCTACGGGAATCGAACGTCTCCCAACGATCACAATCCCCTTCAGGTTCTTGCTCCCGAAGACTGCTCCGAGGCCCAACCGGCCGAAGTGCCTATACGTCTCAGTGATCACACAGGCATACGTGACCTGCCGCTCACCCGCCGGACCAATCCGCAGGATCGACCTTTGCCCTGGACCACGCTCCCGCTCCCGCAAGACGCTGCCAACGGTGTAGCTGCTTCGGAGCCCCCACAGGGCAGACGCGTCTCGGAATGCGACGTCGCCATCCTCAACGACTAGATACGTCGGCCTCTCGCTTCTTCCCTCGATGACAATCGCGCCATATCCGGCCATCCGGATTGAGACGGCGCTTCGCCCTCCGGCGTGGCTCTCTCCTAGGTCCCCCGTGTGCGGCGACTTGAACATCGCGATGGTCTTCGAGGCGAGCGGGTAGAGGCCGACGAGCGGGCCAACTGCGAGGACAATGGGGTTCTCCGGTCCCAGCGGATCAGCACCTTCAGGGCAGGCCTCTGAGAGCAGTCGGATTGCCACCCCCGCGCCTCCGATCGCCTCCCCAAACAGCTCCCCGCGATCATCTATGGAGAACAGTTGGTGAGTGAGGTCTATGCGGAGCACTCTCTTGAGAGGATCAGCCGTGTGCATGCCCCACCTCCTCGCTCTCCTCGTGCTCGATGACGTCATACGCGCAGTACTTCGCGCAGTACCCGCAGTAGACGCAGATCAGGGGCTCCTGACGATCCGCATCCCAGAAGACGGCCCCAAACGGGCACGCTTCGCGGCATGCACCGCAACTGGTGCACTTCGCAGACTCAAACACGACTCCTCCACCAGGTCTCTGCTGCAGAGCCCCGGACGGGCAGCACCGAGCACAGGGGGGATCTTCACAAGCCCTACAGACCACGACAACGAACCCCTTGCGCATCCCGCCAGCTGAGCGAACGCCGATTCGCGACTCACCCATGCCTCCGCTCCCCATTCGACGCGTGCAGGCAAACATGCAAAGCTGGCATCCAACGCAACGATCGGAGTCGACAACTGCCAGACGCTTCGCCATTCTCACACCCTGGCTACTCTTCCCTGCTCAGTCAAGTCGCTATGCACTACGGGACGAGCGCGCCCACTCCGGCTGCGCCACGCCGCAAAGACCGGCCTCACTTTGCTATGTGGCTCTCGGATCATCTCCGTCCGTTGTAGAGTCCAGACTCTCGACGAGCACTCGACGCTCGTCACGATCGAAGACGACTCGTGCAACGTCGCCTTCCTTGAGGTCGCCTTCCAGCATCGCGGTAGCCAGGCGAGACTCCACATCAGTACGCACCCGACGTTTCAGCTCCCTAGCGCCAAACTCTGGCTGGTAGCCCACATCTGCCAAGTGATCGAGCAAGGACGAGTCGAACTCAAGGTCTATGTCCTGGCCCTTCGCGGTTCGTTTCACCCTCTCGAGCTGGAGGCTCACAATCTCTCGAATCTCGCCCTTCGTAAGAGCATGGAAGACGATGATGTCGTCAATGCGGTTGACAAACTCCGGGCGGAATTGCCGATTGACGACCTCCATGAGGCCATCCTTCAGGTCCGCGTAGGAACGCTTCTCCGATTCCTCGGCTCGCAGGTTCGCCTGAATCAGCTCCGCCCCAAGGTTGCTTGTTGCGATGATGATCGTGTTCGTGAAGTCCACAATCCGACCCTTCCCGTCCGTCAACCTTCCGTCATCGAATACCTGGAGGAGGATGTTCTGGACCTCAGCGTGCGCCTTCTCGATCTCGTCGAGCAAGACAACGCTGTATGGGCGCCGCCGTACCCGCTCTGTTAGCTGCCCTCCTTCGTCGTATCCCACGTACCCGGGGGGAGCCCCGATTAGGCGGGCGACCGAGTGGCGCTCCATGTACTCGCTCATGTCAATCCGGATCAACGCATCCTCGTCTCCGAAGATCACCCACGCGATCGACCGAGCAAGCTCAGTCTTCCCTACGCCTGTCGGGCCGAGGAAGAGGAAGGTCGAGATCGGCCTTCCGGCTTCCTGCAGCCCAGTTCGCGAGAGCCGCACAGCTTCGCTGACCGCGCGAACTGCCTCCTCTTGCCCGATGACCCGTTCGTGCAGTCGCTCCTCAAGCTTCAGAAGTTTCTCGCGCTCTTCTGCGGTCAGATCACTGACGGGTATCCCTGTAAGAGTAGCTACGATTTCCGCGACGTGTGCCAGCCCTACCTCGGGAGTATCGGTAGACGCAGCCTTGCGCCAAGCCTCCTCTCCTTCCTCGTGAAGGGACTCCTTCTCGGCGATCTCCGATTCGAGCTTCTTGGCCTTGTCATACTCCTTGCGCGACTTGGCGTATTCGAGCTCTCTTCGCAGCTGACGCAGCTCTGCGTCGAGTTCGTGCAAAGCGTGCGGCTTGGAGGTCGATTGGATTCGAACACGAGCCGCTGCCTGGTCAAGGAGGTCAATCGCCTTGTCCGGGAGATACCGATTGGTTACGTATCGGTCTGCGAGCTCTGCAGCTGCCGTAATCGCCTCATCAGTGATCTTGATCTTGTGGTGGGCCTCATACCGATCCCGCAGGCCACGGAGGATCCCGATAGTCTGCTCCACTGTTGGCTCGGAGACGAAGACTGGCTGGAAGCGACGCTCGAGCGCTGCGTCCTTCTCGATGTACTTCTGGTATTCGTTGAGAGTCGTAGCACCGACCAGATGGAGCTCGCCTCGCGCAAGTGCTGGCTTGAAGACATTCGCAATGTCAAGACCACCTTCTCCGCCGCCCTGCCCCGCACCAGTAATGGTGTGCAGTTCGTCGATGAACAGCACAATCTCACTCTCATGGGCGACGATCTCATCTAGGACTAGCTTGACCCTCTCCTCAAACTCCCCACGGTACTTCGCGCCCGCCACGAGAGAGTTCACATTGAGCTCCACTAGACGCTTCCCAGCAAGAGCTTCGGGAACCTCATCGTGAGCGATCCGTTGCGCAAGACCTTCGACAATCGCCGTCTTGCCAACTCCTGGCTCGCCTATCAGAACAGGATTGTTCTTCTTGCGACGCGCGAGGATCTCGATCGCTGTCTCGATCTCCTTGGACCGCCCAATCACAGGATCAAGCCGCCCATCTGCAGCGAGCCTGGTCAAGTCTCTCGAGTACTTGGCCAAGTTGGGCGTTGTAGCCGAGTCCTCAACTCTTCCCGACTCTGCGCCTCGGCCGACGGTCTTCACCGCCTTCTGGCGCAAGGCATTCGACGTGAGGCCGTACTTCGATAGGATGTCGCTTGCCATCCCATCCCCTTCCTCAGCAAGCCCAACAAGGATGTGCTCGGGGCCGATGTAGCTGTGCCCCATGTCACGAGAGGCGTGGAATGCGTGTTCCAGTGCGCTCTTGACTCTGGGGGTGATGCTGACTGACTGCTCGTCATCGTCCTTTCGGTCTCCACGCGGTGCGTTGTGCTCGATGTACGCGCGCAGGTCATCCGTTGAAACCTTGAACTGCTTGAAGATCCGCTCGATAACTCGACCTTCGAGAAGCGCGAACAGCACGTGCTCGGTGTCTACGTTGCGCTGGCCATACTCCAGGGCCTTCTGTGCCGCGACTTGGAGCATGTCCTTTGCTTGCTGACTCAGGAGATCCGCGAGATCGACAGCTTGCTGGACTGCACCACCCTCAATTCCCGCGCTATCTGACCTGTCCCCAACCCCGCGCCGATCGAAGAAGGAATCGAAAAGGCGATCGACGGGAGAGCCGCGGTAGAATGATTCCAACGGAGAAGCCGTCCGACTCCCTCCGCCCCTGGCCTGGCTATAGCAGACGTCGCATAGCTCCATCGTCCGCCGCTTTCCGTTGATGGACGCCTCAACTCGAACCGAGGCGGGTCGCATGCCACAGGAATCACACCTTCTTGCCATGACGGAGCACCTCCCTGTTGAACCTACAGCACGTGCTTGAACAAGTCCACACGTCTCACGATTCCAACCAGTCGGCCATCCTCATCCACAACCGGAAGCAACCTCAGCTTGTTCCGCAGCATGAGGTCTGCTGCTTGTAGATCATCTGCGTCACGCTGTACAGATATGGCCTTAGAGCTCATGTGCTTGCTGACAGGATCGTCTGCAATCCGGTTCAGGCCAACCGTAAGTTGGTCGACATTGGGCATGAAAGAAGCACTATGCAGCATCTCCATGTACTTCGGCACGGCAGCACTCAGCACGTCACGCTCCGAGATGATCCCCACGAGCCGGCTGTCCTCGTCAGTCACGGGCACGCTTGATGTTTCAGACGCTTCCAGCGTTTCAACCAGGATTCGCATGCTGTCCTCGGACTCCACAGATGTGAGGTCCTTGATCATGAGTTCACTGACTTTCACGTGCGCCTCCAGCTCTGATTGACTCGGCCCTACCGCGTTCTTCCGCTTCGAGAGCCAGTTCTGCCACACTGATTCTGATCTCTGTCCCTGTTGGGTCAGGCAGTCTGGCAAGGACGATGACTGATAGAAAGAGAAGGGCTGCAGCCACCACGTAGGTCATGTGATGTCCAACGTGCTGGGCAAGGTATCCACTGGAAAGCCCCGCGACTGCTGTACTGCTACCGGCGATCGCATTGTAGGTCCCTAGGGCCAGCCCCCTGTTCTCGGGCTTCGCCAAGCGTGACGCAAGCGCGACACCGCTGAGCTGGAAGAACGCCCAGGTCAACCCGACTGCGAAGAGGAACAACCCTATCGCAAGCCACGGGAGATCGCCCGCGAACCACAACGCCCCTGCCGCAACAGCGAATAGCGACATCCGAACAGCGAGCGCCCCGATCTGAACGCGGCGGTTTCCCCTCTTTCGAATCCTTCGAAGCGCAAACGGATACGCGACCACGATTCCGGCGTGGAGCATCACATACGCATAAAAGACCTGCGAAGGTGAGTTCCCGAGTCGCTGTGACAGCGTGAGTGCCAGCGGGACAGCGAAGAACCCGATCCCAGCAAACGCCAGGAATGACGCCCCAAGGAAGAGCTTCGTTTCGTGCCTCAGCTCAGCCAGCCTACGAAGCGAGAATCGGTGGTAGAGATGTAGCGGGTTGAAACGCCAGCCCTCAAGAAGGAGGTTCCCAACAGCAACCATTGCCCCTCGAAACTTCCGCTGTGTGAATACCGGCTTCGTCACCGGGATGAGCCACAGCGCCATTGCCGATGCAGCAAACCCAATCAGAGATAGCCCCAGAAGCAGTGCCTGCATCCCCGTCCTCACCGACAGGGCGGAGAACGCCGTCGAAACAACCGCGCCACCAAGAACCAGGCCCGCCAGCCAGCCAGCCGCTCCGGCGAGGTTTAGAGCAGTAATGCCTGACTCCCAGCTCTCCTCTGTCTTGCGCTCAATGACAAGCAGGACTGAGACCGAAGCGTTTGCGATCCAGAAGAAACTGAGCAGCGTGTTGTGAACGACCAATGCGGCGAATGAGTCAGAGAACGCGAGTCCGGCATGAGCCAACCCAACGCAGAGATAGCTCGCAACAACGAAAGCCTTTCTGCGGTGTACAGCATCTGAAAGCCGTCCCCAGAGAAGGCTTCCCACCACCGCCGCAACGCTGGCCAGCGTCGACAGCAGCCCAAGCTGGCTTGGCCCCTGGCCAAGAATGCGGTCGATCTTGAGGGGGATCAGAACAGATGAGGTGCCCATCGCCAGGTTGGCAAGGAGGAAGGCCCCAAACCAGCGATCAATGGTGCGGCGCTCACGGAACACGACTTCTTTAGCCTCCATGAAGGGTCTGAACCAGTCTGGCGACAAGGTGCGACGGAGTCAAACCCTGCCGGATCGGCTGTTCTCACTACTTGGGCGCAACGCTCTCGGAGCTACTTCACAAGAAGCAGTGGAGCGCTTGACGTGTTTGCCACCTCGCGAGCCACACTCCCCATGAGCTTGCGTTCAAGCCCTCTTCGGCCGTGCGTTCCCATGACGATCAGATCAGCATCGAGTCTTCTCGCCATTTCAGGAATGACCTCACCAGGGTGCCCTTCTTCGATGTGGGTCTCCACCTCGGAGACTCCGTCTGTTCGGAGATCAGCCGCCGCCTCGTCCGCGATCTCTCTCCCCTTCCTCTGGATCTTTTCGGCCACAACGTCATCTAGAACGTAGTAGTACCAGGGACCGGCGTAGTTGGTCTCCGAGACGAACAGCACGTGCACCTCGGCAGCAAGTTTCCTGGCAAGGTCGCCCGCGAAGGCAACGGCCCTTTCGCTGCACTTCGAGCCATCCGTTGGCACAAGGATCCTATCGATGTCGTTTCGCTGTTGTTCGGAAGTCACGATGTATCCTCCTACGGCATGATTCACTCAGTAATCGATTACCAGACCGCCTACAACCACGCCCGTGCCGTTGGGCGAAGTAAAGGTGATGCTTAGCACATACGTGCCACTCGACCACCGATGCGAAGACAGCTCCGGTGCAAGGGCGATCTTGTAGACGCCGCTGACTGGCTCAGTCACATTGAACTTCTTGAGTGGGTCGGACCCGGCGGGTGCCGCAACGACGGCAACGGACAGACTCCCGCTAGCGATTCCGCGGATGGGGCCGGCTTCGTTGTACGCAGCCACAATCATGTACGCTTCGTTCCGATTCCCCCCAGCCGCTGTTCCGATTTGGCTAGTGGTCTGAAGAATCAGACCCTGCGTTGTCGGAGCCGCAGCGGCTCCTCCCAACAGAAGCACTGCTCCTATCCCGATTGCCATCACGACGATGCTACAAGCCACTCTTCTCGTCATTTCATGCCTCTTCATCGAAAACCTCCTTGCTCGAATCCATGTTCGCTGCGGGCATTCCGGCCGCACATCTCCCCTACTCTCTTGGGCTTTGCCCAACTCTCTCCCTGCCTACCAGTCCTCGTCGCCGTAGGACGGACCTGCAACCTTCTGCTTCTTCTCCTCCTTCGCCTCGGTCACAACGGCATCCGTGGTCAGCATCATCCCGGCGATGGACGCAGCGTGCTGAAGCGCGGAACGGGTCACCTTCATTGGATCAACGATCCCGGCTTTGACCATGTCACAGTACTCCTCGGCGATGACATCGAAGCCGATACCTGCTTCCGATGCCTTGACTCGTTCTACGACAATCGCCCCCTCAAACCCGGCATTGCTGGCGAGCTGTGCAAGGGGAGCTTCGAGCGCCTTGCGAAGGATCGTGACGCCAATCGCCTCGTCGTCGTGCAGCTTCACACCATCAAGTGCCTTCGCTGCGTTGATCAGGGCGACGCCTCCACCGGGAAGGATCCCTTCTTCGACGGCGGCCTTTGTGGCCTCAAGTGCGTCCTCCATTCGGTGTTTCTTCTCTGTCAGTTCGGTCTCGGTGGCAGCCCCGACCTTGATCACGGCGATACCACCGGCGAGCTTGGCCTTGCGCTCGTCGAGTTTCTCTCGGTCGTAGTCGGAGGTCGTCGACTCGATCTGCGCCTCGATCTGCTCCACACGGCCCTTGATCGCGGTCTTTGCACCCTTGCCTCCGATGATGATTGTGTTCTTGCTATCAACACGGATGCTCTCGGCCTTGCCAAGCATGTCGAGCGTGGTGTCCTTGATGTGCATTCCGACGTCTTCAGCGACGACGGTTGCCCCCGTGAGGATTGCGACATCCTCCAGCATCGCCTTGCGCCGATCGCCAAACCCGGGGGCCTTGACCGCGCAAACCGAAAGAACTCCCCGCAGCTTGTTGACAACGAGCGTGGCCAGCGCCTCCCCCGTGACGTCCTTCGCGATGATTAGGAGCGGTTGCTGTGTCTGACCAACACGCTCGAGCAGGGGCACCAGATCGGTCGCGGCCTTGAGTTCCTGGTCGGTCACGAACACGTAGGGCTCCTCAAGGAGAACCTCCATCCTCTTTGGCTCCGTCACGAAGTAGGGTGAGATGTACTCGCGATCGAACTGCATTCCCTCGACAACCTCATAGAAGGTTTCGATCGTGTCGGAGTTCTCGACGGTGATCACACCTGTCCGGCCGACAGCTTCCATCGCATTCGCGATGACCGCACCGATCGCCTCGTCGTTTGCAGAGATCGTCGCAACCTGAGCCGTTTCGCCCTTCGTCTTGAGCTTCCGCGACTGCTTCTTGAGCGACTCAACGACCCGCTCGACGCCTTTGTCGATTCCTCGCTTGAGTTCGACCGGGTTTGCACCTGCCGCCAAGTTCTTGAACCCCTGCTCGATGAGGGAATGCGCAAGAATCGTCGCGGTGGTCGTTCCGTCTCCTGCGACGTCGTTGGTCTTGGATGCGACCTCCTTGACCATCTGGGCTGCCACGTTCTCGTAGGGATCCTTGTACTCCTGCTCCTTGGCGATCGCCACACCATCATTTGTGATCTCCGGACGCCCCCACTTCTTGCCCAAGACGACGTTCCGCCCACGCGGCCCGAGTGTGATGCGCACTGCCGCGGCCAGCTTGTCCGCACCGGCTTTCATTCTCCGTCGTGCCTCTTCGCCAAAGATGACTTCCTTCGCCATGTGTCTCTCCTCGAGCTACTTCTTCTTGACAACTGCCAGGATGTCCGATGCCTTGACAATCAGGAGCTTCTCCTGATCACGTTCGAGTTCGGTTCCGCCATACCGAGGGACCAGGACAACGTCGCCCTTCTTCACCTCGATGTTCTCGTCGCTGCCCACGGCGAGCACCTCTCCCTGCAACGCCTTCTCGTTCTTCGCACCATCTGGAAGGACGATGCCACCGGGGCTCTTCTTTTCTTCGGACTCGACGAGCTTCAGTAGAACCCTGCTGCCTAGCGGCTGGATCTTCATGCCAGTCCTCCTTGAGTTCGATCCGGCCAAGACGCCTGAGCTCGGACTCAGTTTCTTGCGTGTTCCGAGTCGGGCTGCGACGAAGCGCCGCCCGGCCGGACTACGTTCTCTCGCGCCATGACTTCGGCTGAGTCTTCCTCTCCTCAGTCTGTCGCCGGCGCGTCATCAACCTCTCGAAGGACTTGACAACTCGCAGGCGCAGCTTCTTCAACGCCGAGCACTGTCTCATCTGCATCTCCCCGGTCGCACTACTCGACCTTGACCTCGACCGGCTTCGCCTTCTCCTTGATCGACTTGCTGAGCGGAACCGACACTTTGAGGATCCCGTCCTTCAACGAGGCCGAGATTGCCTTCTCGTTCTTGACGTCCGCCGGCAGCGGAAGGCTTCTTTGGAACCGTCCGTAGCGACGGCCGATCCGGAAGTAGTCCTCTCGCTTGACCTCTTCACTTCGCTTGGTCTCTCCGGAGATCGTGAGCCGGCCCTGATCGACCTTGATGTCCACCTCTCCTTTCGTCACGCCCGGCAGCTCCATCTCATAGATGACATCGCCGGCCTTCTCGTAAACGTCGGTCTTGCCAACGCTCGGTGAGATGTCGAACCCGACATCCGAGAAATCACCGAAGACCTCGTCCATCAAACGAGATAGTCCCGATTCGGCCAGGAACGGCCGATGCCAAACTGAAGGCAGGTGTCCTGACATTTCTCTCCTCTCCCCTCTGCCGTTCAGAAGAACGGCCTCTGCAAGGGGAGCGGGCGAGGGGAAAGGCCCGCTCCCCGGGGTGTGACGCTACCGGCCCTTCTTCGAGGCCGCTTTGGGGGTCTTCTTCGTCGACTTCTTGCTCTTCTTCGTTGCCATCCCTGCCACCTCCCTTCCCTTCTGAGGATGAGGTGTCCTGCTACTCGATCTCGTCCATCAGCGCCCGCTCAAACTCATCCGCTTCCCCAAAGGCGCTGCCTGGCATCTCCTCCTCAACCACTTCGAGCTTGCGACCCAGCCAGCTCCTCTGAATGAGCCAGTCTCCGCACTGCGGGCACGTCCCGATACTGTTCTTGTCATGTCGGAAGTGAATCGAAGCTCCGCACGATGGACAGGCCTTCTTCCTCGTTCGCTTCACCATCGTCCGCCCCATGTTTTCCTCCTTGCGCAGCTTGTTAGTTGCGCAGTTGACTAGTTGGGCAGATGGCATTATACTCAAGAGCACGACCTTGTCAAGAGGGAATCGACGGAAGGAGAAATCATAGATGCTAGGGACACATTCGGGGTTCTTCAAGATGCTTTCCGCTCGGAGTCGAGTTCAGATCCTCAAGTTGCTGCGGCAGCACAACGATCTGACGGTAGATGATCTGGCAACGCGCCTCGACGTAACGGTGCCAACGGTCTCGCGACACCTGCAGCTACTGCGAATGCAGGGTCTGGTCACCTTTAACCAGGATGCCCAGACTCGCTACTATGAGGTCAATGACAAGGAGATTGCGAAGCGGGTTGCCGCGTTCCTACAGGACCTGGACATCACGCTTCCCAATGCGTGATGGATCTTGAGAAACCGGCGTGGGTTGCCGAGGGGCCGATGGGACCTTCAGCGTTGATGGACACAGACATGGGACGCGATCACCGGGCTTGCGGTCGCTCGCGATCTGCGTTTCGAGAGGGGTGAGTTATGCCGCGTTTCACACACCGGGGATCGGAGAAAGCCGGCCAGGCTCCTGGCACACCCGTCTACGTAGGCAAGGATCGGGAGGCTCCTGTCACAGTCTCTCGCTTCGACTACGATGAAGAGGGCGTACACCGCGAGACGCTCGATTCGCCAGAAGCGGCCCTCGTCTCGAGGACATCGACTCGTCGTTCTTGGATCAACGTCGACGGTGTGCACGAAGCGGAGATCATCCACCGCCTCGGTGAGGGGTTCGGCCTTCATCCGCTGGTCATTGAGGACATCCTGCATACCGGGCAGCGGCCAAAGGCTGAGGACTACGGCTCGCATCTCTTCATCGTTCTTCGAATGCTCCGCTGGGACGCTGAACTTGAGGAGATCGGTGAGGAACAGGTAGGCCTCGTCCTTGGACCATCGTGGGTGCTCACGTTTCAAGAGCGGGCGGGCGACGTCTTCGATCCGATCCGGGAACGACTACTCTCAGACCGAGGGCGGGTTCGGAAGCTCGGATGCGATTACCTCGCCTATGCACTGATCGATGCCGTGGTCGACCATTACTTCTCAATCCTCGAAACACTCGGAGACCGAATCGAAGCTCTAGGTGAAGACATGACCGAGAATCCGAAGCGCGAGGATCTAGACTCGATCCGGCACATGAAGCGTGAGCTGCTGTTCATGCGGAAGTCAGTATGGCCTCTTCGCGAAGTGCTTGGAAGCATCCAGCGAGACGAGAGTGAGCTCGTCAAGGAGGCAACTCGCCCGTATCTCCGCGATGTCTATGACCATACGATTCAGATCATTGACACAGTCGAGACATTCCGCGACATGGTGTCCGGTCTGATGGACCTGTACCTCTCAAGCATCAGCAACCGGATGAACGAAGTGATGAAGGTGCTGACGATCATCGCGACGATCTTCATTCCGTTGTCGTTCGTTGCGGGCCTCTACGGGATGAACTTCCTCTTCATGCCCGAACTGCAGTGGCGCTATGGCTACTTCGCAATCCTCGGCGTCATGCTCGCGATTGGCGGAGGAATGCTCATGTACTTCAGGCGGCGGAAGTGGCTGTAGTCTGTGTCATCACCTTACGGAGACCCCTAGGAACAACATCTGGCACTGTTCTGAAGCAGACACGTATCGACTGAGCCTCGCAAGGAATTGGAGCAACGCATGCAGAGAGCACTTGAGTGGCTGGGCGAAGTAACTGGACTTGGATCTCCAACCATCGTAAAACTGCTCGTCACGGTGGCGATCATCGTTGCCCTGTGGCTGATCCGTTGGGCCTGGCTCGCGATCACGAATCGCAGGACCGACGACCCACAAGTCAGGTACCGATGGCGCAAGACCGCCACCTATTCCCTCACGATCATCGGCCTGATTCTCGTGGGGCGGGTATGGCTCGAAGGCATTCAGTCGCTTGTCACCTACCTCGGGCTTGTGTCTGCCGGTATCGCGATTGCCCTACGCGATCCAATCGTCAACTGGTTTGGCTGGATGTTCATTGGATCGAGACGCCCGTTTACAGTCGGGGACCGCATTCAGATCGGGACATTGTCTGGTGATGTGATTGACATTGGCGTATCGACGTTCTCACTACTTGAGGTCGGGGGGGGAGGTCTTGGCGAACAGACGACGGGCCGGATCGTCCATGTACCGAACGGGAAGGTCTTCGTGGAGCCTCTCACGAATGTCACGCAGGGATTCAACTACGTGTGGAACGAGATCCCGATCACGATCACGTTTGAGTCCGATTGGCGTTGCGCGAAAGGCATCCTTGAAGAAATCCTGCGAGAACAGATTGAGTCTGTCACCGAAGAGGCTGCCCGTTTCATCCGCGACGCGTCGCGCAAGTTCCTCATCCGTTCAGCGAATGTGCACCCAGTCGTCTACACGCGGATTGTCTCTGATGGCGTCGAACTCGCCCTTCGCTACGTCTGCGAGGCACGGTCGAGGAGAAAGAGCACAGAGGCCGTGTGCGAGGCTGTACTTGAGGCGTTCTCGAATCAACCACGGATTGACTTTGCCTACAGGACTTCTCGCATCTTCCGCCAGACGGAGGAAGGCAAGGAGGATCTTCGGACTGAGTCGTCCGCTGCACTTGAGTAGTCCGTTACATCGACGGGGAACTACCGTCTACGAAGAGGCATCACGCCGAGCACGAGAGGCGTGCCGCTGAGGAGGGATCGAAACATGAGAGTGCGTACAGCTGTCATTCTCGCACTACTGGTTCTCTTCCTGGTTGTGATTGTGCAGAACACCGAGGTTGTCTCCGTCCGGCTGCTGTTCTGGGATCTGGTGATGTCTCGCATCATCCTCCTAGCTCTCAGCCTGGCAGTTGGCGTGATCGTCGGATTCCTCCTCGGTCGACCGTGGCGAAGGCGCGAGCAGTATGCCAGGCCCAAGCGCCCACCGGAGAGCAACACCTAGACAACATCGCGGCGCGGTGAAGGTCGATCGGATCTCCCGGGCTGGGTGCGGAAGCCTGAGCATAGCGGGCAACTTCGGGTCTTCGCTGGTGTTGCCTCATGCGTCAAGGTCGGAGAGCTCGAATCTCTCGACTGCGCCGCGACTGCGGGTGGCGATACTCCGAATGGTCTCTGTCTCAAGCAGAGAGGTGAGGTAGTCGCGTATCGGGTGCCATGTTGGCGCCAGCCTGCACTGTCTCTTTCCGTCACACAACGTCGAGTCGAGCATGCATCGCTCCACTCCTTGCCCATCGGTGCTGTCTACAACCACCTTGAGGGTGAGATCCTTCGCATTCCGCGAAAGCTGGTACCCACCACCTCTTCCCAGCTTCGAGCGCACGATTCCCGCCCGGACTAGGCGGTTCAGGACCTGCTTGAGAAACGGAAGATCCCCAGTAGTGTTTCGACTCAAGGCTTCGGCGGTCATCCACTTCTGAGGGCCCGCGTCTGCGAGTTCAACGAGGGCCTCGAGCGCTAATCGACTGGCACGAGTCATGAGCATGATGATCACCTGGTTGATAGGTTGATCATCCTATCATCTTTTCGAAGCACAACCTACTCGTGCGAGGTGTGAGTCACAATGCTCATTGGATGATGCGTTCCGCGCGGGATTCCCTTGGCTACCAGGCCGCTGCGAGAACCTGAGTTCTACATTCAGTCCCCCAGGCTCCATACTGCTAGAGCGGTCGAGAGTCCCCTTCTTGTTGATGCTTCCGTCACCTCTCAGTGGTCCCCTGTCAGCACCTCGCTTCTTCCCCAGACATGCCGCAGATCTTCTTGAGATTGTGCGTTCGGCGAGATGGGCTTCTCCTCCGACTTCGAGAAGTACTTGCCCGTCACTCCATCCAGTGCACTCGAGGAAGCCAACCTCACGACATGCTCAGCAGCATCTTCGGGCCTCGAGATGAATCGATTCAGAAGCCGATTGAACCAGCGTGGATACTCGCGGAAGACATCGGTTGCAACCACGCCGGGATGGACGCAGTTCGCCGAGATTTCTGATTCCGAGAGCCTCGCGGCAAGTATCCGCGTGAACATCACCAATAGCAGTTTCGAGTCGGCGTAGGCTCGGTTGCCATTGAAGCGGCGGGGAGTGGTCTGTGTCTCGAGGTTGGCGTTCCCCTTCTTGTAGAGCTCAGAGGTTACATTCACGACACGGCTGTTCGGCGCCACCTCAAGCAGTGGCAGGAGCAGGGCAGTCAGCAAGAACGGAGCGAGGTAGTTCACAGCCAGCGTCATCTCGAATCCGTCTGGAGACATCTGGAGACTCCGCCTGAAGACTCCAGCGTTGTTCACGAGGACATCGATGCGGTCGACGTCGTTTTCGATTCTCTTGACCACATCACGAATTGACTGCTGCGATGCTAGATCCACGTAGTAGAGCCTGACGTCATTGGATGCTGATCTCTTCTTGATCTCCTCAAGCGCAAGCCGTGACTTGTCGCAATCGCGTGCGAGCATGATGACTTCATACCCAAGCTCAGCCATCTTGATCGCAGTTTCCTTCCCGATGCCCGCGCTTGATCCAGTGATCACACAGACCTTTCTGCCGTCAAGCTCATTCAGCCGTTCGTTCACTTCCCACTCCTTCTCTTCCACGAGCCTAGACCTTTCGGATCGAGCGACTAAATGCGCGGGCCGCAAGAATCAGACCGAAGCCGGCGAACGCGAAGACAGCAAGGAAGCTCGTCCAAAGCGGCAATGTGCTCTCCGCTGCGAACGCCGCTCCATTCCCGAAGAGAACTCCCCTCATGCCGCTGACAAGATGCGTTGTTGGATTCATCAACGCGACGATCCTCATCCACGTTGGCAGCGTCGCCAACGGATAGAGGGCGTTGCTCGCAAAGAGGAGTGGCATATTGAGGATGAAGATCAGCATGTGATAGCCGCCGGGGCTGTCAGTCGAGGAAGAGGTCGCAAGTGCGATTCCTGCGAAACCTGCTGCGTATCCCCCAATTAAGACCAGCGTGACCAGCCAGCCGATCAGGCTTCCCCCGCCTTGAGCCCCAATCAGGAAACCAAGACCTAGGATGACGAGTGCCTGAATCAACGTCTTCGTCAGAATCGTCAGTGTGTTCCCTGCAAGGATGCTGAAGCGGGGGATCGGCGCAACGAGATACTCTTTCACAAATCCTCTCAAGCGCTCCGTCAGCCACTCGTTCCCGCCTCCGATGGCTCCCCCGAGTGCTGCCAGCGCGACGATGCCGGGCACCATGAATGTCAGGTAGTTGCCCTGAGAGCTGCCGCCTGACGTTGCGTCCATAAGCCCTCTCATGCCGAATCCGAATAGTAGGACCCATAGGACGGGCTGAATCAGCAATCCAATAATCTCCTCCGGGTGGACCACCATCTTCCGTAGCTGCTTCCCCCATATCGTTACGATTGCATTCATCTCTGACTTCTCCTTATTGGCTAAGCGACCCTATTCCTCGCGGAACGCGCGACCGGTGACCTTGAGGAAGGCATCACCAAGGTTCGGAGTCGAGACGCTCATCTCGGCAATAGACAGGTTTGACATCATTGCTGACTCCACGATGGCAGCGAGTCTTCGGCTTCCTTGGTCCACGCCAATGAGGACACAGTCAGATTCCGTGCTTGTCGACTCGACCCACTCGAAGGACGAGAGCTGCCGAGAGAACCCAATGAGATCCCCTTCTCCGCGGACTCGCACGACATCGGCTCCCATACCTCTGACGAGGTTCTGAGGCGATCCTTCCGCAACGAGCTTCCCGCGATCAATGATGCCGACGCAGTCTGCCAGGCTCTCGGCCTCATCCATGTAATGAGTCGTAAGCAGAAGAGTCAGCCTCCCTGCTTCTCTCAGCCCACGGATATACTCCCAAACAGCAGCCCGATTCTGCGGATCAAGGCCTAACGTCGGCTCATCGAGGAAGAGAACCTCTGGATCGGTCATCAGCCCTCGTGCGAGCTCTAGCCTTCGCTTCATTCCTCCGGAGTAGGTCTTGGAGCGACGGTCAGCAGCATCGGCCAGTCCAACCATGTCAAGAAGCTCGGATATCTTCTGCCTGCGCTTGCTCGGCTGCATCTGGTAGAGGCGGCCGTGATACTCCAGTACCTGTCTGCCTGTAAGGTCATCGTCGAGCACGAGTTCCTGAAACGTTACGCCGATTCGCTGCCGAACCTGATCTGGATCCTTCTCGATATCGAAGCCCGCGACCATGGCCCGTCCTTCGGTTGGCCGGAGGATCGTCGTGAGCATCGAAATGGTGGTGGTCTTGCCCGCTCCATTTGGACCAAGGAACGCGTAGATCGTCCCTCGATCGATCGTCAGATCGAGACCATCCACGGCAAGGACATCCTCGCCATATCGTTTCGTTAGTGAGACAGCCTCGATGGCTGTCTGTGTTGTGTTCGTTGTATTATCAGTCATCGGACTCCTCGGGGTTCTTCCGCAGCGTCGAGATTGCTCCCTCAAGCCATTGGATGCTGGCGTTGAGTTGTGAAAGCGCATGTCCAAACGCAAGGCCTAGAGACTCGCCGTGCGGCGGATGTTGTTGAACCTCTTCCATAAGCTCTGCGGCCTGAGCCCGCTTCGCCTCAAGCAGCGTGACAACCTCTCGCTTCGGTAGCTTGTCGATGAAGAGGAACCCTGCTTGATCTGCTGATGGAGCGAAGTGGAACTGTTCGAGATTCTCGCGGAGCAGTTGCACGAACAGATCGCGACCTGACTCGGTTAGCTCGTAGACCTTTCGCTCGGGGCGCTTGCCCTCACGCTCAATCGAAGCCTCGATGAAGCCGTCTCTCTCTAGTCGCCTCAGCGCGTTGTACGCGGTGCCTGACTTGATCTCACCAATGAAACCAGCGAAGTGCGAGAGCATCTCGTTCATCTGATAGCCGTGCATCCGTCCTTCGCTGAGTAGTCCAAGCAGCAAGAGCTCACTCACAAGCGCCTCCCCTGTTCATATCAATTAGTTGCGGTGAACTATATACAAGCACCGTCGCTCCGTCAAGTACTCTTGTTGGAGTAGTCTGTTCGATACGCGAAAGTGCTGACCCGTTCTACATCATCGGTATTCAGGGTTTCGGAAGGTGATCTGCATCACCATGAGGCAACGCACGAACGCGTTCTACATTCAGTCCCCCAGGCTCCAAACCGCCTTGCCAAGAACGATCGTGGAGGTCATCGAGTTCCTCATCCCGCAAGCCCTTGCCAATGCGTCGACCGAGGTTCGCATTCGTTCTACCTATGGACTGGATTCCCGGGAGACGGCTGGTTCGATTGTGGGAATGCGCTAGACTGAGGGTATGAAGAGGGTTGCGGTTCTAACGAGCGGCGGAGATGCGCCTGGAATGAATGCGGCTGTTCGGGCGGTCGTGAGGACGGGCCTTTCCCGTGGTTGGGACATGATCGGGATACGTCAAGGCTACACCGGCCTCATCTCTGGGGACATGGCGTCGCTTGGCTACCGCGATGTTGGCGGCATCATCCAGGAGGGCGGCACCTTTCTTGGGAGCTCACGCTGCCCCGAGATGAAGACCAAGGATGGGCAGCGGGAGGCAATCGCCTCTCTGTCCCGCCACTCAATCGACGCTCTCGTCGTAGTGGGTGGCAATGGATCCCAGACCGGGGCAGATGCGCTGTCGCAACTCGGGGCACGAGTGATCGGAATCGGTTCGACCATCGACAACGATCTTGTTGGAGCCGATATGACCATCGGCGTCGATACTGCTCTGGATGTTGCGCTGGAGGCGATCGACCGCCTCAAAGTCACCGCCTCATCACATCGCCGCGCCTTTCTGGTCGAAGTCATGGGCCGCGAGTGCGGCTACCTGGCTCTCATTGCTGGAATCACCGGAGGAGCCGAGGCCATTGTTCTTCCGGGGCAACCGCTCGATCCGGATCAGCTTGCTGAGTCCTTGCACGATTGCTACGGGCGAGGCAAACGGCATGCACTTGTCGTGGTTGCTGAGGGCGCTGACTGGAATGCCAGGAGGCTCGCTTCTCACTTCAAGGAGTATCACTCTCGGCTTGGGTTTGATCTCCGACTGACGATCTTGGGCCACGTACAGCGCGGCGCTTCACCTGGTTCATTTGACCGGCTGCTTGCCAGCCGTCTTGGCGCTGCAGCGATCGACCAACTCGGGGAGGGGAACGATGGTGTTGTCCTGGGCGTGGTGGGAGGACATATCGTAGACACGCCGCTTCCGCGAGTCGTAGGACAGGTGAAGGGCCTCGATCCAGAGCTAGTCCAGCTCGCAGAGGTTCTGTCGAAGTAGGTCCCGGCCTCAGGCCAGTAGCTTCTCAGCAACCATTCCCACAATGAACCCCAGAGTTGCGCCCAGCGGCGGAGCCCAATGCCGCTTCATTCGAGCGAGCGGCGCGATGTCCTGGAAGACGAGATGGAGGATCCCTCCTCCGGCGACGAGCATCAGACCACCAACTGCCTCTCTCGCCGACTGGAGAGCGAAGTAGCCAAGCAGCCCTGCCAGTGGCCCCAGAAGGCTAAGCGCGAGCATCATCGTCAGCACCCGCCGCGGCCTCTCTCCGGCCGATACCAGCTCGCGATACGCGTTGAATCCTTCGGGAAGGTTCTGTGCTCCAATGAAGATCGCCAGCAAGACGCCCAGCTTTGGCTCGTGTGGGAACACAGCCCCAAGCGAAACGGCTTCAGGCAGGAAGTCGAGAAGCATTGCCATGAACTGTGCTCTTGGTCCAACGCGACGGCTCAAGCTCGCATCAGCCCACATGAACAGGAGCGAGCCCGCGAAGAAGAGCAGGATCGCTAGCCATAGAGGGAGCGCGGACAGTCCCGTGGGTACCAGCGCAAACGCAATCGCTGCCACCAGAACACCGCCGCCAAAGGCGATTGCAAAGCGAATGAGCTCGCGCACGCCTTCTTTTCGCCCGCCGGGAAGAAACCTCGCAGCTGCCGCGCCAATGCCAATGGCCAACCCGGCGGCCCAGCAGTAGATGATGATCCAGAGAAGCTCTTTCACTCTTGCCCCCTCAAGCCACTTGCCAACCTGGAGAAGGCACAGCCTTTCGATCCGGCCGACCGGAAGAAGTCTACTTGGAATGCGGTCCCTCGTACATGGAGGGTTCCCGCCGCAGAAACCTACGGCTCCGGGAAGTAGCCAAGCCGGTGATGGAGACGCGCAACTGGAGCCCGCGAACTCCGATCACAACTCTGCGGCCAGCGGCCGCGTTGTGCTCTGAGACCTCCTGGCTCTAACCCTCCCTATCAATGGAGATCTACGACAGCTCCGATCTCCGTAGCTGCTTCATTCTCCCTTAGACGAAGTCCATATCGATTCAGATATTGCTTCCGGATCAGGCTCTTGGTGGGGGTCTGCACGTTGAGTGGTCGGGGGACCGGCACTCCTGGACATCCGCGGCAACCAAGCGGGCCGCAGGTTGCCGACTGCGCCGCCGAAGGATTGTCGAACCGCGCGAATCGCGCCGGAAGCCTTCACGCAGATGACACAATCCTGACCTCTGCTGTTCAGATTGAGGTTTCATTCTCAACTTACTACCCCTCAGGGTACGGACCCGGGGGAGATGGAAAGGAGAAGCCGATGGGCAAGAACGGAACGCTGCAAGACATGGCACTTAGCCACATCGAGAGTGCTACGATGGCCGCAGATGCGACCGATCGAGCCACGGCATTCTTGGAGACAACCACGGGCATTCGTGGCGCATCGGGTAACGCACCCAAGCACTCGATGGCTACTACCAGGAGGCAGGAGATTGGCGCTGGCGCCGCCAACGCATGGGCACGAACTGAGAGCATCTCTCGGATTCGCAGACCGTACGATGATGTAAGGGGCACTCTGCTGAATCCACTACGCGATCCACTCACCCTCGAAACAACCTCCAAACCCCACCTGATCTATCCGCAGCCGACACATCGAGACATGGACCTCGTGGCGACGGAGGACGATTCCATTCAGCTGGAGGATTGCCCCACTAAGCACAACCACAGGTCCGCATGCTCGCGGACGTTGGAAAATAGCATGCTAGTGACTGGTGAAGGTCAGTTTTCCATGAGTTCGCACATCAGCTGGACGCCGAAAGCGGGGGCTTCGATGGGGCTCCCGTTCTTCCCCGGCGGTCGATGTACATCGCGTGGGCGCGCATCCTGAGTGCGGAGTTCAACGCATTGCGAATCCATGCCCTGCGTCACGAGTCCACCGACATCGACCCGTACGGAGCAACGAATCCGGCGGAGATAGGAAGGTCCTAAGAGACATGCAAGCAGCGCGGCTTTGCCTTCGCACCAGTAACACGGTAGCGTGAAGAGGGTGTTGTCTCGCTGAATCGGGCTATGATGAGCGGATTCGAGGTGGGTCTCTATGCAACAGAATCAACAAGGAGAATCGGTCGCTGATCCCATCGAGCGTACTTCAGTCGAGCAGGTCGAGAAGCGACTAGGGACGTCGCCGCGCGGGCTGGCAACACAGGAAGCGCAAGAGAGGCTGGCAAGGCATGGATACAACGAACTGGTTGAGAAGAAAGAGAGCGCACTTCTCAAGCTGCTGTCGTACTTCTGGGGCCCGATTCCTTGGATGATCGAAGCCGCGGCGGCCCTCTCGGCTATCGTCAGGCACTGGGAGGAGCTCTACATCATTCTCTTCCTCCTTGTCTTCAATGCGGCGATCGGTTTCTGGCAGGAGTTCAAAGCCTCCAGCGCATTGCAGGCGCTGAAGGGGGAACTGGCGATCAAGGCTCGTGTCCTTCGGGACGGTGCCTATGACGAGATCCCGGCACGCGAACTCGTGCCGGGCGACGTGGTTCGTATTCTCCAGGGTGACATCATTCCTGCCGACTTACGGCTGCTGCAGGGGAAATACCTGAGCGTTGACCAGTCCGCACTCACCGGCGAGTCGTTGCCAGTGGAGAAGGCCGAAGGGGACGCAGCCTATTCCGGATCCATCGCGCGCCAAGGTGAAATGACCGCGTATGTCATTGAAACGGGGATGCGCACGAGATTTGGCAAGACCGCCGGCCTCGTTCAGCAAGCGGGGGCGGTCTCGCACCTCCAGCGGGCGGTACTCCACATCGCTGATTTCTTGATCTATGTGAGCCTTGGTCTGGCAGCAATGCTCGTGATCTTCCAGCTCTTCCGCGGAGACTCTCCGATCACGATCTTCCAGTTCGTCCTCATTCTGGTAGTCGCATCGATCCCGGTGGCGCTTCCTGCTGTCATCTCAGTCACAATGGCCCTCGGAGCGTTGGCCTTGTCTCGCGACAAGGCGATTGTCTCCCGTCTGCAGTCGATCGAGGAATTGGCGGGAGTCGACGTATTGTGCAGCGACAAGACGGGAACGCTGACTCAGAACAAACTGACTCTGGGAGACATCGTGGTGCTTGAGGGAGCGGATCCCGAGGCGGTGATCCTAGCCGGAGCCTTGGCCTCGGAGAGCGAGAACCCGGACCCCATTGATCAGTCGATCATCAAGGCGATCAAGGACGCCGGAGTGCTTTCCCGCTACGAGAAGGCCGATTTCATACCGTTTGACCCTGTGCACAAGCGGACCGAGGCAACCATTCAACGCGGGCAGGAGACCTTCCGAGTTACCAAGGGAGCTCCTCAGGTGATCATTGGGCTTTGCGACGCTGAAGAGAAGACGAAGGTCGCTGCCTCTCGGATTGTCCAGGAGATGGCCGGCAAGGGGTATCGAGCCCTCGGCGTTGCTCGCGCAGACGGGGAAAGCGGCCCGTGGAAACTTCTCGGGATCCTGCCGTTGTTCGATCCTCCTCGCGAGGATTCGGCCGACGTGATCCGCCGTGCCGAAGAACACGGCGTGAGGGTCAAGATGGTGACCGGCGACAACGTGGCCATCGCCAGGGAGATGGGGAGTCGTTTGGGAACCGGGTCGAACCTGATTGGCGCAACCGAGATCTTCACTGAGGGAGTCGATCCCGAGGTACTGGAAGCGAGAGCGATGGATGCCATTGAGAAGGCTGACGGGTTTGCCGAGGTCTTCCCCGAGCACAAGTACGGAATCGTCAAGGCGCTGCAGAGTCGGGGGCATATCGTGGCCATGACAGGCGACGGTGTCAATGACGCTCCCGCACTCAAGCAAGCCGAGGTCGGCATCGCAGTCTCGGGAGCCACCAACGCCGCACGTTCTGCCGCGTCGCTGGTCCTGACGCTGCCCGGGCTATCGGTCATCGTGAGGGCAATTGAGGAATCGCGGCGGATCTTCGAGCGGCTCAACAGCTACACGACGTATCGAATCGCGGAAACGATACGGATTCTGTTCTTCGTCGCGCTTACGATGTTGGCGTTCAACTTCTATCCTCTCAATGCCGTGCTGATCATCCTCCTTGCGGTGCTCAACGATCTTCCGATCATGTTCATCGCCTACGACAACACCTGGCTCGACCCGAAGCCGGTACGCTGGGATCTGCGGAGAGTACTCACCGTAGCGACGACGCTGGGTTTGGTTGGCGTCGTCTCGACGTTCGGAATACTGCTGATTGGGATGAAGCTCCTCCATCTCTCGGGAGCGGCGCTTCAATCCCTGATCTACCTCAAGCTAGCTGTTGCCGGGCACCTGACCCTGTTTGTGGCACGAACCCGTCGCCCCTTCTACCGAAAGCCCTACCCTTCGCGTGTACTCCTCACTGCAATTCTGGGGACGCAGGCATTGGCTGGACTGATCGTCGGACTCGGGATCTTCGTGGAGCCGATTCCATGGGCGTACGTCGGCTACGTCTGGGCATACGCACTTGTGTGGATGTTCATCCTGGATGTCGTCAAAGTAGCCGTCTACCGTCACCTTGAGCTAGGTGGCCGTCGCCATCTGTCATTCTTGGCCCGGCTGCGTGGATCACTCCATTCACACACTCGCTAGAAGATGTGATCGGCGCATCATGACCTTCACCCAGAGATCATGTTTGGACTGGATTCAGGGGGGGAGGTCACCGCGGGAAGCAGACGCGCAATCCACGGGCATCGTGGGGCAAGCGGGTCTTCAGGTTTGACGAGCAAGAGAACTTCCCGTACGGTCGATTAGGGTGGTGAGAGATGCCGCGCTACTTTCACAGAGCATCGAAGAAGGCCGGGCACACACCCGGCACGCCGGTATACGTAGGCAGGGCGAGAGCCGCCGCAGTGTCCATTACTCGCTACGACTACGACGCAGATTCCTCGACACGTGACTCGTTCACTTCTCCTGATGCGGCGCTCGGCGCCCTTGGAGCTGAGAAGAGATCATGGATCAACGTGGATGGCGTTCACGATGTCGAGAAGGTCCAGCAGCTTGGGCAGGGTTTCGGGCTTCACCCCCTGGCAGTCGAAGACATCGTACACACGGGTCAGCGCCCCAAGCTTGAGGACTACAAAGCCTACTTGTTTGTTGTCCTCCGCATGCTTCAGTGGAATCAAGAGAAGCAAGAGATCGACGACGAGCAGGTGAGCATCGTATTCGGGGATTCGTGGGTTCTCTCCTTCCAGGAGAGGGCAGGCGACGTATTCGATCCTGTCCGCGAGAGGCTAACGACCAATCGCGGGCGAATTCGCAGGACCGACGCGGACTACCTCGCCTATGCCCTCGTCGATGCCATCGTCGATCACTACTTCGCAATCCTTGAGGCGCTGGGAGAGCAGATCGAATCGCTCGGGGATGACCTGACAGAGAACCCGAAACAGGAGCATCTGGCAGCGATTCGCCATCTCAAGCGGGAGCTACTGTTCATGTGGAAGTCCGTCTGGCCATTGCGCGAAGTCCTCAGCGCCATTGAGCGTGATGAGAGCAGTCTGATTCAAGACTCTACGAGACCGTACCTTCGGGATGTCTATGATCACACGATCCATATCATCGACACCGTCGAAACACTTCGCGACATGGTCTCGGGGCTGATGG
>Ga0180431_10001616_pt1 | contig 31187 bp, 25 predicted proteins | sample SS_ome_11_FD_132459 | JGI IMG/M metagenome (GOLD analysis project Ga0180431, IMG submission 132459) | Hypersaline lake sediment archaeal communities from the Salton Sea, California, USA - SS_1_MS_1 metaG | ecosystem: Environmental > Aquatic > Non-marine Saline and Alkaline > Hypersaline >... | reverse complement strand
GCATCGCTTACGACACCCTTGTAATCGCGTTCCTCGCACTCGAGCTGCATGTAGTATCCGATAAGCCCCACCATCCTGTGTATCATGGGATCGACGTTCGTGTTCGCCGGGGGGTAGAAGGGCGGGACGAAAAGCCTGGCGCCCGTGCTCCACATCTGGTGCATGTCCAGTATTACATGAGGGACGACCTTTCTGAAGTATAGATCGAAAACCGCTCTGGTCTCGTCCAGGCTGACCATATACCAGTCCCGGTTGTTGTCGTGGCCGGCGTAATGGTGATAGAGCCACGGCATACGGCATCCCTCATATTCGGTGCCGACCCACTTCTCGTACCAGTCGACCACCATCTGCAGCCCATCGGGATTGAGTGAAGGGATGAGGAAGAGCACCGTTTCCTCGAGCGCCGTAATGATCGTCTCGTTCCTCTGCGCGGCTATGTCGTAAGCGAGCTCCATTGCCATCTGGGATGAGCCTATTTCAGTCGAGTGCAGGTTGCACGTGATCATTACGAGGGCCCTGCCCCTGTCTATCAGATCAAGGGCCTCCGTCTCCGATATGTTACGCGGATCGGATAGCTTCCTCGAGATATCGATATACGCATCGAGGTTCTCCAGGTTGCCGGGTGTTGATATGACTGCCATTATGAACGGTCTGCCGAGGGTGGATTTGCCGATTTCCCGGACCTCGACCCATGGTGAGGCCTCGGCCAGCTGCTCGAAGTAGCCCATCACCTCGGTGTAGTCCGCCAACTTCCTGTCCGCACCTACCCGAAAGCCCAGATATTCTTCTGGCGATTGCATGTCCGAGGCCTGTGCATCAGGGCGGGCCACAGTCGCTGATAGGATCGACGCCGCAATCAAGACCTTGCTCAGCATTCGCATATCGCTTCCTCCAAGATTAAACAATATCCTAATTTGCCGGGTTCTCCGGCTACCTGCGCCGCCGGCGCACCCATTTCCCGCTATTAAGAACCGGGATCGTGGCGTGCATGTTCGAACCGAGGCGACTCGAACCGATGGAGCAGGGATTACCCGTGTATACTATCAAAAATCCTTAGCCCCAAAAACAACAATGTGCCTTGGGGCTGGAGGTTTTCGGATGGTTATTTGAATCAGAGCGGTAATCGCCTAGAGTGCATAAAGGCTTTCTTGCAATAAGGGACGGGAGTCCCGCTATCATCGCCATTGTGTTTCCCAAGATGCCGGAGCGCGGATTCCGTTATTGGCGACCGGGCATTTCTCAAAGCTTATACTTGAATAATCCAGGCGAAATGGCTATTCTTCTCCCCAGCCGGAGAAACTTCACGATACAATAGATGCCCCGGCGGTTTTTAATTTGCTTATTCTAATGAAAGGAGTTCGAGTTGCATTCGGCAAGAACAACGGGAATAGTTGAGGCCATTAATGGAGATACCGGGGCCATCCGGCGCGTTGGCAGGATAACGGCGCTCATCGGATTTACAGCTGTCGGGGCGCAGCTAGCGGTATGGCTCCCGTTCACCCCCGTTCCGATAACCATGCAAACTCTATTCGTGCTGCTGGCCGGCATCACGCTCGGCCCTAGGGACGGATTCTTTGCCATGTGTTCCTATATAGTTCTGGGTGTATCGGGGCTCCCCCTTTTCGCAGGATTCAGTTTTGGTCCCGCCGTCCTCGTTGGGCCGACCGGAGGCTACCTTCTCTCCTTCCCCGCCGCCGCCCTTCTAGCCGGGGCCGTTTCAGCGAGATCCGGCGGCAGGGTGAGCGTCATGCTGGGAGCTTTCTCTGGCACGGCTCTGATAATAGTTGCGGGAGCGCTGCATCTGTTGCTGCTCAGCGGTCGATCGCTCTCGATGGTGGTTCCGCTTGCGATCACTCCGTTTCTGGCCGGTGATGCGGTCAAAGCCGTCACGGCGGTCCTGCTGGCCGGGCGACGCTGATCCAACTTGCCGGCACCGCTGATTCGGCACCCATTTATCTTGCGCAATTGAGCTGATCCGCTCCGGGCAGGCTTGACCGGAGGCCGGAATTCCTGTATAATGGCTACGTAAAATTGACCGGCCGGAATAGCAGCGTTTCCAGCAGGAGGATTGCGGTTTTGGAACTGGCGCCTCCGGATCTGGAGAAGCTTTACCGCCGGTTCTTGGAAGGCAGGGGGGATCCGGTTGATTCCCTCGTTTCTTTGGTGAGGGACAATCCGGAAGAGCGGTCGGCTCCGAGTTCCTGGGCGGCGCTTCTCCTTTCCAGGATATACATTCTAAAGGGCAGGCTCCACCTGGCCTCGTCATACCTCAGAATCTCCGAGGAAAATTTCGCCTCATCCGGCACCCGCGGCATACCGCTGGGAGTATTCGTGAACCGTGCGATCATACTAAAATCAATGGGAAGGGAAAGGGCCGCCGAGGGAGTGCTGAGGAGAACACTCGACCTTTCCATTCGAGCAGGTCAGGTTCTTTCGGCGGCTAAAGCGGCCAGCAACCTTGCTGTGCTTCTGACGAGATGCGGCCGAACCGCCGAGGTCGGCTCTCTCCTCTCGTTCACCCGCCGCTGCTACCGCTCTCTCGGAAACGAGGAGGGACTCTTGCGGACCGATCTTGCCCGGGCCATGCTCGATTCCACCCGACTCATGACGGACGAGGCCGTGGATAGACTGACATCATGTATCGTTGAGTGCGTTGATCGGGCATACGTGAGAGAGAGAATAATCGCCGAACTCATGCTGTGCGAGCTTTTTCTGCGGAAGGGCGATTTCGAGAAGGCGGAGATGGTTATGAACAGAATCCTGTCGGACGAAGCTTCGATTATGAGATTTCGAGCGCTCGAGGCCAAATGTCTATACCTAAGAGGTACTCTTCTCCGGGCATCGGGTGACCTTCAGGGGGCGGAGGGACTTCTGAGGCGGGCCGAGTCGTTGAGGAAGCGCCTCGGAATAGCATTCGGAACCCTGAACGATCCGGGCGGCGCTTGTAAAGCATACCGTATCAGAGAGGGGATCGGGAGCCGGATCCGGGTCGCCTCGAGGCCGTCGCCGCCTTACTGCAAGGTGGGCAGCATGTCCTCTCGAAATATCGTATCTTCGATCCAACCGGTGGAATCGCAGCCCCCGGATACCGGATGTGGAACGATCCGTCCCGGAGATGAATATCAATTGGGATTCATAACGTGCAATCCGAGGTTGATCTCTCTTCTCGAGGAGATCCGGCGGGCCGCTCCGCTGAGCGTCCCGGTACTTCTGACAGGGGAATCCGGGGTCGGGAAGGAAGTATTGGGCAGATTGGCTCACCGATGGAGTGGCAGGGAAGCGGAGCCGTTCGTGGCGGTGAACGCAGCCGCGCTCCCCAGGGATCTCTTCGAGAGCTCCCTTTTCGGCCATTCCAAGGGAGCCTTCACGGGAGCGGCCTCGCGGAACAGGGGGTTCCTCGAAGCAGCCGGAGGCGGTACCGTGTTCCTGGACGAGATCGGGGAGCTCGAAGCTCCTCTTCAGGCCAAGCTGTTGAGGCTTCTCGACAGCGGCGAGTATATTCCTGTCGGTGAGTGCGAGGCAAGGCGTTGCAGGGCCCGTATCATCACTGCGACAAACAGGGACATCGAATCGCTCGTTGCAGCCGGTTCGTTCCGTGCTGATCTCTACTATCGCCTATCGACGTTCAACTTTCATATCCTTCCTCTAAGGGAGAGGAGGTGTGATATCGGTTTGCTGGCGGATCATTTCCTGGCCCGGATATGCAGGGAGGCCGGATTGGGCCGGATCAGTATCGGAGATAGTGTGCTGAGCATGCTGGAAAGGCACACCTGGCCCGGAAATGCCAGGGAACTGAAGAGCGAGATCACGAGGGCCGCCGTGAAGGCGAGAGGGAGCGTGCTCGAAGTCCGGCATCTATCGGCGAATATACTGGCGAGTGTGTGGGAACCCCGTTCCGGACCGACAACAGCCCTCGACGATAAGAGAAGGGAATTCGAGAGGGGGGTGATAATCTCCGCTTTGCAGGATGCCGGGGGAAACAGGACCAGGGCGGCCGAGGCCCTCGGCCTGAAGAGGACGACCCTGCTCTACCGTATTAAACGATTGGGGCTCGATGGCCGCTGATGTGCCATGTTGACGCCCGCTCCGTTAAGCCTTAGACTGGCACGCATGAGGGAAAGAACGTACGATACCGACGAGGGAGAGGTTCTTCTAACCCGTGATGTTTCAGCCGATCTTCTCTCCTCACTCGATATGGAGGAGGGGCTCGGAGTTTTCTTCCACTACAGGTACGAGGACGCTCATAAGACACGTGATGTCCTTTCAGCCGTCAGCCGACGTGGTAATGACATGATCTGCTGCGCAATCATGGAGCATCGGCTTCTAGGATACCTAACCGTAGTCGAGCCGGGGGAAGGGACCCGCTGGGCGGATATCGGCCGGTCGTTATCGGAACTGGCCGGAACAGAGAGTGCCCCCCTTCTCTTCGAGCTCGGATCGATTGAGATAAGCGCTCCGTGGAGATCGAAAGGATTGGCTCGCGAGCTGATGAGGTTTACATTCGATGATCCGCTCTTCGAGCAGAGGATTGTCTTCTCGAGAGAGCTCTCGTGGCACTGGGATCTGAAATCATCCGATCAATCCGTTTACGCGTATAGGAGTATGCTCCATCGCCTCTTCGAGAGTGCGGGTTTCCGCTTATGCGAGACGGACGACGAGGAGATAGGCTACGCGGGCGAGAATATGTTCATGACGAGAGTGGGTGCTAGGGTGCCGGCCGAAGTGGCATTCGCGTTCTACCGTTCACTATGCAGGTCTGAGCCGAGGGGATGGGGCTGGGGGTAGCGGACCGTTCAATCCGGACGGCTCTCATTTCATTTCAGTTCTTAACTCCCATTACAGTGAGAACCACTTGACGAGCTTGACGAGAAACACGTCATGTGGATGAACGCCGAAGAGTGCGTCCATGTCGTTCCTGTAACTGAATCGCCCCGACGAGATGTATTCACCGCGCGACTGAGACCAGACGAGGTAGAAGAGCGAGCCGGGTGTGAACTCCCATCGGACAACCAGGTTGGAGTTGAAGTCACGGTAGTTGAAGTCCGGGTAGTCTATTGTGTAATCGTCCACACCGTTCACGTCCTCATCGATGTAGTAGGTTTCTCCATCTGCGTCATACCTGATCTGATCCTCCTCGAACACGGCGAAACGATCCCTGTATCTGTCGGCTCTCGGGTCCGTGATCCGCTTGAATTCCGAGTATTTCCCCGCCGAGATGAAAGGGGCACCGTAATACTGAACCGTAAGGTTAGGTGTTATGCAATAGTCCATCCTTATTGTAAACGACATTGTTTTCTGTTCGAGCCTGCCGAACAGGTAACGGTCCTCGCCATCGAACGATTCGGTGGCGACGTATTGCATCTCCGGATTGTTTTGCGTGTATGAGGGGTTGAAAGACAGCCTCAAGGCGTTTGTGGGTCTGAACACAACATCGAACCAGCTGTTCGTGTAATCCCAATAATCCTCGTCGCCCTGGTTCGTATAGGCGCCACAGCCGATGTAGAACTTCTTCCGCTGGTCGGTGTACAACCAGAAGTTGTACTCCATCGAGCCGGGCCACTTCGATGACGGACCGCCGCGGAGCCCGGTGTTCGACACGTTCTCCCAGGTCCGGGTAACGCCCGCCCCGAATTGATAGTAATTGCGGAATGTCGTGTTGAAGTTTGTGTTCGCCGCGCTCCAGAGCGGATTGCCTCCGAAGTCCCAGTTGAGCCATTCGTTCGTATTGATGTAAAGGTTGTTGAATATGCTGAACGGGTTGCGTATCTGGTATGCAGCCCAGGTGAATTGATTGAACTCGTCCGCCCTGCGCATGTACCCCATGTCGTTGATCTCGAATCCCGGGCTGCGCCAGGTAGTACCCGTCTCGAATACGAACTTGCTGTTGCTCGTTCTACGGAGGCGGACAGATCCGGCGTGCCCGCTCAGAGCCGTCCGGCTGTCGTCCAATGTCACATGGTGGTTGTCCGGCCTCTGGAAGTACCTTGCAGAGGCTGTCTGGGCCTCGTATATAGCCTCTTCGCTGCCCCTGAGGTGGCTGGCGAACAGATTGGCGTCGATACGGTAGTCGCGGTCATTGAAGTGGTGGGAGAAGTCGATGCCCCCGGCATAGGCCTGCCGCCGCATGAACTCTAGATGGGGATCCTCTATATTGCGGTTGACAGCCGTCATCATGGCGCCTAAGTGAGAGTTTCCCTCCCTGAAGTCCTGCTGCATGCGTCCCACGAAGTAGTTGGTCAGCGGCTCCACCGTTTCCGGTCTCCGTTCGCCGTTGAGATCGATTTCTGCCTTTTCCTTGGCGGTCACGCTTTCGAGAATAGCCAGGGAGAGGCCGCCCGCTGTTTTACCCGACAGCTTGAATGCTCCCAGGATCGACGTGTTGTCGGGCTGCTCGATCGATTCTTCGTCATCGAGGTCCGGATAGTGGGTTGGGTAATGGCCTATTCTGCGCGAATAAAAGAGGCGGTCACTGGTGAAGTGCCCCCCCGTGATGGCCGGGGCCAGAGGCAGGTTCAGGATGTTGTTGCCCTCGATGAAGAAGGGGCGCTTCTCGCTGAAGAACGTCTCGAACGCTGTCAGGTTCACCTCGGACGGATCCGCCTCTACCTGCCCGAAATCCGGATTAATAGTGAAGTCGAGAGTAAGGTCGCTCGTCACGCCGACCTTTCCGTCGAGGCCACCAGCCACTGCGGATGAGCTGCCGTCGAGGAACGGATCGTCTTCAACGGTCTCGAAGTTCTCCGTCTTTGCCACTCCGTAGGGCATGATCTCGATACGCCGCCGTGGCTTGATTCCTCTGATGCCGCGCAGCTCACCGAACTTGCTGACCCAGCCGGAGACGTTCCTGGGGATGCACTGCCATGTCGAGCGCTCCTCCTTGCGGAAGAGCCGGCGCTGTACCTGAAGCCCCCATGTCTGCTTATCCTTCCCGCTGAAACGAAGCTGGCTCAATGGGATCTTCATCTCGGCCGTCCAGCCATCGGTATCGATATTCGCGGCTGCGTGCCATATTGGATCCCAGTTGGAATTCCAGTCCTCACCGTCGTTGGAGACGAATTCATCGCCTCTCGTCCCGGAAACGCTGATGGTGAAGGAGAATGCCGTGCGGTGATCGAAATAGCTGTCTATGTTGACCTCTATCCAGTCGCCCGGGAACCAGTCCCTTCGCGCCAGCATCCTCGTGATCTGCTCGGGATCGTCGTAGCATCTGAAGGCGAAGTATATCGCCTCGTCGTCGAAGAGAATCTTGAACTTGGTCTGATACGACGGCGGATCACCCTCATTAGGTATGCGCTGAATGAAATCGCCGGACCAGTCGACGGTTTTCCATATCGAATCGTTCAGCCTGCCGTCTATATCGGGCGCCTCGCTGTTGACTCTCTTGGTGTTGTAGATCCGTGTTTCCACATCGGGCACGCTTCCGGCGGAGGCAGATAGGGTCAGGCAGAATAATAACGACGCGGTTACTATAGCGGTTTTCATTTCAACCCCCGATCTCTTGTCCGGCATCCCCTCGTGGCTGCCGGCATATAGCTGTACACTGATGCATGCAGTCCAATCCTTTGGCTGCAACGTGCATTAGCCGGCCGTTCTTTGATTATGATGGGGCTTTGTATATTTATACGGATGGATCGATTAATGGTTACCGAAAATTTTTACAACCATGAATTAAAAGAATATCTTGTTGTTAATGTGTGACTTGCATTTCCTCCATGATCGAGAAGCAGTGTTGCAGGCTTAATCAGCCGGGGAGCTTGGCGGCGTCCTTTTGCCCTCGAAGATTATGCTGCAGCAGGTGACACCTCCCTCAGCCTTTGCGAGCTCGGAGACATCGACGGTCACGATATCGATACCCGCACCGGCGATGAGTTCGGCCGTACGTTCGAATTCGAGGGGGTAAACAACGGTATTCCCAACGAGCAGCGCATTGGCAGCTCCGGGTTCCGACGGATCCACATCGATAAGCTTGAAGCTACTAAAGACCTCCGCCTCGATCCATCGGCGGTTGATCAGGAATGTACCGTCGCCGATCTGGGTGACTCCGGATTTCAGGTGAAGGCAGCCTCCGATGTCAACCGGGATTACATTGTATCCATACGGAGCGCTGATCGAGCTTAGCTGGTCTATCCCGTGCTTGTTGGTCCTCGTCGACATACCGGCGAAGATGGTCATGCCCGTGACAAGCACATCCCCTCCATCGAGTGTGCCCGGCTCCTCGATGAACGCCAACCGGCGGTGCCGCTCGAGCAAAGAGGCGACCGCAGTGATCTCCTCACGCCGCGAGGCCGCACCGGGCCTGGTGACGGTTGCGATATCCTCCAGCACTACGGCCGTGTCCTCGACGAAGACGCAGTCGGGAAGCCCGGGCACGTAGGGAAGGCTGTGTATATCGCAGCCGAGGCCGGCCAGGCATTCTTCGTACAGTCTGTGCTGGGATGAGGCCAGCTCGAAGTCGATCGGCTCGCGTTCCCGATGCGTCAGCTCGCATCGAGCTATTTCCGGCCCGAGCTTTCTCGTTACGGCGATTTGCGTCATCTTTGGATCCGGGAGTAGTTCAATGGGGATCAAAAACCCAGGTTCTCGTCCACGATTATTACATGGATCCTGTCTTTGTCTATCTGCCTCTCGATGACCGACACCTGTCCCCATATCCTCTCTTCTGTTATTTCCACCTTGGAAGAAATGGGTGAGGATTCGGCCATCTCCTTTAATCTTTTTACGTTCATCGGGCACGCGATCTTTCTTATCCTCTCCAGTGCGGCATCCAGTGTGCCCGTTATCTTGTTCCTGCCGGCTATGATGATGACTTTCCCCGGGCCGTACGTTATCATCGCCACCCTGTTCCCCCTGCCGTCCACGTTGACTATCTGTCCATTCGAAGTTATGGCGTTGGCGCTCGAGAGGAAAATGTCGCAGGAGAACATTCTAAGGTACAGTTCATGCAGTTTCTTTGTATCGGGCGCCTTGGATCTGTCGATAAGCTCGATGTCGTCCCTTTCCCTGAGCGTGTCCAGTATCCCTATCTGCTCCAGTGTCACACTGCCCCCGAAGCCTACCGATGAGCCTTCGGGTATTAGCCCCATCGCTGTTTCCAGGGCCTTCCCGGTGTCGGCCGCAAAATATCCGTTTATATTTCTCTTTCTCAGATTGTCTATCAACTCCTGCATGTCCCGCTTCTTTCTCCGGCTGTTTCGCTCCGCCAAACCGGACCTCCAACGTTACTGTCCTTTTCCCCCGCAGAATGGTGCGACCCGTGTGCGTTTGACATCTATGCTCTTCCAAACATCACCGGTGATATAGGGTTCATCCACGAGCCACTTCTCGAGATCGTCCCTCGATCCGTACTCGCAAACTATCATCGAGCCTATCATCTTCCCGTCATCATCGAGTATTCCTGCCGCGTAGAGCCACTCTCCCCTGTCGTATCTCATCCTTGCCGACTCCAGATGAGCATCGCGTGCTTTCATCCTTCTCTCGATAGCCTGCTCGTCGGTATCATCATAAGCTATTACAAGAAATTGCATTTTGGCCTCCGTGATAGATCCATCTGCTACCCGGGGCGGTCCTCCGGGAGGGATGTGAATACGTTCTTACTATAGTGCATCGTAAAGTCACTTAAAACCCAAAAGAGTTGTCCTTGCCGGTCAAGCCCCCCCAAACGGCTGGTGGGAAGTTATAACCGGTTGTATCGTATAGTATTAAAGGCCATCACGCCATAGAATGAATTGGGAGGCACGTTCGAGCTTTCTGCAAGGAAGGGCAAGTTTGTAACCGTTGATTTCTGGGCAACCTGGTGCGCACCGTGCATTAAGGAGATACCACACATGGAGAGGATCTACTCATTATATAGGGACAAGGGGGTAGAGATCATCGGTATCGACCTGGACGGTAAAAGGGAGAACCTGAAAGGGTACATCGAGGAGAGGGAGCTGGGCTGGAATTTCTCGAATTCCGGTGACGCCTGGGAAGATGCAACGGCCAGACAGTACGGTGTTAATTCCATCCCCTCTGTATGGCTGATCTACAGAGAGGTGGTTTTGAGAGAGTTCGGTCTCCCGGGTATGGAGCTGGAGGAGGCCGTCAAGGAGATGATTGGCTGCTTAAACATACACTTAGAGACGTTTTGCACAGGCGCAGGTAGGCTCCGCCCTGCGCTTTTTACTGGCTGAGATCGAGATTTCTAAAGTCCTGTGTGGTTCATTGATTGAGATTGACTTTAGCTATCTTTCTATGCTATAATATATTTCTTCAAAGCAGCAATGTACTTTGGCAGTCGCTGCTTGTAAGCCATTGTGGATCAATTAGTTTTGGTCATGAAGGCTGGCTCAGCATCATGCGCTGGTTATGCCTCCTCATGGATCATTAGTATCTCAACTGTGCGAAGGGGGTTGATTACTTTGAGAAGAGCTATTGGTCTGTTCCTGCTAATGTTTCTTATTCTCCCTCTCCATCCGGCATCCTCGGCAGCCGAGTCGGTAATAATGAACGACAACGGTTATCTCTACGTGGATGGAGCGTTTCCGTATGCGCTGGAGGGGGATAAGCTGGGTGGTGTAGGATTTGTTAGCTCCACGTCACCGCCGATCAGCGCTGATCTATCGCTGAACGAGATGACATGGAGCCTGAGCGATCTGGTCATCGCCGACCAGTTCGAGGTCGGTACGAAGGTCTACACGAACTTCTCGGGCGGCACGATCAGGATCTATCTCGATCCTGCCATGAACGCCGATTACGGCACGAATCCGACCGATCCGGTGACGCTGATATCATTCGAGGACGGTGATCTATTCCTTCAGGGTACTATTACCGCTGCCTACATGATGTACGATACAGCATACGAGTTCGGTAACCTGGTAACGTTGGTGAACTTCACCAACGGGACTGGGATGGTCGATCTCGAAGAACCGAACGGGAATATCGTGCAGTACACGTTCGGGCCGAACGATCCGAACATTCCCACCGGTTACGTGCTTCAGTCTGTCGGTACGATCTCCGTACCGGCGCTTTGTACGGTCAAGGGTAATGTAAGCTTCGTCTACGATCCTGATGATTGCTACAAATGCGATGGGATAACCCGGCTTGTCCTAGATTATTCCGGTTCCGGCGATCTTTCCACCGTTTCGATAACCGGCGGTGTGAATTTTGAAGTTCTGGGAACCCAGTTGATCATCACACCGAACGATCTGGAGGACAAACTCCCCGGTAATATCAAGATAACGGTTGGAACTGATGAAGTAGACATACATACTTCATGCTCTAGGCCCATTGAAATCGGCAACGTTATCGATGGCTTCTCCGTGATGGATATAGAGAAGATCATTATTCCTTGCGAGGAAGCGAATTGTGACGGGATCACTAAGCTGGTGCTCCAGTACAACGGGGTAGGCGATGTCACGACGGTTACAGTATCCGAAGGAGCTTACGCCACGGTGGATGGTGACCAGATCACGATTCTCCCCACGGGGGATGAGTTGAAAGGCAATACCACTGTTACAATCGATGGCGATGAGGCGACTATTCATACGTCATGTTCCCAGCCGCTGGAAATCGGCTTCGTATTCGGTGAATACGAGGTCATCGATGTCGAGAAGGTATTCACCGGCGGTGGCGGTTCGCCTACGAGCGGTCCGGTTGTCGGAGTGACAGTTGACCTCGTTGACGGCGAGGGCAACTCCCATACTACACTCACCGACGAGGACGGCAACTACATATTCTACGATGTAGCCACCGAAGATATATCGGTCAGCATTATCGTTCCGCTCGGATACGAACCCATCACTCCGACTGATGTGGATATAGTATGCTTGCCCGGTGATGTTGCAGTGGTGGATTTCGTATTGAAGAGGATGGCGACACAGGATAAGCCTCGCAGCTGCGGTTTCTGGAAGCATCAGGTCACAAGCGCCCTGAAGGGAAAACAGAAGGGCGTTCAGGTGCCTGCAAGCGAACTTCTTGTGCTTTTTGAGATGATACACTCAAGGTTCGACCAGTATTTCGAGATATTCATACCTGTGGTTACCCTTGAAGATTTCAACAGTGTATTCTCGCTCAAGAGTCCCACGATGTACGAGAAGGCACGGAGACAGTTTGCCGGGCTTCTCCTGAACGTGGTCTCGAACAGGCTGAGCACATGGCAGTTCGCAAGTGATGACGATGCTACCGTCAGTCAGGCCATCACTTACGTTTCGCAACTGCTCATAGACGGAGATGATTCAAACGATGAACTCGCCAAGGATATCGCCGAGATGATCAACCTGGAGACTACCGTTGGTGCCGGCGTTATTCCACTCGATATCGGTTATATCGCCTACTGGAAGGACGGAAGGATAGTGCCCGATATGATTTCGAATGTCGGCAACTATCCGAACCCGTTCAATCCGGTGACGACGATCACGTACGAATTGAACTCCAGAATGCCTGTATTCTTGACGATCTACAACGTCCGTGGTCAAAAGGTAAAGGAACTCATCCGCGGTGAATTCCAATCCGGATACAATACCGTCGGCTGGGACGGTAGGAACGATCTGGGACGCCAGGTCAGTGCTGGAGTCTATTACTACAGCATCAAGGCAGGGAACCAGGTTGTAACACGCCGGATGGTCATGGTTCGCTAGACCGGCTGAGTCGAGTCAGGTGTCCGGATTCTTGTACCAGAATCCGGGCGCCTGGCCGTTTTGAATCAGGTATCACGCTCGTTGTCCTTTTCCGACGTGTTATCCATTGTGGTCTGGGATAAAGGAGGCAATAGATGAAAAAAATGCTAATCGTTATCTGCTCGGGGCTTTTATTGCTTAGCGTCGGTGCCTCGGCACAGGAACAGATCGAGATATACGGGGCCACCTACTTCACGCCCCCCGAGGCCGTGGGTACTCTGGTGACGGTTGTCGCCCATCTGGAGCCTCCGGTCGGATTCTCCTACCCGTTCCCGGTGGATTTCTCCACGTATGAGTACACCTTCTATTTCCAGTCGACGATCACAAGTATCATCACGGGCATGTTCTCAATAGATATCACGTATGCGGACGGTGAATTCTTCATTTACGAGGATGCGGCTAAGAACGGTGATTACGGAACGTACCCGCCGAATGCAACATCACCTTCGACTTTCATGGACGGGACGCTGATACTAAAGGGGACACTGTTCAATATTTACCGCTCCGACGATCCGTTCGGATTTCTAGAGCCTTCGATCATCTCCGAATGCCTGTTCACGGGCGGTACCAAGCTGGGAGAGCTCGTCAAGCCGGATGAGTGGACTATGCACGGTGGATTGTCGACCGACCCGGAGATCTACCCGGAAGGTTACCAGCAGGGGTGGATAACGAAGATCTTTTTCACGGGTACGGTGGATGGCGATAGCTCCACATGGGGGGCTATCAAGTCGCTGTACGCAGCCGAGTAATTGTATATAGGGGAAACGCCGTTTTGACACTTGGAGCAGTGCCCGAACGGTGTGATCCCTTGTTGATAACTCCTAGGGGAAGAGTATGGGTGTGTAATTGCGCATTTACTAACACTGCGACTACTGACGTGACCGTACGGATCCCCCTGTCAGTAACCGAGTCAAATCCATCCCAAGTGCAGAAATACCAAAGTCAATTACCCTTCATACAGCTTCCCGATCCGCTTGATGCTCAGTCTAAATGCGCCCCCGACCATTTTTCTCGGCTCAGGTCGGTCCCCGGTCAGAGTGGATTTAATAACTGGTTAAGTTATTGCCGCTTGCCCGCTTGCCCGTATCTAAAATGTCTTGACAACGGAATAACGAAAATATAGGATTCTCCACAAAATTAAGGGGATTGGCCAATTAAAAAGACTAGGCTGGTTTCTTCTTCCCGAGTGGCGCGAGGGGATATTATGATTCGTGATAATATTGAAAAGCTGTTGGGTGTGAATTGGTACGACGGGCTTCTGGTCAACGAGCTTCATCTGGCTCATGCAGACCAGCGATCAAACCATCTGGTCGCCGAGATGAACCGTCTTCATATGCATCAACCGGGTATCATCGACGTAGATACATCGGTCGGTGCGAGGATGCCCGCTATCGAGATCATAGAGGTCAACCATCAGGAACAGACAGTCGGCATCACGTTCAAGCTTCCGCGCACTATAAAGGGTATCACACCGAGCGGGCAGCTTTTCATAGGTGTCGAGAGCAGCGGGAAGCGTCTCGGCTGGCCGGTGCCCCATCTCAAGCTCGTACAGAAGAAGGAAAGCTTCCCGCCCGGCGAGTACATAGTGGCCGCACGACCCGAGGTCAGACGGGGCCTCAAAGTTAATTATCAGGTTGGGAGATTCATGCAGGCCGAGGGCAGGGCGGCCTCCTCGGAGGAGATCGAGCTGGCATATCCGGCGGCGGGGCTTGAGCTTATCGAGGTCTCACAGTACAAGTCCAATATACACAATGCGTTTGTGGATTTCATAGCTCTAGGGCTCCTAGAGAACGCCGGGGCGGAGATCAAGCTGCGGGAGGATTATATTCCTCCGGTTCTGCGTCTGGAGCATGCACGTGCGTTCGGTGGCGACATAGACGATATTTCAAGGCTGTTCAATGCGCTCATCGCGGAAGTAGCCAGAATAAGGGGGGAGCAGACCAAGGCGTTGGTAGTGCAGCTTGACGGGGAGCTTCTATTCAAAGCTATGGATATCGTCGTTTTGAGAACGTTTCTGCTCGCGAAGGCGGGATTGATTCACAACCTGCCTTACATCAGCGCATCATCCCTGTTCTTTGATTTGATGTACCCGATCGCCGACTGGCATGAGCGATACTACGCCCGAGCGTACGGAGAGAATAATCTACCGAAGTTCTACGCCAGGAGACCGGACATCAAAGGATTGACCTGGGAGGACCTTTGCATCAATATAGAGCCGTTGCTCAGCAGATCGATGAAACAGCTACAGCAGATCATCGAGGATTTGGATATAATCTAGAGACTTGTACGGGAAGGCGAGAGAGGTTCAATGGGGACTTACAGGATTATATACAGGGATGCGGCCGGAAACGACAGGAAGGCGTTCACGACCTTCGAGGACAATTCGACTATTGAGGAGAACCTGGCCAGCATAGTGCCCAAGGCGGTCGAGAGGGGGTTGCTGCATCCCGAAGCCACAGCGCAGAACGTATTGTTCGAGTACAAGGGAGTACGGCTCAACACGAAGCTCCCGATACAGCAGGCCGCACCGACAATAAAAGAGCACGAGGATGTAGTCGTTCGCTATCTAGCCTCCCAGGTCAACTTGAGGATGCGCATAGATGTCGATGATCCGAGCGATCAGAGGAAGATATTCTTCGGTGGGCGCAGAACGGTCAGCATAAAGGAGACCGTTGCGGTGAGCCCGAGCGAGCAGCTGAGCGGCCAGATCGAAGAGAAGCTGAGCGAGATAATGGGGAAGCACGCATTTTTCGGCAAGAAAGTCAAGGATTTGAAGCAATTCAGGCTTCGCACGCCGGAAAAGAAGGTCCAGACCAACATGAGCTTGGCGGAGCAGGGATTCGAAACGGATCTCGAGGTTGATGTAAAACCTAGGATATGGTTCGACTGGCCGCCCGTGTTCTACTATGGGATCGATGGGCCCTTCACGGGCTACGCGATAACGCTCGGCGTACTGCTGCCGCTCATAGTGCTACTGTTCTGGGTGTTCGGCGAAACCGAGGTGCAGCGCTTTCAGGTCACGTTCGAGGCGCCATACGAGTTCAATGTAAAGATCGGCGATTCCAATGACTTTGTGCCGATTGTCGATGGGAAAGTCACCGCCAGAATCGCGGCGGGATCCTATACCATATCCGTGTACCCTAGGGAGCGTCCGATCCAGAAGCACCAGTTGTTACTGGAGAGAAAGGTTCACGGAGGGATCGGCGCATCGGACAGCCTGTGGACCGAATCCCTGCCTGTGGCACCGGCGGATACGGCTGATTCCGCCGGGACGGTTACCACTCCTGTAACGATTGTCGGCTACGAAGGGGCCGGCAGCATGATAAATCTAAAGGTGCCGTTACTTTTCAATGGCTTCGAGTACCCTCTCAGAGATGAGCTCAGCTGGAACTTCCAGCTTGCTGCAGGGGAGTACGAGTTCAAATTCAAGCTTGACGACGAGCAGCTCATAAGTTCGGATCCGGGTGAGGGAGGGGTGATGAAAATGAGCGATTTCGTATTCTTAGTGAGTGATTCCACGGAAGCGACTGTCAAGTTTCGTTACAGTACAAGGGGAGATCTATGATGCTTGATTCTTTGAAGCGTATACGAATCAGTACAATGAGCGCAGTTCTGCTCGTAATCATATGCATATCCTTCAGCGCGGCTGCACAGGAGGCGGCGGATCCCTGCAAAGGCCTCAAGACTCCGCAGCTCATCAAGGAGGATTACTTCGAAAGGGCCAAGTACAAGGCCGTATTCCCCTGTTTAGCCAGGATGATCGAATCGGGCGGATACAAGGCGAGTTCGAAGGTCTTCAAGGACAGCATGTTTCCCGTCATCGATCACTATTTTGCTAATGCATTGAACGAGGGTGGGGGGTACGAGCTCGGATCGCTGCTTCGCCTGATCATGGCCAAGACCAGTGACGAGGTGGGCGCAAAGGCCGCTCATGAATATGCCTGGAGCGAGCATATTAAAGCTGACGTATCTAGGGCGATCGACAGATTCTACAGCCCCGCTTCTATCAAGATCACCCCCGCAAAGGCAACGGTCAGAAAGAAGAAGGAAGCGGCGTTCACGGTGACGTATCTGAACAGGGAAGGGATCTCTCTAAAATCGCTCGCTCCGACCGTGAGCTCTGTAGTCAAACCGTCCGAATGTGGAACGTTCCGGCAGGAGGGCACCAAGATCTACGTTAAATGCCTCAAGGGCGGCAACAAGGCGGGCACACTCTTGGTAAGTGATAACAAGCGCAAACTGAAAGCCGAGGCACAGCTAGTGTTCTCGGGCAGAATGAGCATTCTGTGGCCTATCGGCGGCCTTGCGGTAACGGGGGGAGCCGCGGTCGGAGCCGCGAATGCGGAGGATGGAGCGGCGACCACGCTTTGGATTGTAACCGGAGTGGCTGGTGTAGCAACCACCTACCTTTTCTACAAGTACTTTCGAGGAGAGGGTGTACCCTTCCTCAGCAAGACCGACAACGATCACTCGGACGGGGAGCTGGCCTTTCACCTTGCGCCGGGACCCGCTTCGATGGGATTCAATTTGAGTTTTTAACGCGGTGCAGCCGGGTGTCCGTACATATTGTCTCCGGACCATCGAATAGGATTTAGGGCCTGGGTTTCATGGCGAACGGCTGCCTGCCCGGGAATCCGCGATCCGATATGACCACCGGCGTGTGTTTATCATAAGCAGCACTAGAGCGTGAAGAGACTTTAATGCTGCTGGTTTTATCTTGAGAGAGGTTCATGCATGCCTATCTATTCCGATATAAACCATTGGTTAGACGAGGATGGACTGGGCCTTGTCGAGAAGGCCCGGGAAATGGCGGTCAAGTACAGCCAACGCTATTTCCGGGGGCCGCAGATATTGCTCGTTGCGCTCGAGAGCGGCCTGCTAGATAATGCGATGCTTCGCACAGGTGCCGATCCGGAGGAAGCTGTGGATTGGTGTGCATCGATCGCGGAGAAGGCGACCACGCGTTACTCAGACTCTACCGAGCCGATCCTGGAAGCGGCCACGGCGGGCGATCTCGTCGCAAAGGGGCGTGAGATCGGCCGCCTGCTGAATGGGCATGACATTGTCGAATCGATGCTGAGCACCAGCCTGGGCTTTGTCTCCAACGAGATTCGCACGGCTCCGTTTTCCGTGGATGAGGTGTACCTGGAATTCGCAAAGTCCAACCCGGCAATCGAGGAGAGCGCTGAGGATAAGGCGACATCGAAGCCGCGCACCGTCCCGGCCGGTAAAGCCGGAAAGACTTTCGAGGACGTTCTGGCGCGTTACGCCGAGAACCTGTCCGAGACCGTCAAGGGCAAGGGTATCGATATCGCGAAAACGAAGATGGACCGCATCCGGCATATTGCCGGTATCCTCGGACGCCTCGTAAGACCCAATCCGCTAATCATAGGTGAGCCGGGTGTCGGAAAGACGGCCGTCGTGGAGGGATTGGCGGTGTGGCTGGGGACGGACGAGGCGCCTGAGTGGCTCAAGGGCTGTCAGATATATTCGGTCTCCTGCTCGTCATTGATAGCCGGTGCCGGCTACCGCGGGCAGCTCGAGGAAAGGCTGCAGCAGCTTATAGACGCCGCCATCGTACGCAAGGACATAGTCCTGTTTCTGGATGAGATACATATCCTGGGTGATCCCGGGGCTACCGGTTCGAGCAATCTCCTCGGCCTGTTCAACCCATACCTGAGCAAGAGCACCTTCCGCTTGATAGCCGCGACCACCACGAAGGATTTCGAGGGGAAGATCCGCCCGAATGATGCGTTCGTGCGCCGCTTCGAGATTATCAAGATCGACGAGCCGACACGGGAGCAGACGCTGGAGATGCTCAAGATGCATCTGCCCAGGTTCGAAAAACACTTCGGATACGGTATCGATGATGATGCCCTGAATGCCGTCGTGAACAACTGTGAACGCTACCTGCCCTCGTTGAGGTTCCCCGCGAAGGCCATTTCGATACTCGACTCTGCATTCCAGAGTGTGCGCGACAGCCGCGAATCCGGGGAAAAGGCCGAGGACAGCGTTTCCTCGGAGACGGTGCTCAATGTGATCTCGCGTGAATCGGGGATACCGATATCGAGGTTGTCGGAGATGGAGCATGCCAGGCTCAAGGGATTGCGCGAGTATATGGAAAACCGTGTATACGATCAGAAGCGCGCAACCGATGCTATGACCAGCGCTATACAGCGACTGCGACTGGGCCTCAGCGATCCCTCCAGGACTAAGGTGTCATTCATATGTGTGGGCCCGCCCGGGACCGGAAAGACGGAGCTTGCCAAGGCGGTCGCCGAATATCTCATGGGAAGCACCAGGGCGCTTGTTAGGTTCAATATGTCGGAGTTCCAAACTCCCGAGAGCTATCAGCGTCTCGTCGGTCCGCCGCCGGGATACGTCGGATATGACGAGGGTGGAGAGCTGACCAACCGCTTGATGGAGAATCCTTACAGCGTCGTACTCTTCGATGAGATAGAAAAGGGGGCCGGCAGGGTTTTCGACGTGCTGCTGCAGGTTCTAAGCGACGGGCATCTCACCGATAACCACGGCAGGATCGTCGATTGCAAGAACTCCGTTTTCATCATGACGTCCAACGCGCTCGCAGATGTCGAGGATCAGGACGACGCCACGATCCGTGAGATGCTGCTCAAGTTTCGTGACCCTCACAATCCCCACCAGCAGGGACCGACGTTCAGGCGCGAGTTCGTCGACAGGCTGGAGATCATTCCGTTCGGACGCCTGAGCGACAAGACACTCAAGAGGATCGCGCATAGGGAGATAGAACGTGTGATAAACCAGGTAGCCAAGAGTGAAATAATAACTTGTAACATTTCCGTCGAGGATGCTACGATGGAATGGCTCATTTCTCAGATCGACAGCAGGACAACGGGGGCCCGCTCCGTGCAGAGGCTGGTCGAGGGAACCGTGTCGAGGGTGATTGGAGACAGTTTTATCAAGGGCAAGATCAAATCCGGAGGAGAATACAAGTTATATGTTGAAGAAGACGGCTCGATGAAAATCGGCTGAAACTGCACAGATGCAGGAGGTTTTTTATGGCTGCAAAGAAAGGCGCGCAGATCTTGAAAGGTGACCCGGTTGAAAAGGCCGCGGAAGAGGGCGCGCTGGATCAGAACATCAACATCAGTGTCGATGAGGGAATGGCCGATATGGTCCTCCTCAACAGCGTCAAGGACGAGAGCGACGTGTTCGCCCGTTGCCCCGTAACGGGCTCGATCGATTTCGATAAGAAGCTTGGGAAAGAAACGATCAAGGCCCTTATCGAGAAGATCTCGGAATACACTGGTAACGTTTTTCTCGATCCTACCGGTGACGGATTCAAAGCGCTCAGCGAGGTCGCGACGGATCGCTTCGCGGTCGACGATGCCAAGTGGATCGACGATCCCAAAGAGCTGATCTGGCGATCCGCCCTGCTGGCCCAGCTACAGGCCAAGCTGAACGCCATGACGCATTTCATCAAGGATCCAGCCGCATTGGATTTCGGTGGTTCGATGAGCGACGAGGAGAAGAAGAGCGTCGCACAGAGGGCACGGCAGCTTGCCGCTGAATTGCAGGACGAAGCCCTGAACGAGATAGACGGTAAGACGGAAGATGCATCGGCGCGTCTGAAAAAATCCGTGGATAGCACCAAGGAACGTTTCATGCGCTACACCGTTACAACGGATGACGCGAAACAGGAAGGCGGATTGACCGAGGACGAGGTCAACGAGCTGTTTCAGGGAGGTGAGTGATGACTCCCGAAATGAACGAGAGCGGAAGAAGGCCGATCGAGCAGTTGCAGAAGATAGAACCGGTCGAGGCTGAAGCTGCGGCCAAGGCGGATGAGATTTTAAACGCCAAGACCAAGCAGAACACCGAGCTCGATATTCTCAATGCCAAGTGGGCGACCAACAAGGATCTGAGGGCCAGTCCGAACTTCACCCTCCGCAAGAAGCTCATCATGGCGGAAGTGCTGAACCTCGTAGCCGATTCGCTGGATCCGGAGAAACAGCAGAACGTGGAGCTGACCAAGCTCAGGGAGGCTCAAAAAACACTGGCGAGCGCGATTAATCTCGGCGTGGGGCAGATGCTCCAGAGGCTTCGCCCCAGGGAGATACTCGCAAACCAGCTGATAATGTGGAAGATGAACTCGGTTCATGCAGGTGCACCGGCCCTGCCCAAGGGGCAGACGTCGGTGCTGCTCTGTCCCAACTACATGATAAAGCCTGCTTTCCAGAAGGCCCTTGACCATGAGCTCAAGGCGACCAACTTCACTATCGGTCGGGGCGAATACCGCAGCTTCATGTTCCTGCCCTTCGATAAGATCGAAGGCGAATCGATGTCGCTCATTCCGTATATGCGGCTCGCCGATAGGTACCACATGCACGTCGTCGGAAGCCTGCCGCTCCAGAACACAAAGGATTCCTTCGGAAAGATCTCCAAGGAGTGGAAGGTCGAGGTCAATTCGGTGAGTGATGAGGAGCAGGAGCTTCTCTCACACGCGTCGATAGTGGCCAACGACCTCGTTGTCCGTGATGCCTACAAGGACTATCACGAATCCGAGCCTCTCACGATCGGGCTCAACACGGCGTTCGCCGCTCAAATGACCAGATATTTCCAGAGGGAGAAGAAAGGGATGTGGTTCAACCCGATCATCCACCCGAAGATCAAACCCTCGGAGATGCAGACCGTGAATACAGTCGACAGACTCGATACCTGGCGCAAGGCTGTAGAGAATCAGTTCAACTATGCTTTCACGACGACTCCTGACCAGGATCAGCAGGAACCGGGCGTGCGTATCTACGGAGGCGCGACAACCTTTCCCGAGAATGCGGTGGACGTGGAATCTCTGGGTAACCAAGCCGTTCCGCTGCTCCAGTCACAGGCCCGTGTGACCAAGAACCGGATCTACTTCTTCCTCGTAACCCAGCTAGAGCGGTACGTTGGAGGCCAAGAGGATCCGACCGTGATAAAAAAGGTCATAGAACGCTATCTCCAGGACATGATGGACAAGAAGCAAATCATGGGCTGGAAGCTTCCGACATGCGAGAAGGACGAGCTGGGCCGCTACAAGATAAGGGTTGTCGTCAACTGGTCAGCTACTGCGGAAAGTTTCGAGATCGATGCGGAAAGCCGAGCGGAGGAAGAGGAGGGTGGTGAGGAATAAGCGTTGGGGCGGATTGTGCCACTGCAGTCTGTACAGAGGTTTGGTATTTGCATAGGAGGATAAAAAGTGGTCATTGAATTTAAATGGAACAACAAGGTCTACAAGGTGAACGCCTTCAGCGTAGCGCTGCAGAGCGCTGGATCGATGCAGCTTGCGGATTGTATTCCGGGCACGATCCAGATAAGTTTGGAGGTTCCTCCAAAGGCTTCACCGGCCAAGGATTTCTTCAACTTCGCGAGGACCCAGCACGCCAACGCCAAGACAAAAGGCAAGGGCCAGATTTCGGTATTCAAGGGACATGACGACAAGAAAGAGGGTCAGGCGATCCAGACTATTGCGTTCGAGAAAGCCTGGCTTGCCGATGTCGGCACGAGCGTTTCCGAGCACGATGATAACTTCGCCTTCAACTTGAGCTTTGTTGCGACCGATGTAACTATCTCCGGCGAGAAGTTCAAGCATGACGCTCGTGAGAAGTTGTTCGTCGATTAGGATTACGAGAACAGATCGTGACATATTTACAGAGCGGAACAGGGGCGGAGGTGTGTTATCATGCTCGCCTTTGATGGTAAACCCAAGTTTCTGGAGAAGTATGCCGTCGTCGGCTTCGAGGCGGTTCAGGCTCTCGGCGAGATCGGCATGCTGCAGATAAGTCTGCGTTCACGCCTGGCGACAAGCGAACCTCATCTTAAATCTTTTGTAGGCGTTCAGAAATCACTTGGCGACGAGCTCAAATGCAAGGTCGGTGATTGGCATTTCAACGGAACCGTGGAGAGCATAACGTACGATTCCTCTTCGCGTCATTTCCGTGTTCTGCTTCACGACGCGCTTGCTAAGCTCGACGGGGTAATAGGTTCCAATGTATTTGCTGACCAGACCATAAAAGATATAGTTTCGGGTGTGGCTCCGGCCGGCGTCAAGGTAGAGTACCTGAGCGGATTCGACGGCATAAAGGTGAAACTCGCCATACAATACCAGGAAACGGCGCTAACGTTCATCAAACGGCTCCTATCGGAATATGGCGGGCAGCTTTGGTGCGACGGAGAGAAAATCTATATTGGAGCCGAGCCGACATCGAAGTCTAAAACGCTCAGGCTGGACAAGGAAGTCTCCGATTTCATCATCAACACCCGGCTCGGCGCAGAGCAGGTCGAGCTGGAATCCATCCCCTATGCGAAGAACAATCCGAGCACTTCCAAGATTGGACTCAAGGGCGGGAAATTCGGTGAGATCCAGGATGCCGTCATCGATCTGCGCAAGAAAGGCAAGGGCGATAAGAAGGTATTCCATATTGTGCACGAGGATTCCGGGTATGACGACTCTACACATTTCGCTAACCGTTTCCTGCGCTCGCAGGCGGCCGGAAGATTCGTGATAGACGGACGGGTCACGGTCCCAGTCGACCTTGGTTCCAAGGTCACCATACAGGGCTTGGGCGCCGAGGAAGGCAAGGAGATTACGATCATCCGCAGTGTCCAGTGCGTCGGGGATTATATGAACAACGAGACAGTCTGGCAGTTCGAGGCTGTCAATCCCGAAGCGGTGCTCTCGGGGGGGGGACAGAGTTCTGATAGGCTTATTGCATCGACGGCTATCGTGGCGGACACCAACGACGATATGAACAGGGTCAAGGTAAAGTTCCTGTGGGATGGAAAGCAGCGTGTAACGCCTTGGTTCAGACTGGCCTCACCATCGTGGGGAAAGGAGCACATGCACTTTCTGCCGCCGAAGAAGGATGATACCGTTCTTGTCGTCTGGGGTCTGGTCGACATGGATCCCGTAGTGCTTGGTTGTGTGACAGGTGGGGATAAGGTCGGAGAACCCAATTCGAATCTAGTCCTACAGACGGTGGACGGCCAGACGATTACAATCAGCCAGGACAAGATAACGATGAAGAACGATGACGTGGAAGTCAGGATGGAGAAGAAGCTGGTCGAGATCGACTCGGCCGGTTCCAAGATAAAGATGGATCCTAACGATATAGAGCTCAAGGCCAATGGGTCGATCAAGATCGATGCAACGGGATCGATAACCCTCGATTCAACTGCGGGTATAGAGCTCAAAACGATGAAGCTGGACATTGGCTGATCAGCAGGTTTAAAGAATGCCCGCGAAAAAAGACGATAATCTGAAAAAGTTGCTGGCCGAGATCAAGAGCTTCACCGAGAGCAGGATCATCGGCGATTTCTTTCATGACTCTACAGGCCTTTTCATTCCCGGCCTGGCGGCCCTGCCCGCAGTCTCCATTCTTTCCTGCGAATCCTGGGTAACAAGGATGAAGGGGGGGGCTGAACGCTGGCGCCCCGGAGAGCTGATATCGCTCAAGAACGATGAGGAATCGGATTCAGAGTCGCCTTATGGCGTTGTGTTCTGCACACCGGTCGTCGATGTGACAATCCCGCTCATAGATGTGGATCAGGGAAAGGAGATATCAAAGTTCGAGAAGACCATAGAGCTGAAGCCCAACGACAGATGGGAATCCGTAGATATGCATTTTGCGCTGCTCCCATGGGATTACCGCAGGGAGCAGCGTGTGTGGACTTCTGAGGAGCTACTTGCGATCAGCCGGGCAATGGAGAACATCGGCCGGGAGATAACGGTTGAGCTCCGGTTACGGGATCGCTCCCTTGATCTCGAGCCCAAGTGGACACTCTCGCCGTGGGTGCCTGAGCGTGCAGCGGAGAGCCTATGTTTCCCGCTCAACTACGCGTACCAGTTGCTATCGCCGTTCGTGTTCAGGCTGGAGTTCGGTCCCGAGCTGACGGCTCTGGATGGACAGACGGTGAGTCTCGACATGGATTCCCTGGAGCTTCATTTCCGCCTCAGGGAGGAATCCCTGCAGCGGCTCTACCGGGAGGCAGGAATAGGCGAGCCGTTGCTATCGGGTATCTCGATTTTCGCGAACGTCCTGCCGGTCATGAATATCGACCTCAAGGCATGGGAACCAAACGAGACGTTTTCGGATTTCGTGCGGAATTCAGGGATGAAACCGCTGGGACCTGCAGGTATCTATCCTTTCAGGAAAGCCGGGACAAAGGAATACTTCGGACCCGTTGATGCCGGCAGCCCGGTGTTCTCGATCCAGATAGACGCCGCGGGCCCCGTGCTCAACCACTACAGCCTCCCCGGGGAGAAGGACACGGAGAAAACAAAGCAGTTCTTCATGTGGATGACACACAGCAGCGCCATATCCGGCTATCACTACAAGTACAACGAGGCGGAGGTCTTCCAACCGCTGCACAAGGCGTCTGGACTCCTCCAGCCTGCCTTCACGATCATGCCCTGCTTCGGCGGCGGTGATTGCGCGAGATCCGATGAGACGGACTATTACAGCCGCCTTATTCTCGGCCACGCCATTCCCCCGCAAAAGCTGCTGTACAGGGATACTCTGCTGTCGACGATCGAAAACCTTATAACAGGCCTCGGATACAGGGATATAGAGATCCATGAGCCGGTGACGGAGCTTCGTGTGATCGATAACGCCCGGCAGAGGGTTACGGTCGTGTATTTGAGAAACAGGGGTGGGAGGCAGATCGACACAAGGGACCTCTCGATGATCCAGGGTTACCTTAACGATCGGGCGCCTATCGGAAGCCGGATCATCGTGGAGGTGAGGTGACCGTATGCCCTCCGCAGCCCGATCCCCGGAACACGATAAGTATATCAGGGGCAAGCTGGAGAACCGATTCGTTTCCGCGGCCATGCAGGATGAAACCGGTGAAAAGGACGATCTCGGTGAGCTGTTGAGATGCTATTACGAGTACCGCGTATGGCGCCACGTGCGTTCGTATATCCTGTCATCCAGCAACGATTCTCTAAGCCTGCGCAAGCTCGTTCAGACGATAGTGCGTCTTGGATTCTCGATACTGCTTTCGCGAACGGCTGAGGAAGCTAAAGCGGCGGAGCGGATTCTCGTGACTTCCGATTTCAGCTGCCGGCGCATCGAGAGTCAGCCGCCCCCCGGAAAGAGTGGATCGGGTTTTGCCTTAGGACATGCGGCCATTGGACGCGATATCGCGCTCGGCGCTAGCCCTGCAGAGACCGTTTGGACACTGACCATCGATGTGGAGCTAAAGATGTCCCAGGCGACCGTGCTCAAGGAGCGGCCGGAAGCCGTAGCATGCATTCTGAGATCACTGGAACGGGCAATACCGCTAAACCTGGATTACATACTGCGTTTCCAGGTGGACGAGAGCGACTACACCATGCAGTTGACGCATGTGACCGAAGAGCAGCTCAAGGCTGGAGTGACACCAGCCGTAATAGGGCTCAATACGGCTTTGGGGAAGGTCAAGAAAGAGGGATCCTGACAAATCCGCAGTAAGCTCGTCCGGATGCATCACGGAGTTTTTTTCTAGTAGGGGGCCGAATATGCCGAAGGTGGTATGTCAGGGTGCGATGTGCACCTGTCCCATGGGTTCCGCGCCGTCGACATTGAGCGTGACCAGCCAGCAGGTGGTTAAGATAGGGGGGATGCTGGTGGCGACGATCCAGGACAGCGCGACCGGCGCGAACTTGCCTCCTTTCGGAACGTGTCAGATACTGACCGCATCCGCCATGGGTGTTCCCACGCCCTGTGCCATGGCTCCCACCGGTACATGGATGCCCGGATCACTAGTGCAGAAAATCAACAACGTTCCCGTTCTAACGGATGCGTCCAAACTCGTATGCGGGATCGGCGGTGTCATCACAATCACCAATCCAAGCAACGTGATCGAGGATACGAAGTAGATTCTCCTGTAAAAAATTCCGTTATGGCGGATTCATTCGTGCAGGTTTCAAGAACCAAAGATTCGCCATCTCTCATGTAAAGATACCTGATGGATTGTTTGAAGGATTCTTCAAGCAGATACGTGTCTATTCGGTACAGAGCGCCGATGGCTAGAGGCTGTAAGCATCTCTCAGCGTGTCGACATGGATCCTTCGCGGCATTACGGGCCAAGTTCGGAAGTAGTCCAAGAAGCGCATGTTTGTCCAGGCCAGGCGCTTGAACCTCTCGAGCTCCATCAGCTTGTTCATGTCCCGCCCGAAGAGATATCCGCATAGCCGACCCTCGTCGTAGAAGCACAGCATGTGGTAGTTCCACTCGTGATCTTCGGCCCACATAAGCTGTTCCTGGATCGTTACAGTGGTCTCGTTCCACGATGCCCAGAACGGCATGAGCGTGGTGTAGAATCCTATGCTGTACCTGATGTAATCGTTCAGTGTAAGGGTCAAGGCGCTCTCGAGCAGGGTATGGTGCCCATGGGCTACCATCGTTGCGAGAGGGAGGAGCTGTACGACCGGCAGCCAATCCGCGGAGAAGGTCTTGAACTGCTGAACGTCCGTGAAGAAGGCGTTTACATGTTCGACGAAGAATATCGAATCCGCCGTCGTGCCTGAGATATCTGCTCCCTCGGGCAGCCCGAACACGGCGTCTATGACCCTGACGTTGCTGTCCGATAGGAGCCTGAACCTGGATATTCCTCCTTCCGTTCCCTCCCATGCGGAGTGGCGTACGGCCGTCCTGGCTGCATCCGTGTGAGCATGATAGAGACCGCCGCCGACCGGCGTGTTCTTTCCTCCCCTGCGTCGGTCGCCACCCGCGGCAGTGGACCATGGCTTGTCTCCGGGACGCGTCGCTTCCTGGTGGGAGACCACCCCGCCTCCGACGAGCCCCGTGCCTCTGAGCGCCGGATTTTCGGTGATAGTGCAGTAGAGGCGGATAAGATCGGAGCAGTCCGCCGCCGACCACCGGCGCCAGTTGTTGGCCACCTGAACAAGTCCCTGCGGTGTGGGGCCTTGACCGACGGCCCAGTGTCCCCATACCTTCAGGAAACGTTCCTTGTGAAGCAGACTAGCTATGAGCCCCTTCTCCAGGTTCACACGGTTCGCGTTCGCTATGCCGCCGGGCGCCTGGCGCGTGGCCAGAATGGCCAGATGCTCCACACCCTGGCAGATGAAATCCCTGAGCCAGCCGATCAGCGGCGGGCTGTCGAATGAGCTGTACAATCTCTGGGCCAGGGCGGTTTCGAGCATCGCCTTGCGCTGCGCGTACGTTATCACCTTGAGTGAATCTAGATTTAACATTGTTTCCTCCGCTTCATGAGGACCGGGTATCCGATAAAAATCCTAATTTCAATTTTATGAATTCAACAGCTGTCCTTACGGCTCGTCCGCTAGTATATCAAAATGCTCCTTGAGCATCATCAGCTTTTTTCAATTCTCATCGTTTGATCATCGAGGTTATGCGTGCGATCAGAGCTTCATCGTCCGCGATTTGACACTTGCCGTTACCCGTGGATGATCCTTTCTATTTTCTACCTCGATCGACGCTTCGAATAGCGGCCAGGATTTTCCATCCTTCGCCGCATCTATCCTGTATGTAATCTCCTTGAGGCGGAGCGTATGTTTGTGGGTATATGTGGTGGTTGCCAGATAAAGTTCGACTTTGGGTGGAGTAATATCTAAGAGATCTCTAATATACCTCTCGATGCCGAGCCGCTGGAACTGCTGGTTCACTTCTGCGGGGGCGTATCGAATCCCTTCCGGGCTTTCATGGCCCGTGATCATGCCTTGGCTGTGGGCGCGGTGCCAGCCGGCCAGCCCTATCTCTACTCCGGGGAAGAACCTGCGCTCGTAGTCACGCCTTTCCAGCTTAGAGCCGTCTATCCGGCTGTGTATGACTAGTCCCCCGTGCCTGTCACGCCAGGTTTTTTCTTTGAAATTGGGAGTCAACCTAGCCACCTTCATCAATATCAGTAACCTTCCGGACGGTTACTACCAATCTATAAAGGTCAACATCATCGCCCGAAAGGCCGATACAACCCTTGACTCCAAGGTTGTCCCCCGTCCGGGTGAAGTCCCAGTCCGCCCCTCTCCATATCATCTTACCTTCCATGTGATTGTATCATATAATAGAATTCTACTGGGATTATGTCTATAAAATAGCTCCTGTCGGACGCAGCCACCTGGTGCCCGGCGAGTTCGAAGCAAACACCGGTAACTCAAAAAGTAGCCGAGGAGATAACCGGTGATATTATCTTCCTTACGGTGATGACCGGAAAAAGCAACAAGTACAATGACCACGCTACGGTTGCAATTGCGAAACAGTGGGCGGGGCGGTTCAAGCTGGATCCAGCCCGCGTACTCGCCGTAGAGCTGTGGTTCAAAACGGTTCCCGAGCATAGATTCTATTCTCCGGAGGGACACACCCTGTTCGTTCATGTAGGCTTTCTGTCTGCCGATCAGATCATGGAAGTGATCGACTACTATAAGACGGACTGGGAGCATTGGAAGGATACCGGCAAAAAAGCCAAGTGGATGACTTTTCGCTAGCGGCGGCTCGAAACCGTCGAATGGAGACACGTATCACCTGAGAAGCACCATTTTCTTTATGTCTGCAAAGCTATCGGCTTCGAGCCTGTAGAAGTATAGACCGCTCGAGACGTTCCTGCCCGAGTTGCTCTTTCCATCCCAGATGACATCGTTATATGTGCCCGCTTCTCTCACCTCATCGAGGAGCGTTTTCACCAGTTCGCCGGTCACGTTGTATACACTTATGCGGATACGTGATCTGTCGTTCAGCGTGAAACTGATCGTGGTGGTTGCGTTGAAGGGATTTGGATAGCACTGTTCAAGGGAAAAGCGTCTGTTTGCATCTATCTCCTCATCGCCCGTATCAGTATAGGGATCTGCCACAGATCGTGTCTGGACGGTAAGAGTATCGTTGTACCAGTTCCCGTCGCTGCCGTGCATAGCTATCACGCTGACATTGTAAACGATGCCCGTATCAGGGCAGACCGTCCATGGATCGAACGATAAGTAGGCGGATGTCGTCTCGGCCAGATCGTTTACGAAGAGCGTGTCACCGAATAGATGGTAACCGGCTGTGTCTATAAGGCAGGATACGCTGAAACTCTGGGAGCCGGAGCGGTAGTTACGTACTTTTGCCTTGGGCGTGTAATCATATCCCGCTATCACTTCGGTCTGGATGTCGACTGAATCCACGCCGACATCGGGGCCGTCTGTACCAAGCGCATAGAGGTTGCCGTCAAAACTCCCGATGTACAGTATGCCGTTATCGTCTATCGTAGCCGAGCTCTCTATTCCATCACCCGTGAGGAAACTCCACCTCAGGGTTCCGTCGGGATTGATAGCGTACAACGTGGAATCCCTTGATCCGACGTAGATCGTCCCGCAACCGTCGGCGGTGGGGGATCCATCAACCCAGCCGCCCGTGGGAAATGTCCATTCCAGCACTCCTTCGTCCCCGGCATCGCGGATTGCGTACAGGTTGCCGTCGTAGGAGCCAACGTACACCGTTCCGTCAGGGCCGATCGTCGGTGACGATTCCACTCCATCTTCCATCACGAATTTCCACTTTAAGCTTCCATCCGGGTTTATTGCGAAGAATACGGTATCTACGGGCACCGGTGTTTGTCCAGCCGCACCATAGGGATCGGTTCCCACATAGATTGTGCCGTCCGATCCAATGGCCGGAGATGAATCCACGAGATGGCCGTCGTAGAATGTTCCAGCGGCGTAACTCCATCGCAGCTTGCCGTACGTTACCGAATCCTCCATGGCAAATAATCGTTCGTCCTTCGATCCAAAGTATATTTCCCCCTCGGAGCCGATGGCCGGAGAGGAAAATACACACCAGTCCGTGCCGTATTTCCATTTAATCGAGCCGCCCGGATCTATTGCATATAGATGAAAATCCAAGCACCCGACGTAGATCGTCCCGTCGGCTCCTATAACCGGTGAGGAGTAAATCCAAAATACAAGAGGAGTCGCCCATTTCAGGTGTGCATAGCTACCGTGATCCTCGAGGGCGTATAGCGAGTTATCGAGGGATCCGAAGTAGATTGTCCCGTCGGGCCCTATGGCGGCGGATGAGAATACGCCTCCCTGAGTGGCAAAGCGCCACTTGAGGCTCCCGTCCGGATTGATGGCGTAGAGGCTCGAATCAGGTCCGCTTCGAGTCCATCCAGCACCGATATATATCGTTCCGTCAACGCCTATTGTAGGTGAGGAAGCTATGCCCTCCTTGGCGGCGAATGTCCACTTGATCGCAGGTGTGGCCGGGCCTGTGTATGGTGTGCAGCCGGTATGTCGCGGGTCATGCCGAAACATCGGCCATGAGCTTCCCTCAACGCTCGTCGCATATATGGAACCAAGGACTATGGCTGATACAATTAATAGTTTACAATTTCTCATTTTAACCCCTTTCACCGATATTTATGCTTATATTTAATTTATAATTAAAAGTGATTATATCAAATCTTATTTTTCGTGCTTTATATAAACCTTTATTATGATTTACCTTATTGTTAGCGATATAGTGGAAAATGCGTAGGTGATCATGCACCGGGCCTAACCTTAGATTTCAGGCAAGGGCTCCGGTT